>Ga0209536_100002444_pt1 | contig 30312 bp, 23 predicted proteins | sample DeeMarSeWOR28_12_FD_187461 | JGI IMG/M metagenome (GOLD analysis project Ga0209536, IMG submission 187461) | Marine sediment microbial communities from White Oak River estuary, North Carolina - WOR-2-8_12 (SPAdes) (version 2) | ecosystem: Environmental > Aquatic > Marine > Intertidal zone >...
GGCGAGATTTTGGAACTGGAAGGATATGCGGCTGTCGGGATGACGGGTCCGGTGCTAGAGCCTCTATCTGCAGCTCAGACCCGTAAAATGCCATACGGCAGCGAGTTGATGTATCTGCCTGCGCGAAGCCCCGTTTTGTTTAATTTGCGTAGTCGCAAGATTGAAACATTGCAAGAAAATCCCTATTCGCCGGGAGAGCCAATTTTTCCGGTGGCCGTCTTCAATTCCCCCGGCTACGTAGTTACGCGTGTGAGTGCCTACCAGGAAACGAAAATGGCCCGCCATCTTCCGCTTTTTTCCTATGGCGCCGTTGGATGGTATCGGGGCAAATTCCGATCGGCAGTTATTCGGGTCGATGCGGAGCCCCGCCAGGACCTGCGGCAGATGAAGCGTAAAGATGTAGTTGCTGGTGTTGAGATGGCACGCAAACACATGCCGGTAAATCGCTTACGAGCACATCTAGAAAAATGCGCTCTGGAATATGGATGTCCGGCCGGCAAAAATTTCTTTTTGGGTCGATTTGAAGCACCGCTTCCTACGGCCAAACAATGCAATGCCCGGTGTCTTGGCTGTTTATCGCTGCAAATAAAAAGTGAAGTTCCTCGCAGTCAAGACCGTATCAAATTTACACCTTCGCCAGAGGAAATTGCTGAAGTTGCCGTTGCCCATATCGGACGAGTGAAAAAAAGTGTCGTCAGTTTTGGGCAAGGTTGTGAAGGGGACCCTCTAATGGCGGCCCATGTGATCGAACCGGCCATACGTCAAATTCGTGCCAATACACAGCAGGGAACCATCAATATGAACACCAACGGTAGTCTGCCGGATACGATAAAACGGCTATTTGAGGCAGGATTGGATAGTATCCGAATCAGCATGAATAGCCTGCGCAAGGTATGCTATGAAGCCTATTTTCGGCCTAATGGATATGGGTTCTCAGATGTTTTAATGAGTATTGAGGTAGCCCTTAAGCGAGGGAAATTCGTGTCCATCAATTACTTAAACTGCCCGGGGTTTACCGATACGCCTCAGGAATTCGATGCCCTGATTCAATTTCTAAACCAATATCCGATTAATATGATTCAGTGGCGTAACCTGAATTTCGATCCACTGCGTTACTGGAAGATGATGAATGGCTTGACTCGGCATGGTGAACCGATTGGAATGGAGAATTTAATTAAGCAATTACGAAAGCAATTCCCGAAATTGAAGTTCGGCTACTTCAACCCGCCAAAAGAAAAATTTTCATTTTCTCCGCGCTGTGATTTCCGTGGTGAATTCAACAATGAAATGGATCGAAGCAAAAGTTGTTTTTAATCATACTGACAAGAATCTCGCCGCTGATCTGATTGCCAACATCTTTTACGATTTTGATTTGCAAGGGGTTGTTATAGAGGATCCCGATATTGAACCTGATGGTGACTGGGCGGAGGATGCCGTCGAACAGCCCGATTCTCATTCCGTAATCGGTTATTTCCCCAAATGTCACCAGGCCCAAAAAAAATGCAAAGTATTAGCGGATAAGCTGGAAGGGTTGAAAATCAATCTTGGATTATTTTACAGGATAAGCTTTAAAGAGCTTGATGAGGAAAACTGGGCAGAAGCGTGGAAAGCATTTTTCCGGCCCCAGAAAGTAAGTCAATATATTGTTGTCAAACCGACCTGGAAAGATTACCGTGCCGATCCAGATGATATCGTTATCGAATTGGATCCGGGTATGGCATTTGGAACCGGCACCCATCCGACCACGGCGCTGTGTTTGGAGATGATTGAAGCATATCTAAAAGAGGGGGACACGTTTTTGGATATAGGCACCGGCTCCGGGATTCTGATGATTGCAGCGGCAAAGCTGGGTGCTTCAATGGTTTGCGGTGTTGATAAAGATGAATTTGCTGTAGAGGTTGCTAAAAAAAATCTTGTGCAAAATAGAGTGGAACAGCATAAATTTTCCGTAACTACCGGTAACCTTGTAGAAGGGATAGAAACCAGATATGGTTTTATTACGGCGAACATATTTACTTACGTGATTATCACTTTGCTGGATGATATTAAAACGGTGTTAAAAGATGGAGGTATTTTTGTCTGCTCCGGAATCTTGGAAGATAATGAAAATTTGATTGTTGTAAAAATGAAAGACGTGGGTTTTGAAATACTTCGAATCGCAGGAAAGGAAAAGTGGGTCGCAATATGTGGAAGGCTAAAGGCCTGCGGCTTAAGGCGCATAGCAAAGTTACCAAGGAATATATGAATTACTTGACACGAATATGAAGCTCATCATTTTCATCGCTAAGGAAACATAGCCCATGAGGATCTTGCTTGTTGAAGATGATCAAAAGATCGCCTCATTTATTATAAGAGGATTGAAGGCCGAGGGATTTGCGGTGGATCATGCCCTTGATGGCGAAGATGGACTTCATCTGGCGGTGACCGAACCCTATGATGCCACCGTTGTTGATATTATGCTTCCTAAATTGGATGGCTTGACCCTTATTGAAAAAATGCGGTTGGAAAAGATCAAAACACCGGTAATTATTTTAAGCGCCAAAGACACTGTTGACGATCGCGTGAAAGGACTGCAGACCGGTGGAGATGATTATTTGACCAAACCATTTGCTTTTTCTGAATTGCTTGCCCGAATCCAGGCACTGATTCGGCGTAGCACCGACCAAACCGAGCCGACCCGATTGGTGGTGGGCGATGTTTCCATGAATTTGATTACCCGTGAAGTTGTTAGGGCCGAAAAGAAGATCGATCTTCAACCGCTGGAGTTTTCTTTATTGGAGTATTTAATGCGCAATGCCGGCAGAGTTGTTTCCAAAACCATGATTATGGAGCATGTGTGGGATTATCATTTTGATCCCCAGACCAATGTGGTGGAATCGCGGATATATAAACTTCGGGAAAAAATTGATAAGGGATTTCCAGCCAAATTGATTCACACGGTTCGTGGAGTGGGTTATGTCTTGAAACCGGAAGTTTAATGAATACTTATAAAGTCAAACGATCAATTTATTGTCATATCCTCGCGGATCGGGCTCCGGGATGACGGCCAACAGACTGTGTCGTAATTAGCAAAGCCGCGCATTTGCTGTTTTTTTCATTCCGGGCTTGACCCGGAATCCAGTCATTTCAATAGCGTCTGGACTCCGGCTACCGGATCGAGTCTGGCACAAGCTTCGCCGGAGTGACGGAATTGAGATTTTTTACGAAGCCATCAAATTTAAAATTAAAAAATGTCGCTAAAAAATTTTCCTGAAATATTCGGTTTGAAAAAAAGTCTGCTTGGTATCCATCACACCCTAGCCTTTCGATTAACCCTCTGGTATGCTGGCATCTTTTTGGTGTCATCCTGTGTCGCCTTTCTTTTTTTCTATCTTTTGATCACCACCGTGATTCGAGATCGCACCGATCAGGATCTGCTGGAGGAGGCGCGCACCCTAGCGTCAATCCGAAGCCTACGGGGTATCGAAGTTGCCCAGCAGCAGGCTGTTCTCGAGGCGCAGGCAGCCGGTGAAAGGAAGATTTTTTTTCGGTTTCTATATCCCACCGGTATTGTTTTTTCGTCCTCCAACATGTCCTATTGGCGGGATATAGAGATTAAGCGCAAAGCCATCGATCAATTACTCGCTGACGACCAGCCGGTGTTTGATAGCATTAGAACGCCGGATCGTCGACACCAGATTCGAGTTCTCTATGTCCTTATCAGCCCAAGCGTTATCATGCAGCTAGGCCAATCCATGGAAAGCTATACCCGTGTCATCGAAGCCTTTCGCAAAATATTTATCACGACGATGGCGATTCTCTTCTTTCTGGCGGCTGTGGTCGGATGGTTTATGGCTCGGCGTGCTCTGGCCGGTGTCGAAACGGTAACACAAACAGCGCGACGCATATCTAACGGTAGTCTTCAAGAGCGGGTTCCGGTAAAAAAACAAGAAGATGAAGTCGATCAACTGGCCCTTACATTTAATCAAATGTTGGATCGCATTCAAACACTGGTGACCGGAATCAAAGAGATGAGCGACAATATCGCCCATGATCTCAAGAGCCCCATTACCCGCATACGGGGAATGTCCGAAGTTACCTTAACCACCGGCGCATCTCTGAATGATTATGAAAATATGGCCGCCAGTACCGTTGAAGAATGCGACCGGCTGTTGGATATGATCAATATCATGTTGTTTATATCCAAAACCGAAGCAGGGGTCGGCCAATTGGACAAAAAAGAGATTGATATTGTCGGGGTTGTCCGTGATGCCTTTGACTTGTTTCATTCGGCAGCCGAAGAAAAGAAACTGAAGGTAGTTTGCCACGTAGATTCAAGTTTAAAAATTTATGGCGATATTCGTCTAATTCAACGCATGATTGCCAATCTGCTCGACAATGCCATCAAGTATACGCCGTCTGATGGTAAGGTGGAAATTTCGGTTCAGGCCGACAGCGATCAACAGGTTCAAGTTATCGTAAAAGATACCGGCATCGGCATTTCCAAAGAAGACCTTGCCCACGTCTTTGAACGCTTTTATCGCTGCGATCCCAGTCGATCTCAAAGTGGCACCGGACTGGGACTCAGTTTTGCCCGGACTGTGGCCCGGGCCCATGGCGGCGATATTACCGTTGAAAGCACACCCGATCAGGGAAGCACATTCACTGTTACCCTGCCGGGAATTGTTTCTTAAACTTTCATCTCTTGTATTTGTCCTTTCGAAAAAAGAGTCGCTTTTGACGTTGACAATGCCGATTTGATCATAAAAAAAAGTTGTCAAATCGCCGATAATTTATACAGTAGATTTCATAATTTAATTGTTTGTTTTCAAATCCCGCCGCGGGACTTTGCACCCTTTTTCAACCGCAAGGTTTAAAGCACTGACCTGCTTTTGCCTTTTCGGCCTATGGCCGAAAATTCAAGCTATCCCGACCTCAGGCCGGGATGGTCGTTGACTCTGGGAGACAGACCATATGACCGATACAAAGAAACTTTTTAACCCTGATGCCGTCAAGAATATCAAAGCAGAGAAAAAGGCATGGCAGGCGCAGACGTTCGGCCTGCAGAAAAAACGGAATGACGATTTTCATACGCTATCCGGAATACCCATTCAACCTCTGTACACTCCAGCTGATGTTTCCGATCTAAACTATATGCAGGATCTAGGGCTGCCCGGAAAGGAGCCGTTTGTGCGAGGCGTTTACCCGACCATGTATCGGGGGCGCAACTGGACGATTCGGCAGCTGGCTGGCTTCGGGCCTCCTGAGGAAACAAACAAAAGATATAAATTTTTACTTAAAGAAGGCGCTTCTGGAATTAATGGGGTTTTTGATTATCCCACCTTAAGGGGGTATGATTCGACCGATTCCATTGCACGCGCGGATGCCGGGCGCGGAGGGGTTGCCATAGATACGCTGGAGGACATGCAGATCTTATTCGCTGGCATACCCATTGAAAAGATTAGTACGTCTCTGGTGACATGTCAGCCCATCTGCAATATTACCGTGCAATCCATGTATTTTGCCAATGCGAAACTCCGAGGCATCCCTTTAGAAAAATTGACAGGCACAAGCCAAAATGATTTTTTGATGGAAACCGTCATCACGGTCGCCCCGGAAGTTTTACCCCCACGGGTATCTTTTAAATTGAGCTGTGATGCCATAGAATTTTGCACCAAATATGTGCCGCGCTGGAATCCTGTGAGCTTTTCCGGCTATAACTATCGTGAGTCCGGCTGTACAGCCATTCAGGAAGTGGCCTTTGTCATATCCAATGCGATTGCTTGCTGTGAAGAGCTCCTCCAACGCGGATTTGAAATTGACGGCTTTGCAGCCCGTTTAAGTTTTTTTCTTTCGGCTCACAACGATTTTTTTGAGGAGATTGCAAAATACCGCGCTGCTCGCAGAATTTGGTGCAGGATAATGAAGGAACGTTTCTCAGCCAAAGATCCCCGCTCCTTTAAATTCAGATTCCATGTTCAAACGGCAGGGGTTGCCTTGACTGCGCAGCAGCCGTTAAACAATATTGCCAGGGCGGCTTATCACGGGTTGGCGGCAGTGTTAGGTGGTGCGCAATCCGTGCATATCGACGCCTATGATGAAGCACTGTGCACGCCGACCGAACAGTCGGCCCTTACGGCCTTAAGGACAAACCAGATTCTGCAATTGGAAACAGGCATAACCCATACCATCGATCCTTTAGGTGGTTCGTATTTTATAGAAACCTTAACCGACCAACTGGAGCAAAAGATCATTAACACGTTGGATAAAATTGAGGAAATGGGCGGTATTGTTGAGGCGGTAATAACCGGCTGGATTCACAAGGAAATTTCGAATGCAGCCTATGAATATCAACAGGCGGTGAATTCCGGAAAAATACCGATTGTGGGGATAAATTGCCACCAGGTCGAAGGCGAAAAACTGCCGATGGCACTTTTTGAGGTGCCGGAAACACTCCGCATACAGGAAGAAAAACTCAAACAGATCAAAAAGAAACGAAATTCCACCCAAGCCCAGCGCGCATTGGATGCAATTGCACGCTGTTGTGATAAAGACGGTAACTTGATGGAAGTTATTGTCGATTCTGTAAAAACCTATGTAACTGAAGGTGAAATATCACGTAAGCTCAAGGATAGATATGGTACATGGAACGCTCCTTTATTCTAAAAGCTGTCTCAAAAATGCAGCTTCCCCGCTTAAAAGAACGGGACTCCGCTTTCAATTCGCGGGACGCCTTGCCCTTGAATTTAATCTACTATTTTTGAGTTTAATAAAAAAATGTTAAAGGAAGAGCTATGAAAAAGCGCATCAGGATCATAATCGCACGTCTGGGAATGGATGCCCATTGGCGAGGCAGTATTATGGTGGCGCGCGCTTTGCGCGATTCCGGCATGGAAGTCATTTATCTGGGTAATCAACTGCCGGAGAATATCGTGGAGGCAGCTATTCAAGAAGATGCCGATGTCGTTGGATTGAGCACGCTGTCCGGAAACCATATGATACTGGCTCCTGAAGTTGTTAAACGACTCAAAGAAAAAGGAGCTGAGGAGAAAATTGTAATTCTCGGTGGTGCTATACCTCCCGATGATATGCCAAAGCTTAAATCGGAGGGCATTGGCGAGGTTTTTGGTCCCGGAACACCTTTTGACCACATAATTAATTATATCGTCGCGTCATTTTAAAATCCGGCAGCCCATAAAGCCTTTCAAATTATGAAATTAATTTCAGAATAATTGGTTAATTCATTTCTCATTACCACGCTGCACATTCGACCTAACTGAAGTATATATCTGTAATTCTTACGTATTTTTTATATTTATTTAACATATTGTTTTTGCACGATTTTTGCACATGTAATTATATTATTTGTTTGTCTCCAAGCAGTTTAAGTTAAATCCACAAATTTTTGGGATCCGAATATGCTAGCGGTAAAGCGCACAGCTATTGATAGGCGCACAGGGAAAGATAGACGTAGAATATTTGCCCCGGCCCATCTTTTTTACAGGGGATCAGAACGTCGAAATCTTAAAGAGCGAAGGTTACAAAAAGAAAGGAGAAAAGGTTGGGTGAGAGTCGGTAAGTGGTCCAGTGTTTATCTTAGGGATTTAAAAATTTCGAAATTTTTAAAATAGTCCCTGGTCGCAGGCAATTACAATATAAGCCTAATAAGCTTATTTAAGCATTATTTTGAAGCTCAATCCTGATGTAGTTTATTTTATTGCCAATTGTACGTTGGCTAATTATATTAAACAATTAAAGAAAAAATGAGGCAGCTAAAAATGGAAAATGAATATATTCTAAAAGATTATAGAGAAAATGACCCTTTTATTGACCGGCGCTCTGGAGAAGATAGGCGTGTTGCCTACGATTTGGATTATTTTCAAAACGGTGGTATGGAAAGAAGAAAAAGAGAAGATCGGAGACAGCAAGAGGAACGTCGAGGCAATTGCGTTAGAGTAAGCAAATGGTCGAGCGTGTGTCCGGATGAAGGGTCATAATTCCTGCGTCGATCAAAATCGTTTCAACTATTTATAAATTGACGGTTGGTCGTTTAACTTGCAGGATAGTTCGTCCAAAACATATCAACTGATTTTTTTCTTCTCGGTCACTCCAGTAACTATCTGATATTAAATAATATTTTTTGATTCCTACCCGTCGATATCTCAATTTATCATCCCGAATCTAACATTTTGGTCATTTTCAGGTCATCTTCCTGTTAACTATCTATATTATACTTTACTCCAAAATAAGGAAGAAGGTTTCTTAACCTGAGAAAAGATTTAATTTTTGGGAGGTGCAATTATGAAAATCAAACATTTCAAAAGACTTACAACGGGAATAGTCATTTTGGTCTTAGCCGGAATCATCTGGGGATTTGGACTGATGAATGAAACTTCAGCGAAAGCGCCCACCCCGGTTGATTCAAAGGTCCAGATGGTCCCAATGAATTTTGCCGAGCTGGCTAAAGAGGTTAAGCCGGGCGTAGTCAACATTCGAACCGTCAAGACAATAAAAGGTGGCGGTCCGGTGTTTCGGCATTTCTTTGGAAATCCGTTTGGCCCCCGAGATCCTCATAGCGAAAAGGACCCCTTTCATGAATTCTTCGGGCCATTTTCCGAGCGCGGGCCATCCCGCGATTTCAAACAGCGGAGTCTGGGATCTGGTTTTATAATTGATAAGGACGGGTATATCGTTACCAATAACCATGTTATCGACAATGCCGACGAGATTAAAGTCAAACTGTCCGATGGTGAAGAATATGATGCCAAATTGGTCGGTCGCGATCCGAATACCGATTTAGCCCTCATAAAAATAAAGGGATCCTCGGATTTGATTCCCTTGAAACTGGGCGACTCGGAAAAACTTGACGTTGGGAGTTGGGTGGTAGCGATCGGCAGTCCGTTTGGTCTCGAACAAACCGTAACCGCCGGTATTGTCAGTGCCAAAGGTCGTGTGATCGGGGCCGGGCCCTATGATGATTTTATTCAAACGGATGCTTCTATTAACCCTGGAAATAGCGGAGGCCCACTGTTGAACATGAGCAGTGAGGTAGTTGGTATTAATACCGCTATTGTTGCCCAGGGACAGGGAATCGGGTTTGCGATACCCATCAATTTGGCCCAAGGAATCATTTCGCAGCTCAAAGAAGACGGGTCGGTTACTCGTGGCTGGCTGGGTGTTGGAATTCAGGATCTCAGCCCTGAACTTGCCGAGTATTACGGGCTAAAAGAAAAAAAGGGTGTTCTGGTATCCCAGGTGTTTAAAGGTAATCCAGCCGAAAAAGCCGGCATTAAACCCAATGACATCATTATTGCTGTGGACGACAAACCCGTCAATACAAGTCGTGAATTATCTGCAACCATTGCCGGTCTTGCGGTTGGAAAACGGACGGCGATTACGGTTCTCAGAGACGGCAAAGAAAAAACGTTCTATGCGGAATTAGCCAGACGGCAGGATTCCGAATTAATTGCTAAGCAGGAACTGAAAGACGACAGTGATCTTGGCATGCAGGTCACGGACTTAACTCCGGAATCAGCCCGCCGTTTCGGCCACGCGGAAGATGAAAACGGTGTACTGGTTGTAGGTGTGCAGCCCGGCAGCAAGGCAGACCAGGCCGGGATTCAGCAAGGTGATCTGGTCAAAGAGGTCAATCGAAAACCGGTTGATTCAGTTAGCGGTTTACAGGTCGAATTGGAGAAAAATAAAGCCAACCAATCCGTTCAACTGCTGGTCAAAAGACCCAATGCGGGTTTTGTTGTAATAACAATCTCCTAAAGCCGGTTCATTTATATTGAAAACTTAATACCGCAGGCGTAGGCGAATAGAGTTCGTGCTCGCCTGCGGTTTATTATCTTAAGCCTATTTTTTCCTTGACATCAAAAAGCATAACTGATTAATGGGGATAAATTAGCCGCATTTTTTCCTTCTTTCCATTTCCTTATGACTCAAAAGCTCCAGAGCGATTTTGAATATAAACGATTCATATCCTGTTTTTATACGAGTTCTATAGGTACGCTTTTCGCAAACGCATAACCTGTCCTCAAGCCGTCTATTTGTGTTTTCTCAAGAAAGGAGGATAACAATGCGCTCCCATTTTTCTCGATTAATGGGCAGGGGACTTCCTGTATTCTTTGCCTGCCTCGTTTTGATTATCGCCTCTTCCACCCTTGCTGAATTTCCATTACCGGAGATGGATCCGAAAGCATATCCGGCGCCAAATTCCGGATGCCTTGCGCCCGGGAAATGCCATGGCGGCATTGAGCCGATCCGAGCTCATAATTCAGAAATGGCCAAACAGATTTACGCTACTGGAAAAAATTTAGGAGATCCAAACGGATGTGTGGTCTGCCATGGCGGCGATCCCACCGAAGAAAAGGATGCCAAAAAGGCGCATACCGGCGCACCCGATGGAAGTACTCTCGATACGTTTGTGCTTCATTCCGCTTCCGTATGGGTCAACCAGAAGATTTGCGGCCAATGCCACGAAAAGTGGACCTATGCGCAATACCGCTCTATCATGCAGACCGAGGCCGGAAAAATTCAAGGTGCTCTCTGGGGCTGGGGGACTGCCGCAACAGGTTACGCAAAAAAATATGGTAATTACGATGTGGATGATCCTGATGGTCCCGTCCCTGTTTTCGGCACAAACGAATACAAGGATTACACCACAGCCCTCATGAAGTCGTACCCGGAAAACTTTCCATCCAAACTCGAACAGGTTCCGAAAACCGATGTTGAGCAGCTTGAAGAAAATCCCCAAACGGCCATCTACACGTATATTCGTACCGATTGCCAGCGCTGTCATGTCGGTGTCAAAGGTCGCAACAGGCGTGGCGACTTCCGCGGGATGGGCTGTGCCGCTTGTCATATTCCTTATAACAATGCGGGACTATATGAGGGTGGCGACCAAACGGTAAAGCGCGACCAATCCGGGCATTCCATGGTCCATTCGATCCAGTCTTCGCGCAAGACCAAAGTCGTGGTCAACAATACCGTTTATTCCGGTATTCCGCATGAAACCTGTGTATCTTGCCACAATCGGGGAAAGCGCATCGGCGTCTCTTTCCAGGGGCTCATGGAGTTTCCCTATGGCAGCCCTTTCAATGCTAAGGGCAAAGAGCAGCCAAAACTGCACACCAAGTTTTACCAGTTCATCAAAGATGATGTTCACCACCAGCTCAAATCCCGCGAAGGAAATCCTGAAGGCGGACTCCTGTGTCAGGATTGTCACACGACAACCTCGGCGCATGGCAACGGCAACATCACCGGCACATTGCTGGCGAACGTCGAAATTGAATGCTCCGACTGCCACGGTACAGTTACCCAATACCCGTGGGAACTGCCCTTGGGTTGGGGGGATGAATTCGGCCGCGATCTCGCCAATGAAAAACCACGGGCAGTATCCAATACGCTCCTGGAAAATCAGGAGAAATTTGGAACGAAATATCCGGCCAAAGACGGGTATTTACTGACAGCCCGCGGCAATCCATTCGGCAATGTGGTGCGTGAAGGCGAAAAAGTCGTTGTGCATTCCGCCAGCGGGTTGGATTTTGAAGTGCCTACTCTGAAATCGATTCAACTAAACAATAGATGGCAGAATAAGAATGCGGCGATTGCCGCAAAAATTCAAACGCCGGAGCACTTGCAGAAAATCGAATGTTATGGCTGCCATTCGGCCTGGGCGCCGCAGTGTTATGGCTGCCACGTAAAAGTAGATTTTTCTGGAGATAAACAAGCCACCGATTGGGTGGCTGCCGGCAATACCCATTTTCCCGATGGCCACACGGCAGAATCCATTCGCGATGGCAAACCACCGGTGGCGCCGGGTGTTGCCTACGGTAAAACTTCTGAAAACCGCTCCTACTTGCGATGGGAGAACCCGGTGCTTGGTATAAACGGTGAAGGCCGGGTGGGCCCGATTATACCCGGATGCCAGCAAATCACTACCGTTATCAGCCCGGATGGCAAAACACTGGTTCACAACAAGATCTGGCGCACACTCGCAAATACAGAGGGCGGGGGTAGTGCGGGCCAGCGCGGAATCGATATGGCCCCGGCGGCTCCGCATACGACCGACCGCCAAGCACGCGAATGTACGTCGTGCCATGCCACCGCCAAGGCCCTGGGATATGGGACCCATGATGGTCGATATCTGCGTCAATACGCCAAAGGTATTTATGTCGATATCATGAATGAGAAAGGCCAGCTGGTTACCAAAACGGCTCAGTTTCAAATCAGCCCAGTTCCTGATTTGCCCATGGATCTGGACCAGGTCGTCTCCCGTGAAGGCGAGCAGATGCAAACCGTCGGGCATCATTGGCCCTTAGACAGTCCGCTGACCAAAGAGATGCGCGACCACATGGAACGCGTGGGGGTGTGTTTGTCCTGCCACAAGGAGATACCTTCGGGCAGGCTCGTCTATCGGGTGATCTCCAAGGTAGGTGATTACCTTGGCATGATTCCGAAGACCGACGCAGAACATCAGAAGCTCATAGGGCGAGCAATGTTTATCGCGGCAAATGTTGAAATCTTCGGTGGTTTGATGGCGGCTATTGTTGTGTTCATTTTAATTATTTACTATATAAGGAGAAGAGTCTAGTCATTTTAAAAACGCTTATTAACAAAATTTTAAGGGCCACATTCACACTCAATGGATGTGGCCTTTTTCTTTGTTTTCATTAGGTTAGTGGTTTGCGATGGGATATTTATGGCGCAGATCCATACTTGAGGGGCCGTTGACCAAACCCATTAAAGTTGAGAAGTAACATTGACTTCAAGCGGTTCGTTGCTAAAGTTTAAAGGTTATCATACATGAGCTGTTTTGATCGAACAGCGCCGGAAACCATTGATTATTAATGACGAGATCCCCATGAATGAAAAAGCCACCAAACTATCAGCCTTGATTATCGCATCGATGAGCTCTTTTATGACGCCGTTTATGCTCTCATCGATTTTCCTTGCCCTGCCGGCTATCGGCAATGAATTTAAAACCGATGCGGTCTTATTGAGCTGGGTTCAAATGTCATATCTTCTGGCTGCCGCAGTATGCCTGGTACCGTTTGGTAGGCTGGCGGATATTTACGGCCGGAAAAAAATTTTTATGATCGGCCAGATTTTGATTACGGTTACCTCACTGCTGACTGCGATTTCTGTTTCAACCCCCATGCTGATTATTTTCCGCATTTTTCAGGGTGCGGGCGGGGCGATGGTGTTTGCCACCGGAATTGCCATATTAACTTCGGTGTATCCACCGCAAGAGCGCGGTAAGGTTCTGGGAATCGCGGTCGCGGCCGTTTATTTTGGTCTTACCTGCGGTCCGCTTTTCGGCGGATTGTTAACCCAGTATTTTTCATGGCGAAGCATCTTTCTGACCTATATTCCGGTGGGTATGTTTATCATTTTGCTGATTATCTTCAGATTAAAAGGAGAATGGACCGGGGCTGAGGGTGAAAAATTTGATCTATCCGGTTCGCTTATCTATGGCATCGCCATTGTTGCGATTATTTACGGGCTTTCTGCGCTGCCGGCGATCTCGAGTGTCGGGTTGCTTATTATCGGTGTTCTGGCCCTGGTTGCATTTGTAAATTGGGAGAAAAAAATTCAAAGTCCGGTTTTCGAAGTGATACTGTTCATTGAAAATAGGACGTTTGCGTTTTCCTGTCTGGCGGCGTTGATACATTACAGCGCGACCTTTGCAGTAACATTTCTATTAAGCCTTTACCTGCAATATATCAAAGGATTTACCCCCCAGCTTACCGGCTTGGTGTTGATTGCCCAGCCCTTTACGATGGCGTTAGTCTCACTGCTGGCCGGATGGCTTTCGGATAGAATTGAACCCCGGGTCATTGCCTCCATGGGGATGGCCCTGACCATGTCAGGGCTCGTACTGTTAGCATTCATCGGAAATAACACCGCTCGGGTTTTTATTGTCATCAGTTTGGTGATTCTCGGATTTGGTTTTGCCCTGTTTTCTTCCCCCAACATGAACGCCATTATGGGCTCCGTGGATAAACGTTTTTACGGGATTGCCTCCGGTTCTGTGGGCACCATGCGCTTGCTGGGACAGATGCTCAGTATGGGAATTGCCACGTTGATATTTGCGCTTTTTATCGGACGCGCCCAGATCACACCTGATTATTATCCTGCCCTGATCCAAAGCATAAAGGTGGCGCTAATTATTTTTTCCTGTCTTTGTGCCATTGGGATTTATTTTTCGCTTTATCGGGGTCGATTGAGACCTGACAATTGAAATTTTCCAAAACTTGGTAAATGTTCGTGTTGGACCGCTTTTGTCGCGGCTGGAAGCCGCTCCCACGGACTGAAAGTCTCCCTAAAAGTTTATTAAGTGCTGTGGGAGCGGCTTCCAGCCGCGATGCAGAGTAAACAAACAAATCTCTTGATCGGCTACTTGTTCAAAATAGACAGATATGATAACCAGAGGGTCAAATCGGAGGAAAGATGTTTACAGGTATTCAGGAAATCCTGGTTTTGGTGGTTATAATTCTGGGTATCTTATTTTTACCCAGAATATTGAACAGGGGGCAGGAAAAGGAAACGGCTAAACCGGAACCGGCTTTTGTACTTTCTGGGAAGCTGCGATTGGCGGTTGCGGCTTCAATCTTATGGCCGGCAATTGTTGCAGCTCTTATACAACCCTGGAAAAAAGACCTGATACCGTTTTTATACCTCGGTTTCGGTCCTGTGGCTTTGGTGTGGATAATGTATTGGGTGTTTTCTGGATTTCGGAAAAAAGAAAGGTGACTGACTCCTGACTCCTGGCTGCTGGTAGCTGGCGCCTGGTCTCTGGTTTCTGGATGCTCGATAAAAAATGGTGCAAGGCACAAGGTAAAAAATAAATGTAATTTTCCTAATTATTATTAATCCAAATTCCGCCTTCCGAATTCGCCATTATTCGATATTTCCCTTCAACCCAATCTCCTCAGCCACCTCTTGCATACCCTTAATCGTATCGGTAATCAGCTCTGACAACTCTACTCCCAGCATTTCGGCACCTTTTTCAATGATGGATCTGTCAACCCCGGCGGCAAAACGTTTGTCCTTCCATTTCTTTTTTACCGATTTTGTTTTCACGTCCAACACGCTTTTGGAGGGCCTTACCAATGCCGTAGTTACGACAAGGCCGGTCAGTTCGTCGATGGCATACAGCACCTTTTCCATTTCGGACTCGGGTTTGACATCAACACAAATTCCCCACCCGTGACTGATCACTGCTCGGATATATTCTTCGGGCCAGTTGTTTTCCCGCAATATTTCCTCGGTTTTTTTGCAATGTTGATCTGGAAATTGTTCGTAATCCAGATCGTGGATCAGACCGATTACTCCCCATTTTTCTTCGTCTTCTCCACGCTTGCGTGCCATATAGCGCATAACCCCTTCTACAGCTAGGGCATGTTTGATCAAGCTTTCACTTTTATTGTATTTTTTTAAAAGCTCGAACGTCTCTTCACGTGTAGGAACATTAGAACTCATAATATTTACCTCCTGTGTGTTCAACAAATTCTTTTTTTACATATAATTAGTGTCAATCCGCAAATATGATAGTTTTTGCCAGTTCAAGGTAGGCGAAAATTTCAACCACAGACATACAATGAGTATTTCGAGGATTAAAATTTGAGCCTGACGCAGAAATTGCAGAAAATAGCCGTTTCCGGGTCGATACTAGCTAACTGACCGTAAATAGTTGAAAAATAGCGGACCATATTATGGTATCGTTTGAATCTTGTCAAGCATAGATCAAGAATTTGACAGAATCTGAGAATACTGCCATATTTGATGGGCAAGTGGGGCAACCGAACAAAACCGGAAAAGAATAATTCAGCAGGTAAGGAAAACACCAATGGCTGAAATACTTCATTAAATGTGGAAGATAAATGTCCCGGTCCTTTATTTTCTCTTGATCCCCAACAACATGCCGGTTATTGTCTCATATCTATCTTTATTTTAAGCCGAAATAAGGGCAGGATAAAATATAAATGTCAAAATCCTTATCACGTAGCCCATCTTTAATCGGACTTTATCTGCGTAATTTCACTGCCAACATCTCTGGCAATCTCATCATTATATTGCTCAACATATTTACCCCGCTTGAGGTTTTTAAAGACTGGCAAACATTTCTCAGACAAGAAGGGGGCTGGGTATTGCTGCTTTTCCTTTTCCCGACAATTTTTATAACAGCAATCGTTTTACAATACCTTATACAACGTCCTATTTCCTCCCTATTTAAACTGATCTATTACGGTAATAAAGTTGAGCCTGAACTCCAGGAAAAGGCAAGGCGTCGTTTGTTGAATTTGCACATCTATCTTGGTTTGGCCAACTTGACCTTGTGGGTGGTTTTGACAGCTTTGTTTATCCCCGTTCTTCATTATATAAGAGATATAGGGATGGTTACTTGCCTGTATATTTTTTTCCGTGGAGTGATTATTGGATTAATGGCCTCCTTTATTGCCTTTTTTTTAATCGACGACTATTCCAGAAAAAAACTGATTCCAATACTTTTTCCCGGAGGGAGATTGGCCTTTATGCTGGGAACCATAAGGGTTTCCATTTTAAGAAGGATCCGAATTTTATATGGTGCCGGCACCGGTGCACCGATGCTGGTACTGGTGGGAACACTGGCGTTAATTTTGTGGGAAATGGACGATTCAGTTACTTCTGCCGGAGAATTTGGTAAAGAGATATTTATTTTTATCATTGTTTTGTACTGTATTTTTGTTGCCATTGCATTGAGTTTGAATTTCCTGGTTGGAAAATCCATTTTAAATCCGATAAAAGAAATGATGGGCGTTGTCAAAAAAGTGCGGCACGGTAATTTTAATCAGAAGGTCAGGGTAATATCCAATGATGAATTAGGTGTGTTGGGTGACGGGATGAATGAGATGACGGAAGGACTCATCGAACGTGACCGGATGCGCGAGTCGCTCAATTTAGCCAAGGAAGTTCAGCAGGCGCTGCTGCCCCGGGTAGCCCCAAAAATTGAAGGATTGGATATCGCTGCCCACATCATATATTGCGATGAGACCGGTGGCGATTATTACGATTTTTTTGGTCTTGATGATGGAGATCAAAAAAAAGTCAGTGTCGTGGTCGGCGATGTATCCGGTCACGGTGTTCCATCAGCGCTACTCATGGCTTCCGCCAGGGCTTTTTTCCGACAACGATCTGCCTTGCCGGGCACGATCAGTCGCATTGTATCCGACGTTAATCGCCAGCTTGTAATTGATGTTCAGGAGTCGGGCGGTTTTATGACCCTATTTTATTTGACGGTTGATTTAAAAAACAACTGTCTTATTTGGGTGCGCGCTGGGCATGATCCGGCTATTTTGTATGACCCGGAATCAGATACATTTGAAGAGCTGCGTGGGTCAGGCATCGCCCTGGGTATCGATGGTAATCATGAATATGAGGAATACGACAGAAAGGACCTGGCCAAGGGACAAATTATTGTATTGGGAACTGACGGAATTTGGGAGGCTGAAAATTCAAACAGTCAACGGTTCGGCAAGGAACCTCTTTTGCGGATTATTCGCCAATACTCTGAAACCGACGCCACAGGGCTTCTCACCGCCTGTCTCTATCGTCTGGAAAAATTCCAAAACGGCCTTAAGCCTGAAGACGATGTCACACTGATTGTCATAAAGATTACTAACGTCTAAACAAATATGCTCGCATTAGTAAAAGGAGGCAAAATGGTTAGCACAGGTCATGGGATCGAAGAATTAAGTAAATTTGCTTTGGAATTCATCAAACAAGCCGGAAAAAAAGCGCTGGCCCACTATGGTAAAGGTCGTCCCCAGGTAAAGTTCGACGTGGGAGTAGTTACCGAAGCTGAGCTTCAATTATCTGAATTTTTTCAGGAACAACTTCAAGTACATTATCCGAAGCATCATGTTTTTCGATTTAATGAGGTAAAAGAGAATTATTCCCATGAAGAAGAACGGTATCTTTGGATTTTTGATCCGTTTGACGGTGTAGCCAATTTTCAGGCCGGAATTCCCGTGTGGGGATTGTCCCTGGCATTGCTTGAAAATTTTTGGCCGATTTTAGGTGTCTTTTACATGCCGGCGACCGGCGATCTGTTTCACGCCAGAGCCGGACAAAGCGCTTTTTTAGGTAAAAAGAAAATTCAAGTATCTACCAGAGAGATTATTAGCGATGAAAGTCTGCTGTTTACCTATTCCCGTTTTCACCAACACTATCGTACCACCTTTCCGGGTAAAATTCGCAACTTAGGCTGTGCCTCGGCCCATATTTGTTATGTTGCTATGGGACGCGCCGATGCAGTATTGGTGGCCAATGAATCTTTTCAAGGAATGGCTGCTGCCCGCGTTATAATAGAAGCGGCCGGCGGAAAATTTTGTAAAATTGACGGTAGTGATTTTCATTTAAACGAATATTTGGATGGGCAGCGAATCGAAGACCATCTTTTGATTGCTGCACCTGAAAATTTTTCCCAGATCAGGGATAATCTGAAGCCAGTGTGATTAGCCAATGCAATCCATCATAAAAAAAATACTTCCCCTTCTAATACTTGGCATCCTAATCGATTTTTCTACTTCGAGCTTAACTCTCTCCAAAACAAAGGACGCCGTCTTCGATTTCCAATCGGTAAATGCAGCGCAAACGCCGGGGAATAATAAAGAGATTTCGTCCGAATCCAGCAACCCGTTATATCTCGAAACGCCGGAGGAGCAGGATTTTATTAAACAGAAATGGCAACTTCTCAAAGGTAAACTTCAATGGGATATTTACGAAATCCTTGTCGGAACATTCCTGTCGATTATCGGTCTTGCAGCTATTACGCTTGCCCTTTTTAGATGGATACCGAATGACCTGAGTCTGATATCATTTGGAATATTTTGCTTTTTATATGGAGCCAGAACAAACGCGTTTCAATTTTTCTTCGATGCTAGCCCCTTGTTTTGGGATTATTGGAAAAGCTCTATTACCTATATTGTTCCGGTAACCGGATATGTTTTTTTCGAGCAAATTCTGGGCAAAGGATGGAAATCTTCTATCCGGTTGTTGATATATGTCTCAATAGTATTCGCGATAGCCGCCATTTCAACAGGGATTGCTCTAAAAGCGCCTTACACAGCCATGCTTGCCAACAATTTTTTCGTTATTATAGGCATACTGGTCGTTCTGGTGAATTTGTTTTGGCCCGATTTGCAGATGACACGGGAGCTAAAAGTGCTCCGGGTAGGCGCTTTGATTTTCATAGCATTGGCATTACATACGAACCTTATGGATTTGAATATCGTTAGACTACCCCTAAGCCAGGATTTGGAGCCTCTGGGATTCTTAATTTTTATTGGTTGTTTAGCATATATTGTGGTTCGACGATTTTTTGATAATGAAAAAAAGCTGGTTACCATCACTTATGAGCTCGAAACCGCTCGCCAAATTCAATCGTTTATTCTTCCTCAGAAAACAGTGGAAATAAAAGGTATACACTTAGCTACCCATTACATTCCCATGGCATCGGTAGCTGGCGATTTCTATGACTTTGCAAGAGTGGATGAAAAACGGCTAGGCATTCTGGTTGCTGATGTTTCCGGTCATGGCGTGCCGGCATCACTCATCAGCTCCATGGTTAAGATTGCGTTTGTATCTCAACTGTCCCATGCATCTAATCCGGCCCAGGTGCTTGCCGGAATCAACCAGATACTGTGTGGAAAACTGGAAAGCGATTTTGTTACGGCCGGCTATCTTTTTATTGATACGATCAAACAAAACGTCTTTTATGCCGGAGCGGGGCATCCGCCGTTGCTGTTGTGGAGGGGAGCCGAACAAAAAATATATGAATTTCGGGAAAAGGGAATTATTTTAGGTCAGTTTGAAGATGCTCAATATCAAAATATTGACCTGGAGCTTAAATCCGGTGATCGATTTCTTCTTTATACCGATGGCATCATCGAAACAACCAATGCTGCCGGCATCCGCTATGGAAAGGACCAGTTTAAAGAATTTATAACGTCCCATGCGAGCCTGCCAGTCGGTCATTTTGCGGATGTATTCATTCAGCGTATCGCCAGCTGGTCAGGGAAACTTTCAGAAGACACATTGGATGATGATTTGACGCTTATTGTGGCCGATTTTGAAAACACCTGAAAGGATTTGCTATTTTTGCACTTCAATCGTCTAGCTATCCTCGCGGTCCCACGTTTATCTAATCTTGAAAATTCATTTTGACTTTAGCTTGTTTTATGAAGATTAATTTTAGAGAAATACCGAAACGTGTCTATCTCAGATACGTACTCTTGATAATTCCCGGCACGATCGTGCTGACTCTAATTTTGTTTGTGATTCGGCATTGGATTGCCGTTCCTGCGTGGTTTTTCTGGGTCTTTATTGCAATTTGGATCGCCAAAGATGTTGTAATGTTTCCCTTTGTTTGGCGGGCTCATGACACAGGGCGGCCAGGCATTTCGCGTTCGATGATCGGAGAGCGCGGTGTTGTAAAACAACAATTGGATCCCTCAGGTTATATCCAGGTGGCAGGAGAACTCTGGTGGGCAGAGAAAAGGGGCGAAGGTCCACCCATCAAAGAAGGTAAATTCGTAAGGGTTCAGAAATTAGAAGGATTGAAACTCTATGTCGTACCCGATAATTCAGAGAACAAAATTCAGGAGACAGAAGCTACTAAATAGATCAGATTGTTGATATAATGAACCCAAGGTTTAAATTACTCTGTATTTCACTGGAAAAAATGGTTATAATCAAAAAAGTTTGGAAAATTAGAATTTTTATCAAACCATTTAGTTGTCCATCAGCAACATCAATTAAAAAAGAGTAGCTATTATTCCCTGAGGCCGAGAAGCGGGGGTACAGCCATGGACAATGAAATCATAATATGCCCCAGATGTGATACAGAAAACCCGGTCGAGTCCGATATTTGTTACGTCTGCGGTGAACCGCTGCATGCGCAACAACCCGAAAAAGCTGCTAAACTGTGGCTTTATGGCCTATTGTTTATCATTATTATCGGCATCGGTAGTTTCTACTTTTATTATTTTATTGTTCGAGAACCACCCCTTCTAGCGACTCGTGAGAAAATTCAGTCTGAGCCTTCAACACCATCAGAAGAAAATGTGGCTTCTTTTGTTCAAGCGGTGCCGTCCGAAAATCTGGACAAAAGCCAAAAAGAAACCGCTTCCCTCCGACAATCTATGCCTCAAAAATCGACCCTTCCCATCGGGATAGTTTTTATTAGAGATATCACCGATAAACCAATTGCGCAGATCTCCGCACCGGTTCTTGCCGGTGGTTGGATTGCTTTGCCAAGGCGAATTTGCCTGGGAGGTTACCAGTGGATACTGAGTTTGGATTCGGAAAATGAGCTGACTATCGTGGAAGGAATTATCGGTGAAAATGATCAGATAGGGCTCTGGCGCGTTCAGACAGATGAAGCTGTCCAAGGGCCGGGTCTTTTCCCATGGTCATCTGATCAAGCCTTGGTATGGGTATCGTTAAACCCCGATACCTCACCAAAACCCGTAAAGATAAGTGTACTCGAAAGACAGCAACATTTTATAAAGGCAAAGTTGACAGAGAACATCAGCCAACCCGGCGTATTGTTTCATCACGATAAGGTGGTTGGCTGGACGTTTGGAAGCTTTTTGGACGGGGCTTATGTGTGGATTGGCGCTGACTCTGATAATCTTAGAGCTGAAATCCGGGTAGATGATTTTTATCGAGCAACCTTTGCCAACAGCAGAGAAGAAGAATTTCTAACGGCGTTGGCAATGGGAGAAAAATATACCCATTTGGAGCGTTTAGCAGCTTTTGCCAACGGCTTTCTTTTTGATTCAAAACTTGCTGGAAATGATCGACCCGTTTACCTTCGAAAAGAAGCCGTTATCGCCGAGATGCGGACGTTGATTGCACAAGCCATTCAAGAGGGATTTGCCGAGCAGGTAGCCAATATATTTGACACTCAGATCCTCATCCAAACCGCTGACGTTTCTTTGATAAATGATGTGATCAGCGCAACGGTTGAGGGCTATGATTTTGAGGAGGCCATCGAACTGACCGAAGATATTGCCGGTCGTATTCAATTACAGGACAACAAGGATAAGGTTCTGCTGGTAGAGTTGAGGTCCAGTTTATATCAAAATTGGATCGCCAGCTCGCTTGAAAGTGGCGACATTCAGGACGGTCGGCACGCATTTGAGCTGGGGAGCCAAAGTTTACCGGATGATCTCAAAATTCACTTGCTCGGCGTGCGCCTGGCGCTGGCAGAGAATGACTGGGCCGCGGCTGAAAAACTCTTATCGATGAAAGAGTACCCTTCGTCTCTTGGCGATCAGGTGCGAATTTTGCGGGCACAAATTTCAGATCTCAAAGGACAAGAGGGCAAAATTGTCATCCAATTTGCGCCCGGCACCCGCAATATTTCCGTCACGGCTATACTGAATCAGACGGTTGAACAAAGATTTATTGTCGATACGGGGGCATCTACAGTTACAATTCCAAGTTCAACTGCGGAACGCCTTGGTTTATCCGTTGATAGCCGTAATACGATTCGAAAAGTTTATACCGCCGCCGGCATTGTATCTGCTGCTGAGGTGGTTTTGCCTTCAATTATGCTGCAGGACTGGGAAGTCGTTGATGTTAAAGCGCTGATTCTCGATATTCCAAATCAACCGGATTTGGGATTGTTAGGGCTCAATTTTATGGAACGATTTCGCATGAATTTAAACGTGGAGAAGGGATTATTGATGCTGGAACCCCGCTAGTATTCGTTTTATAAAAGGCCAGCTTTGCCGCAGGGCATCCGATGGCCTTGATAGGAATGTTGGCGATCAGTTCAGCAAATCACGAATAACCATTAAGACGCCATGTGAGATGCTCCATGACCAATTTAATTTAAAATTCTTCGATAATTTCACATTTTTCAACGAATTGCTCAATATTATCACGCGCGTTGATACATGTTCCCATTGCATTTTCCAACCTGGCATAAACCGGATCGTCTTCCCCCAACAGTTCTCTTGTTTTTCTGAGAATTCTCAATCCCTGTTCAAAATGTGCGTTGATTTCTCTCAATATTTCTTTGCGCTTGTGATGCTTTTCGCGTTCCCTGGTTATTACCGGCAACAAGCGCTGAATGGAGTATTCGACCAGCGCATCGCGCGGCGTGTTGAATTCTCTGGAAATATCTTCCAATGACCGCAATGTTTTTCGACTAATGACAAATGTTTTTTGAATGCGCTCCAGCGTATGAAACTCTGCTGATTCAATCTCTTTTGCGATGAGACTTAACGATTTGGCATCCTCGATCAATTGATCAAAAAGAGATTTTTGTTTAATTCCCAGGTGAACGGCCACAACACTGAGAGCATCGATGGCCTTGGATGATAATTTGAAGGTTGCCCGGACCGACTGTCTGCCTCTTAAATCCTCAGCCGACGGCAGCGGTAAATTTATACCCTCTGTTATGGTGAACTTGCTTCTTTTAACCATTTTATCCTCACCTTTGGTCCAATATTACTTATTAAATTTATATTAAAATAGTAATAAAATAAAATATTATTTAGCATAATTCATATTGTGCTTAACATATTAGGCAGAAATTGTAAATAAAAAGTAAAATCTACCGGTAGCTTACAATTCCTGTTTTTCCAATAAATTATGCTTGCTTGGCACATTCCTATTGAAAATTCGCGATTTGTGATCGATATTCCCCCTCACTGATATACTCATATTTTTTGAGGGTATTTAAAATCCATCTGGTTTTCCATTGTAGCCAGCGGTGATCTCCTCTTGGATCAATTTTTAACGGTTGCGGTATAACGGCTGCCAATCTGATCATCTCCTCCAGATCGAGTTTGCTGACATTTTTGTTGAAATAATATCGCGAAGCAGCTTGAACGCCAAAAATTCCGGGACCCAGTTCAATGACATTCAGGTACAGGTAAAAGATGCGATCTTTACTGAGGTTGGCTTCCAAACGTTTGGCAATGAAATATTCTTTTATTTTACGGAAAATGCGCTTTTGTGTTGATAGATAAAGATTTTTTGCGAGCTGCTGGGTTATAGTGCTGCCGCCGCGAGCATATTTTCCTTTCTCCCAATTTTTTTTCATCGCTTCTTTTAGTTCGGTGAAATCAATTCCGTGATGGTGATAAAACCCTGCATCTTCAGAAATTCGAACGATATCCTTGAGCAATGTCGGAATCGTATCAAATGCGACCCAATATTGTCTGACCCTGTAAGGTTCATGGGATCGTTGAGCTTCTCGGATGCGTTGATCGATTAGCGCGGTCGTCTTCGGGTTTTTTGTTATTAAATCTGTAACATCAGGCAGGCTAAGGTAAAGAGACACGATTGTTGCCAGTATTATGATGGATAAAGCAATAGCCACTACCAATAATGCGTTTTTAAAGCTGTTTAGCATTTTGCTTTTCTTAAATTATAATTTAAATTAGCAAACAATATGGCGACGATCACTACTTATCCCAATTTAATGAAATAAGGTCAACGCCAAATGAAAAAAGGGCGATGTTGTTTTTGAACCACCGCCCTTTTAATAACTAATAACGCTATGCGGAATTTTTAAGAAATAAGTTTGGATTAAGCGACTTCTTCGAACTCCGCATCCACCACATCATCATTCGAATTAGAAGACGATGAAGCGGTTGTATTTTGACCGCCGCTTCCAGCATACTGTCCGTTAGATGGTCCGGCTTGCCGGTATGCCGATTCCGCAAGCCTGTGGGAAGCATGGGTTAATATTTCTGTTAATCGTTTTATTTCAGCGGTGTCTTCACCTTTCATTGCGGGTTTCAGATCGCTGATCGCACGATCAACCTCGGCTTTGGTGGTGCTGTTTAACTTATCACCAAGCTCCGCCATAGTCTTTTCGGTCGCATAGATCAGCGTGTCGGCGGCATTACGGGCATCGATCAATGTCTTTTTCTTTTGATCGTCTTCAGCGTGCAGTTTGGCATCATTAATCAGTCGTTCGATTTCCTCCTGGCTCAGGCCGGAAGAATGCGTAATCCGGATCGACTGCTGCTTGCCGGTGGCGGTATCTTTAGCAGATACTTCCACAATACCGTTGGCATCGATGTCAAATGTTACCTCGATTTGAGGTGTGCCACGAGGTGCCGGTGGAATGCCCATTAATTCAAATCGTCCCAGCGTATTATTGTCCGCTGCCATTTCCCGCTCGCCCTGCAGAACGTGGATTGAAACCGAAGGCTGATTGTCTTCAGCCGTGGTGAAAATTTCACTTTTTTTGGCGGGAATGGTGGTATTTTTTTCGATCAGCTTTGTCATTACCCCACCTAGAGTTTCGATACCCAGAGAAAGCGGCGTAACATCGAGCAGCAACACATCCTCCACATCTCCTTTCAGTACGGCGCCCTGAATAGCAGCACCCATCGCAACAACCTCATCCGGATTTACTCCCCGATTGGCTTCTTTCCCGAATATCTTCTTTACCCGATTCTGAACCGCCGGCATCCGTGTCATACCTCCCACCAGGATCACATCATTGATGCCATCGGGAGAAAGCCTGGCATCCTGAAGGGCAACCTTGCAGGGTTGCTCCAGTTTGTCGAGTAAATCACTAACCAGGCCTTCGAGCTTTGCTCTGGTAATTTTGATATTCAAGTGCTTAGGACCGCTGGCATCGGCAGTGATAAACGGCAGATTTACATCCGTTTGCATGGAAGACGACAATTCAATCTTGGCTTTTTCCGCTGCTTCTTTGAGGCGTTGCAGAGCCATATTATCATTTCTGAGATCGATACCTTGGTCTTTTTTGAATTCATCGGCCAGGAAATCGATTAATCGCAGATCGAAATCCTCACCACCGAGATGGGTATCACCGTTTGTGGCTTTGACTTCAAATACACCGTCACCGATTTCGAGAATCGATACGTCAAATGTACCGCCACCCAGGTCAAACACGGCGATTTTTCCATCCTTTTTCTTGTCGAGACCATAGGCCAACGATGCGGCCGTCGGCTCATTGATAATCCGCAGCACGTTAAGTCCCGCAATTTTACCCGCGTCTTTTGTGGCTTGACGTTGACTGTCATCAAAGTAGGCAGGTACGGTGATCACAGCATCGGTCACCTTTTCACCCAGATAATCCTCGGCGGATTTTTTGAGGTTTGCTAAGATGTAGGATGATATCTCCGCCGGACTGTGGAGTTTGCCCTGAAGATTAATGCGAACATCGCCATTGTCGGCTTTTTCGATTTTATAGGGCAACACCGTGATGTCCTTTTGCACCTCGGCTGAATCATACTTGCGCCCGATCAGACGCTTAATCCCAAAAACCGTATGCTCAGGGTTGGTAATGGCCTGTCGTTTGGCAATTTGGCCCACCAAGCGTTCCCCGTTGGTTGAAACGGCTACCATCGAAGATGTCGTGCGACCTCCTTCCGGGTTTGTTATGATGTTGACTTCTTTGCCATCCATGATGGCAACACATGAGTTTGTGGTTCCTAAATCAATTCCGATGATTTTGCTCATTGGTATTCCTCCTTGTTAGATGTAGCCTGATCTTTGGTTTCGTCGTTCGATCAATTTTTGTGCATCTGTTTGACACCAAGCGATCAATTTACCATCGGATCTTCAAAAAAGTTGGTAATGGCTACATATGCTTAAAGTTGATGCTAAATTTAATCCATAAGATATGAATTAATTAGATTATGTCAAATAATAAATATTACTCTTATATATATTACTAAATTATTGTATATGATAAATATATATGACTATATTGACAATATTTAATTTTGGTATTACCTTATTTGGCAAAGCACAAAATAGTTAAAATAGATACCAATGCTAAAATCATTTAACTGTAGGAGGTAAGAAAAATGATGAATCTTGTGAGATGGAATCCATGGAGAGAGATGACGACTTTACAGAGTCGAATCAACCGATTGTTTGATGAACCTTTTTTCCGGACCGACCGGGAGGACCATGAGGTTATGGGAATGTGGTATCCGGTCGTGGATATGTTTGAGGAAAATGACAGCTTTGTGATCAAGGCCGAACTTCCCGGCATGGACAAAAAGGATATTTCAGTGGATGTGAAGGATCGGGTGTTGACCTTAAAGGGCGAGCGGAAATATGAGAATGAAGTCAAAGAGGAAAATTACTACCGCAGAGAAAGATCGTATGGCAAATTTCAGCGTGCCTTCACTCTGCCGGCAGATATTGATCCCAATGAGATTAAAGCAGATTATAAAGACGGATTGCTCAAGATAGAAGTTCCGAAACCCGAAGATCACAAGCCCAAAGAAATCACGATCCACTAAATCTCTTCAATTTCAGATAGACAATTCAACATTTAGGGGTGACATTAATGTCACCTCTTTTATTTTTGAACTTTCGGATATATATTAATGAGAAATTTCAAAAATCGCTAAACCAAAATCAATAATCGTCCGGGAATTTAATGATGAAATCTTTATGGAATAGCTTACGCCGCATGATCGGTGTATTTTGGAAAGGCGTTTCCGCCTTTCGTCGCTTTGTTGGAAACATATTGTTTCTCGCCTTGGTTATCTTCTTTCTCTCCATTTTTTTGTTTGATCGCGGCAAGGAGGTGCCTGATGGTTCCGCCCTGATTTTAGCGCTTGCCGGCAATATTGTAGAGCAAAAGACCGAAACCATGCTTTCCAGCGAAATATGGGGTGATGCAGCCAAAGAAGAAACGCTCCTGAAAGAAATCCTTAATGTCATTGATTATGCCAAAGACGATCAACGGATTAAGGCTTTGGTACTTGATCTACGTGAAATGGGCCGAGCCGGCCTCAGCAAACTTCAGGATATCGGCGCCGCCTTGAATCGTTTTAAATCCTCCGGTAAGCCCATCATCGCCTACGGCGATTATTTTAACCAACGACAATATTACTTGGCTGCGCATGCCGACAGGGTTTACATCAGTCCTATGGGAGGGGTGATGTTAAACGGTTTTGGGTTATACCGAACCTACTTCAAAAGTGCTCTAGAAAAATTGCGGGTAAAGTTACATGCGTTTATAGTTGGCACCTATAAATCCGCTTTGGAGCCTTTGTTGCGTAATAATATGTCGAAATACGCCAAGGAAGCCAATCTCGCCTGGTTAAACGTACTATGGGACACGTATAAAGGGGATATCGCCGCCCAGCGCGGATTGGATCCCGGCAGCATTGATGATTACATTAACAATATCCCTGCATATTTGGCAAAAACCCAAGGCAACATGGCTCTGTTGGCACTGAATCACGGTTTCGTCGACGGCCTCAAAACCCGAGATGAGGTGCGGGATGAGCTGATCGGATTGGTGGGGGAAGATGAAGAGGTTGGAAACTTTAAGCAAATAGAATTTGACGATTATTTAAGTATTATTCGTCCCTTTCTGAAAAAAACAAAACCCGACCTGCCAAAAGTGGGTATTATCGTCGCCAAAGGCATCATCCTGGACGGCACCCAACCCGCCGGCACCATCGGCGGTGATTCGCTTGCCGATTTGATCCGACAAGCCCGTGAAGACGAAGACATCAAATCCCTGGTGTTGCGAATAGACAGTGGTGGCGGCAGCGCATTTGCATCAGAAATTATTCGCCGCGAAGTTGAGCTCGCCACCAGGGTTGGCAAACCGGTGATTGTGTCCATGGGATCAATTGCGGCTTCAGGGGGATATTGGATCGCATCGGCGGCTGATGAAATCTGGGCCGCTCCCACGACGATTACCGGCTCCATCGGAATATTCGGTGCGTTTGCAACTTTTGAAAACAGCTTGGAATCTTTAGGGATCCATAGCGATGGTGTGGGAACCACCAGATTGGCTGATGCGTTTGACCCCAGTCGTCCGCTCAATCCGCTGGTGAAAGACGCCATGCAGCAAATTATCGAGCAAGGGTATCGTCGCTTTATTCAACGCATAGCGGAAGGGCGAAATATGGCGCCGGAAGAGGTTGAAAAAATCGCTCAGGGTCGGGTTTGGTCGGGGTCAACTGCAGTGAAATTGGGGCTGGTGGATAAACTCGGCGGCTTGCAAGATGCGGTGCGCGCTGCAGCAAACAAAGCAGGTCTGAAAGATTATGAGGTATCCTATATCGAAAAACCGTTGACTTCTCGAGAAAGATTTATTCAAGGCCTGAATCGATTCCTTTTTAACCTGGTGAAGGACAGCTCCCTAGGTGAGCTGTATCCGTCCGTCCGTTTATTAAACCATTTTGGTAATGAACTCGGACAGATGATGCCCTTGAACGATCCCCATGGTTTGTACGCGTATTGTTTAACATGTGATGTTCAGTAACTTGTTAATTTTCCTTAAAAAAAGGAAGGCGATTTAGGTATGATATCCCAAATCGCCCAATTTTCTCAAAAAAATAACTTCTTACTTCAGATCTGGTTTTCCTTCTTAAGCCACTAAAACAAATCGTTGAATAGCGACTCTTTGAGCATCTTTTCCGCTATTTCCTCTGATTTTATTTCATAGGTTCCATTTTCAATTTGGTTTTTTAGCTGTTCGACTTTTTCGGTCCGAACATCGGGTGTGTTATCCAATTGCTTTCTTACCTCCTGAATCTCCTTTGCAGCTTCCGAAATTTCGACCTTATCTGTTTTAGCAACCTGGCTTGCGGCTTTATCGGAGGTGATCTCGGGTTTCTGTTTATCGTTAATGTGATTTACATAAGCATCCGTATCAATGGGATTTTTTGGGGTAATTTCCATTGCGACATCTCCTCAACATCTGACCGGATTGCAGCCTATTTTATCCGGCCGAAATTGGTATAATTATAATAACAGTAGCGCAGTATTCTTATTATGTCAAACTCTTGAAATTACTTAATCGTAATATCGGCAAGAATTCAATAAACTTTAGCTTTTTTTATTAATTAATTATCATTCAGCAAATTAAACTCTCTATTAATTTCTGAAGGTTATTTAATTTATCTGTTTTATCATTAACGTTGTGGAGCTTAGCAAATTTAATCTCTTGACAGTTGCCCGGTTTATAGTCAAATTTTCGGTAATTCAGTATACAGCTGACTTGTGTGGTAATTCTCGATATATTAAAGCAATAAGGTTGCGGATGGTGTGGGTGGTTGAAAAAAAGGTATTTTACCACATCCTTGATTTAGGATTTGAAAGCGTAGGCATACCCGTGCGGGTGAAATTTGAGTTTGAGGTCCGAGACGGATTATTTGTTGCGGATAGTCTCGCCACCGAACGCTTGTATAATCAACAGGAGCTTGAGAGACGCTATCCGAATCTCAAATTGGATATTTTAGAGCGCGATATCGAAAAGATGATTCATTGCGAAATTCTGAAGTACTTAAAAGAAAATGGATA
>Ga0209536_100002445_pt1 | contig 30310 bp, 28 predicted proteins | sample DeeMarSeWOR28_12_FD_187461 | JGI IMG/M metagenome (GOLD analysis project Ga0209536, IMG submission 187461) | Marine sediment microbial communities from White Oak River estuary, North Carolina - WOR-2-8_12 (SPAdes) (version 2) | ecosystem: Environmental > Aquatic > Marine > Intertidal zone >...
CCCTCAGCCGAACTTCGCTTATGGCTTCCGATACCCTGTTTTCCAGCCAGCGTGCCCGTTCGTGAATAATTTTTTGCTGGCTGCGCTGGGTGAGCAGATTGGTGCAGCGGGCATGGAATTCCAGATCATCGACAGGTGTTGCGAGCAAATCGCTGGCGCCGGCATCGAGAACCTGGCGGCGCCGATCACGGTCACTCCAGGGTGCCATCATGAGCAGCGGCAGGTCGTTACCATCAGGCAGTTGTCGGATACGCTGTACCAGTTCTGCCGCCCCGATATCGGGAAACAGGCTATCGCTGACCAGCAGATCAGCGTTTTGCCAATGCAGCCAGGAGAGGGCCGACTCCGGCTTGATGAACACTTCTATGTGAAGCTGCGGATCGATTCGCCGCACAAGATTGAGCAGATGTTTCTGCCGGGATGACTCCCGGTCCAATATGACTATCGTCGGCATACCGCAATTGTCGTCCTCGAATCATCACAGCATAGTAATAACACTGCGGAGCGTCCCTGCCGACCGCATTCGCGTGGGATTGGATTCCCTCTAACACACTGAAAATAAGTGAGTTAAAATTTCACATTGTGTGCTGCTTGTAGCTAACGGCAAAATTGGGTCAAACTTAAACCGATGGCTTAACTCAGCTTGCCTAGACCTTCGTTTATAATGGCGATTCGAGGGGATATGAACTTAGGAGTCTGCATGTCAAGACGGGATGGTAAAGCCCCATCAAAGGGGAAGCAGTCACTGGGCAGTGTGTTTCGCAGCGTCTCGGCTTCCATGTTCGGTGTGCAGAGCAGCAGCAAGCACGAGGAAGATTTTGCAAGGGGTGATGCCACCACCTACATCGTTGTCGGGCTTGTCGCTACCATCCTGTTTGTGCTGGCGGTATGGGGTGTGGTGCAGCTGGTTGTGCGCCTCGCGCAGCCTTCCTGAAGTTTTAAAGTTTCTCCCTTGAAAAGAACACTCCAGGCACTGGCCAGGCCCCTCATTGGCAGTCTACGCGACTTGATGCCGGTGATTCTGGTGGTGGTTTTTTTTCAGCTGATCGTGCTGCAGCAGCCGCTTCCAAATCTCGTACAGCTGCTATCGGGAGTCCTGCTGGTGGTATTGGGATTGACGCTGTTTATTCAGGGTCTGGAGATGGGACTGTTTCCTGTCGGCGAGTCACTCGCCCACGCACTGGCGCGCAAGGGAAGTCTGTTGTGGTTGCTGGTCTTCGCGTTTTCACTGGGATTCGGTACCACGGTCGCCGAACCGGCATTGATCGCCGTTGCCGAAGAGGCCTCCGAGGTCGCGGCCGGAGCGGGTGCCATCGCCAGTGATCAGGCGGCGCAGGAAGCGTATGCAGATGGATTGCGCCTGACCGTTGCGTTTTCTGTGGGTCTGGCGATTCTGGTCGGGGTGATACGTATCGTCAAAGGCTGGCCTATCCACTGGATGATCATGGGCGGTTATGTGCTGGTGGTCATCATTACTTCCGTAGCGCCACGCGAAATTATCGGTATCGCCTATGACTCCGGTGGCGTGACGACTTCGACGATCACTGTGCCATTGGTGACAGCCCTCGGTGTGGGCCTCGCTTCGTCGATTCGCGGACGCAATCCCATGATCGACGGTTTTGGCTTGATTGCCTTCGCGTCGATTACACCGATAATATTCGTGATGCTCTTCGGCATGGCAGTACACTGATGCACTGGTCGGACGTACTGGAAACGCTGCTGGATACGGCGGGGGACGTACTTCCCATCGTCGTCATGATCGCTGTGTTTCAGTTCGTGATTATCCGCAGACCCATGCCAAATATGCGACGCGTGATCATTGGTTTCGTCTATGTTTTGCTGGGGCTGTCGCTCTTTTTGCTGGGGCTCGAGCAGGCCTTGTTCCCACTGGGGCGTTTGATGGCGAGTCAGCTGACTGATCCGGCCTTCATCTATTCCGGTATCGAGCGGATGGCCGATGCGATGCACTGGGCGGATTATTACTGGGTGTACATCTTTGCCTTCGCTATCGGATTCTCGACGACCATCGCCGAGCCATCACTGATGGCGGTTGCCATAAAGGCCAGTCAGGTATCCGGTGGGGCCATCCATGCCTGGGGATTGAGGATCGCCGTTGCTCTGGGCGTGGCCGTTGGTATCTCACTGGGTGCCTATCGGATCGTCAGCGGCTTGCCGATCCATTATTTCATTATCGTTGGCTATGTCGTGGTGGTATTACAGACTTTCTATGCCCCCCGTCTGATTATCCCCTTGGCTTACGATTCCGGTGGGGTGACAACGTCGACCGTGACCGTGCCGGTGGTGGCGGCGCTCGGACTGGGTCTGGCGGAAACCGTGCCTGGGCGCAGTGTGTTGATCGACGGTTTTGGCCTCATCGCTTTCGCCAGTCTGTTCCCCATGATGAGCGTCATGGCCTATGCACAGATATCTGAGTACAGGGCCGGTAGGCAGCGAACCAAATCTTCCGATTAGAAATTAGCGGGTATTGAGTCATGCACTTCAAGCTTATTATTGCGTTTGTCGAAGACACCAGATCAGACAAGGTGATGGATGCTGCGCGTGTCGCCGGCGCTACCGGCGCGACGATTATCAGCAATGCGCGTGGAGAAGGATTAACCAAAAGCAAAACCTTTCTGGGGTTGTCCCTGGAAAGCCAGCGGGATGTGCTGCTGTTTCTGGTCGAGGAACATTTGAGCAGGCAGATTCTGGAGACTATCTGTGATGTCGGGAAGCTCGACGAAACGGATGGAACGGGTATTGCGTTTCAGATAGATGTGGAAGACGCTGTTGGTGTTGCACACCAGGTTAAAGAGCTGGTCGACCGCGTGGAGGACAAGCTATGAGTAAAGAAGAGGTGATTCGTGTCTCTGATGTGATGAAGGCCGACTATGACCTGATCGACGGCAAGATGACGATCTCGGAGGCGCTCAAAACGATGAAGCACGTAGAGACCAAGACGCTCATTGTCGACAAGCGTCACGACGATGACGAGTACGGCATGGTCACGTTGTCCGCTATCGCCAAGCACGTGCTTGCCGTCGATCGTTCACCCGATCGTGTCAACGTCTATGAAATCATGATCAAGCCGGTGATCAGCGTGCGGCCGGATATGGATATACGCTACTGTGCCCGCCTGTTCGATAGATATGGTCTGTCACGTGCGCCTGTGCTGAAACAGGGCGAGGTGGTTGGTATTGTGAGTTTTACCGATATGGTCTTGCGGGGCTTCTTCAATGTCAAGGAAGAACAGTAGTACTATCCAGGATGCTGCTCGAATAAGCGATGTTGGACGGGAGGAAGCGGCGGCATCAGTCGAACGAATTGGCGTACTGAGGGTCCGTGCTGTCGAAAGCGAGCAATTGGCGGCAGCAGTGTGAAATAAGCTGCCCGCAGCCAGCTGCCGTCGGGCTGCAGGGCGGGGGCGAAGGCTTGGGCGGCAGCGATAGATTTTTACTACAATGAAGCTATCTTGCGCAGTTGTTCCTCGAGCTGCTTGATGGCCGATTCGAGATCTTCGGCCTTTTTTCTTTCCTTTTCGACGACGGCGTCGGGCGCTTTCTGCAGGAAGCCGGGATTAGCCAGTTTTTTCTCAATGCGTTGCCGTTCACTGCGTTTTCTGTCCAGATCCTTGGTCAGGCGAAGCTCTTCGGCTTGCTTGTCGATCAGGCCGGCCATGGGGATCAGCAGTTTCATTTCCCCGATCAGGGCGGTGGCCGATTCCGGAGCTTCACCCGTTTGCAGCCAGTCGATCGAGTCCACTCGAGCCAATGACCGCACATAGTGTTCGTTCGCCGCCAGACGCTGGCGGTCGGTTTCGCTGCCGTTCTGCAACAGCACGGGCAGCGGTTTGCGTGGGTCGATATTCATGCCGCTGCGTATCTTGCGTACACCCAGGACAAACTGTTTCACCCAGTTCATTTCATCCAGGGCCGCCTGCTCGATGAGGGCGCGGTCGGCGCGCGGATACGACTGGCGGGTGATGGTCTCGCCCTGCGCGCCCGCCAGAGGGGCAGCCCGTTGCCAGATTTCTTCCGTGATGAAAGGGAGAATGGGGTGCGCCAGCCGAAGTATGCTTTCCAGTACCCGCACAAGCGTCTGGCGTGTGCCACGCCATGCCGCTTCGCCCGCCTCCGTGTCGTTGAGAACGGGTTTCGACAACTCCAGATACCAGTCGCAGTACTCATCCCAAATAAAGGAATACAGACTCTGTGCGGCGAGATCCAGACGGTATTGCCGGGTGTTCTCGGTCACCTGCTCTATGGTGGTCTGCAACAGCGACAGAATCCAGCGGTCGGCACCACTCAGTTCGATATCGCCGCCTTGCTGTCCGCAGTCCTGACCTTCGGTGTTCATCAGAACGTAGCGAGCAGCGTTCCACAGTTTGTTGCAGAAGTTGCGGTAGCCCTCGATCCGGTTCAGGTCAAAATTGATATCACGGCCGGTCGATGCCATCGCCGCGAAGGTGAAGCGCAAAGCATCGGTACCATAGGATGGAATACCGCCGGGAAAGTCCTTGCGCGTCTGCCGGGCAATTTTCTCGGCCAGGTGCGGCTGCATCATACTGCCGGTGCGCTTCTCGACCAGCGCCGGCAGATCGATGCCGTCAATCAGGTCTATGGGGTCCAGCACATTGCCCTTGGACTTGGACATTTTGTGCCCGTGCGCATCCCGTACCAGGCCGTGAATATAGACCTCGCGGAAAGGGACATCGCCCATGAATTTCAGGCCCATCATGATCATGCGGGCAACCCAGAAGAAGATAATGTCGAAGCCGGTGACCAATACGCTGGTGGGATAAAAGGTTTTCACCCGATCGGTTTGTTGCGGCCAGCCCAGCGTGCTGAACGGCCACAGGGCCGAACTGAACCAGGTGTCGAGCACATCGTCGTCCTGCTGCAGTTCGACATCGGCGCTCAGTCCGTGCTGTTCACGGACGTCATCGACTGAGCGCCCGACATAGACGTTGCCCTGGTTGTCGTACCAGGCAGGGATGCGATGGCCCCACCAGATCTGGCGGGAGATGCACCAGTCCTGAATATTGCGCATCCAGTCGAAATAGGTGTTTTTCCAGTTGTCCGGTACAAAGCGAATATCCCCGTTCTCGACCGCCCGGATGGCTGGATCGGCCAGCGGTTGAATTTTCACGTACCACTGATCGGTGAGGAAAGGTTCAACCACGGATCCGGAGCGGTCACCGCGCGGTACAACGAGCTTGTGGTCCTCGATCTTTTCCAGCAGGTCCAGACTCTTCAGGTCTTCAATGATCTGTTTGCGCGCCTGATAGCGGTCCATACCGATATAAGCATCGGGCAGCAGATCACCTTCTTCGAGCCTGTTGTCCCGCACCGCCGCATCAACCGTGAATACATTGATCAATCCACCGTGGGGTTGATCGGCGATGGCTTTTTCGTCGCGGTGCCGCAACCAGACCTGGTAGTCGTTGAAATCGTGCGCCGGGGTGATTTTTACGCAGCCGGTGCCGAATTCGGGGTCGACATAATCGTCGGCGATAATTGGAATCCTGCGGCCGGTGAGCGGCAGCTCCACAAACTCTCCCAGCAGGTGCTTGTAGCGCTCATCGCCGGGATGAACGGCGACGGCACAGTCGCCGAGCATGGTTTCCGGGCGGGTGGTGGCCACTACCATCACCCCGGTACCGTTGGTAAGCGGGTAACGCATGTGCCACAGGTGGCCATTCTCCTCCTGCGACAGAACCTCCAGGTCGGAAATCGCCGTGTGCAGCACAGGGTCCCAGTTCACCAGACGCTTGCCGCGATAGATCAGACCTTCTTCATAGAGACGAATGAAAACTTCCTTGACCGCATCGGACAGGCCTTCGTCCATGGTGAAGCGCTCGTGCTGCCAGTCGAGCGAGGAGCCCATGCGCCGTAACTGGCGGGTGATGGTGCCACCGGAGGCTTTCTTCCACTCCCACACCCGTTCGATGAAGGCATCGCGACCCAGATCGTGACGCGTTTTTCCTTCTGCCTCGAGCTGGCGTTCGACGACCATCTGGGTGGCGATCCCGGCGTGGTCACTGCCGGCCTGCCACAGCGTGTTGTAGCCACGCATGCGGTGGAAGCGGGTCAATGCATCCATCAGCGTGTCCTGGAAAGCGTGCCCCATGTGCAGACTGCCGGTCACATTGGGCGGCGGAATCATGATGCAGTAGGGTTCGCCTTCCCCGGAAGGACTGAAATAGCCATTGTCCTCCCAGGCCTGGTACCAACGTTGCTCGATTTTGTGGGGGTCGTAGGTTTTTTCCATGGAAATCACGTGTGCACTGGGTCAAAGTTTCCCGAGCCGCGATTATACCGCAGCAGCGCAGGAGGCGAAGGTGCGAAAACGCCGCTAGCTTTGTGCCTGCCTGACGATTCTCGCCAGCAGATCGGGGAGTGCCAGTTGCAGGTGGGTGCGAATATCTTCAGACATTTTCGACGCGCTCTGCTCAGTGGCCTCCCTGATCAAGCGGGAAAATTCTTCTTTGAGGAGTGATTCGATTTTCCAGGCCACCAGTTTCTGCAGATCGTCGGTGATATCATCGAGCATCTGGCGGATAGCCTCTTCATCGAGCAGCTCGGCAATCTTTTCGTGATCGGTGAGGTCTGCGTGAGGTTCCGCTTGACCGGCAAGTTTGTCTGCCGTGACGGCGTTTTGCAGCACCGGCACGCCATTCTCGTCGAGTTTGATCTCGTCCGGGTCCATCAGTTCCTGATCTCGTGAGTCCGCAAGGAATAGCCACGTTCCCTGTAGAAACTGAACCGACTGCGACCTTGCCGGCGACCCTCATCGTCTCTATTGACCAGTTCTGCAACGCGTTCAAAGCGGCTGAAGAACAAGGGTACCTCCGCGGCCAGATTGATGAGTACCTGGCTGCTGGCGTCGGGTTCGGCATCGTGAGCGAGTAGTACCGGTGACGGGTCGCGCTGCTCGGCCGCGTAAATGGCGTGTGGCACGAAGCTGTTCTGCTGGAAGGTCCACAACAGATCGTCCAATTGCCGCGTTTGCTCGGCCGATTCCGTGTGTATGAATACGCGGTTACCGAGACGATAGGCCTTGTCCGCCAGACGGCAGGCGAATCTTACTCGATTCTGCGCCGACTCGTCCGGCAACAGATAAAAGTCAACCTGTGTCACGGGTGCGTCCCATCAAGAATTGCACCAGCAGTGGTACCGGGCGACCGCTCGCGCCCTTTTCCTTGCCGGACTTCCAGGCAACACCGGCGATGTCCAGATGAGCCCACCGGTAATCCCTGGTAAAGCGGGCCAGGAAACAGGCCGCGGTTATGGTGCCGGCACTGCGGCCACCGATATTGGCCATGTCGGCAAAATTGCTGGAAAGCTGCTCATCGTACTCGTCCCATAGCGGTAACTGCCAGGCGCGGTCGCCGGATGTCTGGCCGGCGGCCAACAGCTCATCAGCCAGCCCCTGATCGTTGCTCAACAGGCCCGTCGCGTGGTGACCCAGGGCAATGACGCAGGCGCCGGTGAGAGTGGCGATATCCACCACCACATCGGGATCGAATTTGTCAGCGTAAGTCAGGGCATCACACAGAATCAGACGGCCTTCGGCGTCGGTGTTCAGGATTTCGATGGTTTTTCCACTCATGCTGGTGACGATATCACCGGGTTTGCTGGCGTCGCCGTCGGGCAGGTTTTCGGTGGCGGGGACAATGCCCACCAGGTTGATGGGCAGGTCCAGCTCGGCGGCCGCTGAAACGGTACCGAAGACGCTGGCCGCACCGCACATGTCAAATTTCATTTCGTCCATGGCGGCGCCGGGTTTGATGGAGATGCCCCCGGAATCAAAGGTGACGCCCTTGCCGACCAGCACCACCGGATTTTCGCTCGATGCGCTGCCGTTGTGGTGCATGACAATCAGTTTGGCCGGCTGGCGGCTGCCGCGCGCCACGGACAGCAGAGCACCCATGCCGAGTTTTGCCATATCCTTCTCTTCCAGGATCTGGACCTTCAGGGCCGGATACTTTTTCTTCAACGCCCTGGCTTCGTCCGCCAGATCACTGGGGGTGCACAGATTGCCTGGCCGGTTGCCGAGTACGCGGGCCAGGTCGACACCATTGGCAATCGCGACGCCACGGCTCAGGCCGGTTTTGGCGCTGCTCACGGCGGCGCGATCGCCGACCACAATTCCCAGCTTGCGCAGCGGGTGTTTGGGTGGTTCGGCATCGCTCTTGAGTTCATCAAAGCGGTAAACCGCATCGCGGCTGGCCTCGACCGTTCGTTGCGCCTTCCAGGCAAGATCCCGGTCTTCCACGTCCAGTTCGGTGAGGTAGGAGAGGGCATCGGTCGCGCCGCTGGACTGCAGGGCCTTCGCGGCTGCCGAGGTAATCTCGGTAAAGGCCTGCGGGGAGAGTTTCTTCTCTTTGCCACAGCCTATCACCAGGATTCGCGCAGCCTCGATGCGGCCCTTGGGGCCATGGATCAGGGTGGTCGCACCGCAACTGGTATCGATATCGCCGTGTTTCAACAGTTCGCGGAGCTGGCCCCGACTGACCTTGTCCAGCCGTTGGGCCGCGGGTGAAAGGCGGCGCGGGGCCGACACACCGACAACAACGCAGGCAGTGCGCAATTTGTCGGGATCGCCGGTTTTGACATTGAAATCCATTGTCTCCTCCTCGCTTCTGGTAGAGTTAGTGTACTGGATGCCTTACCGGCACCCAAACTTTTTACCGTAAAACCATGTCATCGGTCCTACGCCGTTACCTGAGCCTGGAGCTCGCCCAGTACTGGCTGGCTATCACCCTGCTGTTATGGTTGATACTTGTGGCTGCACGTTTCTCCCTCTACCTGGGACAGGCGGCCAGCGGCCAATTGCCGGCAGCGGTGGTGTTCTGGTTGCTGGCGCTGAAGTCGGTCGCCTTCTTTGTTTTTCTGTTGCCGGTAACGCTGTTTCTGGCGCTGTTATGGCTGTTCGGGCGGCTTAACCGCGACTATGAGTCTGTCGCCCTCGCCGCCAGTGGCGTGGGCACGTCGCAGCTGTATCGGGCGTTGCTCCTGCCGGTGCTGGTGGTGACCCTGCTGGTGGCGGTGTTGAGCTGGTATCTGGTGCCGCGCACGGCGCACCAGGGGTACCAGCTGCGGGCGCAGGCCGAGCAACACGTGGACATCGAGGCGCTGGTGCCGGGACGTTTCCATCTGTTGCGCGGTGGGCGATGGCTGGTTTTTGCTCAGCGTGCCGGCCCTGAGGCCGGGACCCTGGAAGCCGTGTTTGTGCATGTTCATCATGCCGAGCGTCCGCAGGTGCTGGTGGCCGAGAGCGCCAGTGTTGAGCAGCCCGGCGCCGGCACCGATCAGTACCTGGTCCTGCACAACGGCTACCGCTACGACGGTATGCCCGGTCAGGCTGATTATCGTGTGCTCAACTACCAGGAGTATGCGGTGAAAATCCGCGGAGCGCCGGCCGAAGCCGAGAAAAAATGGGACGCGGTGCAGACCGGTGCGCTGTGGAATGACCCCGAGCCACAGGCCAAGGCGGAATTACAGATGCGCCTTTCCCGGCCGCTTACGGTGCTCGTGCTGGCGCTGATCGCCGTGCCCCTGGCTCGCTTTCGCCCAGCCGCGAGTCGCTTCTATCCCCTCTGGATGGGCGTGTTGGTATTCAGCGTGTATTTCAACCTGCTGGCCGTCGGTCAGTTGTGGATCGAGCAGGAGCGCATACCGGGATGGCTGGGCCTTTGGTGGGTGCACGGACTGCTCCTCAGCCCGATGGCCGGCTGGATCTTGATCAGGCGCTGGCGCTCATTGGGCGGGTGACGGCATGACGCGACTGGACTTCTATCTCGGCAGGGCGGTTTTACTCAACACACTGTTCATCTGGCTGGTGGTGATCGTGCTCGAGGCTCTGTTCGCCTTCCTTGGCGAAATCGGTGACATCGGACGGGGAGACTATGAGCTGGGCGACGCCATCCTCTTTATTCTGCTGATCCTGCCCGGCCGAGCCTATCACTCGTTTCCCATGGCGGCGCTGATCGGTGCGCTGCTGGGCTTAGGCAGCCTGGCGGCGCGCGCCGAGCTGGATGCATTCAGGCTGGCGGGTTGTTCTCCGGCGCGCCTGACGCGCGCGGTGTTACAGGCGGGTGTGGTGATGCTCGTCTTTGTCGTGCTGATGGGAGAGGGCTGGGCACCCTCTTCACAGCAGCTTGCCCGGCAGTTGAGGGCCTCCGCCATTTTTGACGAGCTCAGCGTGCAGCGCCACCACGGCTTCTGGGTGCGTGACGGGCAGCGCCTGATTCAGGTTGGTCAGAGCGAGGCCGACGGCAGCCTGAGCGGTTTGCTGGTGTTCGAAATCGATACGCAACCCAGGCTGGTCTCGGCGGCCAGCGTATCGCGTGCACGCTATCACCAGGGGCGCTGGTCGCTCGAAGACCTTAGGGTCAGTCACTTCACCGGTTCCAGTGTCGATGTGCACAGCAGCCAAAGCCAGGTCTGGTCTACACTGATGGATCCTCGTCTGGCGCGCCTGTTGACACGGGATGCACACAGCCTGTCGATGCCAGATCTGCGGCAATACATCGCTTACCTGCGGGCAGAGGGCACCGATGTCTCTGCTTACCGGCTGAACTACTGGCAGCGCTGGGCAGCGCCGCTGGCGGCGCTAGCGATGCTGTTTCTGGCGGTCAGTATTGTGCTGGGGCCGGTACGTAGACAGGGCACCGGGCAGCGGATTCTGCTCGGCGTTGTGGTCGGCCTGGTCTTCAAACTGCTCAACGATATCAGCGCGCAGTTCGGCCTGGTTTACGGTGTTCATCCCTGGCTGAGTGCTTTTCTACCCTCTTTCCTGGTGCTGCTTGCGGGCCTGGTGCTGCTGCGGCGTAGCAGTTCAGGGACAGGTTCTTCCCGCCCCCAGCTCGAGCGTCATACTTGATCGGGATTCTTATCCAGTTGCACGATACGGGTTTCCGAATAGCGGTCGTGCCAGGTCAGTTTGCGTTTGTCGACGAGCATCCACAAGTAGCCGAGCCCGAACAGCAAACCCGCGGGCAGAGCGACAATGAAACGCAACAGGCACTGCAGCCAGCTGATCGGCCCCGCTCTCATGTTTTGCAGCTGTAATCGCCAGCTGCGCATGCCCAGGGTCTGTCCTCCGTGCCTCCAGAACCAGCCGTAAAAGAAAAAGCTGATAAACAGCAGGTAGGTGGTCAGAAACGGATTGTTGGGTTCGATCGCTTCGCCGCCCGTCAACGGCAGAAAAATCGCCGTGGCGATAAACCAGATAGCCAGCAATAACAGGGTGTCATACAACAGCGCCGCGAGCCGTCGCCACAGGCCGGCGGGTTTGAACGAATCATCGAAGTCTGCCATGGCTGCTCACTCTTTTCCGGAAGGGGGGGCGCTCTGGGCTGCCACGAACAACAACAGGGTGTCGAGGTGGCTCCTGCCGTAGATGGCCGGTGCATATCTCTCCCACAATTGCCGGGTGGCCGCGGGCTCGCCTTGTGCCAGGTGTCCTGTCATGCCGGCCAGCAGTGCATAGCCGTAACGCACCAGGTTCTCGGGCCTTTCGCCAGGCATGATTTTTCCAGCCCAGTGCGCTATGCCGGCGTTGTCCCGTGCGCTAACCGCCCTGAGCAGGTCCAGCCAGGCCCGCTGGGTGAGCGTCATGTCGTCACGACAGGCTTCCAGCCCGAGCTTGTCCCACATCTGTGTGAGTTCTCTGGGTGTGAGGTAGGGCAGGGTGGCGATCGACAGGGTCAGCAGCTGATCGATCAGAAATGTCGAGTGAGCACTGGCCTCACAATCGGCCAGCTGCAGTCGGATATATTCAATGGCCTGTAACACTTCGCCGCTGAGGTACGGGCTGTCGTATCCGCCGACAATGTAGTCGCGGATTTCGCTGGCGCGGACGGTATTGCGGGAACGGCTGAGGTAAGGTGTGTCCGACACATCGGTATACAGGTGCGGGGGGCTGGAACGCTCGAGAAGCTCGATCACTGGCAGAGGCGCGTCGGCCAGCGCAACCAGCTCGGTCGCGGTCAATTTGAGAAAACGGCTGCGGGCGGCATTCTGGTCCAGCACCGGGTAGTAATCCGAGTTCGCGGGTATCGTGAACGTGGCGATAAAGGGATCGAGCGTCGTTTTCCCGGCCACGCGGTACAAGGCAAAATCCTGCGGATGGTTGACCGAGATCCTGCGCAGTTCTGCAGCAAGGCCGCCTTGCTTCAAAACCTCCGGATCAGGCGCACCAAGGGCGCCCGATTTTTTCGCAACGACGAGAATATTGGTATCGTCGGAGGCATAGATTGCGTAATCGGCGAAATTTCCGGCCAGGGCTTTCAGCATCGATGCCACCAGGTTGATATCGATCTCGTAGAGTTGCAGCCACTGGACAAGGATACCGTCGTCGCTCAGGTAGTCTTTGATGAGCTCGTAAAACTCATCTGAAAACAAGCCGGAAACGCCGCTGATCCAGGGGTTTGAGGGCTCGGAAACAATGATGTCGTAGTGCTGGAAATGCGAGGAGAAAAAGGTCTTGGCGTCATCGATGTGTATGTGGCTACGGGGATCCGTATAGGTAAGATCGACGCGTGGCTGGAAACGGCGTGCCGCTTCCACCATGGCTTCTTCTATTTCGATGGTGTCGACCCGCTCCAGCCAAGGGGCGCTCAGCAGAACGTGCGAGGTCAGTCCTGAGCCCATGCCAATATTGGCCGCGAGCTTGGCGCCGGGATTGAGTGCCAGCGGAATGGCTGCGGCCATGACCATGGTGGCCTCGTCCCTGCTGTGCCGGCTATCGGCCGCCATATTGATGCCGGCATCCGGTTTTCCGTTGGTACTGATTACAGTGAGTCCGTCGTCGCGCCGGTATTCGATCAGATCGACAGACACGGTCTTGCCGTCCTTGTGAAAAGCGATATGGGCCGACTCCGGCTCGATGATTTTGCCTAGCCGATAAACGCCGGACGCCATTTTGTGGCTATCGAGTTCCAGCAGGGCGACACTTGCTGCCACGATGGCTGCGCCAAGGGCACCGACGGCGCCGACCTTGAGCCGCTTTTCCCTTGGCGTGATGGTCCACAGCAGCACTATGCCGAGTGCGATGTCGATGCATGCCCCAGCCGTGATCAGACCTTGCAGCCCCAGCATCGGCATAGCCAGGTGGACGGCGATAAAGACGCCGGCAATGGAGCCCAGGGTATTGCTCGCATAGACTTCACCTATGCTCTTTTCGCCATGGCCCTGCCTGAGCAAGGCATAGGTGATCAGCGGCAGCGTCATACCGGCACAGAAGGTTGCCGGCAGCATGATAATCATGGCAATGAAAGCGCTGAACAGGTTGAAAGCGCTGTAGGCGGTTTCTGTCTTGTTCAGAATCTGCATGATCGTCTGCATGAATTCGAAGGTATATCCATACAGTGGCAGGGTGGCGAGGGCGAGCAGTCCCATGGCCAACTGTACGTAGGCGAGAAAGCGGATGGTATGGCTGATGTGGTCTATTCGTCGTCGGATCCACAGCCCCCCGAAGGCGAGCCCGAATATGAAAGCGCTCAGCATGAGCTCGAAGGCGTGCGTGGAGCTGCTCAGAACGAGCACCAGCATGCGGATCCAGCCAATTTCGTACATGAAGGATGCGGTGCCGGTGAGCAGGGCAACCGCCAGCAGCAGGCGGTAGTTCGATGCCACGCCCGTTTCAGCGGGTTCTTCGGCGGGCAATTGCGGGGCGAATTGGGCGCGCTTGCCGATGGCGAGTGCCGTCACGATCAGCGCCAGGACAATGTTGATGATGCCCGCCAGCATGATGGTGCCCGGCAATCCGGTCAGTCGGATCAGCCAGAAGCCGCTGGCGAGAACACCGATGGCGGCACCAAAGCTGTTGGCAAAATAGAGGATGGCCAGCGAGGACCCGGGGTTGACCGGAAAAAGGCGGATGATGCCGGCGCTCATCAACGGGAAGGTCATGCCGAGCAGCACCGACTGCGGCAGAATCAACAGGGCAGAGGAGGTCCATTTGAATGCGGTAACCGCTGTTGTGGATGCCAGCCCCGGAATGATGCTGCTATAGGCCAGTTGGAGAAACTCTACAAAGGTGTCATGAAAAATGAGGGCGAGGAGGCCGATAACACCTTCCGCCAAGGCATAGCCCAACAGGACGTTGTTCCAACGTGGAGAATAGCGGCTGCTCAGCCATGAACCGACGGCCATACCTCCCATGAAAATGGCGATAACCAGCGACTGCGCATAGGCCGCATGACCGAGAAACAGCTTCAGGTAATGGCTCCAGATGGACTCGTAGATCAGGCCCGAAAAACCGGAGATGGCGAAAACCAGAAAGAACAGGTAGCGCAGGTTCAATAGCGGTAGAGTCATGAGTCCATCGGGTCGATGATTTCAATGTCATCGCACAGCGTTGTTTGCCCGTAGCCGCGAGCCAGGCCAGCCTGGCAGCCGGTGGGTTTCTGGCAGTGCCGCATCACAATACCCGCATCCACAGAAACGGGTATTTTGCCTTTTCTCATTCGGATTTCACACAGTTAGCGGAATACTCGGAGCTGGACACAGATGCGGTGGTGGGCGCCTATAAGCCGCCCCGCGACCCAGCGCCACGCGTAAATCGCGCCTGCGGCTGCGCGCGCGGCCGGCTGACGGCTGGGTTCCTGGTCTTTCCGGAGTCATCAGCTGACGGCTCGCAATGGACGGCAGCAAGGCAGCCACGACGTCGGCGTCTTCGCCCAGATGTGGCGCCTCGGATCTCAAATACGGGTACACTGGCCGACAGCGCCCGATGCTTGCATCGGAATCTGTTTGTGATTCTTAGTAATAAGTTGATTTTAAAACTTATTATGGGTTGGGTGCAAAACATCCAAGGTAGTGGCGCATGCCTGGGTCGGAGCTTTGCTTCGCGGTGGAAAATATCGGCGGAAGCGTGTCTTTATTGCTGATTATCAATGTAAGAATTATATTTAGCTGATAGGTTCTTAAATAAAGGTCAAAGGGATAAAGCTGACCTTTCAACCACGAAAAGTAGTCTAAGAGGAGACAACAATGGCAAATATGAACAAAGTGGAGATTGTGGTCCACGTAGATGATGTCCTTGGGGAGGATCAACAGGCCGAGCTGATCGATGATCTGAAAAAGCGGGGCGGTGTGGCCGAGGCCCATTTTACGCCCGGACGGGCGCACCTGCTGGTGATTGACTACGATACCGATGAGCTCAGTGCGCAGGATGTGCTCGAGCACGTGAAACGAGACCATCTCCGCGCCGAGTTGATTGGTCCGGTCTAATCGGCGATCTCGCCATCGTTGCGCTGAGAATAACCGCTTTCCTGGTGCCGCGGGGTGACATTGGTGTGGCTTTTCCCGATCGTGTGATCCGGGATCCGAGGGTGTGAATCGTGTCCAGTGCAGAAGCTAACAGGTCGGCATTGCTTCCGGAAATGACGCCGGAGGGCCTCAACAGCTGGTTCGATGCGAGATTCACGCAAAGCATGGCCGACCAGGAGGCCGGTAAGACGCCGAGGCTTTCCATCATGGTAACCAAGGGTACGCTTGATTGGGCGTATCCTTCTTTCATCCTCGGCTCGACCGCAGCGGCAATGGGGTGGCAGGCGACGCTGTTTTTCACGTTTTACGGACTGGCATTGTTGAGAAAAGATTACCAGCCGCAGATCTCCGCGCTGGGTAATCCCGCCATGCCGATGAAAATGCCGTTTGGCCCGGCGTGGTTCCAGAACATCGAGTGGAACATGCCCAACCTGGTCATGGCCGGTGTTCCGGGGTTCGAGCGTCTGGCGACGTCGCTGATGAAGCAGACTCTGAAGAATAAGGGCGTGGCCGACATCGCCGAGCTGCGCACCCTGTGCATCGAGGCTGATGCCAAGTTGATGGCCTGCCAGATGACTGTGGATTTGTTTGGCTGGAAGAAAGAGGATTTTATCCCCGAGGTCGCCGACTGGGCGGGTGCGGCGACCTATCTCACCACCGCGCAGGGTGCGGACGTGACCCTGTTTATCTAGGAAGCCTGGCGCCGATCTGTTTATTTTGTCTCAGCTGGACATTGCCAGGGTGCGAACAAAGGTCTCTTGAATGATCCAGGCGTCGTTGCTCGCCCGGTGACGCCGCAGGCCAAGGTCCAGAACCACTGAATCCCTGGTCTTCGCCCACACTTCCATCTGTTGTTCGCTCAGGATCATTTCCAGCGAGCTGATCGTGAAAGTCTTGTCGATGCCTGCAGCTGCGTAGAGCTCGATGATCCAGGGGGTGTCGACTCCCCAGGCGTCTGAGAATACGACCCTGTTTCTCAACAGATCATTCAGCCTGGCGGCCACTTCTGTGACCGGCTGACCGGCCGTTAAAAGGTTTTGCCGGCTGATTCTGTGTATGGATTCGGCTTGCTCGTCCCAGTGATCCCAGTGATCGACAGGCCTGATCAATGTGCAATAACGTCGGCCAGGCTCCAGCGCCAGCCCAACCTCAATGGGATAGCTGCGCGCGCCCAGGCCGGAAGCCTCGATATCGATGATGTATGGATGTCTCGGTCTGAACATTCTGCCATCGCCGTTAGTGATTCTGTTCCAATGTTGTATTAAGAATTCCACCAGATCGGCCGAGAACACTGTCAGCACAGCATGCCGACACAATAAGCTGTGTGAAGCTGAGGGTACTCCTTACTATCCAGCAGCCTGCCGGCGTCTGTGCTCTCCTCAGACGCCGGCTTTTTTACGCGGTGTCACAGGGTTTCACGCCGAGACGGAAACCGCCGCTGACGCCGCTGTGGGTTGAGCGGCAGCGTCACCATATTCTCCAAGAGCCGAATACAGCAGTGGTCCCGCGCCGGGACGGATAAGCTTGCCACTGCCGCGGTAACCGGGGTGGTACACACAGCTTACATACTGAATCTCTGACAAAAAACCTATCTAGTTCGCCGATATTCGGTCGTTATACATATTAAATCTGTGTGACCTGTTTGAACACCCGGGAGGATGCGACCATGTCATTCCACTGTAATACGGTCCGTGTCGAGCGTGCCGTCCAACTGCTTCTTGTCTGCGCCCTGTTTTTCGCCGGCCTGTCGGCTCACGCCGGTTCGTTGCGAGTGTCACCTGAGTGGCTGAAAGAGCAACTCTCCCGCCCCGACCTTGTGATTCTGGACACGCGGCCTCCTGGTGACTACGAAGCCGGGCATATTCCGGGTGCGCTCAATCTGCCCGATACCTTGACCTACCAGCAAAAGTCCGCCGGCGGCCGGATTGCTGAACTCGGGACTATGCAGAAGCTGTTACGCGAGCGAGGGATCGATCAACACACCCCGGTTATTGTCTACGACGCGGGCACTTTGCTCGACGCTGCGCGGGTGTTCTGGGTATTGGAAGTGTACGGGTTGCAGAATGTGAAACTGTTGAGTCCGGGCTTCGGCGATTGGAAAATGAAGGGATACCCCATCAGTACGGAGCTGCCGAAGATGGTGGCGAGCCAGTATGTGCCAACCATTGACCACCGTCGGATTGCCAGCAAGTTCTCTACCCAGTTGGCGATGGCGGACCCGCAGCAAGTGGTGGTCGACGCGCGTTTCCCAAAATCGTACAGGGGAGAAACCTCTACCGCGAAGCGTCATGGCCATATTCCCACGGCCATAAATATTCCCGTAACAACCAACCTGAAAAAGGAAAATGACATAGCGGCCTTGCTGGGCGAAGATGAACTGCGCTCGGCTTATGCCTCATTGCCACAGAGCAAGAAGATCGTGCTGTATTGTGAAATTGGCCGTGCCTCCGCTACCTCCTATCTGGCATTGCGCGAACTCGGCTACGACGTGGCTAACTACGATGCTTCCTGGCGCGAATGGGGAAACGACCTGAGTTTGCCCATAGAATAATAAACAAAGGGCGCTTGTCCTGAACCATGTGGAATAAACTCAGTATCCGGGCACAGTTGCTTATACTTCTGGCACTGTTGCTGTCGATCGTGCAAATCAGCAGTCTGGGTATGGCCTACTGGTTCGACATCAAGGAGCGGAAGTCCCTCGCCCTCGAACAGGCCGAGACACTAGGGCGCGCATTGAATCATGATCTGCTGAAAGCGTTGCTGAATGCGCAGGCGGATGTGTATTCCGATATTTCTTTCCGCCTGTCAGGTTTTCATTCGGTGGAGGCGCTCGCGGTAATGAACCGGGAGCAGGCGCTGGTCTATCAGTACAAGCGTCGCGATGCGACGGAAATTCCGGAGATGATAGAGATGAGCTCTGAAGAGCCGTATTTCTCTGACCGGTTTCTTTTCCTGAGGCTGCCGCTGAAAGTGGAAACCACTGCATTCGGCTCGGTTGTTTTCGCTATTGACCTCACCGAGTATCGAACCAGTCTGCATGAGCATTTACTCACCCTGCTGTTAATTTTCCCGCTGGAACTGGGTGTCGGTCTTCTGCTGGCATGGTGGATGAGTCGGCGATACACGCAACCCTTCTACGAACTGGCCGGTGCCATTCAGGCCAGTGACGTACAGAACAATAAGTTCAAGCGCGTCTCAACGCGAGCGGAAAATGAGGTGCGTGTGTTGTACAACGGCTACAACAACATGGTCCGGCAGATCGAAAAAACCACCAGCGAGCTCATGCAGGCGCTGGATAAGATGGAAAGAGCCGACAACGCCAATCAGGCCAAGAGTTCTTTCCTGGCCAACATGAGTCACGAGATTCGAACACCGCTGACCGCCATAATCGGTTTTTCCGAATCCATGCTGGATGCAGGACAGGACCACGCCGAGCGCCTCGAAGCCATCAAGACGGTTACCCGGGCCGGCCATCACTTGCAGAACGTCATCAACGACATCCTGGATCTGTCAAAGATCGAGGCGGGAAAACTGGAGGTAAACAAGGTCTCTGTACCGCTGTTTTCATCGATTTCCGATGTGGTGAGACTGGCTGAATTACAGGCCGAGGGAAAGGGTATTGAACTGCAGCTTGAATACGCGTTTCCTTTGCCGACCGAAATCAACAGTGATCCCGTTCGTCTCAAGCAGATCCTCATCAACCTGCTTAACAACGCCGTCAAGTTTACTGAAAAAGGAAGCGTTACCCTGCGGGTCTCGTGTGAGCGTGACAGGCGGCTGATGCGATTCGAAATCAGCGACACTGGCATCGGTATGACGGAGGAACAACAATCACGGTTGTTTAGCGCATTCTCCCAGGCGGATTCGTCAACCACCCGGAAGTTCGGAGGCACAGGGCTTGGATTGTATCTCTCCAAGACTTTGTCCGAGATGCTTGGCGGTAGTATCGAGGTGGAGAGCGCTCCCGGCGTCGGCAGCAAGTTCACAGTCACCATGGCTGCCGGGGATCTCGACCATGTCGCTATGGTCAATGCCGAGTCGGAAATATCCCGGCAACAGGAAGATGCTGTGCCGGCAAAAGCGCCGGAACTGAGGGGACGGATTCTTCTCGCCGAGGATAACGTGGACAATCAGAACCTGTTCAGGATTTTCCTGGGGCGTCTGGGGGCGGATGTCAGTATCGTCGATAACGGTGCTCTGGCGGTGGAAGAGGCCCTGCAAGGCGCTTACGACCTTGTCCTGATGGATATGCAAATGCCGGTCATGGACGGTCTTGAAGCCACGCGAAAGCTGCGCGAGTGCGATTACCGCGGGCCGGTGGTGGCCTTGACCGCCAACGCCATGAAAGAGGATATCGAAAAATGCCTTGCGGCAGGGTGCGATGCTTTTCTCTCGAAACCGGTAGATCGGGTCCGTTTCAACCAGGTGATTTCCATGTATCTGCAGTCTCGTGAGGACGGCCGAGCTGATGATTCACCACTGATCTCTACAGTGCTTGAAGCGGATCCGGATCGTGCAGACCTGGTTCATAAGTTTGTCGAGAATCTGCCTTCTCTGCTCGATAGCCTTGCCAGCGCCTGCGCAAACCAGGACTGGGATGGGCTAAAGCGCCGCATCCATGATCTAAAGTCTCTTGGTGGGGGGTACGGTTATATGCAACTGACCAAGGTTGCCGAGAAGATCGAGTCGGAATGTCTCAGCGGTGATACCGATAAAGTAGATCCTTTGATAAAGGAGTTGTACCTGCTGCTGGATCGGATTCGGCGCGGCATCTCGAAAAACCAAGCCGCGCCAAGCGCGCTTCATGGTGGCTATGCTTGAAGACAAGCCGGGATGAGGCCGGTGAACTGATAAAGTTTTGCCGGAGAGGGGGCGCCGGCCGATGCTACCAGTGCATCGGGATCGTTTTGTTGATGATGATGCGTTTACCGTCCTGCGTAATATAATCGCCGGCGCGCAGGTCCTTGAGAATACGGCAGACCATTTCGCGTGACGAGCCGACGCGGTCAGCGATGTCCTTCTGGGTCAGCACCGGCGTGATACTCTTTCCGCCTTCCTCTTTGGCTTCGTTCAGCAACACACGGGCGATGCGCCCGTAGACGTCCATCAGCGCGAGGTTTTTTGCATGATCGGTAGTGTACCGCAAACGCTGTGCCATACCCTGCAAAAGCGCAATGGCGACACTCGGCCTGGAACCGACGTAGTCAAATAGGAAATCGCGCGAGACGATCGACATTTTGCACGGGGTCAGTGTTGCCACTGACGCAGATCGCGGTTCAGCGTCGATCAGCGACAGCTCGCCGAAATAATCGCCCGCTCCGTAGCGGTTGAGTATGTTGGCCTTGCCGTCCTCGTCGCTGACAAACACTTTAACCTCGCCACTGAGGATCAGGTAGAGGGACGTGGAGGTATCGCCTTCGGTGATGACGACGCTGTTCTTGGGAAAGCTGCGTACCACTGCTGCGGTTGCAATCTTTTCCAGGTCCTGGTGTTCCAGCCGCGCGAACATCGGCACGGTGCGCAGGGTTTCGATGGACATGGTCTGGAATTCTAGCCGAAGCCGCCGGATATTGAAATTACCGGCCCCGGGTCTGAGGCCGGCAACCGCCCGGCGTCTTTAAGTTCCTCAGGGCGCTGGCTTTTTTGCGCTGTGATAGGTGGCGTGAGCCCAATGCGGCGGGAGTTCCGCGCAGGCCACTGAAACCGGCTCCAGACAGATGTTGTTCAGCCGCCGATCGGCGGTTCTGCGGCGATCCTCATGAACGATCCTCCCGGAAACATGCGGGAACGGAAAAGACTGGCCGGAATGTAAGCTGAAGCGTCTTTCTCGTATTCTTTTTTCTTTCATTATTTACTCCCCATTCTTTCTCCGTCGCCTTATGTCCCTGCGGCGATCTCGTAGTTCGATTGTACTGCAATTGCGGCGCCGGCAACACCGGATCAACCGCCAGAGTCTCAGTTGTGGTCAAGGAAGCGTGGGGTACCGGCAATTTCACCGGAGGTCCTCCGAGCGACAATCGACGGGGAAGGGAGGCGAGAACAGTGCCGGAAGTACCCGGGTGTTTGCCATCGCGGTGAGGCCGCGGGTGAAGATTTACTGCGCGAGGCTTACGACAGACTCTTGCGCTGATTCGAAGGCTGCCATGTAAGTTGTTGATAATATGGCGCTCCCTAGGGGAATCGAACCCCTGTTACCGGCGTGAGAGGCCGGTGTCCTGACCGCTAGACGAAGGGAGCGTTTTGCACACTGTATGCAACTGGGCAGAGTGGTATTATACGCTCCAGTGATTGAGGGACAAGCGAATTAGAGTGGATAATCAAGGCGATATCGATTCCGGTAGCGTCCAGCCCGCCATCATCCCCAGGCCCGAGCACGCAATTTCGCGCGCCAGCATCAGTTCCAGTGCGCTGAAGGTGTTATACCGCCTCAAGGAGGCCGGATTTCAAAGCTTTCTGGTGGGGGGCGGGGTGCGTGATCTGTTGCTGGGGCGCGAGCCCAAGGATTTCGACGTGGGTACCAACGCGACCCCCGATGAGATCAGGCGCCTGTTCAGAAACTGTCGACTGATCGGGCGCCGTTTCCGGCTGGCGCACGTGCGTTTCGGACGTGAGATCATCGAAGTCGCCACCTTCCGTGCCCGACACGACGAGCAGAGCACCGACGACGGCAGCGCGCACTCCGAGCGGGGCCGTATTCTGCGCGATAATGTGTATGGTGGCATAGAAGATGATGCCTGGCGCCGCGACTTCACCGTGAATGCGCTCTACTACGATATCAAGGATTTTTCCGTCGTCGACTATGTGGGCGGCCTGGAGGACCTTAAGACCGGCACCCTGCGCCTGATCGGTGATCCGGAGCAGCGTTATCGCGAAGATCCGGTGCGCATGCTGAGGGCGGTGCGCTTTGCCGCCAAGCTGGGTTTCCGCATTCATCCCGACAGCGAGACCGCCGTAAACGAGTTGAGCTATTTGCTCGAGGATATTCCTTCCGCACGCCTGTTCGAGGAGGTCATTAAACTGTTCCTGGGCGGTTGTGCGGTAGCGACCTTTGAGCTGCTGCGTCACTACGACCTGTTTCGCCGTCTGTTCCCGCTGACCGACGAGGCGCTGAGCCACGAAGAGCAGGGGTTCCCCATTACCTTTGTGCTGCGCGCTCTGGAAAATACCGATAAGCGTCTGGCAGAAGGCAAGCCGGTAACACCGGCCTTTCTTTATGCGGCGCTGCTCTGGGAACCGATGCGGCTGAGAAGACAGGCGCTGCTGGATCAGGGGATGACGCCGTTGGAGGCTACCCAGCTGGCCGGCAACGAGATTACCGCCGCACAGGTGAGTGCGACCTCATTGCCCAAGCGTTTCAGCTACCCTATGCGGGAAATCTGGATGCTGCAGTCCCGACTCGAGCGCAGGCGCGGCAAGTCGCCGTACCGTATGCTGGAGCATCCTCGCTTCCGGGCGGCGTATGATTTTCTGCTGTTGCGCGCCGAGTGCGGCGAAGCATCCACCGAACTGGCCGACTGGTGGACCAATTTTCAGACTCTGAACTCCGCCGAGCGTGACAAAATGGTTGAAGCTGCGCCAGCCAGGAAGCGGCGTCGGCGTAGACCCAGAAAGCGTAAGCCGGCCGCGAAATCCAATGACTGAAGTGCTGGCTTACGTCGCTCTGGGCAGTAACCTGGATAATCCCGAGTCGCAGATCAGGGCTGCTATGGATGCGCTGGACGCTCTGCCACAAAGCTGTCTGCAGGCCTGTTCCTCCCTGTACCGCAGTGCACCGATGGGGCCTCAGGATCAGCCCGATTACGTCAACGCGGTCGTTGGACTGAGTACGGCTCTCGGGCCCCATGCGCTGCTGGATCAGTTGCAGGCTATCGAGCATGCGCAGGGGCGGGTAAGGGCAAGGCACTGGGGGCCGAGAACCCTGGACCTGGATATCCTGCTGTACGGTGAGGACGTGCTCACCAGCGAACGTTTGCGAATCCCCCATGCGGGTATCGCGCAGCGCAATTTCGTTTTATACCCGCTGGCAGAGATCAGTCCGCAACTCGAAATCCCCGGCCTGGGGTCTGTAAAGTCACTGCTGGAAAGGTGTTCCGATGAGGGTCTGTGGCGACTGCCGACCATGGTGAGGTCAGCCGGTTGACGGTCGAGAGAGCAGTTATGGAGAATCCGGGGTTTATCGTCGTTGAGGGGCCGATCGGTGTCGGCAAGACGAGTCTGGCGAGGCGCCTGGCGGAGACCTTCGGCAGCGAGCTGTTGCTGGAAGGCGCGGCCGACAATCCCTTCCTGAGCCGCTTTTACCGCAATCCGCGCGCGGCTGCCATGCAGACCCAGCTGTTCTTCCTGTTGCAGCGCGCGCAGCAGATGCAGGAGCTGCGTCAGGCCGATATGTTCGAGCCGGTGCGCGTCGCCGACTTCCTCATGGACAAGGACCGGCTGTTTGCCAAGCTGACGCTGGATCGTGAAGAGTTCCGGCTCTACGAGCAGGTGTATTCGCACCTGACCATCGACGTGCCGAGACCCGACCTGGTGATCTACCTGCAGGCGCCGGTGGATGTATTGCTCAAGCGTATCGGTAAACGCGGGATCGCCTACGAACGCAGCATGCAGGCGAGTTACCTGAAATCCCTTTGTGACGCCTATACCCGTTTTTTTCACTACTATGACAAGTCGCCACTGCTGATCGTCAACGCCGCGGAGATCAACCTGGTTGACAGCGAGAGGGACTACCATGCCCTGCTGGAACAGATGACCCTGGCCCGCAGTGGCCGCCACTACTTCAACCCCATGCCGGACGCTCTGCGCGTTGAAGTACCTGAGGAGAATCATGGCAGATCGTGACACTGTGACCGTGGCATCGCTGCTGTGTCTCAAGGAACGGGGTGAGAAGATCAGCTGCGTGACCAGCTATGACGCCAGCTTTACCCGTCTTCTCGAAGAGGCGGGTGTTGAGGTGCTGCTGGTGGGCGATTCCCTGGGCATGGTGGTTCAGGGGCATGACTCGACCCTGCCGGTGAGAATGGCGGATATGATCTACCATACCGCGTGCGTCGCGCGTGCCGGGCACAGTGCGTTGCGTATCGTCGATATGCCGTTCATGAGTTACAGCAGCGTGGAGCGCGCACTGGGCAATGCCGGGCGGCTGATGAGGGCCGGCGCACAGGTGGTGAAACTGGAAGGCGGGCGTGAGGTCGCCGATGTCGTCAGGGCGCTGACGCAAAACGGCATTCCGGTGTGTGCACATCTCGGTCTGACGCCGCAGTCGGTACACCAGTTGGGTGGATACCGGGTGCAGGGGCGAGACGCGCAATCTGCCGGGCGTCTGTTGGAAGACGCCCGCACGCTGGAGGACTCGGGAGCCTCGGTGCTGGTGCTGGAGTGCATACCCGCCGAGCTGGCCAGACAGGTCAGCCAGAGCCTGCGCATACCCACCATCGGCATAGGCGCGGGTCCGGATTGTGACGGGCAGGTGCTGGTGCTGTACGACCTGCTGGGCATCACGCCGGGAAAGAGGCCGAGCTTCTCGCACAACTTCCTGGAGGGCAGCGAGGATATACCGAGCGCCCTGCGCGCTTACGTCGCGGCCGTCAAAGCCGGGCGTTTCCCGGCGCCGGAACATAGCTTCAGCTGATGGAAACCGTTACCGGCCTCGTTGAGCTGCGAGACCGGCTACAAGGCTGGCGCCGCCGTGGCGAGGACATCGGTTTCGTACCCACCATGGGCAATCTGCACGACGGTCATTTGCAACTGGTGCGACGTGCCAGGTCGCTCGCCGACCGCGTAGTCGTCAGTATCTTCGTCAATCCCATGCAGTTCGGGCCCGGCGAAGACTTCGAGACCTATCCGCGCACCCTGGATGCCGACCGGGCGCAGCTGGCGCGGGAACGGGCGGACCTGCTGTTTGCCCCCGCTGTCGATCTGATCTATCCGTCCGGCCTGAGTGAGACCACGCGCGTCGAGGTGCCGGGGGTGGGCGAGGGGCTGGAGGCCGATTTTCGTCCCGGTTTTTTTGTCGGCGTGGCCACTGTGGTGGCGCGCCTGTTCAACCTGGTACAAGCCGATCTGGCGGTTTTCGGGGAAAAGGACTATCAGCAACTGGCGGTGATCCGGCGCATGGTGAAGGATCTGTGCTGGCCCATCGCTATCGAGGCCGTGGCGACGGTGCGCGAGGCCGATGGCCTGGCGATGAGCTCGCGTAACCAGTATCTGACTGCCGAGCAACGCCGGCGTGCCCCCGTGCTCTATCAGACTCTCTGCGAGGTCGCCGATGGCGTTCGCCGCCAGCGTCAGGCTCACGCCGAACTGGAGGCACGGGCGATCCTCAAGCTCGAGCAGGCCGGCTTCACGCCCGACTATGTCTGTGTGCGCGACGCGGTGACGCTGCAGCCCCTGGCGGAAGGCAATGTCAACGCCGTGGTTCTGGCGGCCGCGCACCTCGGCCGTGCCCGGCTGATCGATAATGTAAGACTATAAAATTCACGCATTTCCGAGGTTTGCAGGAGTTTGCCGATCTTGGGATAATAACGCTTACGGTTTTTCTCAGGATACACCACGGATGCAGATCACGCTGCTTAAGTCGAAGTTGCACCACGCACATGTCACTCACTCAGAACTCGAGTACGAGGGCTCGTGCGCCATAGACAGTGGCTTGCTGGAGGCGGCCGACATCCGCGAATACGAACAGATACACATCTACAACCTCGCCAACGGCGAGCGCTTCACCACCTATGCCATCCGCGCCGAGCAGGGTTCCGGCATCATTTCCATCAACGGTGCGGCGGCACACAAGGCGCAGCCCGGTGACCGCGTCATTATCTGCACCTATGCGGCACTGAGTGAGCAGGAGGCGGCGGGCTTTCATCCGCGGCTGGTTTATCTCGATGCCGACAACCGCATCATGCGCCAGCGAAGCTCGATTCCCGTCCAGGTTGCCTGAGCTATAGCGCCGGTGCATCCACCGTGAGTGCGGGTGTCCGTCGCACCGGCGGCTGGTCCTTTTCCGTTATCCACACCAGAATGTCGTAATAGCTGCGGACATTTTCCACGTAGCGGACAGGTTCGCGGCCGCGGGCATAGCCGTGCCGGGTTTGCTGGTACCACTTTTTCTGACTCAACAACGGCAGATATTTCTTGACGTCGATCCACTTGTCCGGATCAGCGCCATCATTCTCGGCCAGAATGCGTGCGTCCTCCAGGTGTCCATAGCCGACATTGTAGGCAGCCAGGGCCATCCAGGTACGATCGGGTTCTTCGATACGCTCGGGGATCCTCTTTCTCACGCTGGCAATATAGCGGGACCCGCCTTCGATACTGGCCTGCGCATCGTGCCGGTCCTTGTTGATGCCCACCTGGCGCATCGTCGCCTGTGTCAGCATCATCAGTCCGCGTACGCCGGTCGGTGAAACCGCTTGGGGGTTCCAGTGTGACTCCTGATAACCGATGGCTGCCAACAGGCGCCAGTCCACACCGGTTTTCTCCTGCGCCTGTTCAAACCACGCCCGGTAACGCGGTAGACGCTGGTCAATGTGTTTCATGTAGCGGCGCGTGCCCACGTAATCGAAATCGGAGACATAGGCGTAATAGCGATTCAGCAGGCGGTCGAGCTGGCCGTTTTCCGTCAGCATTTTCAGATAGGCATCGGCCTCCTCGACCAGACTGCGGTCTTCTCCGGGCGGAAAGGCCCAGGCCAGTGGCTCGGGAGGGTTGATGTCGAATGCGACGCGCAGCTCTGGGTAGAAACGGCGGCTGATCGCGACTTCGTTGGAATCGGCCACGGTAAAATCGATCACCTGCTCCCAGACCAGGTTGAGCAGTTCCTCGCTGTCCAGTTCACTGTTTTCCTGGAAGGACAATTCGGGATATTCGTCGCGCAGCGAGCGCAGCCGTTCGGCATGACTGCTGTACTTGACCACTTCGAGGGTGCCGTGCAGTGTGTCGAGATTCTGAGGGGTGCGCGTCCCGACCCTGTAGACCAGTTGCGGAGTGATGCGCTGGTAGCTGGCGCTGAAGTTGAGGAGTCGACGACGCTCGTCGGTGATAGTAAGGCCGGCCGCAGCCATGTCGGCCTCACCGGCCTGGACCCTCTCGAGAACCTCTGACAGCGTGTCGGGCATTTCCAGCTTCAGTTTTACACCCAGGTGTTCAGCGAAACCCGCCACCAGATCGTATTCCAGTCCTGCGGGACCGTGGGGGCCCTCGTAATAGGTGGTCGCGCTGTTGCGCGTCAGCACGCGAAGCACACCCTCGTCTTTGACGCGCTGCAAATGGGATTTCGGCAACAGATCGCAGCCCGCGATGAACAGGCTGATAACTAGGAGGGTCAGGCGCGCGGTTTGTTTATGAAACACGGCTCATCACCCATTGCTCACCAGTCGCGTCGGTCAGGTGGGAAATTTTGGCTTTCACGCGGAAGCATAAGGTACAATGGCAGCCTTGTTGTGGTATGCCGCCTAGCTTGTGCTATTTCCCATTGATATTCAAGGTAAAAACGCAGATTCAGGAGAGGTGCCGGAGCTGGCCGAACGGGCTTGACTCGAAATCAAGTGAACCCTTATGGGTTCCGAGGGTTCGAATCCCTCCCTCTCCGCCATCCATAAAAAAAGCCCCCATCAGGGCTTTTTTTATGGATGGCGGAGAGGAAGATCCCGATGAGAAGCCTTCGGTACGACCAGCCGCACAGCGCGCGGCGCAGGACGCCGCAGGCGCCCCGGAGGGGTGAGTCGCGCAGCGACGAATCAATCCCGACCCGCCCGTTGTATGAAACGGCACGAACTACCAGGTTCACGGTTTTTTTTATGGATGGCGGAGAGGGAGATCCCGATCAGAAGCCTTCGGTTCGATCAGCCGCGCAGCGCGCGGCGCAGGACGCCGCAGGTGCACGGCTTCCTTCGTGGAGATGGCCGTATCCAGTTCCAGTGAATCCTCGAAGTTGGCAGTCTTTTATTCGCTCAGCAGCGCGTAGGCGATGTCGCGCACCGCTCCTGCCGGCAGTGGACTCCAGGGCTCTTATCAGAATATCCGAAGCGCAGCGCCGAAACCTGTGAAGCACTCAAGCCGGCTGAGTCGCAAAATCCGCACAACGCGCATCCGAATGCCAAGAGTAGGCTGGATTAAACTAGTGGCTTGGTGCGCGGTCACCCTGCTGCTCTCGCCACTTTGTCTCGCCTCTGTTCCGGACTATGCCCGCGAGGAAGAACCCGTCGCAGACACCATGGAGGATGCCAGGGGGCTGATCACCAAGGGGTTCTATTTGAAACGCTTCGATCTGTCCCTGTTTCCCCGGCTGAAAAGGCGGCTCGAACCGCTGCCGCCATTCTGGCGTGACACCCGTTTGGCGGCCAAACCGCGCAGTTACTACTTTGACCGGGACCGCGACATCGGTGACAGCGTGGCCTGGGCGCTGGGTGGCTCACTGGAACATCAGTCGGGGTGGTGGAAAGAGCGGCTGCGGATAGCCACCACCTTGTATACCTCACAAAAACTCTACGGGCCCAGCGACAAGGACGGCACACTGTTGCTGGAGCCGGGTCAACAGAGCTTCACGGTGCTCGGTGAAGCCTATGTGGAACTGCGGCTGACCGAGCGGAGCTTCGCAAGGGCCGGACGTACCGCCCTCGATCTGCCTTACCTGAACCGGCAAGACAGTCGCATGGTGCCCAATACTTTCCTGGCCTATGGTCTGACCGGAAACATCGTGGAGCCGCTTGAATTCACTGCCGGTCAGGCTACACACATGAAACGCCGCGACTCCGATAATTTCGAACCCATGTCCAGAGCGGCAGGTCTGCGCGGGACCGATGAACCGGTGTCAGTGGCGGGTATGCGTTACAGCTTCGCCGAGAGCATCAACCTCGGCTTCGTCAATCTCTACGCCTGGGAGTTCATGAATACCTTTTACACCGAAGGTAACGCGGCTTGGCGGATTTCAGAGGATCTGTCGGTTGGTGTGGGGGCACAGTTTACCGACCAGCGTAGCGTGGGCGATGAACTGGGCGGCGATTTCGACACCGGCGTCTACGGTGCCAAGGTCAGCACGACCTACCAAGGCGCGACGCTCAGCCTGGCTTTCTCAAGCACGGACAAGGGGAGTCGAATTCGCAGCCCGTTCGGCGGTTACCCCGGCTATCTTTCACTGATGGTCAAGGATTTCAATCGTGCCGGTGAGGATGCCTGGCTGGTGGGCCTGGCTTATGACTTTGCCGAACTGGGCTTGGAGGGCGTGAGCGCCTACATGAATTACGCCGAGGGTTACACGCCGAACTCGCACAGCAGCGGGGCTCCGGATCAGAGGGAACTGGATCTCACGCTGGACATCCGCCCGATAACACCCGCTCTCGATGATTTGTGGTTGCGCCTGCGTCACGCCCGCGTCGATCAGCAGGGTCGGTTCGCCGATGATGTTCGCGATTGGCGGGTGATCCTGAACTACCAGATACCATTGCTGTGAATACCGCCGGGGTTGCTGCCCCGGCTCGAAGGCATTTCTCCAGCTCAGGCATCTCCTTTGATCCACTACAGCGTAATGTTTTCCGCCTCGATTACCTGCGCCAGTGCGATCTCGATCATATGGCGTGCCCGCGAAGCCGTTGCATTCAGGTAGGCGTGCAGTGCGGCGTCCTTGGGGTCGCGGCTTTCGCACTCGGTGCTGTACTGCTCGAAGGCACTCAGACCGGTAATCAGTTCGGCGAGGTGGCGCGGGCATTCGCACTTGACCGTTGAGGAGACCGTCGCCACGCGCGCGAGGGTTTCGTCATCGTAGCGGCGCGGCGGTGCCGATTCTACCGGTGAGATCGCTTCATCCGTTTCCCCTTCACTGCCTGCGGGACGTTGACCCGTGACGGCGATGCAGTGGTCCTGCACCGTCTGCGGATCGGCGGGCGCGCGCAAGGTGCTGCATTTGGAGCGCGGCAACTGCTGCAGGGTGCTCTGTGAGGCGAAGCGGTAAACAAGGATGGCGCGCGACGCCTTGACGCGAGCGATCCAGTCCCCTACCTGAACAGCGGTTTCCTTCTGCAGTGTGGGCTGGTCGATCACCA
>Ga0209536_100002446_pt1 | contig 30309 bp, 27 predicted proteins | sample DeeMarSeWOR28_12_FD_187461 | JGI IMG/M metagenome (GOLD analysis project Ga0209536, IMG submission 187461) | Marine sediment microbial communities from White Oak River estuary, North Carolina - WOR-2-8_12 (SPAdes) (version 2) | ecosystem: Environmental > Aquatic > Marine > Intertidal zone >...
TTGACGAAAAAAACCCGTTCCAGCGAGGCTGGTGCAACGGATACGAGTTTCTCGGCGGCCCGTGCACGAATCTCCAGCGCAACAGCGTTGCTCTGAAACAGCAGGGACTCCGACTGCTCCCTTACGGCGGCAACGAGACGCGGGTGACCGTATCCCAGGGCCGCGACGGCGTGTCCGCCGTAAAGGTCGAGTATGCGCCGGCCATCGCCGGTGATGATCTCGCAACCCTCGGCATGCACGGGCACGAATGGCAACTGCCCGTAGACGGGAATCGTCGCCGCCGCCTCTCTCGCCCGCGCGTCTGCCTGCATCGGGTCCACCTCAGGTCCAGCCCGGCGGGATGCCGGTCAGGCCCGCCGTGTCGGGCTGGTCGAACAGGCGGTTCATCCATTGCATTGCGCCACCCGCCGCGCCCTTGACCAGGTTGTCGATGGCGGACATTGCGACAACCGTGTCGCCCGATACCGCAATGCCAACCTCAGCCATGTTGCTTGCAACTACGTTCTTGAGCCTTGGCGAGCCGTCGACGACCCGGACGAATGGCGAGTCGGCGTACAACGATTCGAAGCACTCGCGCACCCGGTCGGCGGAGATCCCGCCCGCTGCCTTGGCCTGCACGCTGGCGAAGATACCGCGCGCAAAAGGGCCAGAGTGGGGAACGAAGTTCACGCCGGCCCGGATTCCGGACGCGGCCTCGGCCAGGTTCGCGATTTCCGGCGCATGCCTGTGCGCCAGTGCCTTGTAGGCATACAGGTTGCTGTGGCGTTCCGGGTGATGCGTGCCGGGCTGCGGCGTACGCCCCGAGCCCGTGCTGCCGGTTATCCCGGTAACGAACAGCTCGGGAGTGACCAGGCCGGACTGCAACAGCGGCACCGCGGCCAGCAATATGGCGGTCGCGAAACAGCCCGGATGAGCCACGTGCTGGGTGTCCGCGCCGGCAAGATGCTCCGGCACCGCGCAAACGAAGTCGCCGAGAAGCTGCGGCGCACCATGCGAGGTGCCGTAGACCCCCTCGTACGCGGCAGCGTCCCGGTAGCGAAAATCAGCCGACACGTCGACCACGCGGACGTCAACATTCCGTTCTTTCGCCTGCTCGAGGGCGTTCGCGATCATTGCCGCCGAGGCGCCGTGCGGTGCGGCAGAGAACAGTGCGAGCGGCGATCCTTCGGGAATCCTCTCGAGCCACGTGTCGTGCGCGGCGAACTCTGTATCGTTGCAGGCGGCGGCAAGGTGCGGGAACGTATCCGGGATGTGCTCACCGGCGCGGCTCTCGGAAACCGCTGCGACAAGGTGGAACGACGGGTGCGCCGCGATCAACCGCAACAGCTCACCGCCGACATAGCCGGTAGCGCCGAGCACGACAGCGGGTACGAACGTCATTTCCGGTCTCCCTTGAGCACACTGGCGATATGGTCGCCGAGTGCCACGCCGTTCGACAGGGCGTTGATCGCCGGCAGCTTCAGGCGCTCCGAGATCTGGTCGATGCCGACGGCATTGTCGGTCGCCGGACCGGTCACGACCGCCGGCTCGATTGCGAACTGCTCCCGGAGGATCTTCGCACCTCCCCAGGCCGCAACCGGGTCGTTTGCGCAAAGGACGACTGCTGTCAGGCCGTCACGGATGGACACATCGGAGAGTATGGCTTCCACGCCGTAAGCACCGAGCAAGCCATCACCGAGTTCGAGCACGATAACGTCCGGCTTCTCGGCGGCGAGGTTGGTCAGCAGGGCACGCGTCAGCGCCGGCCCGTTTTCCGCCGTGGTCGTGACGATGCCGAGGTCGGAGAAGATGCTCGTTTCCGCGGCGCCCGCATCCTGCATTGCGAGAATGTCGCGCCGCAGCGAGACACCCGTCGCCTTGCAGGCTGCGACATGCAACCCAAGGTGCCGCAGGCGGCTGACGATGGCGCAGGCTGCTGCCGTCTTGCCCGAATCCATGCAGGTGCCCGCGAGTGCCACGACCGGCACCCCCTGCGTATCCAGCGAAGCGTCCGGGTTGAAAGCCTGTGCGCCTGCGCGCGCAGGCACGCCGATTCGTTCTCCCAGGTAGGGGAAGTGCAACACCGTGCCGAGGACTTCGCAGTCGAATGGCGGCCCGACGTCCGGATTCGCCGAGTCGCAAATGCCGAGGACGCCGCCTATGTTCAGTATCTGTATCGTGTCGCCAACGTCGAGCTCGGTGGGCAGGTGTCCGGAATAACCCAGCAGTGCCTTGCGGTGCCCGAGGGCGCCCACCACGATGTCGCCCTGCGTAACGGTTGCCATGCGCCCCGATGTGAGTTCGAGCTGGTTGTAACGTGCCTTGTTGTTCAGCACGCGAACGGCAACCAGCACTCCCTCCTCGCAAGGGATCTCGGGCGACAGCCTCAGCTTGTTTCCCAGGTTGCTGTGTTGCGCGACCGAAGCGACCTTGTCGACGAACACCGATTTCACGAATCGCCCCCTGCAGCACGCGTCTGCAGCGAGCCCGGCAGCGACAGGATGCGGGCGTAGCCGAGCGTGTCCGCTGGCGTCCACTCGCCAGCCGATTCACCGTACACGCCCTTCGTTGCCGCGAGTAACGAGTGCGGCGAGTCGACGCCGTCGATAAACAACGAGCCCGGGCGCAGCGTGAACGTGACGCTGCCGCTGACCCGCTGTTGCGAGGACTCGAGCAAGGCCTCGATATCGGCGCAGACCAGGTCCAGCTGCTTGCCCTCGTGTACCAGGTCTCCGTAAGTCGCAGCGAGACTGTCCTTGACGCGCGCCTGCTGGGCACTGAGCACGAGCTTTTCCAGTTCCCGGTGAGCCGTGATCAGGGTGACGGCAGCGGGTGCTTCGAAAGCGACGCGGCCCTTGGTGCCGAGCACGGTGTCGCCGAGATGGATGCCGCGGCCGATGCCGTAACTGCCCGCGAGCTTCTCGAGCGCCTCGATCAGCGCAACGGGCGAGAGTGTCTGGTCGTCGAGCGCGACCGGAACGCCATTCTCGAATTCGAGCGTGTGACGGCTCGGCTCCACGGGTTCACTGAATGCCTTCGCGGACAGCACCCAGGCGTCTTCCGGGAGCGAGTTCTGCGACGTCAGCGTTTCCCGGCCGCCGATCGTAATTCCCCAGAGACCGCGGTTGATGGAATAGGCGGAACCCTGGGCAGGTAAGGGCAGTCCGTGTTGTTCGAGATACGCGAGCTGCTCATCCCGCACCCAGCTGTTGTCGCGCACGGGCGCCAGTACCTCGAGACCGGGACTGAGCGTGCGCAGCGCAACCTCGAAACGAACCTGGTCGTTGCCGGCCGCCGTGCAGCCGTGGGCGACGGTGCTCGCCCCGCGCTCATTCGCAATCGCTGCGAGCCGGGACGCCTGCAGTCCGCGCTCGGCGCCGACGCAGAGCGGGTAGGCGTTGCCCCTGAGCACGTTGCCGGCGATCAGGTAGCGGATCACCGTATCGAAGAAATCCTGGCGGGCGTCGATGAGCACGTGTTCCACGGCACCGAGTGCGTAGGCGCGTTTTTCGAGCTCTGCGGCGGCTGCCGCATCGATGCCACCCGTGTCGACCGTCGCGGTGACGACCTCGCGGCCATAGGTTTCCTTCAACCACGGCACGCAGAAGGACGTATCGAGGCCGCCCGAAAACGCAAGAATGATGGGTGTCTGGTCTTTACTCACGAGTATGCTCCCGGGGACGCGCTTCAGCGCGCGACGATGCGTTCCAGCCTGGCGGCGAGAATCTTCTGGTGGTTGGCGGAGTCCGTTGCCACGAAAACGGTATCGTCGCCGCCGATGTTGCCCACGATCTCGGGCCAGCCGGCGCGGTCGAGGGCCAGCGCGACGCGCTGGGCCGCGCCGATGGCCGTGCGAAGGACGAGCAGGTGTGGGCCGGCGGGCAGGATCGCTCGCACGAACTCGCCGATGGCGTCCATTTCCGGCTTCCCGGCCGCATCGCCGTTCTCGAGCTCATAGCCGCGGGCGGTCTTGATCGCGCCGATCTCCCTGAGATCGCGGCTCACGCTCGATTGCGTCGCAGTGAAACCGCGCCGCGCGAGTTCCGTCACCAGCAGCTGCTGGGTGGGAACGGGTCCCCTGCCCAGCAACTCGCGAATCGCGACGCGGCGTTCGTCCTGATGGCTGTTTGCGTTCGGCATGATCTTGTCCGAATAAATATGCGCATATTTTTAACATCATGCGCATATATCGTCAAGGATTTATTGCCGGTTTCCCGCTACACTGCGCGCCTTCTGCCATCCTGTGGCGTACGCCTGATCCACGGAGCATCCATGTCCGATATACAGACCGTCGAAATCGAGACCGGCAAAGAGCCTTCCGCCAGCGTAATCTGGCTGCACGGCCTGGGTGCAGACGGCCACGATTTCGAGCCGATCGTGCCCGAACTGCGACTGCCGGATGCGCTGCCGCTGCGTTTCGTCTTTCCCCATGCGCCGGTGCGTCCCGTCACGATTAACGGCGGAATGGCCATGCGTGCCTGGTATGACATCGTGTCGCTCGATCGCAGCGGGCCCGCCGACGCTGCCGGGATCGGTGAGAGCAGTGCGACACTCGAGGCGCTGATCGAACGCGAAGGGCAACGGGGCGTTCCCCCCGAACGCGTCGTGCTTGCCGGCTTCTCCCAGGGCGGGGCCATCGCCATCAATACGGTGCTGCGAGCGAAGCAAAAACTTGCAGGGTTAATGGCGTTGTCGTCCTGGCTCGCACTGCCGGACGCGTTGCAGGGCGATGCCATCGAGACGTCGATACCGGTCTTCATGGCGCACGGGCAGTTCGATCCGATGATACCGATGCAGTACGGACGCTCCTCGGCCGACGCGCTCGTCGAAGCGGGATTCGACCTCGAGTGGCACGATTATCCGATGGCGCACGCCGTGTGCGCGCAGGAGGTCGATGACATCCGCACGTGGCTACTGCGCGTCCTGTCCGCCTGACCTGAACGCGTACTTCGCATCCCCGCTGGGATGCCCGTCGGCATCGAAGCTCCGCTCCAGGAACGACACCTCTCCTGCGTCGTCTATCGTCAGGACCGTCGAACAACGCGTACCGTAGTCCGGGTGCACGATGAACGGAGCGGTGAGCGCGTGCGCCATCGCGAACGAAAGTCCGTTGGTCTGCACTTCGTCTGCCGAGGCTTTCTCCCGGTCGCCCAGGATGCGCATCAGCGTCGTCTCGTTGATGTCATCCCTGTCGATCAGTTCCGCCAGCCTGGACTTCGTACGCGTGACCTTGGTCCAGGGGTCGTCCAGCGTCGCGTTGCTGAGCCCGTAGACGCCGGGCGATAACTCACGCAGGCCGGCGCCGCGATTCGACAGGTAGCCGGCAGACTCGTGGTCGGCGACCAGCAGGTTGAAACCCGCATAGGCAGAGCCATCGATCGAGCGGAGATACTCGATGGCGCCCACGTCGGCGCCCAGGAATCCCGTGATCAGGTGACCTCTCGACTTCAGGCCGGCTCGTTCCCTGTGCGCATCGCGAAAATTGGTGACCGCGGCAAACCTGCCGTCGCGATGCATCGCGAGCCAGGTGCCTCCGGCCTGCAGGTCGCGGCCGCCGACGACGTCGCGTTTGTCCGGCCACCAGTGCGCCGCCCGGGTAGGGCGGGCGTGAAATTCGTCGCGATTGCCCGCCACGATGAGTGGCAGACGGGGATGTTTGCGCAGGGCGAAGACCAGCAGACACATGCGCAGAGCATAGCAATGTCGATGCCCGTGCGCGCCGGGATGATCGACTCAGCCGGCGGAATCGATCCAGTGGTCGACGAGTCGGCGTGCGATGGAGATCCTGAACGGCAGCTTCGGCGAACCGGAGCGTAGCTGTTCACGAGTGAACCACTGCGCATCCTCCAGCTCCGCGTCGTTGAGCTTTATCTCCGACGAGACGGCCTCCGCGATGAACCCGATCATGAGCGATGACGGAAATGGCCAGGGCTGCGAACTGTGGTAACGGACCTCTCCCACGCGCACGTTCGTCTCCTCGTAGACTTCCCGCCGCACCGCGTCTTCCAGGCTCTCGCCCGGTTCCGCGAAACCGGCAATCGTCGAGTAACGATCCTCCGGCCAGCTGGCCTGCCGGCCGAGCAGGCAGCGCTCGCCATCTGCAACCAGCACGATGATAGCCGGATCGACCCTCGGGAAGATGACCCGGCCGCAGTCGGCATTCATGCAGATGCGCGTATTGCCGCCAGCCTCCGGCCGCGCCGCAGTGCCGCACGCTCCACAGAACATCTGCGATGCATGCCACAGCACGAGCGCCCTGGCGTGCGCGGCGAGATTGGCTTCGTCCGGTGGCAGGACAGTACCCAGGAATCGCAGGTCCTGGAACTCGCCGAGTTCGGGGAAGGGCGGCGGCCGTTCCCTGTCGATAGAGAATGCGAACGCCGGCTCGTCGTGGAACAGCCCGAGAAAGATCAGGTGTTCGTCATCGATAAAGGATTCGACCTGGCGGCGCTCGAGCAGGATCGCATGTGGGGGGTCGCCCCCGACCAGGCACCGGTCGCCCCACACGGGCACGAAGCGACACCTGTCGCTGCTCGCCGCCCGCGCAAGCCATTCCGGATCCTTGCGCCGTTCGCCGCTGCGATCGACGAACGCGCCCGCGAACACATTGTGATCCTGCACCCGAACTCCGAGGTGGCTACCGAACGTGGGCCGCAGTTTACCGGAATGGCGTGGATGCTACTCAATCACCACCGAAGCTCTTGATGCCGGGGCGCCGGCGCCGCTCTGCCTCTATCTCGCAGCAGGGGCAGGTCTTCAGGTCGAGCGCATAGGCATCCTGTACGTAGCTCGCGCCGCACCGGGCACACTCAGCCAGGTACAGCTCCTCGCCACCGCAAATACTGTGCAGCAGCGTCCACGCCCATTCAAAGCTCAGCAGCGGCCGTTCATGCAGCAACAGGTAGGTTTCGAAGGCGCGGCATAGCCGATGCCCGAACTCGACGTCCGGCCTTGGCCAGCACGGGTGCACGCAATTGTGTCCATCGATGCGCAGCAACAGCCCGGCGTTGTAGAGCGCCACGAGCGTGGTCGCCTGCAGCTGGTGGTCCGCATTCTTGACGAAGCGTGTGATCTGGCGCGGCGATTTGCCGCGGCGCCGCCGCACCCCGGTAACCCCGGAATTGCGGAAATAGGTGCCATAGAGCTTGCGAATCCGGTCGTCGGAGAGCCCGGTGCACTCGCGAATCGTGCGGGTCCGGGCCTCATGCCGAATCATGCGCAGGGCCAGTTCGAACTGGCTCCTCTCGTTTGCGTAGCGATCGTCGGTCAGGCGCATATTCTTCTCATTATGCTCAAAAAACAACATATACATTTAATTATTTGACTATATCATCCATAATTGGGAATAAAAGGAAACATAACGTAAGTGCCGAATCCGTCGAGATTCGCGAACAGGAGCCTCGCCATGCACTACCACGGTCCGGATCAGGCAGACCTTGCCAACGTCTTCGTGCTGAACAGCGCCTTTATCGCCTGGCAGCGATCGAGGCCGCCCGAGACGCTCCGGCAGCGAGACCTGGCACCCGAGATCCGCGCTCGGCTGAACTCCCTGAGCTTCGAGGAGCGCGGACGCCTCGCGCGGACCCCGTTCCTGCTGGTGTCGCTGGTGGAGGACGACGAGGCTCGCTGGCGGACGATATTCGCCGAACGGCTGTCGCGGGACCTGTTCGAAAGCGCGCCGGTACGCGACGAGGCTGCAGCGCGGCTCGCCGCCGCCGCCCTCGGGTTCCTGTGGCAGCTGGCACAGCGCAACCCGTATGCTGCCCGGCTGGTCAGCGGGGCCGGCCTGAACTGGTGTGAGCAGCTGTCTGCGTGCACCCTCATGGAACTGTACTCGAGAGCGCTCGAGGCCCCGGTGCCGGTCGCCCCACGAATGGCGGACAAGCCCGACCTGTGGAACAGGTTGCTGACGGCCGGTGTCAGTAACAGGCGGCACCTGCGGCTGGCGGCACGCGTAGCAGCGCTGCAGACCCTGTTGACGCAAGGCCCGGCACGTCCTGATCGGCCGCTCGCAGCGGCGGCCTGCAGGATGCCGACGGTCAGGACCCGGACTTCCGGGAGGCACGGTAAATGACACCGCTCGGACTACCTGTGTCGGCGCAGCGGCGGCATGGTTACAATACGCCGCCTGATGAATGCCCTCTCTATAAGAAACCTGCGCAAGACCTACGCCAACGGCAATGAGGCGCTGAAGGGCATCAATTTCAATGTCGCCGTCGGCGACTTCTATGCGCTGCTCGGCCCGAACGGTGCCGGCAAGACGACAGCTATCGGGATCATCTCGTCGCTCGTGAACAAGTCCGCGGGTGAAGTCGAGGTCTTCGGGCACAACATCGATCGGGAACTCGAGGCAGCCAAGCAATGCATCGGCCTGGTGCCACAGGAACTCAACATCAACCAGTGGGAGAAGGTCGGCAATATCGTCCTGACGCAGGCAGGTTATTACGGGTTGAGCGGTCGCCTTGCCCGCGAACGTTCGGAAAAATACCTGCGCGCCCTGCGTCTTTGGGACCGGCGCGACGATATTGCACGCAGTCTCTCGGGCGGAATGAAACGGCGGCTGATGATAGCCCGGGCTCTGGTGCACGAACCGAAGCTCCTGATACTCGACGAGCCGACCGCGGGTGTCGATATCGAGATCCGCCGCTCCATGTGGAGTTTCCTGCGTGACATCAATGCAGCCGGCACGACCATCATCCTGACCACGCATTATCTCGAGGAAGCCGAGTCACTCTGCCGTCATGTCGCCATTATCGACGAAGGCGAGATCATCGAGGATGCGCCTATGAGCCGTGTCCTCCGCAAGCTGCAGCGGGAAGTGTTCGTGCTCAGTCTTGCAGACGAACCGGGCCGGGCTCCCGAGCTCGACGGGTTTCGGACCGAACTCGTGGACAGCGGCGAACTGGAGGTGGAGCTCGGGCCTGCGCACACGCTCAACGACCTGTTCCACGCCCTGGATGCGAAGGGAATCGAGGTCGTCAGCCTGCGCAACAAGGCGAACCGGCTCGAAGAACTCTTCATGCGCCTCGTGGAGAGCAAGCAGCCATGAACATCGCTCTCAACGTCGTCGCCATCAAGACCCTGATTCGCAAGGAGATGATCCGGGTGATGCGCATCTGGGTGCAGACCATCGTGCCGCCCGCCATCACGATGACGCTGTATTTCATCATTTTCGGCAACCTGATCGGGCGGCGCATCGGCACGATGGACGGCTTCGATTACATGCAATACATCGCGCCGGGACTGATCATGATGTCGGTAATCACCAACTCCTACGGCAATGTCGTCTCGTCGTTCTTCGGCGCCAAGTTCGGCCGTCACCTCGAAGAGATGCTGGTATCGCCGATGTCGAACGCGGCAATTATCATCGGGCACGTCGCGGGAGGCGTGTTGCGCGGCCTGATGGTCGGGGCACTGGTGACCGTGATAGCCCTGTTTTTCACGCGGCTGCAGGTTCAGCATCCGCTGATGACTATTTCCGTAGTGCTCCTGTCTTCGACGGTGTTCGCGCTCGCCGGGTTCATCAACGCGATATTCGCGAAGAAGTTCGATGACATTTCGATCATTCCGACTTTCGTTCTCACTCCCCTGACGTACCTCGGTGGCGTGTTCTATTCGATCTCGCTGCTGCCCGAATTCTGGCAGGCGGCTTCCAAAGCCAACCCGATCCTCTACATGGTCAATGCTTTCCGTTACGGCATTCTCGGCACCTCGGATATCAGCATCGGCCACGCCTACGTCATCCTTGTGGGCTTCGTTGCATTGTTGTTCTCCGCCTGCCTGTACCTGATGAACCGCGGCGTCGGAATTCGCGAATAACCATGTGCGGCCGTTTCGCGTTCTATTCCCCGGCCGAGGCAACTGCGGCGTTGTTCGGTGCGAGCGGTTCGCTCGACATCGCTCCGCGTTACAACATTGCGCCGACGCAGGACATCGCGGCGGTGCGGAACCCCGAAGGCGACGCCGAAGGCCGGGAGCTGGTTGCGCTGCGCTGGGGGCTGGTGCCGTTCTGGGCCAAAGACCCCGCGATCGGCAACCGCATGATCAATGCGCGCGCCGAGACGGTCGCCGAGAAGCCGGCGTTTCGCGCTGCCTACCGGCGCCGGCGCTGTCTCGTGCTCGCCGACGGTTTCTACGAGTGGCATCGCGAGGGGGCGGTGAAGATCCCCTGGTACATATCGCTGGCGAGCGAAGAACCATTTGCCTTCGCCGGGCTCTGGGAGCACTGGCGCAGCAAGGAGACCGACGAGTCGATCGAATCGGCAACGCTCATCACGACGCAGGCGAACGAATTTCTCGCGCCGCTGCACCACCGCATGCCGGTAATACTCGACGCGGGTCGCGCCGAACGCTGGCTCGCCGGCGACGACGACCTGGTCGCTACCGCGAGCCAGGATTGCCCGCAACTCAGGGCATGGCCCGTGGACCGGCGAGTCAACAATGCGCGCAACGAAGGTGACGAGCTGATCGAGCCCGACGGCGACGTGCGGGAAGGCTAGCTGCCGGACGGCCGAGAGTATGGCTGCGTTGCGACGATCAGCGTGCCGGGCCCGCCGTGAACACCGAGCGCCGCGCCGATATCCGTGATCGTGGTTCGGTGGATATTGTCGAAGAGGCGGCGCAACTCCCGCTCGAGTTCGGCCGCGTCCTCCGGACAGACCGCGTGGCCGATGGCGACGTCGAGCGATTCCGCCATCGGCGTCTTCCTGGCGACGTAGCGCGCAAAACGCCGTATTCGGTTCCTGCGGCCGAACAGGAACGTACCCGAGGCGACTCGCCCGTCCGGCACGGTGCGGATAATTGCGGTGGCGCGCAGCAGTTCGGCGATGGTCTTGACCCAGCGCGGCACCCGGCCGCCCCGAACCGCAAAGCGCAGGTCCTTGAGCAGGCCATAGGTACGGGTTTCCGGGATCAGTCTTTCCACCGCCGCGATCGCGTCCTGGATGCCGAGGCCCGCCTTCGCGTGCTCGGCGGCGGCCACGACCAGCAGTCCCTGGCCGAGCGACGCGTTACGCGAATTGATGACGTGAACACGGCCGTGCGCATTGACGCGTTCCGCGGCCGACCGGGCTGCCTCCAGCGTGCCGCTCGCCATACCCGTCAGGTTGATCGATAGCACGTCGGCGAAATGGCTTGCGAGGAACTGGTATTGGCGCCGGAAGTCACCCGGAGCCGGCTGTGACGTCGTCGGGTGGTGCGGGTTCGACCGCAGTTCCTCGAAGAACTCGTCGGCCGTGATACTCACTTTGTCCAGGTAGCCGCGATCGCCGAACTGGATGCGGCAAGGCACCATATGGATGTCCAGCCGCTCCATGTCCTCGTCGGGTATGTCCGCGGCGGAATCCGTGATGACCGCAAAACGCCGGTTTGCATCGTGGCTGCTGATCTGCTGGCGGTGCATGTCGTCGGCTTTTTCCGCGCTCACATGCCCGAACTTGCGTGCGACGTCGAATACCTGCTCAGGCTCGTCCACGTGAATGTGGATCTTTGCTTTGCGTTTCGTGCCGGCGAGCACGAGCGAGTCACCGAGCTCGGCGAGCGCCTCCCGCAGCTTGCGGCGGTTGATGTCGGTGCTCGTAACGATGCACTCGGTGCAAAAACGAAAGCCGGATTCCAGCGAACTGCCGGCCGTGACCAGGGGAGCTTCGATACTGAGCAGCGACAGGTCGGGTTTGGCGACGATCCTGCCGGTGCCCAGGTACTCGTGAAAGCCGTCGACGAGTTCGACGAAACCCTTGGCGCCGGCATCCACGACGCCTGCCTTGCGCAGCACGTCCAGCTGCTCCTGGGTCTCCGCAAGCGCCGTCCTCGAGTGTTCCAGTGCCTTGCGGATGAGCGCGACAAAATCACCGTCTGTATCCTGCTTGACGTGATCAGCGAGGCTGCGGGCGAAGGCATCGATTACAGACAGTATCGTGCCTTCGCGCGGGTTGGACATGGCGTCGTGCGCATAGTCGTTTCCCGTGGCAACCGCTTTCGCGAACGTGTAGGGCGTGAAACGACTCAGTTCGCCGGCCGAATCGCTCAAACCCTGGAAGAATTGCGCCATGATCGCGCCCGAATTTCCCCGGGCGCCGTCCAGCAGGGCATCGGCCACCGCCGCCAGCAGGGTTCCCAGGTGCTTTTCATCGTGCTGCTGGAGAATGGGCAGGGCGGCGCCGAGCGACAGGCTCAGGTTGGTACCGGTATCGCCGTCCGGTACCGGGAACACGTTTATCTGGTTGAGTAGCTCCTGCCCGTCGATGACGCGATGAATCCCGGAAATCAACGCGCTGGCAAAGCTGTCGCCGGACAGTTGTGTCGATGCTGGTTCGTTCAATCGTCGCGGCCCGGCCTACTCGCGCGGCAGCAGGAAACGGGTTCCGCCGTAATCGAGAATGACGCCTTCCGGCGTTATCTCCTGCACCACCGGCCCCTCCGCGAGTCGCGATTTCTCGCGGTGCCTGACCATGTTGATGAAGACGAAGCGGTCGGCCGGTTTCTCGCTGTAAACGTGTATGTCGAGGTGCAGGTCCGCGATCTGGATCGAGCCGTTTGCCCGCAACTCGTCGGCGGTCGGAAGTGCTTCGAGCGTGAATCCGGTCTGCGGCGGAGACTGCGGGGGCGTGGCTGCCGGTGCCTCGTAGGATGGCGTCTCGGCCGGCGGCCGGGAAACAGGCTCGGTGCGCGTGGCGACAGTTTCCGTCGAAGCGGTATCCCGCTCACGCGCCTGCTGGATCCTCTCGGAGAACGAAGTCCCTGCGGTCTGCGCTGGTTGCTTCGCGGATGCCTGCTCCGCGGGCGTTACCTCCGGCGAATCGTCGCGCAGCAGGACGCCCAGCAAGACGGCGAGGTTGACCGCAAGGAGCGCTGCCAGCACCCAGAGCCAGCGGGGTGCGCGCGGCGACTCCTCGCTGGTCGGCACGCTGGCAAAATCCGAGGGGCCCTGCTGCTGCCTTTCGGTTTCCGACTTTTTCAGTGCATCGAGAATAAATGACATGAGCTAACAGGCCCTCAGTCCCGGGCAAGCCGTGGTGTCGTCAGCCGGGGTGTATCTTCCGTCCCGAGCAGCGAATTGATGATGATCTGCGTCTGTTGACCTGCGAGCCCGTCGACGTCCAGGCGGTGGTCGCGCTGGAAGTCGATCACGCGTTGCTCGAGTTCAGCATCGTAGACAATCGAGTCGAGGGGTTCGGCCCGGTAGCGGTCGTCGATGGCTGCGAGACTCTCCCGCAGCCAGACGACGTTGTCGCCGCGCGAACCCCTACCGAGGGCGAACGATGCGCCGTTTGGAGGCTTCCAGAGCAGGATGTAATCGCCGAACCACATGTCCGTCACGTTCAGGAAAGGATGCGTCACGTCGACGCCGGCGATGGAAAGCTCGGCCGTGTTGCCGTGAAGGGCCTGGAGCACGACATGATGGTCCTTGCCGCGGCTGTCGGTCAGGGTCAGGATCGCCGGACGGTCCAGCTGCCGCAGACTGCTCCACGAACCCCGCTGCATAAGGCAGGCATAGCCGGCGCTCTGCGCCACGTCGCAGCCATTTGTAATCGGGCCGTCGAACTCGAGGCCCCAGAGGCTGAAGAGAACCTCGAAAGCGGGCCCGAGCCTGGTCAGTTCGCCTGCGAGGAGCAGCTGGGCGTCCAGTGTTACTTCGGGCTCCGGTTCAGGTTCGGGCTCGACCCGCGATTCGACTTCGGGCTCGGGTGCTGCCTGCCCGGCTTCGCTGGCGGGCGCGGGCACGCTTTTCGCAGCGGCGACGGCGCGTGCAGGGGGCTGCGAGACCGTGTCGCCGCGCTCCTCGAGTAAGGGCCACATCGTGGCCGCTATGATCGCCACGGCGACCCCGCCCACGACCGGCATAGCCCAGCGCAGCATCGGGGCCGTGTAGGGTATGCCCTTGATCTCGGCAGCCGCACGGCGGACGAGGCGCTGGCTGACGCGCCGGCTTTCCTTGCTGTACGCGCCCAGCAGCGCGCGATCGCAGATTACGTTGATCAGTCGCGGAACGCCTGCGGTCAGGCGGAAGACTTCGCGCTTGGCCGCATTGTCGAATATTTCGCCGAGCGCACCGGCGACCCGGAGGCGGTGCTCGATGTACTGGGCGGTCTCGTCGCGGGACAGGGGCTCGAGGTGGTAGCGACCGGTGATGCGCTGTGCCAGCTGTCGCAGGTCCTCCCTGGCAAGCAGGTCCCGGAGTTCGGGCTGGCCGATCAGGATGATCTGCAGCAATTTCTGCTTCGCCGTCTCGAGGTTGGTCAGCAGTCGCACCTGCTCGAGAACGTCACGCGACAGGTTCTGCGCTTCGTCGACCACGAGTATGACGCGGCGTCCCTCGGCATGTGCCTTTAGCAACTGCCGGTTCAGGGCATCCACCAGCGCTTTGACGCTGCCCCGGATTTCCGGTGCCAGTATGCCGAGCTCCTCGCAGATGGTCTCGAGGAATTCGATAACCGAAAGGCGTGGGTTCAGGACTACGGCGACGTCCGCGTTCTGCGGGAGCTTGTTCTGCAACAGCGTACGCACGAGCGTGGTCTTGCCGGTCCCGACCTCGCCGGTGAGCTGCATGAAGCCGCCACTCTCCGTTACGCCGTAAACGAGGTGTGCGAGCGCCTCGCCGTGACGCTCGCTCATGAACAGGTAACGCGGATCGGGCGTTATCGCGAAGGGCTTTTCATTGAGTCCGAAAAAACTCGTATACATTAACAGGTCCCGGGTCGACCGTTTCGTACAGCGCTCGATTCTACCTCATTCACGGTCGATCCAAGGTCCTTGCGCGCGCCAGGGACTCGCTGCCGAAGCGATCGCGGATCTCATCTACCGTGCGATCGAAGTCCGATGACGGGCTCGCATCGTCATCGCCGAACAGGTCCGGTTGCCGGGCAGGCGCCAGGGAACTGCAGCCCACCCCGAGCAGCCGGATTCTCGCGTCCGGGTTGCCGGTCAGCCAGGCAGCCAGCAAGTCACGGGCAACCGCATAGATCTGGTCGGTGCCGTTGCCGGGCGGCTTGAGCCGCTTCTGACGAGTGAATGTCCTGAAGTCGGACCGCCGGATCTTGACCTGCACCGTGCCGGCCGACAACGCCGCCTTGCGCAGGCGACCGGCAGTGCGTTCCGCCAGCCGCAGGAGCTGCCGCTCCATGGCCCGGCGATCGCAGAGGTCCACATCGTAGGTCTGCTCGTTACTGATGGATTTTTCCGCGCGCGAAGCGACGACCGGCCGCTCGTCGATACCCGATGCGCGCTCTCGTGTCTTGCGGGTGAAACGCCCGAAGACGGGTTCCAGGTCGCGGTCAGGGGCGCGGCGCAGCTCGGCGATACTGTGCACGCCGATCGCATCCAGACGCTCGAGCGTGCGCTTGCCGATGCCGGGAATGACGGATACCGGCAGCGGATCGAGAACCTCGTGCGTTTCGTCGGCGCCGACAACGACAAGGCCGTCGGGTTTGTCGAGATCCGATGCGATCTTTGCGACCAGCTTGTTCGTAGCGACGCCGACCGATGCGGTGAGCCCGGTGCGCTCTTGAATCCTGTCCTTGATCGCGCTGGCTATATGGCGCCCCGAACCGAACAGGCGGCGGCTCGACGTCACGTCGAGGAATGCCTCGTCGAGCGAAAGGCCCTCCACCAGCGGCGTGAACTCATTGAAGATGGAAAAGATCTCGCGGGACACGTCCTGGTAGTGAGCCATGCGCGGCGCAACGCGAACGAGACCCGGGCATCGCCTGTGCGCTTCCGCCATCGGCATTGCGGAACGAATGCCGAAGACACGGGACTCGTAGCTGGCCGCTGCCACGACGCCGCGGTTGGAACCGCCGCCCACGACGACCGGCCTGCCGCGCAGTTCGGGCTTGTCTCGCTGCTCGATGGATGCATAAAACGCATCCATGTCGACGTGCAGGATGACTCGTGGTTCCATCGACTCACTTGCCCCTGTCCACGATAAAACGTGCGAGCCAGCTCAACGCCGCAGCATCCGGCAGAGTGTCCAGGTACGCGAGGCCTTCAGCCAGCAGTTCGTCGCAACGGTGGCGCGAGGCTTCAACGCCGAACAGGGCAGGATAGGTTGCCTTGTTCAGGCGTTCGTCGGACCCGCTTGTCTTGCCGATATCCTCCGTCTTGCCCACCACGTCCAGCAGGTCATCGCGGATCTGGAACGCGAGGCCGATGACCCGCGCAAAACCATCCAGCGCTTCCCACTGCTCGGCCGGTACCGCTTCCGCGAGCATCGCGGCGGACATTACCGAGGCGTGGATCAGTGCCCCTGTCTTGAGCGAGAACATCTGCTCGAGTTCTGCCGCTCCCAGCGTCTGACCTTCGGCGCTGAGGTCCATGGACTGACCGCCGGTCATGCCGGTGGATCCGCAGGCATCGGCAATGAGCTTTACGAGCCTCGCGCGGACATCGCCGGAAACACCCTCGATTTCAGCGAGCACGGCGAACGCCAGCGGCTGCATGGCATCGGCAGCCAGGATGGCTGTCGCCTCGTCAAACTTGCGATGCAGCGTCGGCATGCCGCGTCGCAGATCGTCGTCATCCATCGCAGGGAGGTCGTCGTGTACGAGCGAGAACGCGTGAATCAGTTCGATCGCGGCAGCGGGAGAATCCAGCTGTGATTCCGGCACGCCAAGGCACTCCCCGGCGGCGTATACGAGCAGCGGGCGCACCCGCTTGCCGCCGTTGAAGATCGCGTAGCGCATCGCTTCGTGCAGGCGGCTCGGTTTGACGTCACTGCCCGGCAGCACTGCCTCGAGCATCGCCTCCACGCGGCCGGTGTAGTGAGGGATGCGTTGTTCGAAATTCTCCGCCACCGGGTCTCGCTGGCTATCGGTCGGCCCTGTAGCGTACACTTTTTCCGGTCGCGGGGCGCCACCCTCTCTGGGCTATAATTCGCCGTCCCGAATGCTTCCACCATGCCGGAATCCAATACCATGAGGGCAACCGCGAGAGCCCAGCCGAATATTGCCCTCATCAAGTACTGGGGCAAGCGCGACAGCGGTCGCAACCTTCCCGCCGTCGGCTCGATTTCGGTCACCCTGGACGAGCTTTTCACGACGATGCTGGTTGAGCTCGAAGGCGCGCTGGATCTGGATGAGCTGCACGTCAACGGGCGCAGCTCGCCGTCGTTGCTGCCGAGGGTGACGCGATGCCTCGATGCGGTGCTCGGCACTGACCGCCTGCGTGCGCGAGTAATCAGCGAAAGTAACTTCCCGATTGCGGCGGGTCTCGCGTCCTCGGCTTCTTCATTCGCGGCGCTGGTCGTCGCGGCTTCCGCTGCGGGCGGCCGTGATCGATCGGCAGGCGAGCTCGCCGCGCTGGCGGGGCAGGCCTCGGGCTCCGCCGCACGCTCGCTGTACGGTGGGTTCGTCGAACTCCGTAACGACGGCGACGGTATCGCCGTGCGAACGATCCTCGAAGGGGAAGCATGGCCCCTGCGGGTCATCGCTGCAGTTACGTCAACGGCACCGAAGCCGGTCAGCTCGGGCGAAGCCATGGAGGCCAGTCGCAGGACGTCGCCTTTTTACTCCCGCTGGGTCGAGGAGCAGGATATGGACCTCGCGACGGCGAGGGACGCTATCGCGGTCCGGGACTTCGGCAAGCTTGCGAGCATCGCTGAGCACAATTGCCTGAAGATGCACTCGGTGATGTGGGCGTCGCGTCCTCCGGTCGTCTACTGGAACGCCGCAACCCTCGCCTGTCTCGAGCGAGTGCGGGAGCTCCAGGCAGATGGCGTTGCTGCTTTTTTCACCATCGATGCGGGCCCACAGGTCAAGGTAATCTGCCTTCCCGCCGACGAGTCGCAGGTCGTCGAGGCCCTGTCGAACACACCCGGCGTGGAATCGGTGCTCGCAAGCGGCATCGGCGCGGGCGCCACACTGATGAACGGCAACTGATGCGTCTTGCGGCGAGCGCCCCGGGCAAGTTCGTCTTGTCGGGAGAATACGCGGTGCTGGATGGCGCCCCCGCAATCTGCGTGGCCGTCGATCGACGCGCCGTCGTGACGATAGAGGCCGACGGCGGCGATCACCATATCGTCACGGCACCCGGATTCTCCAACGCGACCGGGCGTTTTGCGGCCGGTGAGGACGGGCTGACCTGGCTGGACGGGGGCCAGGATTTCGGGCTTTTCCAGTCGGTCTGGAACGCGTCCCGCCCGGCGACCGGAGAAGTTTCGCTCGCAATATCGCTGGACACGGCGCGGTTCCGCGACGCCGGCACTGGCAGAAAGATCGGCCTCGGTTCGAGTGCCGCACTAACCGTCGCGATCGCTACGGCGCTCCGTTCGCTCGGAGGTGCCGATATGGCCCGGGCCGCGCATACGGCCCATCGGCAGTTCCAGGGAGGTTCCGGCAGCGGCGTCGATATCGCCTGCAGTATCGCCGGCGGCATCATCGAGTATCGAATGCAGGACCGGTTTTCGACATCGCTCGACTGGCCCGAGGGACTTCACTGCAGCGCGCTTTGGAGCGGGGTCGCGGCCGAGACGCAAGGCAAGCTCGAGCGATTCGAAGATCAGCACGGCAGTCCTTCGCGCCGCAAGCTGGGGGAGGCGTCCAGGGCGATGGTTGCTGTTTTCGAGAGCGGGGAAGCGCCCGAGATCCTCGAGCAACTGGGCGAGTACACGCGGGCCCTGAAGCAATTCGACGACGCCCATGGTCTCGGTATTTTCGCTGCGGGGCATGCCGGCCTTGCGGAACGGGCTGCCAGTGAAGGACTCGTGTACAAACCCTGTGGGGCCGGCGGTGGCGACATCGGCGTCGCGCTGGCGACCAGCAGTGCATCGCTGGCATCATTCGAAAAAGCCGCGGCGCGTGCCGGATTCACACGGCTGGATCTGGGCATCGACCCTCGCGGCGCCATGCTGCACGATAAAGACGAACCGTGAAAGATTCCCAGATATCCGGCCTGTACCGTCTGGACGTTGGACAACGTATAGACCGGCTCGAACAGCTTGGCTTGCTGTCGGCCGAGGACGCGGCCGCGCTGCGGGACGGCCGCCATGTCCTGTTGCCGGCAGCGGCAGACAGGATCATCGAGAACGTCATCGGCGTGTTCGGGCTGCCCTTTGCGATCGCGCCCAACTTCACGATCAACGGCATCGATCGGCTCGCACCAATGGTCGTCGAGGAGCCGTCGATAGTCGCGGGCCTGAGTTTTGCCGCAGCGCTCGCCCGCCGCAGCGGTGGTTTCCAGGCCCACTGCGATGAATCGCTGCTTGCGGGACAGATTCACCTGACAAACCTCGAGGATGCCGCTGCGGCCGAAGAGCGCATCCGGGCCGGGGCGGACGAAATCCTGCTTGCTGCAAACGCCGTGCACCCGCGGCTGATCAAACGGGGCGGCGGCGCTCGCGATATCGAGGTGCGCCGCCTGTCGCTGCCCGGCGGGAAGCCTGCACTGGCCGTGCACCTGCTGATCGATACCCGGGACGCGATGGGCGCGAACATCGTCAACACGATCTGCGAGGCTGTAGCGCCGCGCGTTGCCGAGCTCGGTGGTGGCCGGGTTGCGATGCGTATCCTGTCGAATCTTGCGGACCGTTCCATCGTGACCGCCCGTGTCAGCTACACGACCGAGCGACTTGCCGTGGACGATCTCGACGGCGAAACCGTTCGGGATGCCATCGTCACGACGAGCGACATCGCGGCTGCTGATCCTTACCGCGCGGCCACGCACAACAAGGGCATCATGAACGGTATCGATGCCGTCGCGATCGCAACCGGTAATGACTGGCGTGCGATAGAGGCCGGTGCGCACGCGTTTGCGGCGATGGACGGCGGCTACCGGCCACTGTCCAGCTGGAGCGTCGGGGACGGCGGCGATCTCGTGGGAGAGATCCGGGTGCCACTGAAACCGGGCATCGTCGGCGGTACCGTGGCGGCGAATCCGGCGGCCGCCCTCGGGCTGCGGATAGCCGGTGTCGATTCCGCCGTGGAACTGGCGGAACTGATGGCGGCGGTCGGCCTCGCGCAGAATTTTGCGGCGCTGCGCGCGCTTGCAACCAGAGGCATACAGAAAGGTCATATGCGCCTGCACGCCAGGAGCCTCGTGGCTGCGACAGGCATTGCCGGCGAACGGTTCGACGAAGCCGTCGAGGAACTCGTCGCGAGCGGAGAAATCAGCGAGACCCGCGCGCGGGACATTGCGTCGCGGTTCGCAGCGGAGCGGGTGCCGGACGATGAACCGATGGGCGCGGCGGCGGGAAAGGTGATCCTGCTCGGCGAGCATGCGGTGGTTTACGGCAAACGCGCGCTGGCCCTGCCAATCCCGGATGCCGTTACCGCAACGGTCAGGGAAGCTGAAACGGGGCTCACACTCGACGTTCCGGACTGGGGGCTTTCCCGCAACATCTCTCCCGATGCCGACGGCGTCGATGCGGCGGTGCGCCGGATCCTCGAGAACCTCGGTATCGCACGCGAGGGATTTGCGATCCGCGTTCGGTCCGCGTTGCCACGCGCGATGGGCCTCGGTTCATCTGCGGCGTTCGCTGTTGCCATCGTGCGTGCATTCGACCGACTGCTCGGCCTGGCACTTGATGACGAGCGCGTCAACGAGATCGCTTTCGATTGTGAGAAACTGGCGCACGGCAACCCGTCAGGTGTCGACAATACGCTGGCGACCTATGCCCGGCCGATGCTATTTCGCAAAGGGGAATCGTTCCACAGGGAGACGCTCGAGCTCGCGAAGGTCCCACCGATAGTGATTGCTTGCAGTCACGAACGCGGGGCCACGCACGAGCAGGTTGCCGGTGTTCGGGCGCGTTACGAGCTTCAGCCGGAAGCCTGTGCAGCAATATTCGACCAGGTGGATGCGTTGAGCGCCGCCGGCGCAAAGGCGCTCGTCGCGGGTGATTACGCGGCGCTCGGGCAACTGATGGACCTGTGCCATGGACTGCTGAATGCACTCGGTGTGTCGACACCCGAGCTGGAACGGATGGTCGATATCGCGAGAAAGGCGGGGGCGGCGGGCGCCAAGCTGACCGGGGCCGGCGGCGGCGGATCGATCGTCGCGATATGTCCTGGAACGGTGGCGGAGGTCGTGGCAGCGTTGCAGGCGGCAGGCTACTCGACGATCGAATTGAACAAGGACAGGCAGGAATCGTGGAAAGCGTGAACAGGGTGGTTTCGTCGGAGGCCGAAGAGCTGATACTCGTCGATGACCGCGACAGGGAGCTTGGTCACCTGTCCAAGGCCGCGTGCCACGATGGCGCTGGGGTGCTGCATCGAGCATTCTCGGCATTTCTTTTCAATGCTGCCGGCGAGCTGCTGCTGCAGCAGCGCGCGGACTCGAAGCGACTTTGGCCCGGCTACTGGTCAAACAGCTGTTGCAGTCACCCGCGACGGGGCGAATCGATGCAAACGGCAACCGCGCGTCGCCTGAGCGAGGAACTGAATCTCACGGCGGATCTCAGGTTCGCTTACAGATTTCAGTACCAGGCGTCTTTCGGCGAACTCGGATCCGAGTGCGAGCTGTGCCACGTCTTCCTCGGCCGCATCGACGACGACGTGCGCCCGAATTCCGAAGAGATCTCGGCGATCCGCTTCGTCGGCGCCGACGCGCTGGACAGGGAGCTGGCGGAGAATCCAGAGCGCTTCACGCCCTGGTTCAAACTCGAATGGGATGCCCTGAACGGCGAGCACGCCGACTTGCTCGGTGCTTATACCTGCGCGGAAAAACCGCCACGGTGAATGACGGATTGGGGTGTTCGCTTTCGAGGCCTTAGGCGGGCCGGAGGCGCGCAGCCCGAAAGCGAACACCCCAATCCGTATTCAGCTAACCCACGTACTTGTAATACTCGATCCCGAGATCGCTGAAGTGGCGGTCATCCGAGCGCCCGACGCGGTCGATGACGAACTCGTTCGCGGGCAGATGGTCGAGGCCCCTGGCGCGGCGCCCGGCGTGCAGGGCTTCGTACTGTTCGAAGTCGACATCGATCGCGTGCTCCAGGGCATCGCCGAAGCGAATGGCCGCGGTTGCTTCCCGCCAGCCATCGGCCATGAAGAATGGAATGACTTCCGCCGCATCGCCGCTGCCGTAACCGAGCGTTAGCACCTCTTCGCCTGCGCTGAGACGATTTTCGTCAAGCGCCTGCTCGAACCCGGCCGCCATCCATGCGGGCAGCGCCGCCGTATACAGATTGCCGAGATCGCGCATCTTCTCGCTGCCCAGAGCGAGCTTGTCCAGGATCTCCCGCTGGTAACTATCGGACGCGCGGAAAGCACGCAGGACGGCCATCGTCAGCGGATAGGCCTCGTACTGGAGGCGTTCCGGGTCCGCGAGTTCGGCGACGCGCGGACTGGCGAGCATTTCATCGAGCACGGCCTGCGGGTCTACGCCGGCTTCGTGGCAGTAGGATGCGAGTTCGCCATGATCGGCTGTATCCCCGAGACTGAGGGCAAACAGGTAGGAAATCGCCCAGCCCGTCTCCGGCATGCGCCGGTACGGCCTGTGCATGAACACGGTTTTGAGCGATCGCAGGTACTCACCCGGATTCAGCTGGCGCTTCTCGTACATGTCGGCGAGGGCGTGCAGCGTCTCGTCGACATAGCAGGTCGTCGAGTACTTGCCGTTGAAAACGGGGAAATCCTGGATGTGGTGCGACTCGGAACGATCCTGGCCGCAGAAGCGTACCATCGGCTTGCGGAAGTCCATGATCCGATAGTCGGACGCGGAGCCGGAGCCGACCAGGTCCACGACCGCGAGCTTCGGATTTTCTTCCAGCAGCATCGCCACGGCGCCGGCGCCCTGGGTGGGTTCGCCGCTGGAGCCGCGGGCATACTCCGCAATGTCGGCGCAGACCACGATGGCCTGGCCACCGGCGCCATCGAGGGCCAGGTGCCGGATAGCTCCTTTCATGCCGTAAACGCCGCCGAGGCAGGCATGCTTGAACTCGGGCACCTCGCAGCTGCGCGAAATCGGCGCCATGCCGCGCGCTTCGAGGGCTCGGTCGACCATGCCCTTGATGATGATCGCGCCGGCCGAGTTGTCGGTACTCGATTCGGTGCCCAGCCCCAGGAACTTGATTCGCGCGGGATCGACCTCGTACTGTTCGATGAGGCGCATGACGGCGGTTGCCGCCATCGTGTAGACGCTGTGGTTGGGTCCGCGCATGCGGAAGCTGCGCCCTACGACCTCCCGAACCTTGGGCCAGTGGCCGCCGGTCCACTCGCACCAGTCCTCGAGCCAGACGCGATACGGCGGCACGTAGGCAGCGAGGCCTGATATTCCGATTGGTTTCCTTGAGGAGTCGTTCATAGGCTGGACTTTGGTTAGCCCGGGAATTTTAGAGGTCCCGGCCCTGCTGCTCAACTAATTATTTGCCCGGACGGCGGACGGCCGCCCGGGAGACCCGTGGCTTTGTTCTTGATGCGTGTCCTGTTGCCATAATAATAAGTGTTTCCGCGGCTTCGTCCACCCGCAGCGTCACACCGAGAGGGCCGCCATCGTCACCGCGCCGAGCATGGTAATCGTGAACCCCGCCAGGTAGGAGACGGTCAGGACCACGTACTTGGCCGTCGTGAGCAAGCGCCCCTGGCCGTAGACACGTCGCATCGCCACAAAAAGGTACACCGGGACGTAGAACGAAGCGGCAACAATGACGAGTATGCCGATTGCCTCGGGCGTCGGTAACGCGGAATTCAGCCGTCCCAGCAGGATCTGCAGGGTCAGTATCAGGAACATGAATGCGTGAAAGTGAACGAAGAACAGCAGGTGCTCGACGTAATAGCGGCGCGATAACGGGTAAAGGGCCTTCAGCACGAACGCCATGATGGGGAGCAGGACGATCAGTGCTATCGGCAAATTGTCGTAGACGTTCCTCACGAACTGGCGGCCGTCATCCTTTTTCATTTCCTCGCAGACGTGTACCAGACGTTCCGGTGTCAGCCGCCGCTTCAGCCACTCCGGGCCGCTGATCGAGAAGTCGTCGACCTGGCATTCCGCCTCCGCGCCGTCTTCGTCGTTGATGCGAATGTTGAGCCCGCTTTCCGTTGCCTCCCCGATTCCGGTCAGTGAATCCGGCGCACCGATTATGATGCCTTCTTCGGCGAGATCCCTGCGCGCCTCATCCGCATTTTCGGCCGCTTTGCGCCGCTCCTCTTCCTTTTTCTCTTCCTCTGCCTGTTCCAGGGTCTGGGGATCGTAGAAGATGCCGAAGGTCTCGCGCGGATCGAAGAAGGCCACCAGGAAGAACAGCAGGGACAGCACCAGGTACATGCGAAACGGCGGCATGTAACGAGCACGCCTGCCCTGCAGGTAGTCATGTGTAAGCTGCCCCGGCCTGATCATCAGCGGCACCAGTGTCTGCCACAGGCGCGAGTCGAGTTCGAACAGGTCGCCGAACGCATCCCGAATCAGCTCCCAGAGACTGATTAGCCGGCTGCTCCCCCGCTGGCCGCAGTGGCCGCAGTACTGTCCCCTGAGATGTGCGCCGCAGTTCAGGCACTCCGGCATCTCGCCGGCGGGAAGTTCCCGCAACTCGTCTTCGCGAAGGATGCGTTCATGCCACGAAATGCTATCCGCGAAGCGCTCGAGCGCCTCGGCTTCGAGTTCGGTTGCAAGCCCGTCCACGAACCGTTCGAGGGCCTCGTTGTTTTCCAGCGTGAACTGGCATGCCCTGCCGGGGCGGCCGTCCGGGTCCGGCCCGATGGTGAACAGGGCAACATCGACGATGCCCTCGGAGCGTCGCGCCCGGGCAGCCTGTTCGCTCGCCCAGGACTCGTACTCGTCGAGCGATTCCGGCTCTACGAAAACGCGATTTTCATAGATCGGTCCGGAACGATCCGCCATTGGCCCTTATTCGGTTTCGCTTTTTTTCTTGCGACTGACCTTCTTCTTCGAGACTTTTTGTCGCGGTGACTGTTTGCGCTTTGCAGCCTTCTTGGCAGGCCTCGGCGAAGATGGTTCCGTGTCCTTGCCCGCCGTGCGCCGCAGTTCCTCGGGCGCAAAGTCGTCGACAGCAAGTAGCGAGAACACTTTCTCATGATAGTCGCGCAGCTTCGCGGCCTCGTCCTTGTCGATGACTTCCGCTCTGGCGGCTTCCTCGATTTGCTGGCCGAGATATTCTGCGCTGATGAGCCCTTCCTTGCGCGCCTGCCGCAGCCTTCGCTCGAACGGCGCGAGTTCGATGCTCAGCTGCAGCGCTTCCTCGAGCAGACCGATGGGGTTGCCGGGCTCGATTGTGGTGTAGGCCTGCTCGCTGAGTCGTTCGCGGGCTTCGCCCGGCGTGGTGGCCAGCTCCACGACCTTGTGAACCAGTTCATCGGACGGCGCGGAGTAGGTACGGCCACGCGGGAAAATGAAAATGCGCAGGAATGTCGCGGCCCAGCGGTTCGGCAGGTTCCTCAGGAACGAATGCAGCGCCTCCTGCGCCTGGTACATCAGGGTGCGTACGGACCACTCGACGAGCGGCAGGTCCGTGGCGCGCCGCCCCTGGTTCTCGAAGTGTTTCAGTACGCAGGAAGCGAGGTAGATGGAGCTCAGTACGTCGCCGAGTCGTGCGGACAGTAACTCCCGCTTCTTGAGATCGCCGCCCAGCGTCAACATTGCAAAGTCGGAGGCCAGCGCAAACGCCGCACTGTATCGGTTGATGTTCTGGTAGTAGCGCCGGGTTGGTGTATTGAGCGGCACCTTGCTGAATTTCGCGTGCGTCAGGGCAAGGAAGAACGAACGCGCGATATTGCTGATCGCGTAACCGACGTGCCCGAAGAGGGCGTCATCGAATTCGATGAGCCCACGATCGATGTCCTCGTCACCGGCAGCGGCGAGCTCGCGCAGCACAAACGGATGACAGCGGATGGCCCCCTGGCCGTAGATGATCAGGCTGCGCGTCAGGATGTTGGCGCCCTCGACCGTGATCGCGATCGGGGCGGCAATGAAGCCGCGACCCAGGTAGTTGTTCGGCCCCAGGCATATGCCCTTGCCGCCGTGCACGTCCATTGCATCGTTGCTGACCTTGCGGCCCAGTTCGGTGCAGTGGTACTTCAGTATCGCCGAAGGCACTGCCGGCTTTTCGCCCTGGTCGATCGCACCGGACGTCACCGATACGGCGGAATTCATGATGTAGCTGTACCCGGCGATGCGGGTCAGCGCCTCGCCTACACCCTCGAAGTTGGCGATCGAGGTATTGAACTGCTTGCGGATGATGGAGTACGCGCCGGTCGCATAGCTTGCTGCCTGGCCGCCACCTGCGGCGGTCGACGGCAAGGTGATCGCCCGACCGACGGACAGCAGTTCGACCAGCATCTTCCAGCCCTTGCCTGCCATTTCCTGCCCGCCGATGATGTAGTCGAGCGGCACGAAGACGTCCTTGCCCGACGTCGGGCCGTTCTGGAAGCCAATCGTCAGCGGATGGTGACGGCGGCCGACCGTGACGCCGGGGATATCCGTGGGGATGAGGGCGGCGGTAATGCCGTACTCGTCCTGGTCGCCGATCAGGTGATCGGGATCGTAGAGCTTGAAGGCCAGCCCCAACACCGTGGCGACGGGTGCCAGCGTGATGTAGCGCTTGTCCCAGTTGAGGCGAATGCCGACGATCGTCTTGCCTTCCCACTCGCCCTTGCATACGACGCCGTTGTCGATGATCGAAGCGGCATCGGAGCCCGCCTGTGGTGATGTCAGTGCGAAACAAGGGATTTCGGTGCCAGCCGCAAGGCCCGGCAGGTAGCGGTCCTTTTGCTCCTCGGTGCCATAGTGAAGCAGCAGTTCCGCGGGGCCCAGCGAGTTGGGAACACCAATCGTCGACGAGGCAGTGGCGCTGCGGCTGGCCAGTTTCATGATTACGCAGGCATTCGCGTACGCCGAGAATTCCAGGCCGCCATACTGCTTCGGGATAATCATCGCGAAGAACTTGTTCTCGATGATGAAATCCCAGACCTCTTCGGGCATGTCTGCCCGCTCGTGGCAGATTTCCCAGTCATCGATCATCCGGCACAACTCTTCGCACGGGCCGTCGAGGAAAGCCTGTTCCTCGTCCGAGAGTTGCGGTGCGGGATACGACATCAGTCGGTCCCAGTTCGGCATGCCTGAGAACAGCTCGCCTTCCCACCATACGTTGCCGGCTTCCAGCGCCTCGCGCTCCGTGTCCGACATCGAGGGCAACATCTTGCGATACACGTCGAGCAGCGGCTTGGTGATTTTCTCTCGCCGGAACTCGATCAGGTTCGGCACGATCATGGCGCCGAATGCCGCCCACAACACGAGCTTCCACAGGAAAGCACCTTCGCCGAAAACCGTGTATGCCAGTACCGCGAGTCCCGCGGCAACTGTCGACGTACGCAGGTCGATCCGCTGATAGGCGAGGAAGATACCGCCACCCACGAAGAGCAGCAGCCAGAAGAGACTCACAATAAAACTGGACACGCGCGATACTCCCGGCTCAGGAAATTGCCATTGAAACAAACACTAACATCGTGGCGCGACCCACGCCATCGAGTACGTCACGTCACAGTAAGGACTCGATGGCAGCTCGCTCTTCGCGCAGTTCAGCGTTCGTGGCGTCCATGCGCGTGCGGCTGAAGTCGTCGATATCGAGGCCCTGCACGACTTCGTACTGACCGCCGCTGCAGCGCACCGGATACGAGTAGATGACTCCCGGCTCGATGCCGTAGCTGCCATCTGCAGGAACCGCCATGCTGACCCAGTCGTCGCCATTCGTGCCGAGAGCCCAGTCGTGCATGTGATCGATGGCTGCCGATGCCGCCGATGCCGCTGAAGAAGCACCGCGCGCCTTGATAATTGCGGCGCCGCGTTGCTGTACCAAGGGGATGAACTCGTCCGTCAGCCACGAGCTGTCGACAAGTTCACTGGCAGGCTTGCCGGCCACGCTTGCATGGCTGATGTCCGGATACTGCGTTGCAGAGTGGTTGCCCCAGATGATCATCCGCTGTACGTCGCTGACGTGGCTGTCGGTCTTCTGTGCCAGTTGCGCGATCGCGCGATTGTGGTCCAGCCGCGTCATGGCGGTGATGTTGCGCGGATCGATATCGGGTGCGTTGCTGCTCGTGATCAGTGCATTGGTGTTTGCCGGATTGCCGACGACGAGCACGCGAATGTCGCGACTGGCATGGTCATTAATCGCTTTACCCTGCACCGAGAAGATTGCCGCGTTGGCCTCCAGAAGGTCCTTGCGCTCCATGCCCGGGCCGCGTGGGCGCGCGCCCACCAGTAGCGCGAAGTCGCTATCTTTGAAAGCAACGTTGGGGTCGTCGGTCGCAACGATGCCCGCGAGGGTCGTGAACGCGCAATCGTCGAGCTCCATGACGACGCCCTTCAGGGCATCCAGGGCCTGCGGTATTTCGAGCAACTGCAGGATTACGGGCTGGTCGTTGCCGAGCATCTGCCCGGAGGCAATGCGAAAAGCGAGTTGATAGCCGATCTGGCCGGCAGCCCCGGTGATCGTTACGCGAACGGGTGATTTCATGATGTATTTCCCTGTTAGCCGGTCTGAATGGATGCTGCCATCCCCCGGTCAGTCTGCAGCACGACTTTGCATTATCCGGGGTCGGCGATTCTAGCATCGCCCTCCGGCCGGAACATCGGGAAGAACCGAAATCAGCGCACCAGTTCGGGTGGTGGAAACGCCTCGGCCAGCAGCTCTCTCTCCAGGCGGGCAGCGTCGTAGAGCCCCTGGCGCTCGAGCTCCAGGATGCACTCGAGCCAGCTTTCGGGATCGGCAGTCTGCGACTCGTCGCAGTAGCGCTCCGTCGCGAATTCCAGCGCCGTGGCGGTGGCTGGCGCGCTGCGTAGCGTCGAAGCTGGCGCCGTCTCTTCGACGATCTCGCTCGACTGCCGCAGCTCCCGGAGACTATTGAGGGCCTCGGCCTCATCCGCGCGGCCGTCCATATCCGCGGATTTCCCGCGCGCCGGTTTGCGGACGGCTTGCGCGCCCGGCGGTTCGGCGGCCTGCGGAGTCGTTTTTTCGAGGCGCTTCGTTTCCGTCGGCGACGCTGTGTCCTCAGAAACGGGCACAATTCCAGCGGGCTCCTGTTCGGGTAGCAGCGCGATCTCGATCACGATGGCGAGGCATACGCCGATCGTTGCAGCCCATGCGACCGGCCGAAGCCACGCTATGGCCTTGCTCCGACGCGGTTTCGCAGCGCTGCGCGCGGCGTTCAGGATGACGTGATCAAGATGCTCGGGCGTGCGTTCGCCGGCCATTTCCCGGTAGGCCGCGGAAACGCGCGGATCACCCGAATCGTCCTGTTTCATGTGCCTGTCGGTCATGATGCCTCCGGGGATTCGTCGAGTGCCGAACGCAGTTTCCTGACCGCATAGCGTAACCGGCTCTTCACCGTCTCCCGCTTGCAGTCCGTAACCAAGGCGATATCGTCGAGGCTCAGCCCTGCTTCCTCGTACAGCAGGAAGACATCGCGCTGCTCATCCGGTAGCGACCTGAGGGCGTCATCCAGCCTGCGTCGCGCAAGGCTTTTTTCGACCAGCGTCTCCGGGCAATCTGCGCCATCGGGCTGCGTATCCGGTTCGATATCCGTCGTATCGGCGTGCCGCTTGTTGCGGCGTATGTAATCGATAAAGCAATTATGTGCGACGTGGTAAAGAAACGTCGTGAACTTGGCCGTCGGCCGGTAGTTGTCGCGTGACCTGATGATCTTGCCCCATACCTCCTGGAAGACGTCCTCGGCGGCGGCCGGTTGCCGGCACATCCTGAGCAGGTAGCGGAACAGCGGATCCTTGTGGCGGCGGTACAGCGTCTCGAAAGCGGCCACATCACCGTCGCGGTAACGCAGCATGAGGGCGCTGTCTTCGGGCCTGTGCTCCATGCGCCGAGCATAGGCCAGGCTCGCCGATTGCGAAAGCGCCCGCGGCGCGAGCTGCGCTAGCCGGGCAAAGACGCTCATGCCCGTTATCCACCCGCCACGCTGCGGCAACCCGTATCAGGACCCCCCTTCGGGGACACAAGGATGCAGTAAGTCACTGTTTAAAAATACTTTATACCAATATCCGCATATATAAACGGCTTCGCATAGCAGCCGGGGTTAGCTTTCCCGGCAGATTGGGCTTGCAATCTGTCGAAATAGTGTTATAGTCAACTATAACACTAGTTCAGTAAGGCGTTTTGGAGAACGCTCGTGAAAAGACGAATGGCCCAGTACCTGAGCGAGATTGTCAGCATAACAATCATGTTGCTGATGACGGTCGCATTGATTGCCGGCCAGGCATCGCCCCTGTCGATTGGCGCGGACGAGCGGTCGGATCGGATCCCTTACCAGTCCGCACGTCTGAGCGGCGACGACTAGCGATGATTTTTCCGGAAGGTTCATTTTCCGTCACCAAGGCGAGTAGAGTAGCGACGGAGTTGTTGCGCCGGCCCGCGGTCGCGGGCCGGCGCCCTTT
>Ga0209536_100002447_pt1 | contig 30308 bp, 27 predicted proteins | sample DeeMarSeWOR28_12_FD_187461 | JGI IMG/M metagenome (GOLD analysis project Ga0209536, IMG submission 187461) | Marine sediment microbial communities from White Oak River estuary, North Carolina - WOR-2-8_12 (SPAdes) (version 2) | ecosystem: Environmental > Aquatic > Marine > Intertidal zone >...
CGCACATCGTCGATTGATGGCGCGGAGCATGTGGTCGTTGACCGGGATCAAGAGCCCACTAACAACACAAGCCAGTGTTGCGCAAAGGGTTCATGAAACATGAAAGGGAGGGAATGTTGAAACGACGACTGGTTCGAAAAGCCGCGGTTGTATGGGCGGCAAGTGTTGCTCTGATTTTTTCGGGTAGTGCGTGGACAGCGAACGGGCTGGATGCGGGCGAGTGGCAGTTTGAAGTCACGCCATATCTGTTCGCATCGGGCCTGGATGGTTCGACCGGGCTTCGCGGCGTGGATGCAGAGGTCGATATGAGCTTTGGCGACATCTGGGACCGGCTCGACAAGGCTTTCATGTTGATGGCGACGGCGCAGAAGGGTGACTGGATTTACGGCTTTGATGCAATGTATGTCGAACTGGGCGGAGAGCAGGCGTCAACCTGGCAAGGTTTGCTCGGCAACAGCAATACCGCACGGCTGAATGTGGATATGACGCAGGAAGTTTATGCGCTGTCGGCAGGGCGCAAGATCTGGGGCGAAGACCGTAGCCGGCTGGATGTGGTGGGTGTGGCGCGCTATACGAGGCTCGAGTCGGGCTTGACGCTGGCGCTTACCACGGGTTCGCCATTGCTTCCGGATGGATCGCGTTCGGTGAACGACGAATTCGACTGGTGGGATGCCGCGGTTGGCGTGCGCTATCTCGCGCCGCTCAGTGAGAAATGGGACATGGTTGGTTACGCCGATGTTGGCGCCGGTGGATCGGATCTGACCTATCAGTTGCTGGCGGGTGTGAACTGGCGGTTCAGCAAGACCTTTAGCGGCAAGTTCGGTTACCGTTATTTCTACCAGGACTACAGCAAAGATGACTTCAAATGGGACATGGCGATGGGCGGCGTCTTCGCTGGACTGGGCATCAGGTGGTGATATCCGGGCCGGGATCAACTGCTTTTGAAACCCGATCGATGCACCGAATCACCTGAGTAACGCGAAGCTGTTTGCCTGGCCTGCAAATCCCTGTTTCAGGCAGATCGACAAGACGACGGGCAAGAACATACTGATCTCGTTTTACACGCATTGCCCGATGTTGGAGCGGTGCCGCATCGGATTACGAAGCGGCGCCGGTGGTTGCCTGCAAGACCGTTCACTTCCGAACGGACAGTCTATGCGCTGTACGTGCGCTCACCATTCATCCATGTCTCGCGAACGCTGAGGCCGGAAATTGCAGTGGGTTCAACCTTTCTCGGATCTTCATCCAGCACGACGAAGTCGGCGAGTTTGCCTGGCTCCAGGCTGCCGATTTCGTGTTCCGAGTGACACTGCCACGCCGCGTTGATGGTGACGGCGCGAATCGCGGCTTCGACTGAAACGCGCTCCCGCGGCGCAAGGACGGTATCCGGCTCCTTCCAAAGATCGCGGGCAACGGCGGCGCGGATTTTCTGCAAGGTGCCCAGCGGCGACACCGGGGCGTCGGTGTGTAAGGTCCACGTGATGCCGGCTTTTTCTACCGCCGCGCAACGGTCGAGGAGTTGTACCTTCTCAGGCCCAAACACATCGTCGCGCATTACCTGACCCCAGTAATACACGTGGTTGATGAGAAAGCTCGGCCCGATTCCCAGTTCACGGATGCGCGCGATCTGCTCGTCGTGCAAGATGGAGCAATGTTCGATCCGGCAACGCAGCGCCTTGACGTCGATTCCGGCGTCGGCTGCCGCCTGCACGGCATCGAGAATGCTGTCAATGGCGGCGTCTCCGTTGCCGTGCATGACCACAGGCCATCCCTGGCGGCTGCGTTTGAGCACCATTGCTTTCAGTTCATCGGGTTGTACGTAGAAGATGCCGCGATTGTCGGTGCCGACGTAGGGCTCGCGTTGACGTCCGGTAAATCCCTGGTTGGATCCGTCGGTGACGATCTTCCAGCCAACGATGCGCAGTAGTTCGTCACCTTCGCCGTAGGCTACCTCGTTGGAATCCCATTCTGCGGCGCGCTCGGAGTAGAGGGACGCGCGAATACGGGTGTGCATGCGGCCTGAGTCGAACATTTGGCGGTAGAAACGCAGGTCACCCATGCCGGCAATGCCGCCGGTGGCCTGATCGCACAACGTGGTGATGCCAAGCGCCGCGGCTTCATCTCCGACCCGCAGGCCGGCTTCGACAAATCCGTCGCCGAGCACCTGCATCAATTGCTCATTCTTGAAAAGGACAGGTAGATAAGCAACTTGCGACATGGCCCCGTTGGGCGATCCGTCGGGGTAGCGGTAGTACTCGCCGCCGGGTGGGTCCGGCGAGTCTTTGGTGATGCCGGCAAACTCGAGCAGACGCGAATTGCCGTAAGCGAGATGTCCGGAGGCGTTGAGCACAAAGACCGGCCTCGTGGCATCAACGGCATCGAGTTCCCGTGTCGTCAGCATTGGCGGCCCTGCCTGCAGGCTGGGGTCGAATTGCCTCGCAACGACCCACTCGTCCGGTGGTGTCTTGCGGGCGATTTCCTTGAGGGCAGCCAGGGCCTCGCTCGTTGACGCGTACTTGAACGGTCCAATGTCGGGCCAGTGCCCAAGACCCGCCATCAGAGCGAAATGCATGTGCGGTTCGATGAATCCGGGGAGCATGGTTCGCCCCGCAAGGTCAACGATGTTGCCGGTACTGCCAACGGCCGCGCGCACGGCACTGCTGCTACCAACCGCGATTACGCGGTTGCCCCTGATCGCGATGGCCTCATGCTGGGAAAATGCTTCGTCGACGGGCAGGATCACTCCATTCTCGAAGATGGTCACTGCCGCGTCCGGGTTGGCACCCGCTGCGTCTTCGCGCTGGCCGCAACCGACCAGCGGCACACTGAAGACGGCTGCGGTGCCTAGCAAGAATTGCCTGCGACTCATTTTGTTGCGCAACATCCTGTAACTCCTGATCATCGAACGCAGGCAAATGTTCGCACACGGGGCGCAAATGTTCTAGCGCTACCGGCTGGAGCATATCTGTTCAGCAAGGGGCTTGTTGTCAGCTTGCTGTAAGCAAACGCCAAGGATTTTGTAAGTATTGCCGGCTACGATGCGAATCACCGCTTGAGCAGTGGTTTGCATCTGAAAGGGTGCGGAAGTCCAACAATCGCTGCATGAAGAAAGTGGTGTCCAAACAAACTGTCTATTGGAGATCGAAATGAAGAAATCAGTTCTTGCGCTGGCAGCGCTGATGGCGGTGAGTACCGCGGTGTTCGCCAAAGTCGACATCAACAAGGCAACCGAAACAGAGTTGGCGGCAATCAAGGGAATGGATACGGCGAAAGCAAAGTCGATTGTCGAGTACCGGCACAAACATGGCGCTTTCAGGAGCGTCAGGGAACTTGAAAAAGTTCCCGGTTTCTCCTCCAACGCCGTTGCAAAACTTTCGCCGGAGCTTAGCGTGGGCGAAGCCCCGATGGGCGCGACCAGCGGAAACACGAGTACCCCGAAACAGAAGTAAGGCCCGAGGCCTTGCTACGGACCAGACTTGAGGGCAACGGGTGAGTTGCTTGCGTTGCTGCCGGTTCGCGACGATGCGAACCGGCAGCGATGTCCGCAACAAACCCGGCCCAGCCGTTTTTGCAAACAGAGAGGTAGCATCATGAAGCGTACTCATACCACCATCGCCGCCAGCCTGGCCGCCGTGTTGTTCGGCAGCCTGATGATGAACTCCGCTAGCGCGGCAACCCGGAGCAGTAACTGGAGCGACCTTGCTTCCGTGACGAACGCAGGCGCACACAAGTCTGGCGTGCCTCAGATCGGTCATTCCAGCAAGGAATTCAGCGTTGATGATCTTTCGGCTGTGACCCACCGTTCAGTACCGGTGGGCGTGAAACCGATGGTCAAGGCAACGGGCAAGAATTATGGCCGCAACGACATTACGGCGGTCACACACCATTACCACTGATTTGCAGCGCCGTTTCCCTGGTTCGCGTGCTAGGCCGGGGAAACGCCGAATCCGAGTCTCATTGCTCCGGCGCAGTCAACCAACAGGATCGCTACGACGTTAAATGCCGCTCCTGCGGCTTCTCCGTTTTGGTTGGATGTTGCTCACATGCGTGTGCTGCTTGTCGAGGACGATGCGGCAATCGCCGACAGTGTCAGCAGCCTGTTGACTTCCAAGGGGTATGTCGTCGACTGGACCCGCCGGGGTGAACCGGTAGCGAACTCCGTTGGCCGCGATCAGTACGACGCAGTGATCCTGGACGTCGGTTTGCCGGGTATTGACGGGTTCGAAGTGTTGCGACGCGTGCGAAAGGACGGCAATGCCGTACCGGTGTTGATTCTTACCGCCCGTGACGCGATCGATGACCGGGTTCACGGGCTCGAACTTGGCGCAGACGACTATCTCGTCAAACCGTTCGCGCTGGTTGAGTTGCTGGCCAGGGTACGGGCGTTGTCACGGCGCAAACAGGCCATCGTCGACAGAAAGCTGACCCATGGCCCGCTGGTTCTTGACCGGGACTCGCGCCGGGCCTGGCTGGCCAATAAGCCGGTTGAAGTTTCTGCCAGAGAATGGACATTGCTCGAGTATCTGTTGACGAGTAAGGAAAAGGTCGCCAGCAAGGAGCAGCTCAGGCAGGCCGTCAGCGGCTGGGACGATGACTTGAGTGACAATGCGATCGAGGTCTATGTTTCCCGGCTACGCGGCAAGCTCGAACCGGGCGGCATCCGGATTCGCACCGTGCGCGGTTTCGGCTACATGCTCGAGGAACCCGGCTAGTGGCAATCAAGCTGCGCACGCGCTTGTTGCTGTTCCTGATTCCGCCGCTCGTGTTCATCATGATGGCGAGCACCGTTGCCCAGTATTTCCTGAGCGTGCGGCAGGCGGGCAGCGCTTTTGACCAGGCGCTCAATGACGCCGCCGTGGCGTTGTCGCAGGAGGTGGAAATCGACAACGGACGGGGAAGTCTCGCCTTGTCCGAGGAAACTGCCCGGTTGTTGCGTTCGGACAGTATCGACGACATCTATTTTTCGGTGCGGGGGCCCAAGGGCGAGTGGATTGCCGGTGACGAAGGACTGCCGCCGTTCGGGGGAGCGGTGCCTGCAAATCGATCGCGCTTCTATGATGACAAGGTCTACGAGCGCAACGTTCGGGTGGCGGCTATTTCAACCAGTTGCGGCGCGGGGCGTTGCCAGATCCAGGTCGCGCAGACCCTCAACAAACGCCGCAAGCTGGCCAACGACATCGTTCTCGGAACTCTTTTGCCGCAACTCGTTGCAGGCGCCGTTGTGATTGCGATTATCTGGTTTGGTGTCGGACGGGCCCTCGGTCCGCTTGAACGTCTTTGCGGCATCATCGATCGGCGCTCGCCGAGGGATCTCGGGCAGATCGACGTGGCTGCGGCGCCCGATGAAATACGATCACTGGTGACGGCGCTCAATGCCTTATTCGAGCGATTGCGCGAGGCGGGTGCCGCTCAGCAGCGTTTTATCTCGACAGCAGCCCACCAACTGCGTACTCCTCTCGCCGGTCTGAAGGCGGCAGCGGAACTGGCCTTGCTCGAGCCCGTATCCGCCGGGGTTCGTCAAAGACTGGAACAGATCGATCACGCGGCAGCGCGTGCTTCCCGGCTAGCCTCGCAATTGCTCGCTCTGGCCCGGTCGGTACCGGAAGCACACCTGGTAGACCCCATGGCGGCCGTCAACCTTAAACAGCTCGTGGAGGACCAGATTGATGAGTGGATGCGCATGGCGATACCGAAGAACATTGATCTCGGTTTCGAACTGAGCGATGCAGTGATTACCGGCGAAGCTGTTCTGTTGCGCGAAATGATGCGTAATCTGGTGCATAACGCGCTCGAATATTCGCCGGCCAAAGCCAAGGTGACGGTGCGTTGCGGGGTGCGCGATGGGCATTGTTTCCTTGAAGTGGAAGACAATGGTCCCGGCATTGCGCCAGCGTACCGGGAAAAAGCGTTCGAGCCGTTCGTTCGCTTGCCGGGCACTCCCGGCACCGGCAGCGGGCTCGGCCTTGCGATTGCGCGGGAAGTGGCAGCGGCTCATGGTGCCGGAATCGCAATCGGGAATCCGGCGCAGGGCGAGGGCACGCTAGTCCGGGTCAGTTTTGCCTGATCGCGTCGCGGGTATGGCGCGGCGCCGGAACTGGTTCTCCGTTCCTGGAGCTTGTCAGCATCCGTGCCCAGGACATGGTGCGTCTGCACGCTGGTCTCGTTCGGCCAGTCGCGTTGTCAGGCAGGCCGGTGGCGGCCGGCGTTGCCAAGCCGTAACAATCGCCATGGTTGCAGGAATTGCGCGCAGGTGGCCTGGGCCCCGCAGTTTGGGTAACCTTGATTCTGGTTGCAGGCACACGGGTTGGCCGGCATCGTCGACGACTGAACAGAATCGCTCCGGGAGGCATAATCAGTGGCTTACTTCACCAAGCGCTACCATCCGCCGGGGACATCCCCCGGGACGCTGACCCAGCGCCGGGAGGGTCCGCCGGTACCGCTCAGTGTTTCGCTGATCGATTACACGGCCAGCGAGTTTCGCGAGAAATCGTTGGCAACGTTCGAGGAATGTCGGCCCTACCTGGACCAGGACACGGTTACGTGGATCCATGTCCAGGGCGATGCGGTGCCGGATACCATGCGCGAAATCGGACAGATTTTTGGCTTGCATCCGCTCGCCCTTGAGGACGTCATCAACACCGGCCAGCGGCCCAAAGTGGATGAATACGACGAGCAGCTGTTCGTTGTCATGGCGCATCCCCTGATTGATGACGACGGCGAGAACATGAACGTGCATCAGCTCAGTCTGTTTCTGGGGCGCAATTTCGTGATCAGTTTTCATCCTGGCGGCAAGGACCCTTTCGATCCTGTGCGCAAGCGCTTGCGCGACCGGGTCGGGCGCATCCGTGAACGCGGGGCGGATTTTCTTCTTTACGCCCTGATGGACCTGGTCATCGACGATGGATTTCCCGTACTCGAGTGGCTGGGCGATGAGATCGAGGAACTCGAAGAAGAGATGCTCGAAACGCCCACCGGCGCGAATTTGCGCAGGCTCTATGAATTAAAGAGAACGCTGGTCGTGTTGCGCCGGATGCTGTGGCCGCAGCGCGAAGTGGTTAGCCGGCTTGTGCACGGCGACGATGTGCATGTCTCCGAGGGGACAAAGATCTACTTCAGGGATTGCTATGACCACACGATACAGATCATGGACCTTATCGAGTCCTACCGTGATATGGCCACCGGATTGCTGGACGTTTACCTTTCCAGCGTCAGTTACCGTTTGAACGAGATCATGCGGGTGCTGACCGTCATCGCCACGATCTTCATTCCCTTGACGTTCATTGTCGGCCTCTATGGCATGAACTTCCGCAACGAGAACAGCCCGTGGGCCATGCCGGAACTGTACTGGTACTACGGATATCCGCTGGTATGGGTGCTCATGATCGCGATCGCGGGTGGCATGCTGGTATATTTTCGAAAGCGAAAGTGGTTCTGAATTGAACGCTGCAGGCTCGTCGGTGGAATGGCTGCGCTTGCACAATTGGCCGATGCTGGCCGCTTCCGGAACCACGACACCGACGCCATCACTACAGAGCCCGGGTCACGTAGCCGGAACGCATTGATGAAAGCGCACACGCCGCCCGGGCCGTCGAGTGTCTGCTGGCAAGGCGAGAAAACATTCACAGCAACAAGCGCGCACTGGCTGGCATGGCTGGCACCCCGGTTGCGGCAGAGGAGATTCGACTGGTCGTGACTACCGCATCCATGCAGCAGGTGGCGATGTCAACCGAGCGGGTGTCAGGCACAGCAGGAAAATCGGGGCGACGCCCACGAGACGGTCGGATCTGTTTGCAAAATCACCATTCCTGCGGCAATGCACCACGGCGACGAAGTGCGGTTTGCCGAAGTGCTGAATCAATTTCCCGGTTACATTAGCGACGGCAATTGGCCGCAGCGCGTCAGTGGAGAACGGGTCGCCAGGTACACGCTGCTGGCCAAAGCGTACGAACGATCGCATCGCCGACATGCGATCGCGTACGCCGGTGAAACGCTAGATCTGATCGAGCCGCCAGGCCGGTGATTTCATGCACTGGTCGACGAATTCGATTTCATGGCGGCGGGGCGGTTGCGGTGCGTCAAATACGCGTGCGGCGGCATCAGTCAGTAGCTTCTCGTCCTGCTCGTTGTACACAAACCAGCGTAGTTGCGTCGGAAACGCCTGAATCGCGACAAGATCATCAGCGAGCCTGGACATGAAAAAATCCCGTGTAATGCCGTTATCGCGCGACAATGCTGCGTTGCGAATGAACTCGCCGGCTTCCCGGCACTCTTCAAAAGGGTGTGGTTGAAGGGCTGCTTCTTCTGCGGAAACGTTGTTTGCGAATACTGCCGCGACGCCGGCGATGATCAGAGATGTGCGCATCTTCCACCTCGCTTTCTTTTTGCAATGACCACTACTGGAAAATACTACGCTTGCCGCACGCATTCGAGTCAAATTTGCTCATTTGCTACACTTGAATGCACGCCTTTCTGAGAATAAATATGAGCATCAACAATGCCCGCGACGGAGAAATCGGCGTTCTGCAGGCAGTTTCGCTGCACCGCGTCAGGGAGGAGGCGCGTGGCTCAATCACTTTCGAGGACGTTAATGCCAGTCGGTAATCCGGATAGTCTTGCTGAGCGGTCTCTCATGTTTTTGGCGAGGCCGTTTCCATTTCTGCTGGCTGTCTTGCTGAGCGTCATGCCTGGGTTTTCCCTCGCTGCGGAGGATGCGGCAATCGAGGTACAGGAGGGGGATATCAAACACTGGATCGAGTATTACAAGAAGGAACGTGGCGGTAGTAACGAAACGGTTACCACGGATCCGCCAGTGACTGAGCCTTCCGCGGAGGGCGACGGAAAACCGGCTGGCCCGATTGAGCAGGCACCGGCAGGCGAATCAGGCAATCGCTAGGTTTGTTTGCCGCACCGGTTGCCGCGGGCGCGAACGGTTGCCCGCGCAGTCTGTCTCGTCAGGGAACCGTCACGCAGAGGATCTGCGCCGGCGCGAAACCGGTGAAATTCTCATCTGAGAATGGCTGCATCGAAAATGCATTTTTAAGAAAAGTTTTCGATCAGCGCCGTGAGGCTCTTCTAAAGAGTTGAATTGGAAAACAAAAAACAAACTTCACGTTTTGTCAGATTTGATTTTTGCAGCGGCCTTCTCTAACTTGCGGTCTGCATGACGCGGCTTTGCGCCCCGGGTGAAGCGTTTGCCGGTACGTAAACTCGAAACTTGCATGTCTTCGTTAACTGCCAGTTTGGATAAGCCGCTTCGAAGTTGTCTGTTGCGTCCCGTTGTTATTGGCTGGTCCGGCTCGCTATTTACCTCCCTTTTGGCGGCCCCGGTCGGGTTCCCGTTGCACAGCGGGACCCCCATGGTCAACGCGCAGGCAGGAGTCGGGTTTCGCAGTCTCAGTGCGTAACACTGCGCAGCATATGACCAGAATGCGCGCGCGAATGCTCTGGCGTTGTGCCAGAGCGGGTTACGCAAGGAAGTGCCCGGCTTGCGGAGCGGCTTATCTTTTTTTGCCGGCGCACGCTCCGTGCTGGCGGCCCGTTACCGCCCGGCTGATCGTGTTCAGGCAGGGCCGGCTTCGGACGCTTCGAAATCGAGTTCGACCTTGGCACCGTTCGGGTCCAGGAAAAACAACTGCCAGGTTCCCGAGCCGGGCAGGTGCCGGAGATCGTATTCGATATCGCGCGCCTTGAGTTTCTCGAGTGTGTCGAGCAGACCGGTTGCGCTGAACGCCATGTGGTCGATCACGCCGGCACGGTGCTCGGGCAACGGGTCGGATGCTATTACGTGCAATATGGCTTCACCATTGGAGTACATCCATGCGCCCGGAAACTTGAACGGGGGGCGCTCGCCCGGCACCAGTTCAAGAAATTCGCGATAGAACTTTACTGTTTCGTCCAGTTGGTCGGTCAGAATCGTGAAGTGATTCATTGCGGTTGCCGGCATGATGTGTTTACTCCTGATCGTTTAGCGTTTCTGGGGCGGTTGAGCCGTTATCACGCGGCTGCCTGGTCTTGCTTGTGGTGATCCAGCGATTGCTGCCGCTTGTCCAGCCACCAGCCGTACTGCTCGGGCCACGATTCAAAGTGTCCCTGACAGCCCAACTGTGCTTCGGCATGCAACGGCCAGTTCGGATTGTTCAGCACCTCGCGGCCGATTGCGATCAGGTCGGCTTGCCGTGACTGCAGAATTTGCTCCGCCTGCGGTCCGTCGAGTATCAGGCCGACGGCCATCGTGCTGATGCCCGCATCGCGGCGAATGCGCTCGGCAAACGGCACCTGGAAGCCGGGACCGCGCTTTACGCGGGCCGCCGTTGCCGATCCCATCAGCCCGCCGGACGAGCAGTCGACGACATCGACGCCGCGGTCTTTCAGTTCTCTCGCAAGTGCGATGCTGTCTTCAATTGTCCAGCCGCTGTCGATATTGTCCACCGAAGATATCCTGGTGAACAGCGGCTTGTCCTCCGGCCACACTTTGCGCAGCCTCCCGGCCAGTTCCAGCGTGAAGCGCATGCGCCCGGCGAGATCTCCGCCATATTCATCGCTGCGCTTGTTGGTAATCGGTGAAAGGAATTCATGTCCGAGGTAGCCGTGCGCGCTGTGAATTTCAATCACCTCGAATCCTGCCTGCAGCGCGCGTTCGGCAGCCAGGCACCAATTGCTCTGCAGATCGTGAATTTCGCCCACGGAAAGTTCGTGCGGCTTCAACCAGCCTTCGTCGAGTGCAATGGCGCTTGGGGCAACAACATCCCAAACCTGCTCGCCGCGAGCACGGTCGGCGTCATCCAGTGGCCCGTTGCCGTGCCACGGACGCTGCATGGATGCCTTGCGTCCCGCGTGCGCCAGTTGGATCGCCGCCACTGCGCCCTGGGACTTGATGAACGATACGATGCGCGCCAGTCCCGGCACCTGCTCATCTGACCAGATGCCGATATCGCCATGAGTGATGCGGCCGTGCGGTTCAACGGCGGCGGCCTCGGTGAATACCAGGCCGGCGCCGCCCTGGGCAAGTTTGCCCAGGTGCACGAGGTGCCAGTCGTTGACAAGACCGTCCTTTGCCGAATAGGTGCACATCGGCGAGATGACGATCCGGTTCCTGAGTTTCACGCCGCGCAGTTCGATGGGCGTGAACAAAAGCGGGCTGGTTGCCATTTGTTCCTCTGAATACTCGGGTGCATCCCGGGCGGGAAACGCCGCCCGGTGAGGATGGCAACTGTAGCGCCGGAGTTACCCGTCGGGCAACCCCAAGCGCTTGTTTACGAGGGAGTCAGGTGCTAGTTGCGCGGGTGGGCGTGCACGTGATGCAACGGCTCGATGCGATGCTCGTGCACATGGCCTTCGTCCATATCGACCGGGACGCGGTTCAGGTGTCCATGGCGAACTTCGGATTCGGCCATCAGCGTATTCGCGAACTGCGTGATATCCGCGGTCGAGCCCTTGAGCAGGACTGTTTCCATGCAGTTCTCGTGATCGACGCGGGTATGCATCGTCGAAACCACGATGTCGTGATTGGCATGCTGCAGTTCCGCCAGACGCTCAGACAGATCGCGGGCCTTGTGGTTGTAGATGTACGACAGCGCGGCGATACAGTACGGCGCTTCCTGGCTGGCAATGCTTGCCGTGGCCAGTTCGCTTCGTAACATGTCACGCACGGCCTCGGAGCGGTTCTGATAACCGCGCTTGCGTAGCAGACTGTCGAACTGATTAGCGAGATCGTCGCTCAGTGAAATAGTGAACCGTTCCATAGGATGCTTTCCGCCAAAAGTAAGAATGATTCGAATCTCTTCGATAGGCCAGCTAGAGCAATATTCATACTTGAGGCGGTAACCGCTCGTCGGCGGGATTCGAGCGCGTGCCCGGACGGCTGTGAAAAGGCTTTCAAAAAAGACTTTAAGCAATTGTTCTTAAAGAATTAAATGCGTGTATGCCATGGCAGGTTAACGCACTGCATTTGTGCATTCGGCGGCACCGGAGTGTGTGCCGGGGCAGACAGTTTTGCAGTGGACCTCGTCGGGACTCGGGTGCCCGGCCGCAGGGGTAGCACGGTGGTGACGTAACCGGCGTAATTGGTGAGTTGCAGGGCGTACCGTGGCCGGCTCGATGGCGACAAAGATACGATCCGGTGCTCGCGCCGGGCACATTGACTAGCTTGGCGGACAACCATGGTTTGACGATGTGTGCGCTGCGCGGCACAGCACACAGAGAGGCCGATGGTTCGGCGTGGCTGCCGGGTGGTCATGGGCGTTGTCGGCAAACCTGTGGCAATTGCATTCGGGCCCGCAAGGCAGAACGTGCAACCCGTTGAAACACTGCAACCATCGAATGCGAATTCTTCCTGTTGACACCCGGGAAGAACGGCTGGTAATTTCGTCGCGTTCGCTTGTTGCCATGCCTCCATTGACGTCATCGCCTCGGAAGCAATCTGCGCCGGTCAGGCACAAAGAGTTGTCCAAGAACAAGTGGACCAGACAATAATCATTACGGAGGAGCAGCGATGCTGGAGCGCAGAATCGAGTGGGTGCGGCGTTACTATCTCAATGCGAAACGCAATGCCAGACCTTATCTGGACAATCCATTCCTGGTTTGTGTTGCGGCATACGCAATAACAGCTTTTCCCCTGCTGATCTTCCCGCTATTGTTCCTGCTCTCCGGTGAGGCCGCCGCACAGGAGTCCAGCGGGACTGGCGCGCCGGACATCGCGAATGTCGAAGTGCCGCAGGTGGAAGTCGTGCGCAACTACGAATTGGGAATTGGCACGAGCGAGGCGGCCAGCGCTGGCAAGGTCACCGAGCAGCGTGTTCAGGAAACTCCCGTCCTGCGCACCGGAGAAGTTCTCGAACTGGTGCCCGGGGTCATCGTTACGCAACATAGCGGCGAAGGCAAGGCGAACCAGTATTACCTGCGCGGCTTCAACCTCGATCACGGCACCGACTTCGGCATCTGGGTTGACGGGATGCCGGTCAACATGCCGACCCATGGTCATGGCCAGGGCTATGCTGACCTCAGCTTCGTGATCCCCGAACTGATCTCGGGAATCGAGTATCGCAAGGGACCCTACCGGGCATCCGATGGCGATTTCAGTTCCGCCGGCTCGTCCTACATCGGGGTATCCAACGCTGTCGAAAGCGGACTGGGTCTGGTTACCCTGGGCAGTTTCGACTATCAGCGGGCACTGGTGGTTGACTCGTCCAAAGTGGGGTCTGGCGGCGAATTGTTGTATGCGGCCGAGTACATGCACAACGACGGTCCGTGGAACATTCCCGATGATTTCCGCAAGATCAACGCGGTGCTTCGTTACAGCCGGGGTAATGCCGACGGCGGGTTGAGCATCACCGGGATGGCATACGACGGCAACTGGACATCGACCGATCAGATTCCGCAGCGCGCCATCGATCAGGGCATCATCGATCGATGGGGTTCGCTGGATCCCACCGATGGCGGCGAGTCTTCCCGCTACAGCCTTTCGGCGCGCGGATACGGCAGTTTCGATCAAGGGACCTGGGCGGTGGATGCCTACGTCATCCGTTACCGCATGAACCTGTGGTCGAACTTCACCTATTTTCTCGATGATCCGGTCAACGGTGACCAGTTCGAGCAGGCGGACAGTCGCCTGGTTTACGGCCTGCACTCCCACGGATCGCGATACCACGCGCTGCTGGGCAGGGATTCGACGACCACCGTCGGTTTGCAGATGCGCTACGACGACATCGACAACGTGGCGCTGTACTCGACGCGCGCGCGCCAGCGCTTGTCCACAACCCGCGAAGATACCGTCGAGGAAGGCAGTATTGGTGTTTATATCGAGAACCTGACCTTCTGGTCACCATGGCTGCGCACGGTCGCGGGTGTGCGGGCGGACTATTTCAATTTCGACGTCGACAGCAGCATTCCAGCGAATTCCGGCAGTCTGAACGACACGGTGTACTCGCCGAAGGTGTCGTTTGTGTTCGGCCCGTGGGCCAGGACCGAGTATTTCGCTAACTACGGGTACGGATTCCACAGCAACGATGCGCGCGGCACGGTGATTTCGGTCGATCCGAAGACCCTGGCACCGGCAGATCCGGTGACGCCGCTGGTGAAAACGCAAGGTGCGGAAATCGGCGTCAAGACAGAGATCATTGAAGGACTGCAAAGCACGCTCGCGCTTTGGCGCCTCGATTCGGATTCCGAACTGTTGTTCGTAGGCGATGCCGGCACGACCGAGCCCAGCCGGCCCAGCCGGCGGCAGGGAGTCGAGTGGAACAACCACTGGTTGCTGAACTCATGGTTGCTCGCCGACCTGGATCTGGCATGGTCGAAATCCCGTTTTACCGACGACGACCCGGCCGGGGATTACATACCCGGTTCGGTTGAACAGGTGGTATCTGCCGGGCTGACGGCGGTTGACTACGGACCGTGGTCGGGCAGCGTCGTGCTGCGCTACTTCGGAGCGCGGCCGCTGGTGGAGGACAACTCGGTTCGCTCGGCATCAACGACGCTGGTGAACGCACGTGCGGGCTACCGCTTCAACAAGACCTGGAAAACGTATCTGGATGTGTTCAACCTGTTCGACCGGGAAGACAGCAGCATCGACTATTACTACGACTCGCAGCTGCCGGGCGAGGCGGGGCCGGTATCGGACATTCACTTTCATCCGGTCGAGCCGCGATCGTTTCGGCTTTCTGTGACCGCGAATTTCTAGCGCACCCATGCGGGCGCCGCGCTTCTAGAGCGCGGCGACTGCGTGTTGCATCCGGTCGAGTGCGCTCGCGAGCAGGCTGCGCGGGCAGGCGAAATTCAGCCGCAGAAAACCGGGTGCGTCGAACAGCGTGCCGTCGTAGAGGCCGATGCCGGCATCCTCGAAGAAGCGCACCGGGTTGTCCACTGGCAGGGCGCGCGCATCGATCCAGGCGAGGTAGGTCGCTTCCACATGCCAGGTGCGCAATCCCGGCATTGTGGCGATCCGCGTTTCGACCAGGTCCCGGTTACCGCGCAGGTAATCGAGCAACGCGAGCTGCCACGGCTTGCCGTCGCGGTAGGCCGCCATGGTCGCGAAATAGCCCAGCGCGCCGACGTGATGCACGATGCCGCGCATGGTTTTCTCGATGCGCGCGCGAAGCCGTTCATCGGACACGATCGCAAAGGCGCAGCCCAGGCCCGGCAGATTGAACGTCTTGCTGGCGGACAACAGGGTCACCGTGCGCCCGGCGACATCGCCCAGCGACGCGATCGGGATGTGCCGCTTGTCCCGGTCCAGCACCAGGCCGGAATGAATTTCGTCCGACACCAGCACCAGATCGTGGCGGTCGCAGAATGCCGCGAGTTGCTGCAACTCGTCCCTGGTCCAGACGCGACCGGTAGGATTGTGCGGGCTGCAGAGCAACAGCGTGCGCGTCTTGTTGGTCACGCTTTTTTCGAGCGCATCGAAATCCCAGACCCATCGGCCGTCGCTTTGCTCCAGTGGCGCGGTGACGGCGACGCATCCGGCGTTACGCGGCGCCGACAGGAACGGCGGATAGATCGGAACGGCAGTGAGTATTTCTTCGCCTTCATTGGCGAAGGCCCGGCTAACGACGTTCAGTCCCACCACCAGGCTTGGCATCCAGACCAGCCAATCGGGGTCGATGCGCCAGTCAAAGTCGCGTTCCAGCGCATGGGTGATCACGCCGGGCAGTTCGCGGGGTGGTTGGGTGTAACCGAAGATGCCGTGCTGCACGCGTTTGGAAAGCGTGTCGATGATGCACGGCGCGGTGCGAAAGTCCATGTCCGCAACCCACAGCGGAATGATGTCGCGATTGCCATACTTTTCCCACTTGCTGCTGGCTGCGTCGCGCCGGTCCGGCATCGTGTCGAAATCAAAGTTGGTGTCGAAGTCGATTTTGTCGTTCATGCAATGTCCTGGATGGGAAATGATGCGGGCTGCCGACAGGGTTCTGTGCGCTGTCCGGTGAACGCTAACCCCGATTGTGACACTTTCGCGCTGCGCGCTTGGTTTGCCGTTGGTTCCCGAGCAAGGTGCGCGGTGTTGTCGAGACGAAAGTATTTCGTAGCCTGGTGCACGGTCGCTCAATGAAAGTCGCGCGAGCGGGTGAGCAGGCTGCCCAGCAGACTGGAATGATCCACCAGTTTTCCGGCGATCAGGTGAATGACTTCGCCTTCACGCTCGACATGCCCGTGTACTGCCATCAGTTGGGCACCAAGTAATACGCGCCGCTGTGCTGCGGCCGAGCGGCCCCAGACCACGACATTGATATACCCCGTTTCATCTTCCAGGGTGACGAACACCACGCCGCTGGCGGTACCGGGGCGCTGACGGCAGGTGACGATGCCGGCCGCGCGCGCCATCGTGCCATGCGGCACGTGGCGGATTTCTTCCGCGCTCAGCAGCCGCAGCTTGCGCAATTCCGGGCGAAGCAGCGCGACCGGGTGACGGCCCAGCGTCAGGCCGACGCTGGCATAGTCGGCGACGACGTTCTCGCCTTCGGTGGGGGCCGGCAGGTTGACCGGCTGTTCGGCAATCGGTGCATTCGCCAGCAGCGGCGGGCGGGCTTCGATACCTGCAACCGCCCACGCGGCGTTGTGACGGTGGCCGGCGGTCGCGGCGAGCGCACCGGCAGCGGCCAGGCATTCCATGTCACGGCGCGACAGTTTCGCCGCGCGCATCAACTCCTCGGCCGAGTCACTGTTCAAATGTCGACGGGCTTCGAGCAGGCGTTGCACGCCGGCGTCGGATAGGCCTTTCACCATTTTGAATCCCAGGCGCAATGCCGGTCGTGAGCCGGGGCGTTCCGTTTCCAGCGTGCAGGCGTCGTCGCTGCTGAAAATATCGACGGGACGTATTTCGACACCGTGGCGCCGCGCATCCTGCACCAGTTGCGAAGGCGCGTAAAAACCCATCGGCTGGCTGTTGAGCAGCGCGCAGGTAAACGCCGCCGGGTAGTGATACTTCAGCCACGAAGAAACGTAAACCAGCAGGGCGAAACTGGCCGAGTGCGATTCCGGGAAACCGTATTCGCCGAAACCGAGTATCTGCTGAAAAACCTGTTTGGCGAATGCTTCGCTGTAGCCGCGCTTGCGCATGCCGGAAATCAGTTTTTCCTCGAACGGCTGCAAGCCGCCCTTGCGCCGCCACGCCGCCATCGAGCGGCGCAACTGATCGGCTTCTCCCGGCGTGAACCCGGCCGCCACCATCGCCAGTTGCATCACCTGCTCCTGGAATATCGGCACGCCGAGGGTGCGCTCCAGGACCTGACGGACTTCCACGGAAGGATAGGTGACCGGGTCTTTTCCCTGGCGGCGGCGCAGATAGGGATGGACCATGCCGCCCTGGATCGGGCCGGGACGCACGATCGCCACTTCGATTACCAGGTCGTAAAAACATTCTGGCCGCAGGCGCGGCAGCATCGACATCTGTGCACGCGATTCGATCTGGAATACGCCGATGGTGTCGGCGCGCGAGATCATTTCGTAGACCTTCGGGTCTTCCGGCGGCACGTCGGCGAGCGCGAACGGTTGTCCGCGAAGCTCGCTCACCAGTGCCAGTGCCCGGCGAATGGCCGACAGCATGCCCAGCGCGAGGACATCGACCTTGAGCAAGCCCAGCGTGTCGAGGTCGTCCTTGTCCCACTGGATCACCGAGCGCTCGGCCATCGCCGCGTTTTCCACCGGCACCAGTCTCGACAGCAAATCGCGGGCGATAACGAAACCGCCGACATGCTGTGACAGATGGCGCGGAAATCCGCTGAGCGTTTCCGTCAGTGTGATCAGCCTTTGAATCACCGGTGAGTCCGGGTCGAATCCGGCCTCCCTGAGCCGCTCGGCGCGCTTTGCCTTGCGATCCCACCAGGCGAAGTTCTTGCAAATGCGGTCGACCTGCTCGAGGTTCAGCCCCAGCGCCTTGCCGACGTCGCGAAACGCACTCCTGGCGCGATAGGTGATGACGGTGGCGGCCAGCGCGGCGCGCTCGCGCCCGTACTTTTTGTAGATGTACTGGATGACTTCTTCGCGGCGTTCGTGTTCGAAATCGACGTCGATATCCGGCGGCTCGTTGCGCTCTTTCGAAATAAACCGCTCGAACAGCATTTCCATGCGCGCCGGATCGACTTCGGTCACGCCCAGCGCGTAACACACCGCCGAATTGGCAGCACTGCCACGCCCCTGGCAAAGGATGCCGCGTTCGCGAGCAAACCGGACGATGTCGTGAACCGTCAGGAAGTAGGGCTCGTAGCGCAGTTCCGCGATCAGTTTCAGTTCATGCTCGACAAGTTTGCGTACTTTGGGCGCGACACCGGCAGGGAAGCGCCACTGCAATCCGGCTTCGGTCAGTTGCCGCAGATGCTGCGAAGGCGTGACGCCGGGCGGGACGATTTCCTCCGGATACTCATAGCGCAGGCTGTCGAGCGAAAAATCGCAGCGCTGTGCGATGCGAACGGATTGCGCGAGCAGTTCGGCAGGATAGATGCGCTCCAGCGTCTTGCGGTGGCGCAGATGCCGTTCGCCGCTGGGGTGCAAGGCGTGCCCGGCTGTGGAAACCGGCTTTCTCAGGCGGATGGCGGTGAGGGTGTCCTGCAGCATGCGCCGTTCGCGCACGTGCATGTGCACATCGCCGGCGGCCACGCAGGGCAGGTCGAGTTGCCGGCCGATCTCCAGCAATGCATCGAGCCGGGCGCGTTCGCCGCCGCGCGCGAGCAGCTCGACGGCAATCCATGTGCGCTGTGGAAAACAACCGGCGAGCCAGCGCGCCGGCTCCGCGTTGAAAGCGCCCGTTCCGGTAACAATGGTGCCGGCACCGGTGGCCGCGCCGGGCAGCCACAGTGCCAGGCAATCGGCGTTGCCTTTGGCGATGTCCTTGCGTGTCAGGAGATACTCGCCTTTCCTTGCCGCGCGCCGCCCGCGCGTGATCAGTTCGCAAAGGTTTCCGTATCCCGCCCGATTCTGCGCCAGCAGCACAAGGCGCAGTCCGTCGTCGAGCTGGAGCGTCGAGCCGATCAGCAGCTTGAGGTTGGTTTGTTTCGCGGCGGCATGGGCGCGTACCACACCGGCAACGGAACATTCGTCGGTGATGGCGAGTGCTGCATAGCCGAGTTCGGCTGCGCGTTCGACCAGTTCCTCCGGGCGCGAAGCGCCGCGCAGAAACGTGAAATTGCTGATGCAATGCAGTTCGGCGTAGTCGGGCATCATTGGGCTGTCATCAGGAAAAGATGCCGTGCAGGAACCAGTCGCCTGATGATGCGCGTTCGCGGTAGATCCAGAACGTGGCGCCACTATTGTTGCGGGCGATGAAGTAGTCACGCATGACATCGAAACCGTCCCACCATCCCGATTCGATGCGTTCCGGCCCGTCGATAATCTGCAGTTGGCCGTCGAGGCAGGGCCGTCCGCCGTGCAGTTTCAACCGGCGCGGACGCTGCAACAGCCAGGCTGGGCGTAGCAGCGGCGGACCCGGCCGGGTGTTGATGCCGGGCTCGGCTTCATGCCAGGCGAATTCTGGCCGGGCATCCGGAAACAGCGAAAGCCCGTGCACGGCATCGTTGCCAAGGCGCGCGCGCAGTTTCTCCACCAGCGTGGCCCGTTCTTCGCGAGCGTGAGCGGCATCCGGCAAAAATGAAAAGTTGCGAGGCGCAAGCTGCGCCACGTCCGGCGCTTCCAGCGTTATCGCTTCGCTGCGTCCGCCGAGCGCGGTTTGCGACAGGCGTTCGCGCAACAGGTTGAGCAGATGCTTCGGGTCGCGGCTCGGTATCGAAAGCGCAACGATTACATCAGTGGCCCCGCCATCCTCGTTTTCCAGCACCAGGCGTAATCGCATCACGCCGGCGTTGGCGGCGGACAGGTAGCCGGTTAATTGCAGCACCAGCCGGTGGGCGGCAAACAGCAGTGCTTCGGCTTCGCTGACGGGTGAGGGCAGCGCAAGGCGGGCGCTGAAACGCGAAGGCGGGCTGAACGGTGTTTGCGGATCGGGCCGGTTTCCGAGCGCCCGGTCAATCTGGTCCAGAAGGCGTTGTCCGAATCGCCGCACCACTGCGTCACGCGGCAGACGCGCAAGCTGGCCGATGGTTCGTATCCCCATCCGCTCCAGCGATTGAAATGCAGCGGTTTCGGCATCCAGGCAGGTAACCGGCAAGCGGTTCAGGTGATGTTGCAGCGTTTCGCGATCTTCGACGCTGACGCCCAGCCGGCAGCGGGCGAGCCAGTATGCACCGAGCGGGGTCGGCGCGACGGCGATCAATGTATCGAAACCCAGTTGCGAAGCGGATTCGTTGACTTGGCTGCACAGCGCGTCGAGGCCGCCAAACAGCTTCAGGCTCGCACCGATTTCGAGCAGCAGCGAATCCGGAGCGTGCACGCTGACTTGTGAAGTGAACTGCAATGCCCACAGGGCGGTTGCTTCGAGGCAGCCTTGCTCGGCGCTGGTATCACGGATGCGCGCGTTCAGTTCCGGTAACAGTGCGTAGGCCGCGGACAATGACATGCCGTCACGGATGCCCGCAACTGCGGCACGCTGCTCGCAGGCAACGATCAGCGGGGCGTTGCCGCCGCTGGTGACCACCAGCGGGTCCTGCGGGGTGCCGGCGCGCAGGAAAGCCTCGATCGGCAACCGGGGAAGGTTCAGGCACAGCCACAGCATCGTCGGTGTGCGGCGTCAGGGCCTGTACACCCGTCCCAGGCGCAAGGGGGCAGCCAGCCCGCCGCCGCGGCGCTTCAGCACCTCGACGCAGACGTTGTCGATGCTGCCGCCGATGCGCAACCGGTAAGGCACGGGAGAGGTGCGCGGTGCGGCCCCCGGTTGCGTAAAGTAGACGCCGAGCGTGCGGCCGGTTTCGGTGGCGAGTTGCAAACGGCGAATGGCCTGTTCCGTCATCGTTGCCGGCCATCCGAGAACGGCGCTGCAGGTTCCCGAACGCAGCGCCTGCTCCATCGACCACAAGGCATCGGCACTGCGCGCGGCGCGGATCACGACCACTTTGGCAAGGTCGACTCCGGCCAGAGACAGTGCCGGTGCGTAGGGAATGTATGGCGGATTGATCAGCGCGATCCAGCGTTCGTCTTTCGACAACCGGGCCAGCGCGGGCAGCAGAACCGATACTTCGCCGATGCCCTCGCGTTGCGCAATCAGTTCTACCAGCGCACCCGGCGGCCAGCCGCCAAGCGTTTCATCGAAGGCGTCGAAGCCCGATGCAATCCCCGCCGGTCCAGTGCTCGCCCGCTCGCTGCCGCGCCAGACGGCGGCAGTGTGCAATAGGGTGTCGAGTGCGGCGGACATGGCATTAATAAGAGAACCACAAAGGCACGAAGACGCGAAGTATCACAAAGTGTCTTGATGAGACTCCAGGCGCTGCCGAAGAAAACGCTATTGGGATTCTTCCTGGCCTTTGTGCCTTTGTGCCTTCGTGTCTTTGTGGTGAGGTTTTTCCTTGCTTGAGATTCAGGTGATGCGGCCGTTGCGAATCAGCCCGACCGCCAGCCCTTCGATGGCGAACTGGTCTCGCTGCGGATCTATATGTATGGGTTTGAAGTCCGGGTTTTCCGGCAGTAACTGCAACTGGTTGCCTTGCCGCCGCAGGCGCTTGACGGTGACTTCGTTGTTGATGCGCGCGACCACAACCTGGCCCGAGCGCGCTTCGGAGGTGCTGTGCACTGCCAGCAGATCGCCTTCGTGGATGCCGATGTCGCGCATGCTGGTGCCGCGCACTTTCAGAAGGTAGTCGGCATGGGGGGTGAACAAGGCCGGGTCGATCTGCAGCCGGTCCTGCACATGCGCTTCGCTCAGGATCGGGCTGCCGGCGGCGACGCGCCCGATCACCGGCAGGCCGGTGCCTTCGGCAAGCCGGATGCCGCGCGACGCGCCGGCCAGCAGCTCAATATATCCCTTGCGCGCCAGTGCCTTGAGATGATCTTCGGCCGCATTCGCGGATTTGAAACCCAGAACCTGGGCAATGTCGGCGCGCGTCGGCGGAAATCCGGTCGACTGAACGAAATCGCGAATCAGTTGCAGAACTTCGGCCTGGCGGGCGGTCAGCGGCTTCATCGATACCTCCTTTGGATAACTGTGATTATATACAGTATCGGTGAATTGCCAAGTCCATCGGTTGCCCGGCCGGGCGCGTGAAATCAGGCCGCGCACCAGTCCGGGACAAGCAGTCCCCGTTCTTGTGCATTGACTCCTAAGCGTGCACTGATGCGGTGCGTCAGCTGTTGTCTAACAGTAAATGTATTACTTTATATTTAACTAATAGATACATGAATAACAATAATAAAACATAAACCTTATGTGCGTGGCACAGGCATTGCGAAACACCTCCCCGACCACCTGCGCCAGCCGTTTGTTTGCGATGCAATAAGGGCAGCGTGGCGACGGCATATCCATTGATCACTAATCGAGGGGACAACATGAACCGCAAGCAGTTTTTGAAATCGATGCTCGGCCTTGCACTTGGGGCAAGCACGATGTTCGGTGCCACAGCACAGGCCGCCGACACAATCAAGGTAGGCATATTGCACTCGCTGTCGGGCACGATGGCGATTTCCGAGACCGCGCTCAAGAACACCGCGCTCATGACCATCGAGGAAATCAACGCCAGCGGTGGCTTGCTCGGCAAGAAACTCGAGCCCGTCGTGGTCGACCCGGCTTCGAACTGGCCGCTGTTCGCTGAAAAGGCGCGCCAGCTCATTACCCAGGACAAGGTCGACGTCGTCTTCGGCTGCTGGACGTCGGTATCACGCAAGTCCGTGCTGCCGGTTTTCGAAGAATTGAATTCACTGCTGTTCTACCCGGTGCAATATGAGGGCGAAGAGCTTTCCCAGAACGTGTTCTACACCGGTGCCGCGCCCAACCAGCAAGCGATTCCCGCTGTCGAGTATCTGATGAGCCCGGAGGGCGGTGGCGCCAAGCGCTGGTACCTGCTCGGAACCGACTACGTCTATCCCCGCACCACCAACAAGATCCTGCGTGCATTCCTCAAGTCCAAGGGCGTGAAAGAGGCGGACATCGAGGAAGTCTATACACCGTTCGGCCATAGCGATTACCAGACCATCGTCGCCAACATCAAGAAGTTTTCCGCCGGCGGCAAGACCGCCGTGGTTTCGACGATCAACGGTGACTCCAACGTGCCCTTCTACAAGGAGCTCGGCAATGCCGGCCTGAAAGCGACCGACGTACCGGTGGTTGCCTTCTCTGTCGGTGAAGAAGAACTGCGCGGCATCGACACCAAGCCGCTGGTGGGCCACCTCGCCGCATGGAATTACTTCATGTCGGTGAAGAACAAGCAGAACCGTGAATTCATCAAGATGTACAAGGCGTGGGCCAAGAAAAACGGTGTGCCCAATCTCGATACCGTGGTGACCAACGACCCGATGGAAGCTACCTACGTAGGCATTCACATGTGGGCGCAGGCGGTGAAGAAAGCCGGCACCACCGATGTCGACAAGGTGCGCACGGCGATGGCGGGCCAGACGTTCACCTCGCCCTCGGGTTTCACCCTGACGATGGACAAGACCAACCACCACCTGCACAAGCCGGTGATGATCGGCGAAATCCAGCCCAACGGCCAGTTCCAGGTCGTCTGGAAAACCAAGGCGCCGATTCGCGCACAGCCGTGGAGCCCGTTCATTCCGGGTAACGAAAGCAAGCAAGACATGTAATTGAGCCTGTTCGCCGGGGTGAATGCCGCAAGGCTCGCCTTCGCCCCGGAGCTCATGCCACGCAGGGCCTGCGGTAACGTAACACCGATCCGCAGGCCCTTTTTCTGTAACCGAATGCTTTACTGGTTCAAACGGCGATTCGATACGGCGATGCTGCAAGCGATGAGGAAGGTAACGGGAGTACTGGTGCTGGTCGCGGCGGTGCTGGCATCGCCGGCACAGGCGCTGGACGCGGAAGCCGTCAGCGGACTCGCATCCGAAGAACTGTCGGTCCGTATCGAGGCGATCGCGGCCATTGCGGCCTACGGCGACGAGGAGGCCCTCGAGATACTCCAGCTGCTCTACGACGGCGAAGTTTATGTCACCGAAGAGGGCCAGATCATTCTCGAAATGGACGAACTGGTCGACGCCGTCACGCGCCAACCGCTGGATCCGGAACCGGACAACTACGACAGTGTCGTCGTCAACAACCAGATGCGCGGTGATCTGGAGACGGCCATCGCCGCACTGCGTTTGCGCTCGAAGGACCGTGACACGCGCTTTGCCTCGGCCCAGGCGCTCGAAGGCGCCGAAGACGCCGCTTTGCTGCCGGTGATCGTCGAAGCGATGGAACGGGAAGGCGACCCCGAGATTCGCGCCATGCTGGCGCAGACCCGCTCGGTGATGGAACTCAAGAGCGAGGATTCTGCCGTGCGGGCCGCCGCAGCCACCGCTCTGGGAGAGAGCAGCGACAGGCGCGTGCGCGAGCTGCTCGCGGCAAAACTCGAAAAAAGTCCCGACGGAGACTACTTCGAACAGGACGGGCAAGTCCGGTTGGCGGCCTTGAAGTCGGTCAAATCGATTGATCGCCGGCTGATGCTGATCGACTACTTCGGACGCTTTTTCAGCGGTCTTTCGCTGGGCAGCATCCTGTTACTGGTTGCCCTGGGTCTTGCCATTACCTATGGCTTGCTCGGTGTCATCAACCTCGCCCATGGCGAGATGCTGATGATCGGCGCCTATGCGACTTACGTCACGCAAACCGTTTTCGCAAACCATTTTCCGGCGGCACTCGACTATTACGTGGTTGCGGCGATCCCGGTCGCATTCTGTGTCGCCGCCGGCGTCGGCATGGTGCTCGAACGAACGGTGATTCGCTGGCTGTACGGGCGGCCGCTGGAGACCCTGCTCGCTACCTGGGGCATCAGCCTGTTCCTGATTCAGCTCGTGCGCCAGATCTTCGGTGCGCAGAACGTCGAGGTGTCCAACCCTTCCTGGATGTCCGGCGGCGTCGAGTTCATGAACGTGGTGATGCCTTACAACCGCATATGCATCATTGTCTTCTCCTTCATCGTGCTGCTGTTGATGTGGCTGATGCTCTCGCGCACGCGCCTGGGCCTGTTCATTCGCAGCGTTACGCAAAACCGCACCATGGCTTCCTGCGTCGGCGTCCCGACCGGGCGTGTCGACCTGCTGGCCTTCGGGCTGGGTTCGGGCATTGCCGGGTTGGCCGGCGTGGCCCTGTCGCAGATCGGTAACGTGGGCCCCGACCTCGGGCAGTCCTACATCATCGACTCGTTCATGGTGGTGGTGCTGGGAGGAGTCGGCCAACTGGCGGGAACGGTTTACGCCGCGCTGGGGCTTGGCGTGTTCTCGAAATTCATCGAACCGCACATCGGCGCCGTGCTTACCAAGATCCTGGTGCTGGTACTCATCATCGCGGTGATCCAGAAACGCCCGCAAGGTTTGTTCGCCCTGAAGGGGCGCGCCGTGGAGGCATGATGCAGTACGCACCGAAGATCGATCCGTTTTTCAACCGCGCCGGATGGATTGCGCTGGCGCTGTTCGCCCTTGTCGCGCTGGTCATCGTTCCCTCGCTGTTCGTGTTCGTTCCCGAGGAAAGCCCGTTTCACGTCTCGGCGTACACCGTTACGCTGGTCGGAAAGATCATGTGCTACTGCATCGTTGCCGTAGCCATGAACCTGATCTGGGGTTATGCGGGAATACTGTCGCTCGGACACGGCGTGTTTTTCGCGCTGGGCGGCTATGCGTTCGGGATGTACCTGATGCGCCAGATCGGGCGCGACGGGCAGTACCAGAGCGATTTGCCGGATTTCATGGTGTTCCTCGACTGGAAGGAATATCCGTGGCAGTGGGCGGGCACCGATCATTTCCTGTGGGCGCTGGCGCTGGTGGTGCTGGTTCCCGGTGTGCTGGCATTCGTATTCGGCTTCTTTGCCTTTCGCTCGCGCATCAAGGGTGTGTATTTTTCGATCATCACCCAGGCGATGACATTCGCGTTCATGTTGCTGTTCTTCCGCAACGAAACCGGATTTGGCGGCAACAACGGGTTTACTGACTTCAAACGAATCCTCGGTTTTCCGATTACCGAACCGCCGATGCGCGCGATACTGTTCGCCCTGAGTGCCGCGGCGCTGATCGGTGCGGTATTGTTGTCACGTTATCTGATCCGGTCCAAGACCGGGCGAATCCTGACGGCGATACGCGATTCCGAATCGCGGTTGATGTTCTCCGGATACAACCCGCTCGGTTACAAGCTTTTCGTATGGACGCTATCGGCGGTGATGTGCGGTATTGCCGGTGCCTTGTATGTTCCGCAGGTCGGCATCATCAACCCCAGCGAGATGTCGCCGGCCAACTCGATCGAGATCGCGGTCTGGGTCGCGGTGGGCGGACGCGGCACCATTGTCGGTCCCATTCTGGGGGCTTTCAGCGTGAACGCCGCCAAGAGTTTCTTCACCCAGTCCTTCCCCGAATACTGGCTGTTCTTCCTCGGCCTGCTATTCATACTGGTGACGCTGTTCATGCCGAAGGGCATCGTCGGACTGGCTCGCCAGGTCAACGCAAAACTGAATCCGGGAGGCGCGAGTGCACAGCGCGGTTGAAGAATCACTGGTGCCGAGCGGGTCGACCACCGGCCTCGGGCACGTCGTCGGCGGGGCGCTCGATGTTTCGCACGGAACCATCCTCTACCTCGATGACATTACGGTCAGTTTTGACGGCTTCAAGGCGCTCAACGCGCTGACGCTGACGGTGAATGTCGGGGAACTACGTTGTGTGATCGGGCCGAACGGCGCCGGCAAGACGACCATGATGGACGTCATTACCGGCAAGACGCGGCCCGATGACGGCACGGCGTTTTTCGGCCAGACAATCGACCTGACACGATTGACCGAGCCGCAGATTGCGCACGCCGGAATCGGACGCAAGTTCCAGAAACCGACCGTATTCGAGAATCACACCGTGTTCGAGAACCTGGAACTGGCGATGAAGGCGGACAAGCGCGTGTTCGCCAGCCTGCGGGCCCGGCGCACGCCCGAGCAGGTCGGGCGGATCGTCGAGACCATGGAAACGATCGACCTGCTGCCGCAGGCCGACATGGCGGCGGGACTGCTGTCGCACGGCCAGAAACAGTGGCTGGAGATCGGGATGCTGCTGATGCAGGAGCCGCAGTTGCTGTTGCTGGACGAGCCGGTCGCCGGCATGACGGACGAGGAAACGGCCAAGACTGCGCAATTGCTCCAGACGCTCGCCGGCTCGCGTTCCATTGTCGTTGTCGAGCACGACATGGAGTTCATCAGCGAGATTGCCGCAACCGTTACGGTGCTGCACGAAGGGTCGGTGTTGGCAGAGGGTTCGATGGACGAGGTGCAGTCCGACGAACGGGTCATTGAAGTCTATCTCGGGCGCTGAGGAATTCCGCTAGCCATGTTGCAGGTCGAAAATCTCAATCAGTTCTACGGTTCCAGCCACACGCTGCGCGATGTTTCGTTCTCAGTGCCCACTGGCGCCGTGACCACCTTGCTCGGCCGTAACGGCGTCGGCAAGACCACGCTGCTGAAATGCATCATGGGGGTGTTGCCCTCCAAGAGCGGGCGCATCGTCATGGACGGCCAGGAAGTCACGCGCATGGCGCCGCATGCGAGGGCGCACCGCGGCATGGCTTATGTGCCGCAGGGGCGTGAAATATTTCCCCGCCTTACCGTCGAGGAAAACCTGCTGATGGGGCTGGCAACGAAAAAGCACGGCTCGGCGGCCGCGATCGCGCCGGAAATATTCGAGATGTTTCCGGTGTTGAAGAGCATGCTGAACCGGCGAGGAGGCGATCTCTCCGGCGGCCAGCAACAGCAACTGGCGATTGGCCGGGCGTTGGCGATGTCGCCGAAGATACTGATCCTGGACGAACCCACCGAAGGCATACAACCTTCGATCATCAAGGACATCGAACGCGTCATCCGGGCACTGGCACAACGCGGCGATATGGCGATCCTGCTGGTAGAACAGTACTATGATTTCGCAAGGGACCTGGCGGATCACTATCTGGTGATGCGCCGGGGCGAGATTGTAAAGAGCGGGTCGGGTGCAACCATGGATTCGGACAACGTGCGCAGCTATCTGTCGGTATGAAGCCGGTCGAGGCCTTGCAGGCCGAAGGCTGGCGTGCGGCACTGGAACTCGGTTTTGCAGCGGATGATGAACGTACCCGGCTGGCGCACCGCCGCCACAACGGTCCGTTGCTGGTGCAGCGCCCTTTTTTTCCCGAAGACGCGAAGCTTTGCCAGATGGTCATCGTCCATCCCCCCGGCGGCATCGCCGGTGGCGATGAACTTTCGCTCGACATCGTGGCCGGACCGGGTGCCTGGGCGCAGTTGACCACACCGGGGGCGGGGAAGTGGTATCGCGGATTCGGGCGCGACGCGCGCCAGTCGGTGCGAATCAGTGTCGGCGACGGCGGGTTATGCGAGTGGTTGCCGCAGGAAAACATCATCTTCGATGGCGCTTTTCCACACATGTCTCTGGAGGTGGAGATTTCCCGGCACGGTGTTTTTTGCGGCTGGGATTTCACCTGCCTTGGCAGGCCACGAAGCGGGGAGCCGTTTGCCAGCGGCACGTTGCGCCAGTTCACGGCGATCCGGCAAGATGGCAAGGCGGTGTTTCGTGAGCAGGGCTGTATCGAGGCGGGCGACGCTTCCCGCCCGGCGCCGGCATTACTGGCGGGACACTGCGCCTATGGTTCCATGGTGGTGGTAGGCATGGAAGCCGGCGATGATGTCGTTGCCGCCGCGCGCGATGCCATCGGCGAAGAAGTCAACGCAGGCGTGACGCGCATCGGAACGGTGTTGATCGCGCGGTGGGTCGGCGACAATGTTGAAGCGGGGCGCACGTTGTTTACCCGGCTCTGGTCGGTGCTGCGTCCCTGGTATGCGGGTCGCGACGCTGTCGCGCCGAGGATCTGGGCAACGTAAGGGACTGGCAAAATGTATCTTGAGAAGAACAAAACGATGGAAGAGCAACCGTGGAACTGACACCGAGAGAGAAAGACAAACTCCTCATCTTCACCGCGGGCCTGCTCGCGGAGCGCCGCAAGGCGCGAGGGCTCAAACTCAATTACCCGGAGGCGGTAGCCTACATATCAGCGGCCATTCTCGAAGGCGCGCGCGATGGCAGGAGCGTCGCCGAGTTGATGACCTTCGGCACGACGTTGCTCACGCGTGGCGACGTCATGGAAGGCGTCGCCGAAATGATTCCTGAAATCCAGGTCGAAGCCACTTTTCCGGACGGCACCAAACTGGTGACCGTTCACCAACCGATTGCGTAGGGGAACAACGATGATTCCGGGAGAAATCAGGACAGCCAGCGGTGATATCGACATCAACGTCGGGCGCAAGACCGTGACGCTGGAAGTGTCCAACAGCGGCGATCGGCCGATCCAGGTCGGTTCGCATTACCACTTCGCCGAAACCAATCCCGCATTGCATTTTGACCGCGAACGTGCCCGTGGTTTCCGGCTCAACATTGCCGCGGGCACCGCGGTGCGGTTCGAACCGGGGCAGTCGCGAACGGTGGAACTGGTGGAGTATGCCGGAGCACGCGTTGTTTTCGGTTTCCGCGGTGACGTCATGGGGACGCTGTGATGGCAGGCAAGATTTCACGGCGCGCGTATGCCGAAATGTTCGGTCCGACCACGGGCGACCGGGTGCGGCTTGCGGACACGGACCTGTGGATCGAGGTGGAACGCGATCACACGGTCTACGGTGACGAGGTCAAGTTCGGCGGTGGCAAGGTCATACGCGACGGCATGGGCCAGAGTCAGCGCCGGGCGGCTGACGTCGCCGATACCGTCGTGACCAATGCGTTGATTGTCGACTACTGGGGCATCGTCAAGGCGGACATCGGCATCAAGGACGGGCGCATCAGCGCGATTGGCAAGGCCGGCAATCCGGACGTGCAGGCGGGCGTGGACATCGTGGTTGGCGCTGCGACGGAAATCATTGCCGGCGAAGGCTCGATTGTCACTGCCGGCGGCATCGATGCCCATATCCACTTCATCTGCCCGCAGCAGATCGAAGAAGCACTGATGTCGGGCGTGACGACCATGCTGGGCGGCGGGACCGGCCCGGCGACCGGCACCAATGCAACGACCTGTACGCCGGGGCCATGGCACATTGGCCGCATGTTGCAGGCAGCCGAGGCGTTTCCGATGAATCTCGGATTTCTCGGCAAGGGAAACGCCAGCCTGCGCTTGCCGCTCCGCGAGCAGGTGGCGGCCGGTGCCATGGGGCTCAAGCTGCACGAAGACTGGGGCACGACACCGGCGGCGATAGACAATTGTCTCGCGGTAGCCGATGAAATGGATATTCAGGTAGCGATACACACCGATACGCTGAACGAATCCGGTTTCGTCGAGGACACGA
>Ga0209536_100002448_pt1 | contig 30295 bp, 26 predicted proteins | sample DeeMarSeWOR28_12_FD_187461 | JGI IMG/M metagenome (GOLD analysis project Ga0209536, IMG submission 187461) | Marine sediment microbial communities from White Oak River estuary, North Carolina - WOR-2-8_12 (SPAdes) (version 2) | ecosystem: Environmental > Aquatic > Marine > Intertidal zone >...
GCGGAGAAAGCAGGAAGACTTATTCGCCGCTCTCTGACGCTTTGCCCGCCTCTGCGTCGCCGTAGACCCAGTCCGGACGTCCGGGCAGCATGCCACCATGCAATTTAACGCCTGGTTGCGGCTTCGACGTCCATAGCTCATCAGCGAACCGCGGTATCGCCATTGCGGCAACAGGGAAACATTCCACCATGTGGCCCACGCTTACCGGCATACCCGTTAGGGCATAACAGAAGAAATCACGTTCGTTTATGTACCAGAAACCGTACATACCCTTGATACTGGTAGCAATCGAACCGTCGGCCTTATTATAGGCATCGAAACGAAATTCCTCGCCCGTCGCTTCTTCTTCCCACCTGTAGCGCACGGTGTTGTACATCAGATGGTTCCAGAAACTCGGAAAACGCTCGGCGGGTGGACGGGAGCGATCCTGCTGGGCGGCGGCCATCGCTGTTTCCGGTCGGGGCCAATCCACTGCACCCGTCTCGATGAGCAGAAAGCTAATCAGGTTCGGCCTGTCAGCGGCAGGCACCGCCTCAGGTATCCCCATTATATTCCCGGGCAGGTAACCCCGCGGATCTGCCAACCAGGCATCGAGCCGGTCCGGCGTCCATTCAAAACCTGCCTTGACGAGTGTTTCTGAATAAGCGAACCCTTGTCTCGTGCCGGCAACGCGGTCAAACACGCCCCATAGACTCGGCCCGGCAATATCGCTACTGCCGTCCGCAAGCGTATGACATGCGCTGCATCGACCCTGGAAAGTCTGTTTGCCTTTCATATAGTCGGCATTTTTGAGCGCATCCATCGTCAATGATTCCTGCGCATCCGCGCTACCCATCAACACGATGCCAGACAGCAATGCCACGAACCGAGATCGCATCAGCAACATATCTTCCCGCCTACGGATATGCTTCCGCCCAGACCGCCACCGTATCCGCCCCAGGACGAGTAGCCGACACTGGCATAAACATTCGGGTCGCACGATGTTAGCGAAATTGCCATCAGCACCAAAATGCCGATTCTGAAAACTTTGTTAAGCGCTCTCACGGTTTAATTCTCCTGAAATTCGCCCCAGGTTTGCAGAGCCACGCCTGCACCCGAAGGTCCTCTGATAATCGCCACTTCACCCCCTATGGCTCGGTCCTGCGCACCCATCAGCACTTCCCCACCGAGAGCAGGAACCTGATCGAGCACCGTCATATCAGCAACCCGAATATACGAAACCCAGGTCGGCTGCAGGCCTTGTTCCTGAAGCGGGTTTTTTAACACGCCAACCCGCGGTTTGTCGTTTATCGCCAGCCCCTTGTAGTCGACATTATTGAGCTGCTGATTTACCAGCTTGAACGGTGCCACGCTCTGATAAAAAGCAGCGGCCTCGTCTATGTTATTCGTCCACACCTCGTCCCACATGAATTCGCCCAAACCTGCGTCGCGCTCCACGGGATCGCCGTCTCGCGTCTCCAACATCGCGAACAATGCGCCGGCCGAATCCTTAACTACCGCTATCCTGCCCCGGTCATTCAAATCGGTAGGCGGGGTAATCAGGCTGCCGCCGGCTTGCCCGATCGCCGTTGCAGCCGCGTCCACATCCTCAACCGACATGACGACAACCCACTGGGAGCTATTCACATTCTTATCAACTCGCGAAACGTCGACCATGCCGCCGATCAGTTGGCCCTTGTGCCGTATCAGCAGGTAGCGGCTCGACTGACCAAAGCCAAGCGTCAGCGGCAACTCCTCAAACTCCCAACCGAACAAACCGCCGTAAAAACGGCGCGAAGCATCGATATCCTTGGTCAGCAAGTCGTGCCAGATAACCCTGCCCGGAAAGCGATTGCCGGTCGGATCGTCACTGACCGGCGGCAGCTCCAGGTTGAGAGTGGTGCATGAGGTCACGAGGCCGAGCAATGCAGGTGCAATAAAAGCAATCAGTTTATTCATAAGAATCAGCCATACCCTTTCGCAATCGCAATCGGCGCATCGAGCAAGACTAAGTGTTATTCGCTCGATGACGGCAATAAGTGCCTCGTATGTTAAGCGCCCCCGTCCCAGGGACTCTCCAGCGCCGGATCAACCGCTGCCAGCGTTTTACCAATGGTGCGCGGATCGTCCAGCACGCCCAGGATCAAACGGGCAAGATCACTGCGCACTATAAAACCCATAGTCGTTGGATCTTCGCTGAGGATGCCGCCGCCGGTGCCGATACCAGGCGGCAGCCCGCCCGGCCGAATGATGGTGTAATCGAGGCCGCTGGCTTTCAGATGATCCTCTGCCTGCGTTTTCAGCGGGATAACTTTGGACAACGCCATGCGCGAAGGCAGCGGGGCCGCCTTTAAGCTGTCTCCCGCGCCGATGGTGCTGATAAAGATAACGCGTTTCACACCGGCTGCTGCCGCCGCGTCAAAGATATTGGCATTGCCTTGGTAATCCGGCGGCGGATTCGCGCGGATCGCGCCAACGCTGGTGATCACGGCATCAAAATCGCCCGACGCGAAGGCGGCATTGACTGAATCAATATCCATAGCATCCCCGACCGCAAACTCGACCCCGAGGGGCTCCAGTTGACTCCGGTCAGACGATGCGCGAACGAACGCGGTAACTTTGTCACCCCGGCTGGTGAGGTCGCTGGCAACCTCGTACCCCAGTTTACCTGTCGCGCCAAAAACCAGAACATTAAGCCCCCCGACACTGGCGGCCGGTTCCAGTTCGAAACGGTCCTCCGGAATAGTCGGCCGCAGGCTGATCACAAAAAAAGCGACGACGGCGACCAGCAGTAAAACGATGCCGCCCAGGATTTTCAAAAAGAGTTTCATTAGTCAGATTCTCCGCTGGCTTCAATTTGGAACGCCCGGCAGGCGTTGCCGGCACAGCCTGAACAAGATTGCCTCAATAATCAATCAAGTATGCAATTTGAATGGTCGCACCCCCCGACTCGAGTCGGGCAACAGTCCACTGGTTGAACAGGCGATCAAGTTCAGGGGACTGGCCCGTTGACCCGGGACGCTGACTTTCGGCCTGAAAACCTTATAGACAAAGGGTTTCAGCTAATGAAGCCCGGCAACAGGCCCATGGCCGCCCCGCCCCCGCCTAAGTATTTTCCAAAGTGCCCATCCCGCCCCGATACCACGATGATTGCCGCACACTGAATCGAACGTAAGGATGGAAACAGCGCCATGTATATTAATTTCTGGTATCCGATCGCAACCAGCGCCGAAGTCAGCAATAACGATCCCCACCGCACCCAGGTGCTGGGCGTGAAGCTTGTCGCCTATCGCGACGACCAAGGTGAGGCTCATGTACTCGCCGATACCTGCGTCCATCGCGGGGGAGCCCTGGGCAAGGGCTGGATCCGCGATAACTGTGTGGTCTGCCCCTATCACGGCTGGCGTTTCGACAAAGACGGCAAATGCACACAAATACCGACACTGGCCTCCGACGAGCGCATTCCGGCGCGCGCCAAGGTCGACAGTTACCCGGTTCAGGAAAAATACGGAATTGTCTTCGCATTCCTGGGCGATCTGCCGGAAGCCGAACGCCCGCCCCTGCGAGCCGTCCCCGAATGGGGGCAAGAGGGCTGGCGCGCCAACAAACTGGTGGTCTTCGAGGTTGGCGCCTTTTACGAGCGTTCGATGGAAAACGGTCTGGACCCCTCTCACAATGAGTTCGTTCACCCTGCGCAGGGATCGCCTGTTATGAACGAGGAAATGAAGCGCCGGCCTATGGAAGTTTCCGAAATCCCTTGGGGCAGCGAATTCCTCGTCAAATTTGACAACAAGGAAACCGGCACGGAAGCGCTCGGCGAAAGAGACACCCTGGTTCCCGAAGTCGTTGCGGGGTCGGGACATATTGGCCCCAACCAGATGATCACCTGGATCAATTTCTCGGAAAAGAACCGCTTCAGCCAGTATTTTTTCGAGGCGCCGATAGACGAAAACCGCACGCGGATATTCTTCGTCAACATGCGCTCATGGCTGCTCGATCCGCAGCATGATGACCGCATCTCGAAGGTGAATCTTGCTATCGCGCAGGAGGACATCGATATTCTGGAGCAGCTGGATCCGGTGCGCACGCCGGACAGTCCGTCCGAAGAGATACTCGTCAGGTCTGACGGCGCCGTTGTGAAATACCGGGAATGTTTGCAGGAGTGGACAGACAAAGGCTGGAGAATCGACCTTAAGTCGTTGCGCGAGCAAAAAGGCGACAGGGCGTTTGCAGTGCCGTCGCCCGCGCGTCGGTCAGAGAAGAACTGGGTGCAAAAAACCGTTCCACTGGTACCCGGCAAATAGTACCTTCCTGCCGCCGTCGTCAGGAGCCCTGAGTCCCATTGGCCTTGGGCTCCTGGCGAACCCTTGACCGCAATAAAAACCAGGCATAAAACTCCGGCGTGCAACCGAGCGAGCTGAAAATTCTGCTGCTGCAAATACGCGATCAGCCCTCTGTCCGCGCGGAAGAGTATGCAAGCTTCGTAGCCTACAGCGGCCTGGGCAAAGACCAAATCGATGTCTTGAACGTCTTCGACCGGCCACGTTTCGATGCTTCGGTCATCGCCGGCTATCACGCCTTATTCGTCGGTGGCGCAAGCGAGGCCAGCGTTCTGGAACCGGACACTTACCCTTTCGTGAATTCGTGCATTCAGTTGCTGCAGCATTGCATGGCGATCGACCTGCCTGTGTTTGCATCATGCTTTGGTTTTCAGCTGGCGGTACTGGCGCTTGGCGGCGAAATCATTCGCGACGAAAAGGATTTTGAGATGGGAACGCCGTCAATAATGCTGACCGGGCAGGCGCTGCACGACCCGGTGTTTGGGTCGACGCCGAATGGGTTTCGAGCGGTCTCCGTGCACAAGGAGCGCGCGACCAGCATACCCGAGGGCTTGGAGCTGCTGGCCTACACGGAAGCCTGTGTGCACGCCTTTCGAATAAGCAACCGCCGATTCTGGGCGTTTCAGTTCCACCCCGAAGTGGATCGGGCCACCCTCGTACAGCGGCTAACGATATTCAAGGCCAACTACACGGATGGCGACGACCATCTGGACGAAGTATTGCGCAACGCCGCGGAAACACCGGAATCGAATGCCCTGGTGCGAAACTTCGTCACCAATGTTCTGTTAGGCAACACCGTCGACGACTAATTTCTGCCAGTCGGTTATGATAGTGAAGACGGCTTACTGTGGGCAGTAGGTCTCTAATAATAAGCTGCGCCCGACCGGGAGGGGCCGCAATGAAAACAGCCATAATATTTATTCTGTGTAGCCTTTCAGTAACGGCAAGCGCACAGAGTTTCAGGGTGCCGAGCACTGACAACAGTCGCGCGAACAAATGGGACATGTCGCTGATTCTCTTCAATACAGAATCGGAAGACTACGGCAACCCCGGCGGCTCTACTCTGGATGTGGATAGCGAAACCGGCTGGGGTTTCAGCATCGCGTACAACATCAATGCAAACCTCGGGCTGGGTTTCGATTTTAGTTACGTGCGGCCTCGATACAAAGCGGTGCTGATTGATGAAGACGAAATGGCTACCGAAATTGGCACCAAACTCGATGTCTCTACGGGGCAATTCAAGGGTATCTGGAATATCCTGAAGGGTCCGCTCACGCCTTACGTGGAAGCGGGGCTCGGCTGGACCTATATCGATTCCAACGTCGCCGACGGACCACCGATAACGGGATGCTGGTTTGACCCGTTCCTGGGCTGGGTCTGCAGCACTTTTTACAGCACCTACAGCGATACCAGCTTTTCATACAGCGGCGCGCTGGGGGTACGCTGGCAGGTTAGCCCCGAGTTTTTCCTGCGCGGCGGTTACAACCAGACGCGAATCGATCTGAGCAGCGCGGCAGGCGACCTAGACCTCGGTTCATGGCGGATTGATATCGGCACGAGTTTCTAGGCTCATTGCAGCAACTGATTCGATTGCTACGATGCTATCGCGCCGTCGCGTAACGAGCGCGGCGTCAACGGAAGATTGTAAGCGCTGCATACGGTCACGTCTGGCTGGCGCGCTTGCCAGCCTGGCCCTATAATTCCCCGCGCAGCCAAACGGATTTGGCACGCAAGGAAACGCTCTGAACAGGAAGTCATCATGAGCCGACAGGCGCAATTACTTGCCCTGTGGGCAATCAGTTCTTTCATCGCCGCATTCGTCGCGTTGCAATTCTCTGACGCCGCCTACGAAGAACAGACGGGAACCTGGGTCCCGGTCAGCAACGATTCCTTCTACCACGCGCGACGCATTGTCGATGCCGCAACCACCGTCGATGGCCTCTATCAATTCGACACGAAGATGCACGTTCCGGAAGGCAGCTGGATCAACTGGCCCTGGGCCTATGACTGGTCCATGGCCCAGGGCCTGAAACTGTGGCTGAAACTCAACCCGGGCGGCCAGCCGATGGCTTTCCTGGCCCATGTGCCGGTCTACTGGGCCTTTATTAATGCCGCGCTCCTGCTGGGCATTTGCGTGATGCTGCAACTGTCTGTGCCCTGGATAGCAATGGTGCTGTTCGCCTACGCGATTTCGCCGCTGACGATGTTTTTGCATGGGGTCGGCATCATCGACCACCACTACATCGAATACACCTTGGTATTGCTGACCGTGCTGAATGGTTTACGCTGGCTCAAATCGCCGGACCAGCTGGCGCGGGCTGTTTTGCTAGGCATCACGCTGGGCGCGGCACCCGCATTTCACACCGGCTTGTTTATCCTGCAGGCACCCGTGCTGGCAACGCTCTGGGTACTCTGGGTACGCGGCATGACCCCCGGCCGGGATTCGATGCTGGCCCTGTCCACGTCGCTGATCCTAACCAGCGTGGCCGTCCTGCTGCCGTCCGAAGCATTCCGGGCAGGCTTTTTCCAGTTCGCGGTCTTGTCGTGGTTTCACCTGTACATCGCCGCGACTTCTACACTGCTGATAGCGGGATTCGCCCGCTTTTCTTTTACGCCGAAGAATCTCGGCTGGCTGATGCTCATTGGAGTCCTGCTGCTAATACCAATATGGAACGACACCATCGGCGGAGCCGCGTTTCTTTCAGGTGAGATTACCCTGCTGGACAAGATTACCGAGGCTAAAAGTCCGCTCGCTATGGCCGAGGGACCGGGAGGAATAGCAAGCGTTGTGAGTTACTACTCACTGCTCGGCCTGATAGCGCCCCTGCTTATCCCCGTGTATCTGTGGAGTGGCTACAGGGCGCGTAATCCTGCAGATGTGTTCCTGGCTGTCATGGTCGTCTTCGGTGTGGCCCTGCTACTGACCCAGTTCCGGTTACATTATTTCGGCAGTTTCGCACTGGTCCTTGGCTGGGTGCTCATCGCAAGCAAAAAACTGAATATCGCCGACTATCGGCCTTTGCTTACGCTAATCGCGGGGTTGATATTGATTGGGGGCGCATCCTACAGCGGCATCACCAACAAAATGATGGTGCGCTACCCGCTTGGCCAGGATCCGGCTTATGAGGACACCTTTAGCCTCTTCGGCACCCTGATTGATGCCTGCAACAAAGATCCAGGCATCGCGTTCGCCGACAATAATTTTGGTCACTACATTCGCTACCACACAAACTGCAGTGTCATCGCCAATAATTTTCTGATGACGCCACTGCATGAAAGAAAAATCAGGGAGATGCAACAGCTGGCCAATCTGTCACCCGAGGAATTCCTCGAGGCCGCTCCGCCAGACGTCAAGTATATCTTCGCACGGCTCGTGAAGTTTTACGGTCGGCGTGAAAATGGGGAATTCGCGCTCACCAGCACGGAATACCTTAAAGCCAACAACCCAAGATTGTTTTTTGAGCTGAACTCCCGCGACGACTTGCCGGAACGATACCGGGTTCTCAACGAGTTGCCGCTCGATGAGAACCGCGGCCTGGTGCGTGCCCGCGTCATAGAAATACTGCCCGCCGAATAGGGCAATGCAGATCTACTGCTGTTGCGGCAGCCTTAACTTTCCGGCATGACCGGCATTGGCAATAACTTGGTCGGCTATTTGCATCGCCTTGGTAATTTCGCCGGCCAATTGAGCAATTGCGGCACGTAAACCCGGCTCAAGCGCTTGCGAAACCTGGCCTTGCAGGTTGTCATGCGTTTCCGCGCTCACATCGGCGCGCAACCGCGCAAAAGCAGCCGACAATTGATAGTCGATGCGCCCCAGATCTGACAACGCGGCATCAAGGCGCTGATTGAGGAGGCAAAAAGACTGCTCCCTTTCCGTGGCGTGATTGGATGCTTCGATCGGTACCCAGTGTTCCTGACTTGTGCTTTTAGTGCTCATAGAACCAAAGAAACTCATTGCTTCCTTCTCCTGTTAGCCAATCGCAGGCGTTGATCACAGCCTAAGGTCAGGCCTCGCGACTGTGTGGTCAGGGGGCGTCATGCTTCGGTTATTTAACGTCACCGGGATGGTCACAATGGCAATTTCTTTAGCGTTCGCGGACGTTTTCATCCCTAAGGGAAATAGCGTGCCAGATCTCCCGCCTCGAGTGCATGGGTGACAGTCGCGGCGGGATTGCGGGCTGCGCGACTGCGTCGCTCCGGCGCTCTCCCCGTCTGGCGTATCGCTCCGCGATCCGTCAGCCGGACCCGAGTCGAACGAAGGGTTCTCACCGGGCTCCCTTCACACTGGTAATAAAAAAGGGCTCCCTTTGGGAGCCCTTTTTTATTACTGGCGGAGAAGGAGGGATTCGAACCCTCGATGGACTTTTGATCCATACTCCCTTAGCAGGGGAGCGCTTTCGACCACTCAGCCACTTCTCCGAAACTGGATTGTCTGTTTACTGAAACTTTAGTCGATTCTAGGTACGGCACACCTTTGGGATGATGCAATGCACGTTGTCGCAGGCCTATTGCCGACACCAACGCGAATATGAAAGCACGCCCCTCGGGTGAGGGGCGTACCATACATCAATTCGACAGGATACAAAATGGCCGACAGGCCATTCTCTTAAGCGCCCGAACCCTAAACTCAGTCGTTAACCGCGGCCTGATGGTCGTGACCGTTTTGCCCGTTGTGCCCGGGTCTGCGAGAGCTGCGAGCAGTGGCATTACTGGCATTACCGTTCACACGATCATCGTGACTGTGATCGCTTTCGTCTTTAATGCGTTTGTATATTTCTTCACGATGAACGCTGACTTCACGGGGCGCCTTAACGCCAAGACGCACCTGATTCCCTTTTACTCCGAGAACCGTCACATCAACGTCATTACCTATGACTACCGTTTCGCCAACTCGTCTGGTCAAGATCAGCATCGCTGCCTCCTCCCCCTGTCCTTGTTATTTTTATCGTCCTTGCCGGAAGGCATTAACCGGGCTATTTTCCGCTTTGTTTTCCTGAGCTTGTTCGACGCAGGGATTGCCGAACGGAAATACGGTTACTTATTTATTGTTGCAGCTTAATGGTTTACGCGTTCCGGTGCACAACCATCTCACATAAAACGGTAAACGTCCAATATTAGCGGCCTGGCGGCGGCCGGCAGACGGAATCTCGGCACCCTCGCGGGGGATTTCGCGCGCGCCGCAAGCCTTTACCCGCGCTGATTCAGCCTATCCGCGCCTCGACCCAGGTGCCGACGGATGCCAGGGCCTTATCCAGGCTCCCAGGGTCGGAGCCCCCTGCCTGGGCGAAATCCGGGCGGCCGCCACCCTTGCCGCCGACCTGAACGGCCACCTCACGGATGAGGTCACCGGCACGAATCCGGTCCGTCGCATTCTTCGTAACGCCGGCAGCCAAGCGCACCTTGCCGTCAGCGGTTGCCGCACCAAGGACCACGACCGCGGTACCCAGCTTGTCCTTCATACGATCCACGGCCTCGCGCAACGACCCGGCATCGGTGTCGTCGTCCATTCGGGCCGCCAGCACCTTAACGCCGCCGATTTCCCGCGCGCTGCCCGCCATGTCCTGACCGGAGGCACCGGCCAGTTTGCTGCGCAGCGATTTAAGGTCCTTCTCCAGCGCACGGTTTTTTGCCAGCGTTTGCTGCACTTTATCGGCGATCTCGGCCGGCGAAGATTTCAGCATGTCGCCCAGCGATTCGAGCAATTGCTCATCAGCCAGAGTCTTCTGCACGGCTGCATCGCCCGTCACGGCTTCGATCCGTCGCACACCCGAAGCGATTCCGCCTTCGGAAATAATTTTAAAAAGGCCTATGTCGCCGGCTCTTGTCACGTGGGTGCCGCCGCAAAGCTCAACCGAAAAATCACCCACGCGCAGCACCCTCACTTCGTCGCCGTATTTTTCGCCGAACAGTGCTACCGCCCCCGACTCACAGGCGTCTTCGTAACTCATCAGGGCAGTTTCCGCCTGGTCATTCGCGCGTATTTGCCGATTGACCAGGCGCTCTATTTTCCGCAATTCTTCGGGACTCACGGCTTCATAGTGCGAGAAGTCAAAACGCAACCGCTCCGGGTCGACGAGGGAACCTTTCTGGACCACATGGCTGCCCAGGACTTCGCGCAAGGCGGCGTGCAGCAGATGCGTCGCTGTATGGTTAAGCATTGTCGCGTGCCGCCGGTCGCGATCGACAGCTGCCGTAACCATGTCGTTTAGTGCCAGGGAGCCGGATTCCAACCGGCCCACGTGCAGATGCGCCGCGCCACTTTTAACCGTATTTTCGACGACAAAGCGCGCATCACCGCAGTTCAGGACACCCGTATCGCCCACCTGTCCGCCGCTCTCTGCGTAAAACGGGGTACGAGCCAGCACCACCGTGCCGCGCTCGCCTGCATTCAGGCTGTCCACTGACGCATCCCCGGCAAACAATGCAAGCACGCGGCCGGCGTCTTCGAGCTTGTCGTAACCGGTGAATTTGGTAATTTCATCTACCTGCAGGCTACCGCTTGCGGCCTGAAAATTAGAACCTTCCTGGGAGCGTTTACGCTGCTCCTCCATGGCCCTGTCAAAACCAGCCGTATCGACTTCAAAACCCATCTCCCGGGCGGCAACGATGGTCAGATCCAGCGGAAAGCCGTACGTGTCGAATAACTTGAACGCAGTATCGCCCAGCACGACGCGATAGGGCTGCAGACTGTCGGTATCGTAAAAACGGCTCGAGACTTTTATATCGGATGCTTCCAGCAAGCCGACCAACTCTGAATCCGGTTGGTAATCGGACGGAAAGTCGATACCGACGAATACCAGCTCTTTATAATCGTTCTCACTGTCACGGGCCTCCTGAAAACTGCGCATGGTGGCAAGCAGCAACTCGCGGGAAATGTCTTCGGGGCGAACGACCGCCACGGCAATCTTGCGGCCGGGAAAGTTCAGGGTGCCATCGAGACCTGCCCCGTCTGCCGACTGCCAGCCCAGGCCGGTTTCGCCGCCCAGCTCTTCCTGCAGCTTGCGCAAAGCGGGCAAGGCCATCGACGCCTCGGCGCCAAGCAGGCGCATACCGCCCGCTAGCGTGGCGGAAAATTTTTCTTCCTCGGCCAGTAAAACTTTTTCAACATGAGCCTGCGACTCGGCGAGTTCAGGATAGGCGGCGCCCATCTGCCCTATCAAGGGCTCTACGAGTTGAGAGAAAAACGGCTTGTCCATACCCAGCTTATGGCCGTGCCGCAGCGCGCGGCGGATGATCCTGCGCAGGACGTAGCCGCGCCCCTCATTACCCGGTAACACGCCGTCGATAATGAGAAAGGCGCAGGCACGAATATGATCGGCAATCACCTTGAGCGAGTTGTCACCCAGGTCGCTCGTGCCCGTAAGTTTTGCCGCCGCAGCGATGAGCGCGCGGAACATTTCGATATCGTAGTTACTGTGCACGCCCTGCATGACCGCTGCCATGCGCTCCAGCCCCATGCCGGTATCGACCGAAGGCTTAGGCAAGTCGGTCAAAGTACCGTCGGCGGCACGGTCGAACTGCATGAACACCAGGTTCCAGATCTCGACATAGCGATCACCGTCTTCGTCAGGCGAGCCCGGCGGACCGCCCGGAATCTCGGCCCCGTGATCGTAAAAGATTTCGCTGCAGGGTCCGCAGGGGCCTGTATCCCCCATCGACCAGAAATTGTCCTTCTCGCCCAGGCGCGAAAATCGAGCGGGATCGACGCCTATCCTGTTCAGCCATATACCGGCCGCCTCTTCGTCATCCTTATAGACGGTAACCCAGAGTTTCTCTGCGGGCAGACCCAGCTCTTTGGTCAGAAACTCCCAGGCGTATTCGATGGCTTCTGTCTTAAAGTAGTCACCAAAGCTGAAATTACCCAGCATTTCGAAAAAGGTGTGATGCCGGCTGGTATAGCCGACATTTTCCAGATCATTATGCTTGCCACCCGCGCGCACGCAGCGCTGCGAGCTGGCGGCACGCGTGTAGCTGCGCTTCTCGGTGCCCAGAAATACGTCTTTGAACTGAACCATGCCGGCATTGGTAAACAGCAGGGTTCGGTCGTTGCCCGGCACCAGCGGCGAGCTGGGAACGACTTTGTGGCCCTTGCCCGCAAAGTAATCGAGAAAACTTTTTCTTAACTGCGTTGAATTCATAGCTAACTAATCAAAATCGTCGCCGATGGCCGAGCGAATCTGGTCGCCGGTGAACCCGCGGTATTCCAGAAAGCGCATCTGCCGCGCTTTCTCCTTGTAATCAGCGGGCATCATAGCCCCAAATTTCTTGCGGCGAACGTCGGCCGCAATTTTTCTCCAGTCTATGCCAGCCTCATCGAGCTGCATACGTATCAGCTCATCGCCAACGCCCCGACGCTTGAGCTCCATGCGGATTCGCACCGGCCCCTGCCCCTTGCGGGCACGGACGGCGGTAAACGCTTCGGCAAAACGCTCATCGCTCACGAGGCCGTCGGCCACCAATGAGGCGACGGCGGCATTTATTTCTGCTGGAGAAAATTCCCGTTCGGCAAGTTTCGCACAAAGCTCAGCCTGGGAATGCTCGCGACGTGCGAGCCAGTTCATCGCCATATTGCGGGGTGAGGGGGTCGGCCCTTTCTTGGGCCGCTCTCCCTCTTCAGCCGGATCGCCCGTCACATCAGGATTCGCCTACAGCTGCGTCCTGTTCAACCCCTTCGGCTTCGCTTTCGGTGCCACGTGGTTTCGGCAACAGCATGTCACGGAGTTTGCGATCGATCTCGTTCGCTATTTCCGGATTGTCGAGCAGGAATTGCTTGGCATTTTCCTTGCCCTGGCCGATGCGATCACCGTTGTAGCTATACCACGAACCCGATTTGTCGATGAGGTTATTGGCGACGCCCATATCAACCAACTCGCCTTCGCGGGAAATGCCGTGACCGTAAAGAATTTCGAATTCAGCCAGCTTGAACGGCGGTGAGACCTTGTTTTTAACGACTTTGACGCGGGTCTGGTTGCCCACCACTTCGTCGCCCTTCTTGATGGCGCCGATGCGCCGAATATCGAGGCGAACGGAGGCATAGAATTTCAACGCGTTACCGCCGGTGGTGGTCTCGGGGCTGCCGAACATGACCCCGATCTTCATGCGAATCTGGTTAATGAAGATCACCATGCAGTTCGAACGTTTGATGTTGCCGGTCAGCTTGCGCAACGCCTGCGACATCAGGCGAGCCTGCAGGCCCACGTGCGTGTCGCCCATTTCACCTTCGATTTCCGCTTTCGGCGTCAGCGCCGCAACCGAGTCGACGACGATCAGGTCGACCGCACCCGAGCGCACCAGCATGTCGGTGATTTCAAGTGCCTGCTCACCGGTGTCCGGCTGGGAAATAAGCAGGTCTTCCAGCTTCACGCCGACTTTCTCGGCATAGATAGGGTCAAGCGCGTGCTCGGCATCGACAAAGGCTGCCGTGCCGCCATTCTTCTGGCACTCCGCGACCACCTGCAGCGTCAGGGTGGTTTTACCGGATGATTCAGGGCCGTAGATCTCGACCACCCTGCCCTTGGGCAAACCGCCGATGCCCAGCGCGATGTCGAGCCCAAGGCTGCCCGTGGAAATCGCCTCGATATCCCGTGACGGACCGGCATCGCCGAGCCGCATGACGGAGCCTTTACCAAACTGTTTTTCTATTTGGCCGAGGGCCGCCGCGAGCGCTTTTTTCCTGTTGTCATCCATAATTTTTAGGCTTTGAGTTGATCCAGAGTTGAAGAAGGTGTGGCGCTCGATTATTCCACAGATCAGCCCGGGTAACAGCACCGGAAAACGGCCGAAAGGCAAAGATTCACAAGTTCTTCAGCCTTACTTTTAGCGTCGAATGGCGACTTTATGGAAGCAGGTCAAGCGCCTGCAGGAAAGTGTTCCAGCACAGTGTAAATGGGGTGCTTTTTGCCGGGGCGCGACTCAACCAATACAAATGAAGACGCGCGCCAGGTTACGGGGTGCGCCTGCGCGTTATTCGGCGCTGCGCCGGCACGGCGACTCAGCGTCACATGCGGCCGATACTGGCGGGCATCGTGCTCAAAACCCATCGCCGCCAGTTTATTCCAGAGATTGTCGACGAGGTCCGGCAGCTGCAGCGGCAGACTGGACGGCGCCAGCCATTCAACCTGCGACCGCGGCCAGTAACCGAGCCGATCCAGCTGCAGCGTGAAGGGCAAAAACCGCACGCCGCGAGCTACCTGGACGATGTCTGCCAGACTGGCCGCAGAAACCGCTCCCAGAAACGCGAGCGTGATGTGGTAGTTGGCGGCCGGCACCGCCTTTTGTCCGGCATGTTGGATGACTGTAGCGGCCGCATCAGCGATGGCCGCCCGAATGTCTTCGTCCGGCCAGAGCGCGAAAAACAGCCGCTTCTTGCCTGAGCCGGGAGTCCCTGAGTTGCGCTCGCCTGCCATGCGCCCTGACCTCAGACGCCTGATTTCGCGAGGTATTCGAGCATGCCGCTCAATGCGGTGCTCACGCTGATCCGGCGGATCGTATCGCGGTCACCGTCAAAATGATGGCAAACGCTCTTCACCGCCTGACCATTGTCGGTATTCTTAAGCCCGGATGCGAAGGCAAACCAGACCGTGCCGACCGGTTTTTCAGGGCTGCCGCCGTCGGGCCCGGCAATGCCCGTAACGCTCAGGCCGAAATCCGCACCAGATGCCTCGATCGCGCCCGTGGCCATCGCCTCGGCCACTTCCCGGCTGACGGCGCCATGCGCTGCGATCAGGTCGGCAGGCACATGCAGCATGTCCGTCTTGGCGTTATTGCCGTAACTGACATAGCCGTATTCGAACCAGCCGGAACTGCCCTGCAGGTCCGTCAGTGTTTTCGCAATCCACCCGCCCGTGCACGACTCCGCCGTAACTACATGCGCATTTCGCTGCAATAGTTCTTTAGCGAGTCTTTCGACCAAAAGCTGGTTGGCGTTCATGATGGAGTGCTTCGACTGTTCAGCAGTTCTTCGTAGATGGCCAGATTACCCGAGACCATGCTGTCCACGGAATAATTTTCGGCGACATACCGCCGGCCTGCCGCGGCAAACGACGCCCTGCGCTCAGCGTCGCCCAGCATAGCGGCCACCGATTCCGCGAGAGCCCCCGGGTTCCGGGGCGGCACGAGCAAGCCGGCGATGCCGTCCGCCACTGCCTCGGGGATACCGCCCACTCGGCTGGCCACGACCGGGACGCCGAGAGCCTGCGCCTCCAGCAAACAGATCCCGAGTCCTTCGCGCAGCGCCGGATGAACCAGCAGATCAGCGTGGGCAAGAAAATCGTGCAGATCGGCACGAAACCCGGCAAAGCTGACCGAAGCGCTGCACCCCAAGCTCTCGACCCGGTCACGCAAGCCCGCTTCTTCTTTCCCCTTACCGAACAGAATCAGACGCGCCTGCGGGCACCGCCGGCGAATTTCCGGCCAGGCATCGAGCAATACGGCATGGCCTTTGCGGGCAATCAGCTGCGCGACGCAGACTACCGCCAATGCGTCCGGCTCGAGAGCGAACGCGTCCTGAAACTGGTCTTTTGACCAGCGCGGCTGATCCGGAGCGACTCCAATCGCGCTGTGCACCACGCGCAGCTTCTCCACGCCGACGCCGGCCTCGGTGAGCTGCCCGGCGATAGCCGTCGAGATCGCGATGACTCGCTCGTACATCCCGTACTTAATCGCACCGAGCAGCGGTATATCCGGGCTGTCGACCCTGCGGCTGACCACCGCCGGGATACCGGCCCGTTTGGCGGCGAGCCCGCCCCAGATGTCGGCGCCGCGCCGGCTGTGGACATGCAACAAGTCGGGCTTGTGGTCTGCCAACCACCGGCCCAAACGCAGGCCGAAACCGGCATCGAGGTCACCGGCCATCGGCAGGGTCGCTACGGTGACGCCGGCGCTGCCCGCCGCCGTGGCGATTGCACTGCCGGGCGGGCAAACCAGCGTGGAACCAATCCCTCTCTGCGCCAGACCGTTCAACAGGTACAGGACCTGTTGTGGCCCGCCATAGAGGTTGCGGCCGGTTTCGAGGTGCACTAGATGCATGCGCCTAGATTAGCCCAACGATGAACCGTTCGTTTGGGAAATCGTCATTTAGTTCGAACAATATTCAAGAGGCAACCGCGTCACAGAGCAACGGCCCGGGAATTTACGGCCGCTGCCTCCGCCACGCGAGGTTTCAGTTATGCGTCGAGCAGATTTGCAACCAGCAGCGAAACACCGAATACCGCAAGCGCGATTAACAGCACACGAAAAATAAAACGTGGCTGCTGCTCCGTGTCACGCTGAACCGCCGCATCAGTATGGTGTTCGAGTGCGAGGTCGCCGTTCCAGATATCCGTTAGCCGGTTAATCAGCACCTCCGCCTGATTCGCGCTGATTTGGGTCACGTCAAAATCAAGTCGGTCACCGATCGCAATCCTGGCGATCAGTTCCTGCGCCTCTGCCAGTTGCTCCGGCTCAATATCAGGCTCGCCCGCCAACCGCTCGGGCAGCTTTATCTTATAACGCTCCATAACCCCATCTCCCTGTTTAGCCTTATGGATACACCCCTGTGTAAACTACGCTAGCAAATCGCTCTCGGTCGCGCAATTTGTATCAACCGCGCATTGGAGCATGACTTTGCGACACGGAATTCGGGATGCCGAGCGATCGATCTGTAAAGCTTTGCCGGCCAGCCGTAATTCCCCTTTTCAGCATTTTTTGCCCCGCATTTTTTTGCCGCAAGAAAGTTAATCGGACAGCCCCAATGAAAGCCGAGCAGGACGCGACAGCAGGCGACAACAAAGACGAGTCCAGTGCGCTGGTCCTTGCTGCGATCGTTGCCCTTGGCATCGGCGTGACCATCGCGGTTGCGACTGTCGCCTGGGTTTCCGAAGACAGTTTCATTACTTTCCGTTACATCGCCAACACGCTGAACGGCTACGGCGCGGTTTTCAATTTGGGCGAATACGTTCTCGGCTATACCCATCCGCTCTGGTTTCTCCTGCTGCTTCCCGGCACATTCCTGGCAGGCGACCCGATTCTCGTCGCCGCTGCCTATGGCCTCCTCCTGACACTGGCGACGCTCATCGCGCTCGGGCTGGCAGTCAACCGTGCCGCGGCAGGCACGACTGCCGGACTATGGGTCTTGGCGACGGGTGCGGTTGTGTTGCTGGCCTCGGATGCCTGGTTGTCGTTTCAGACGGGGGGCCTCGAGAATCCGTTGTCGCATTTTCTGATTGTGCTGATCGTCGTTGAAGCAGTGCGCCATGCCACCCGCCGGCCCGGTCGCCTGACGCTGCTACTGACACTACTGTGTCTTTGCCGACCGGATTTTGTGTTTTTTGGTCTGCCGCTCGGGTTGCTGATATTGAGTGGCATTAATGGTCCGCGCGATCTTGCCAAATCAGTGTTGGCCGCATCACCGGGAATTGTCTGGCTGCTGTTTGCGTGGGTTTACTACGGCCAGCCGCTGCCGAACACGGGCACCGCCAAGCTCGGCATTTTCGGCACCTGGCAGGCTGCGACCGCGCAAGGGCTGACCTATCTATATGACTGGTTCATCTATGAGCCGATCACGGTCACCGGCGCCGCCGCGCTGCTGGCCTGCGCAGTCTGGTTGCGCCGCGATCGCATCGCAGCCGCGCTTGCGGCCGGTATCGTTTTGCAGACCTTGTGGGCGGTCTGGGCGGGCGGTGATTTCATGCGTGGCCGGTTTTTCATGGGCGTGCTGACGGCGGCCGTTGCGCTAGGCACTTTAACGCTGGCGGAATACGCGGGACGCAAGCGCGCTTCCGTACAGAAACCGGCAGCTAGATCCTTAGAAAATTCCTTTCGGAATTCCTCAGAAAACGTCTCAGAAAATTTCTCAGGGAACTCGGCGGAAAACGCAGTGGCGACGTCAGCGCAGCATTCGGTGCAGGCGTCGTTGGCGAACCTGTTGGCAGGGCCGCTGGGCGTGGTCTTCGCCGCCCTGCTGCTCGGCGGTGTTTTAACGATTGTGCCGGGTCCGGGTCTGCGTTCCGCGCTGCCGCCTGCTTCCAGCGGCATAGTCAGCGAGCGGGATTTTTATCGCGACTATTCGCTTGAGTATTACCTTACGAACGGCAAGGTGAAGCACCCGGTATTCGATCTGAAACTCGCCGACGAGCTGCGCAATTACGCCGACGACTGCGACCGCGTCGCGATCCACGTGACCAACCCGGGCACGCTGGGCTACCTTGCCGGCCCGCAGGTCACCCTGATCGACACGCTGGGCCTGACGGACCGCTTCATCGCCGAGTTACCGAAGGCGCTGCTGGTCAGCAAGACACCTCGGCCGGGCCACCCGGAAAAATACATCCCGGTCGGCTACCTCGCCGATCGCGGCGACGTCGCCATCTTCGACAACTGGATCGAACGTATCGCGAACCGCGACTGCACGCTGAAAGACGAGGTTAGCCCGTATGCAAAGCCAGACTATTTCCTCACCCCGGATGCGCGCTTCGTGAAGATCGAATTTGTGGGGTCGGAGTAAAAACCACCAAAAGGCTTTCTCGGTTTTTCTTCGACGCCATTTACCAACTGTAAGCGCCCCGCTGCTACCATCTGGCGCCATTTATCACTATGCTCACCACATAAACCCTCTAATAAGAACGATCAAAACTCAGTAAACCCGAAGCTATGGCGAAAGCGGCAGGCGCAGTCTCCTCATCTCATACTCCCATGATGCAGCAGTACCTGCGCATCAAGGCCGAGCACCCCGACATGCTGGTGTTTTACCGCATGGGGGATTTCTATGAGCTGTTCTACGACGACGCGCGGCGCGCGGCTGAACTCATCGATATCACGCTTACCAGCCGCGGCAAGTCGAACGGCGAGCCAATACCGATGGCCGGCATCCCTTATCACGCCGCCGACAATTACCTCGCCCGACTCGTGCGCAAGGGCGAGTCGGTCGCGATCTGCGAGCAGATCGGCGACCCCAAAACGAGCAAGGGGCCGGTCGCGCGCGAAGTCGTGCGGGTCGTTACCCCCGGCACGCTGACCGACGAGGCGCTGCTCGACTCGCGCACCGAGAATTTGATCGCCGCCGTCTGCCGCGATCCGAACGGAATCGGGCTCGCGTGGCTGGAACTCAGTTCGGGTCGTTTCACCATTGCCGAACCCGAATCGCTTGTTGCGCTCGAGGCGGAACTGACACGGCTGAACCCGGCCGAGACGCTCGTCGAAGAAAGCCTCGCGGACAGCGGCGCACTAAACCGGCAGGACGGCATGAAATCTTTTCCGCCCTGGAATTTCGAGGCGGACACCGCGCAGCGCAGCCTGTGCGCCCAGTTCGGTACACAGGACCTTGCGGGTTTCGGCTGCGAAGACCTGCACACGGCCATCTGTGCGGCCGGTGCTTTACTCGCGTACGTGCAGAGCACGCAGCGGGTGGCCTTGCCTCACCTTACGGGCCTGAGCGGCGAACGCCGGACCGATGCGCTGATCATGGATGCCGCAACCCGGCGCAACCTGGAGCTCGACCGCAGCCTGGCCGGCCGCGACGAACACACGCTGACGGGCGTGCTCGACCGCTGCGCGACACCCATGGGCAGCCGCCTGCTGCGCCGCTGGATCAACCGGCCGTTGCGCGACCATGCGCTGCTGGAAGCCCGTTACAGCGCAATCGAAGCACTGAAGCGCGGGGACCAGGCTGAGCTGCGCAGTCTGTTGCGCCACATCGGCGACCTCGAGCGCATCCTGTCTCGCGTCGCACTCGGCAGCGCGCGCCCTAAAGATCTGGCTCAGCTTCGCAATGCGTTGCGCGTATTGCCCGACCTCAAGGCGCGGCTGCACATCGCGAGTGCGGAACTGCTGACGCAACTCGCCTGCGACATGGGCGACCATACGGCCACGCTGAATCGTCTCGAAGCTGCAATCATCGAAGAGCCGCCGATGCTGATTCGCGACGGCGGCGTCATCGCACCCGGTTTCGACGAGCAACTGGACGAACTGCGTAATCTCAGCAGCAACGCCGACGGCTATTTAACGAAGCTGGAAAAAACCGAACGCGAGCGAACGGGAATCGCCACGCTCAAGGTCGGCTATAACCGCGTGCACGGTTATTACATCGAGATCAGCAAGGGCCAGTCCGCCAAGGCGCCCGAGGAATACATCCGCCGACAGACCCTAAAAGGCGCCGAGCGCTACATCACGCCGGAGCTGAAAGAATTCGAAGACAAGGTGCTGAGCGCCCGCGAACGCGCGCTGGCCCGCGAGAAGCACCTGTACGAAGACCTGCTGGCCGCGCACCTGGAGGTGCTGGGTGAGCTGCAGGCCATGGCGCAGGCCGTGGCGACCACGGACGTACTGGCTAACCTGGCCGAACGTGCGAGCGAACTGAACTACAGCCGGCCACAGCTTACCGACCGGCCCGGCATAAAAATTTCCGGCGGCAGGCACCCGGTGGTCGAGCAGGTGCTCGACGGCCCCTTCATCGCCAATGACGTCACGCTGCACAACGAGCGCCGGCTGATGATCATTACCGGCCCGAACATGGGCGGTAAATCCACCTACATGCGGCAAACCGCTCTCATCACGCTGCTCGCGCATGTCGGCAGTTTTGTGCCGGCCGACGCGGCAACCATCGGCCCGATCGATCGCATATTCACTCGAGTCGGCGCCGCCGATGATTTGTCGGGCGGACGTTCGACCTTCATGGTGGAGATGACCGAGACGGCCAACATCCTGCACAACGCTACGGAACAAAGCCTCGTGCTCATGGACGAGATCGGCCGCGGCACGAGTACCTTCGACGGCCTGTCGCTCGCCTGGGCCGCCGCGCACTACATCGGCGAACAATTGCGGGCCTTCACGTTGTTTGCCACGCATTACTTCGAGCTGACCGCGCTCGCCGATGAAATCGAAGCCACCGTTAACGCCCACCTGGATGCGACGGAACATGCCGGCAAGCTGATTTTCATGCACACGGTCAAGGACGGGCCTGCCAACCAGAGTTACGGGCTGCAGGTCGCGGCACTCGCAGGCGTGCCGCCTGCGGTGATCGACTCGGCGCGCGTTTATCTGCAACAACTGGAAAACCAGGTGCTGGCCAACACTCCGACCGGCGGCAGCGAGACCAGGCCGGCAGCGCAGAAACCGCTGTTTGAACTGGAGCCCCCGAATTCAGGTAGAGACAAGCTGCGCCTGGAGCTGGACGCTATCGATCCGGACAACCTCACGCCCAGGCAAGCGCTGGAAACTCTTTACAAACTAAAGAACAAGCTCAGGTAGACTTTTAATTACCAATTCCGGGGACAGTTTACTTATTTATGCCGGGTTGGCTGCAAATAGCTCTGTTGAAATAACTAAGGCCACTGTCCCCATCAGTTCAGCATTTCTGGAGAAACAGCATGGCATCCGGGCAATTCAAAGTCGCCGCGTCGGACGAAATCAAAGCCGGCGAAATGTTCGCCACCACCGTCGAGGGCACGAAACTGCTCCTGAGCCGCGTTGACGGCGAGGTTAAAGGCGTCATCGACAAGTGCACGCATCTCGGCATGCCCATGCGCAAAGGCAAATTCGATGGCCGAGTGATCACCTGCCCGTTTCACGGTTCGCGCTTCGACATCGCGACAGGCGAAAATCTCGACTGGGTGACTAACGTCATGGGCATGAATGCCCCTAAGTGGGCCTGCAAGCTGATCGAGTTCGGCAAACAGCCTGCGCCGCTGACGACGCTGGATGTTGAAGAGCGCGACGGCGAGGTTTTCGCCACCTTGGTGTGAACACGCTGAATCACCTAACAATTGGCTGGTCGCTACTCTGAGACCGCTTAAGGCAGATCTATTAAGCGGCAGCCGATTCAATGCCGGCCAAACCGGCAGACCATCCAGCCCGACGATGACTAGCGCCTGAAACAGCCATTGCGAATAAACCAGTCGCACTGCTCCGCAACTGCAGCCGAAAGAATCAGGCCGGTATGCCCTATCGACACTTCCAGATGATCGTCGATCCCGGGTAAACAGGTCTCAGCCAAGGTGACGACACCGTCATTAGGCTTGGGCAGGGTACCGGTGAGGTCGCCGATTCCAAAACCGCGATTCCCCGCTATCACGCCGACTTTTTGTGCGCCGGCCCAGCCGTCCAATGGCTCATGAAATATGGCTTCCGGCAATGTCTTGCCCAGAAATGCGCGGCCAAGACCGCTGCCACTGAAACGGCGGCCGGCGGTGCTGTCCACCAACGGCGAACCCAGGCAGATGACGCTTTCGACCGGCAATTCAGGATAGGCCTGCAGCGTTTGCAGCGCGAGCACGCCGCCCAGACTATGACCGATAAGATGCACCGGCGCCGAGCCGGCATGCCTGCCTATGAAATCCTTTAAACGCTCGCGATTATGGTCGAGCGATCGTGTGACCATGCGATAACGGAATTGATGAACGTTGTAATCACGCGCCCGCATGCGGCGTCTCAGCAACGACATCTCGGAACCCGTCATCCACAGGCCGTGAATGAGGATAACCGTATCCCTGCTCACAAAACTAACCCGCTAACTTTGTTCGGTCTTGCGCAGTCGTATACCGACTTCTTTGAGCTGCTGTGCGCTCACCGTGCCGGGCGCATCGGTCAGCAAGCAGGCCGCAGACTGCGTCTTGGGAAATGCGATGACATCCCGAATGCTGCTGGCGCCTGCCATCAGCATGACCAGACGGTCAAGCCCGAAAGCGATACCGCCGTGCGGGGGGCAGCCGTATTTCAGCGCGGTCAGCAAAAAGCCAAACTTGGTATTCGCTTCCTGCTCATCGATACCGAGTACGTCGAACACGGCCGACTGCATCGTCGCATCATGGATACGAATCGAGCCGCCGCCGATTTCGCTGCCGTTGAGCACGATGTCGTAGGCGCGCGAACTGGCCGCGCCGGGATCGGCCTTCAGAGCTGCGGCATCCGCGACTGCAGGCGCGGTAAACGGATGATGCAAGGCGCTCCAGCGATTCTCCTTGTCGTCCCATTCGAACAAGGGGAAGTCGACGACCCATAGCGGACGCCAGTCGCCTTCCAGTAAACCACGATCCTGGCCCAGCTTGTCGCGCAACGCACCCAGCGCATCGCAAACCACGGTGCGTTTGTCGGCCCCGAAGAACACGATGTCGCCATCGGTGAGTGCCAGCCGCTCGACGAGGCCAGTCACGGTCGCGTCAGGCAGGAATTTCAGGATCGGGGACTGCAAGCCCTCGCGGCCGTCTGCCACCTTGTTGACCTTGATATAGGCAAGGCCCCGCGCACCGTAGCGGCCGACGAAGTCGGTGTAATCATCGATTTCCTTGCGGGACAGGTCGCCGCCACCGGGTAGCTTCAGCGCCGCGACCCGGCCTGTCGGGTCGGCGGCCGGTCCTGCAAACACCTTGAACTCGACGCCGTCCATCAGGTCGGCGACGTCGACCAATTCGAGCGGGTTACGCAAGTCGGGACGATCCGTGCCAAAACGCTGCATGGCCTCCGCCCACGTCATACGCGGAAAGGCACTCGGCAAGTCCACGTCGATACCTTCTTTGAAGACCCGGCGCACCAGGTCTTCCATCGTGGCCATGATCTGTTCTTCGTCGATGAAGGACATCTCGACATCGAGCTGGGTAAATTCAGGCTGACGATCGGCACGCAAATCTTCGTCCCGGAAGCAGCGGGCAATCTGGTAGTAGCGATCCATGCCCGACATCATCAACAGCTGCTTGAACAACTGCGGCGACTGCGGCAGCGCGAAGAAACTGCCCGGATGCGTCCTGCTGGGCACCACGTAATCGCGCGCGCCTTCCGGGGTGGCACGGGTGAGGATCGGCGTTTCGATATCGAGAAAACCGTTTTCGTCCATAAAACGGCGCATGATTTGCGTGACGCGATGGCGCAATTGCATGCGGGCCGTCATTTCCTCGCGACGCAAATCCAGGTAACGGTACTGCAGCCGCAAGTCTTCATGCGGGCTTTCATCGTGATGGAAGGGTGGTGTCTCGGCCGAGTTCAGAATCGTCAGGTCCAGCGCCAGCAGCTCAACCTCGCCGCTCGGCATGTTGGGGTTGACGGTGCCCTCGGGACGCGGCCGGACTCGACCCCGGATGCTGAGCACGAACTCGCTGCGTATCCGTTCGGCGAGTGCAAACAGCTCCGCGGTGTCCGGATCACAAACCACCTGCAGGATACCGCTGCGGTCACGCAGGTCTATAAAGATCACGCCGCCGTGATCACGGCGCCTGTGCACCCATCCGGCGACGGTAACTTCTTGATCGTTAAGGGAGGCGTTGATGTCTCCGCAATAATGTGTGCGCATGGGTTAAATCCCGCTCGTCGCCACCAGGCGGCATATTCGTTTCAGGTTTCGGCAAAGCCGAAAGGCCGGGGATGTTAAGGCTGCGGCCAGTCTTTGGCAACAGCAGGCGGCTTCGGTTTGTTCCGCAGGCTCGGCGGTTCGGTCTTGTCTACCTCACTCGGGGCTGTCCTCGGCCAGGTTGGCACGACCACACCCAGCGATACCACCATTTTCACGGCTTCCTCTACCTGCATGTCGAGGACAATCACTTCCTTCTTCGGGACCAGGATCATGACTCCCGAAGTCGGGTTGGGCGTGGTGGGCACGAAAACGCAGACAACCTCTTCACCCGTGCGCGACTGAATCTCGCCCAACCGAGTCGACGTCTGAAAGCAAAGGCTGTAAAGACCCTTGCGCGGGTATTCGATCAGCATGACTTCTTTAAAGGACTCGGTGCTGTCCATCAACACCACCTCGGCGAAACTCTTGGCGGCCGAGTACACGGAGCGCACCAGCGGTATACGGTGCAGAATGGATTCCCAGACATCGACAAGCTTGCGGCCGATGATGTTGGCGCCAATGAGGCCCGTGAGCAGCAGCACGGCGATGGCCAGGACAACGCCCAGGCCGGGTATGTTGAAGCCGAGCAAAGCGGACGGCCGGTAGTTGGCCGGCAGCAGCAGCAGGGTCTGATCCATGAACCCCACCAGGAACTTCACCAGGAACAGCGTGATGCCGAGGGGCACCCAGACCAGCAGGCCGGTGACGAGATACGTTCGAAATCGTTTCATGAGACTACTGATGTGCTTTTTTGCCGGGTGATTGGGCGCGGGTCCCTATCGTGGCCGATTATGCGGTGCGGGACAAGCGGCCGCCGAACGGAGCGGTCAGTCGCCGGATTTCTCCTTTGACGATTTGGCCGTATCCGTTTTTACCACGTCCGTCTTGGCCGAATCCTTGGACGCCGCCGCAGTGTCGGCGCCGCCGTCATTCGAAGCGGCCGGTTTGTCTGCACCGGCCAGGTTGCGCTTGTTCTTGTCTTTGAAGTCCGTCTCGTACCAACCGCCACCTTTGAGCCTGAAATTAGGCGCGGACAGCAACTTGCGCAGTTTCGGCTGACCGCAATCGGGGCAATCGGTCAGCGGTGCGTCGCTCATTTTCTGAAGCGCATCGAACACATGTCCGCATTCCCTGCATTCATATTCATAAATGGGCATCGTTTACTCCGCTAAATGCGCCTGCACCGACCGCTTCGCGCGGGCGGGCGCACTATTTAAGGAATCGGCGCAGAAAAATCAAGGCTTTCCGCTGCCGCCGGCCTGCTGCAACCGGCGAGCAACGCTTACCTGCTAGGCGGCGGCCGGTTTTTGCCGGGCGAATACCAGTTCTGACTCGGTCGCCGTCACATCGACCTGATCGCCCGGTGCGAAGTCACCGCGCAGGATTGCTTCGGCCAGCGGGTTCTCGAGCCGCTGCTGTATCGCGCGCTTCAGAGGCCGCGCACCGTAAACCGGGTCGAAGCCGGCGTCCGCCAACAGGTCCATCGCTTCGGCAGATACATTCAACGCGATCTCGCGATCCGCGAGTCGTTTGCGCAGGGATCCGAGCTGAATGTCGACAATGCTTCTGATCTGCGCGCGGTCCAGCGGATGGAACACCACAATATCGTCGACACGATTGATAAATTCAGGCCGGAAGTGCTCGCCGACATCCTCGAGCACCGCTGCTTTGATCCGAGCATAATTTTCCTCGCCCGCCATAAGCTGAATGCGCTGCGAACCGAGGTTCGACGTCATGATGATGACGGTGTTGCGAAAATCAACCGTGCGGCCATGCCCGTCAGTGAGCCGCCCGTCGTCAAGCACCTGCAGCAGGATATTGAATACATCCGGATGCGCCTTTTCGACTTCGTCGAGCAGTATCACCGAGTAAGGCCGGCGGCGGACCGCTTCTGTGAGGTAACCGCCCTCCTCGTAACCGACGTATCCCGGTGGCGCGCCAATGAGCCGCGCAACCGAATGCTTCTCCATGAATTCGGACATGTCGATGCGCACCATCGAGTCTTCGGTATCGAACAAAAACTCGGCCAGCGCGCGCGTCAGCTCCGTCTTACCAACGCCGGTCGGCCCCAGGAACAGGAAGGACCCGTTAGGCCGATTGGGATCGGCAAGGCCTGCGCGCGAGCGGCGAATCGCATTGGCGACGGCCGTAACGGCCTCGGTTTGGCCGATGACCCGCTTGCCCAGCGCCTCTTCCATGCGCAGCAATTTGTCTTTCTCGCCCTCGAGCATCTTCGATACGGGCACGCCGGTCCAGCGCGAGACCACTTCGGCGATTTCCTCTTCGGTCACCTTGTTGCGCACCAGCTGGTTTTCTTTCTGCTCCATTTTAGAGGCGTCCTTCAGCCGCTGCTCGAGTTCGGGTATGCGCCCGTACTGCAACTCGGACATACGCTGCAAATCCTGCGCCCGCATCGCCGTTTCGAGCTCAACCTTGGCCCGCTCCAGCTCTTCTTTAATCTGCGTCGCGCCCTGCATTGCCGCCTTTTCAGAGACCCAGATTTCTTCGAGGTCGGCATACTCTTTTTCGAGCTCCGCCAACTGCGCTTCCAGATCGCCCAGACGCTTTTTCGATGCCTCGTCCTGCTCTTTCTTGAGCGCTTCGCGCTCGATCTTTAACTGAATGATCCGCCGATCGAGCCGGTCCATCGATTCGGGCTTAGAGTCAATTTCCATACGTATCCGGGAGCCGGCCTCGTCAACGAGGTCGATCGCCTTGTCCGGCAATTGACGATCAGTGATGTAGCGATGCGACAACGTAGCCGCAGCGACAATCGCCGGGTCCGTAATATCGACACCGTGATGCACCTCGTAGCGTTCTTTCAAACCACGCAGAATGGCGATGGTGTCTTCGACGGTAGGTTCGTCGATAAGAACTTTCTGAAAGCGGCGTTCGAGCGCGGCGTCTTTCTCGATATCCTGACGGTATTCGTCCAGCGTCGTGGCGCCGACGCAATGCAGTTCACCCCGTGCCAGCGCGGGTTTCAGCATGTTGCCCGCATCCATCGAACCTTCCGCCTTGCCGGCACCGACCATGGTGTGCAGTTCGTCGATAAAAAGAATGATCTGACCTTCCTGCTTGGACAGGTCGTTCAGGACGGCCTTGAGGCGCTCCTCGAAGTCGCCGCGGAACTTGGCGCCTGCCAGCAGCGCACCAAGATCGAGCGACAGAATTCTTTTGCCCTTGATGCCTTCGGGCACTTCACCGTTAACAATCCGTTGCGCGAGGCCTTCAACGATGGCGGTTTTACCAACGCCGGGTTCACCTATCAGGACCGGGTTGTTCTTGGTGCGGCGCTGCAAGATCTGGATCGTGCGCCGAATTTCCTCGTCGCGGCCGATAATCGGGTCGAGTTTTCCCTGCTCCGCCTGCTCCGTTATATCGACCGTATATTTTTCGAGCGCCTGGCGCGTGTCTTCTGCATTCGGATCATCCACCTGAGCACCACCCCTTACTTCATCGATCGCCTTTTCTACTGCTCCGCGAACGGCACCCGCTTCGGTCAGGGCCGAACCCACGGCGCCCTTGTCGTCGCATGCCGCAAGCACGAAAAGCTCGCTGGAAATATACTGATCGCCGCGCTGCTGGGCGAGCTTGTCACTCACATTGAGCAGCTTGCCAAGCTCATTGGAAATGTGGACTTCGCCGCCGGAACCTTCCACACGCGGCAAACGGTCAAGCACCTCGCCGAGCTTGGAGCGCAGCAGGTTGATATTGACCCCGGCCTTCGTCAGCAAATGGCGAGCCGTGCCACCCTGCTGATCGAGCAGCGCCACCATCAGGTGCGCGGGCTCGATGAACTGATGGTCCTGGCCGACGGCCACCGACTGCGCATCGGCGAGCGCCATCTGAAATTTGCTTGTCAGTTTGTCCATACGCATAAACTTTTCTCCCTTGCCGGGTTGGCTCCCCTATAGATGCGGGCTGCGGCAGAAAAATCAAGTGACGGCAGGATCAACTAGCCGGATATTTGCTCGCGAAACGGGCGGCCCAGAAAACGTTCTTGCCGCCATGCCTTGTACGAAACAAGGGCACAGGCCAGCCATGCCGCCAGGAATAACAAAAGCAGCGCCCATTCCGGGACACCGTACCACTCAGCCGCCAAGCCAACGGTGACTCCCGCGACGGCGAGCCCGCACATGAATAACAGCGTTTCGTTGACGCTGAAGCCAACCCTCATAAAGAGGTGATGCAAGTGCCGCGCATCAGCGGTCAACGGCGATTTACCTTCCAGTAGCCGGCGCACCGCCACGCTCAGCGTGTCACAGACGGGCACGGCTACGAACCAAAGCGCGGCAGCCGGAGATAGGGAACGGTCGGGGCCTTGTGACGCCACGATCGCCGCCCAGGCCAGCGCGAAACCGAGCATCATACTGCCTGCATCGCCGAGAAATACAGCGGCTTTGGGCCGCCAGAAAAGTCGCTGGTTGAACAACAGAAAACCGATGACGCCGGCGGACAAAATATTCAGCATGGCCGCAACCGGCACGCCGCCCCACATACTTGTTGCGAGGCCCAGGCCCAGCAGAGAAACCAGCGTCATGTTGCCGACGAGGCCGTCGAGTCCATCGACCATATTAATGGCATTAATGACCCCGACCGTCGCAAAAACGGTAAACGGCACAGCCCAGATTCCAAGACGCACCGGATTGCCGGAAAATCCTATCGAACCCAGGTCCGTGACAACGATGCCGCCGAGATAAATCATTATCAGCGCCGCGACAATCTGGGCTAGCAACTTCAGCATTGGTGTAAACATTCTTTTTACCCTGAATGATCAGCTGGCCCGGATCATGGACAGTTTTACCAGCTATTCTGTCTCCATGGAAGAAGTGCACCACATTCACAAACTGGATGCACCCAGCGGTACTGCCATCACCCTGGCCGAGCAGATTATCAGGCATCTTAGAAGGGTTAAAAAGTGGAATCTTGAAGATGAGAATGATCCGTTCAGCATTCACATTCATGCCAGGAGGGAAGGCGAAGCGAAAGGTCATCATTCGGTGCGCTACGAATCTGAAGTGGATGTCATCACCCTGAATCACGATGTAAAATCAAGGGATGCATTTGCGTCAGGCGCCTTGCTGGCTGCCAGGTTCATAATGAACAGGACGGGCATTTTCGGAATGAAGGATCTCCTTAAACTATAAGGGGAATGAAATCCAGAATCTGGAAGTACCTGGGATTTTCCCTGTCGGTCCTGGTATGGTCGCTGATCATGATCTGGATCAACCTCTGGTTCATGCTGCTGTTCAACCTGATCCTGGTTGATATTTTCCTGACCAGGAAGATCGACTGGACCCTTAGGAAATACAGATTACCACGGGCTTTGCAGGCCTCTATAGAGTGGGTTGCCGTGGTCATCCTGGCTGTTGTGTTTTCGGTCATGATCAAGGTACTTTTTGTGGAGGCTTACAAAATACCAACTCCCTCCATGGAGGAAACCCTGCTGGCCGGGGATTTTATTTTTGTCAGCAAACTTGCCTACGGGCCCAGACTGCCCGGTACTCCGCTGGCCATCCCTTTTTATCATAACAAGCTGCCAAGCGGGAGAAAATCGTATTCGGAAAGGATCAGTATGCCCCACAAGCGACTCAGGGGATTTTCCAGGGTGAAGAGGGAAGATATCATCGTATTCAATTTCCCTGAGGGGGATACCATGGTGGTGCAGTATCCCGGGCAA
>Ga0209536_100002449_pt1 | contig 30294 bp, 17 predicted proteins | sample DeeMarSeWOR28_12_FD_187461 | JGI IMG/M metagenome (GOLD analysis project Ga0209536, IMG submission 187461) | Marine sediment microbial communities from White Oak River estuary, North Carolina - WOR-2-8_12 (SPAdes) (version 2) | ecosystem: Environmental > Aquatic > Marine > Intertidal zone >...
TCGTACGGAACGTCCCACGCCAGGTGTAGGTCCGCGGTAGTGGGGAACACGGGAGGGCGCTCGTAGCTGTTCCACCCGCCGGAGGTTCCCTGGCGGGGGAACTCGAGCCGCTTCTCGCCAATGAACCGTCCGTTCAAGTACAGCTCGACGACGTCGCAGTTGGTGTAGGCGAGCACCGGGATGAGCTGGCCCTCGCGGCCCGACCAGTTCCAGTGCGGGAAGAGGTGGATCATGGGGTCCTTCGTCCACCGGCTCTGGTAGAAGAAGTAGCCGTCGTCAGGGAAGCCCACGAGGTCGAGCACGCCGGAGGTGGAGTTCTTCCGCGGCCAAAACGACTCGCCCAGATAGTCGATGCCGGTCCACATGAAGTCCCCGGCGAAGTAGTCGTTGAGCGCCACGAACCGCCACAGCTGTTCCGCGCGGATCATGCCCGCCGTGTAGTTGGGCTGCACGCGCTCCGAGTCGTCACCCAAGGAGTACTCGCCGCGCGTGCCCCGGACCGAGCCGCTCTCCGTGCCGATGAGCTTCCAGTCGGGGTGGCCGTGACGATCCTGGGTCGCGTACAGCTCCCGGCGCTCGTGCCACCGGTCCACGTAGTTGTAGCCGACGACGTCCAGCAGCTCCATGAACGCGACCGTCGTGGCACCGTCGTCGGCGTAGATGTGATCATTCCCGGTAGTGACGGGCCGCGTTGGATCCTCGCGGTGCGCGATCTCCACCAGCATGCGCAGCACTTCGTGCCCGCCCGGGGCGTGCTGCTCGCCGATCTCGTTTCCGAGGCTCCACAGCACGACCGACGGGTGATTCCGATCCCGGCGGATGAAGTCGACGAGGTCCCGCTCGGCCCACTCCGCGAAGTACCGGTGGTAGCCCCACTCCACCTTGCCGTGGGTCCACTCGTCGAACGCTTCGTTCATCACGAGGAGCCCCAAGCGATCGCACAAATCCAAGAACTCAGGCGCCGGCGGGTTGTGCGCGGTGCGGACGGCGTTGACGCCCATTGCCTTGAGCAGGACGAGGCGACGCTCCCACACCGCCTCGGGGACGGCGGCGCCCACGGGACCGCCGCCGTGGTGCAGGTTCACTCCCAGCATCTTCACGCGACTCCCGTTGAGCAGGAACCCGCGGTCGGCGTCGTAGGCGATGTGGCGAATACCGAACGGCGTGTCCGTTTCGTCCACGGCTCGCCCGGAGGGGTCGAGCACGGTGGCCCTGAGCGTGGAGAGGACGGGAGCGTCCAGCGACCAGAGAGCAGGCGCCTCGACGCGGAGCTCCTGGGCGAGGTCGATGTCCGCGCCGGCCACCAGCGTGAAGGGAGCATCGACTCGAGCCAATTCCCTTCCCGATTCGTCCAGGATCACGGAACGGAGTCTTCCACGCCGCTCGCCTGTTCCGTCGTTCACGATCCGAGTGCGCACGGCCACTAGCGCGATGGCGGTGTCGACCTCGGGAGTCGTCACGTAGGTCCCCCAGTGTCCGACATGCAGAGGGTCCGTGACCGTCAGCCACACGTGGCGATAGATGCCGCTGCCCGAGTACCAGCGCGTGTTCGGCTGGTGCGAGTTGTCCACACGGACGGCCACCACGTTCTCTCCCTCGACGAGGTGCGGCGTCAGGTCGTAGTAGAAGCTGATGTAGCCGTACGGCCGGCTACCTAGGTGATGGCCGTTGATCCAGACGTCGCTGTTCTGGTACACACCGTCGAATTCGATCGTCACGCGACGGTCCCGCGAGCCGTCGGGAAGCGTGAAGGAGCGGCGGTACCAGCCGATGCCGGTGGGCAGATATCCGCCGCGGCCGGTGGTGGGCGCGTTCTGGTCGTACGGCCCTTCGATGCTCCAGTCGTGCGGCAGATCCACCGCGCGCCACCCGCGATCGTCGAAGTCGGGCGCTTCGGCGCCGGCCGGGTCGCCACGCGTGAAGGTCCAGGCGTAGTCCATCAGCAGGCGCTGGCGGAGAGCCTGCGGCGGTTCCTGCGCGACGGCGGGGAGCGCGACGGCGCACGCGAAGAGGAGCATCGGCCGGAGGGGCATCATCGTCATATCGCACTCCTGGTGACTGCGGAGGATATCGGAATCATCCCGCTGATCACGACACCTCCAGCCACCTGCCGCTTGACGCGAGCACCGTTGCTACCGTCCGACGCGCCGGATCAACAGGCCCGTGGTCGAGACCAGCACCTGCAGGCTGTCCGGCCGTTCGGCCATCACGAACGTGCCCGATCCGTACTCGGCGTCGAGCAAGGGCGCGAACGCCGCCCATCGGCGTCGCAGGGAGAACATGTCGACGCGCTTGGGCGTCGACAGCGAGAAGATCGTTCGCGCCGAGTCGCGCTCGTGCTCGAGCTCGAGATAGCGGCCGCCGATCCGGTCCAGCTCGTACGCGGTGTGCAACCCGAGGATGTTGGCGATTGGCTTCCACTTGAGGATGTGGGCGTCCAGGTAGACCTGCTCGCCCCTCAACGCGAACGTCGTATCACGCCCGTCCGGAAAAGTGACCTGCGCGGTGAACCGGCCGGGCCCCGTTGGCCGGACGACCACCGTGGCGGCGAGGTCCTCTCGCGTGAGTGCCCGGTAGCCCTGCGTTGCCACGGCAATCGTCGACAGCAGTGCCGCGACGACGAACAGCAGCAAGGATACCGTCGCCCCAGCGGCCGTGCCCAACAGGCGCTTCCGGCGCACCGCCAGAACGGCGGCCGCGAGGAATACGACGGCGAGCGCCACGGCGACAACGGCAATGATCCAGAGGCTATCCCTCATGGCTGCGCTCCTGCTCGACGTTGCGGCCGTTCTCGAGCAACGGCCGGGCCGGCCAGGGCGCACGCCAGCAGGAGGACCAATGGAACACGTGTCGTACTCATGTCAGGCTCCCGTTCGCCGAGGATCTCGGGACCGTGGTGACACACCGGGCTTCGCGCGCGACGCGTTCGACGCGCCTCGCGTTACCCATCCGGCCGGGCGGCGCTCTCCACCTCCAGCCAGTGGCTGAACCACTGGCGGAGCCGCGCCAGGCGGTCCACGAGCAGCCACGGCTCCCCCGTGCGGGAGAGGTCGTGGTTCGAGCGCGGATACCGGACGAACTCCACCGGCACGCCCCGCTTCTCGAGCGCCATGAACCACTGCTCGGCGTCCGTCATCGGCGTGCGATGGTCCTCCTCCGACTGCACGATGAGGGTGGGCGTCTTCACATTCGCCACGTACTTGAGCGGGGAAAGATCCCAGTAGAGATCCGGACTCTCCCACGGCTTCCCGTAGAACTCGAACTCGGTGAGGCCCTGCGCCTCCGACGAGCCGTACCAGCTGAACCAGTTGCTGATCATCCGGTCCACCTGGGCGGCCTTGAAGCGGTCGGTCTTCGTCGTGACCCAGGCCGTCATGAATCCGCCGTAGCTCCCCCCCGTCACGCCCAGCCGGTTCGCATCGACGTCCGGCCGGGCCGCGACGATGTCCACCGCCTTCATCAGGTCCTCGTAGTCCTCCATCCCCCAGCGCCCGCGCGTGGCGTAGGTGAAGTCGGCGCCGTAGCCGCTCGAACCGCGCGGGTTCGTGTACAGCACGAACATCCCGGCACCCGTGAGGTTGTGGAACTCGTCGAACCATCCTTCGCCGTACGCGGAGTGCGGCCCACCGTGGATGTAGAGCACCAGCGGATACCGGCGCCCCTCCTCGTAGCCGTAGGGGTATTGGAGCCACGCCTCGATCTCGAGCCCCCCCACCGACTCGTAGGTGAATCGCTCGGCCGCGGGCCACGCGATCTCCGCGCTCAGCGCATCGTTGAAGCCCGTGAGCTTCCGCTCGTTGCTGCCGTCGACGTTCGCGACGTACAGCTCGGTCGGCCGGTCGACCGCGGTAGCCACGAACGCCACACGCTCGTAGCCGGCGTCGTAGGAGAAGCCGGCGATGCGCCGGCGGCCGCCGATCACCTCCGTCATCGTGCCGCGGTCGGCGTCCACCCGGAACAGCGCGGTGCGCCCACCGACCGAGGCGCTCATCAGCAGCGTTCGGTCGTCCGCCCACTCCACCGAGGACGGCTCGTACCGCCAGTCACCCAGCACGTTCCGGGGCTCCCCTCCCTGCCGGCCGACGACCCAGAGGCGCTGGGACGACGCGCGCTCGGGACTGGAGACGAACGCGAGTCGCCGCGAGTCGGGCGACCATGCGAGGCGTCCCTCGCTGCCGTTCTGGTCGGTGAGCCGCACCGGCTCACCTCCGGCGATGGGAATGAGGAAGATGTCGGCGTCGTTCCGGGGCGCCTCGTCCCGCTCCCGCTCGTACGGCAGGCGGGCGAGCGAATCGCGCTCCGCCTGGATGGCCGAGTCGGTGCGGAGCCCGGGATCGGCCACGAACGCGATCCAGCGGCCGTCGGGCGAGACGACCGCGCTCCGATGGGAGTAGGGAGTGTCGGTGATCGTGTGCCGGGCGGTGTCGCCGAACGCCTGCATCACGATCTGCGAGGCGTTCCACTCCCGCGGCTCGCGCCGGTTCGGGATGTACCCCGTACCGTTGCGCTTGTACGGCAGGTCCACGATGTGGCGCCCGTCGAACCGGGACGCGTCCAGGGGCTGAGTGACGGCGCCGAAGGGGGGCCGCGCCGTCGCCGGCATCCTGGCATACGGATCGTCGCGGCGCGGGCGCTCCTCGGATCTCTCCTCCGACGGCTCCGACGGCGGGCCCCACTCCTCTCCTCGACCGCCGCCTTCCCCTCCCCGCGTGAATACGGCGAACGAACCATCGGCGGGCACCGAGCCGGTCGGCCAGTTTTCGAGTTGGAACGCCTCTCCCGAGGGTGTGCCGTCCATCCGAAGCGCCCAGGTGCCGCCGCGGCCGCCCTCGCGGCGGGAGGTGAAGAGCAGGTAGGTCCCGTCGTGCGACCATCGCGGGTTGGAGCTCTCCGTTCCGGGCGAGGTGAGCCGGACCGGATCCCCCCCTGCCGTGGGCACCATCCACACTTCCGAGTGGCGCGCGTTCTTCGCCTCGTTCACCGTGGTGACCGTGAAGCCGACGTACCGCCCGTCCGGCGACATGGCCGGGGACGACAGCCAGGTGAGTCGGTACCAGTCCGCCGGCGTGAACGCGCGGCCGTTTTCCGCGGCCGGAGCCGTCTGCGCCGAGAGGCTCGTGGTGAGAGCCAGCAGGCCTGTCAGGACGAGGGATGGGATCCGCATGGATGGAACACTCCGATTCGACTTCGACGAGGTCGGGTGGGGCCGGGGGGCGCCCCGGAACGTGCTGCAGAGGATAGCGCGGAGGCAGTCGGGGTGCCAGCCGGGGGCGGTCTGTCGACGGGAGGACTCTGCGAACCCGTCCGACCTCGCAGTGGACCCTCCCCACACCTGTGTGAGAAGCGGCGCGCGCCGGCTAGCCGGGGGCCGCCGGCGCCGTACTCCCCGCGATCCGGAACTTCGGTGCCGCAGTGTCGGCCTCAACGACTGGCCTGCCGGCCACGAAGAGCGCCGCGCGCACCCGACCCGGTGCCGCGAACGGCTCCGCGTACGCGGTCCCGTCGGCCCCGGGCTCGCTGCCATCGGTGGTGACACGGATCTCGTAGGGCTCGACATCACCGCCAAATGACACGGCATCGCTCAGCACCCGGACACGGTCCCCGTCGCGCACCAGGCACAGTGCGTAGACCGCCCCGCGCGCCCGTCGCGTCTCGGCCTGCATCAGGATGCTGGCGATGCCCGCGTCGGAGGAGAACGGGTTCGCGCCCACGAGAGCCACGCCACCCGTGACACCGAAGAAGACGTTCTCCCACGCATCGGGGACGGTGGTGCCGAGCGCATCCATCAGATCCGCGTAGAGGAACACCACATCCTTGCCGTCCACGGCGAACGGCCGCCCGCTCTCGTCGAGGCGGAGTGCCAGACGCTCCACCGTCGCCGGCGTTCGGACCGCGTGCCGGCACGCCTCCCGTCCCGCGATGTACCCGATCGCCTCCAGGGTCCCGGGCCGGAACGCGCCGAGGGCGAACGTGAACGGCGGATGCGCAAGGTGCGTGGACATCCGATCGACGTCGGGCCGCCTCCGCTCGATCAACTCGCCGTCGAGATACAGGCCTACCTCGTCGCAGTTGCCGAACACGCGGACGTCGGGGCTCGAGCCGGGAGCCCAGTAGCTCGCGATCGACACCATGGGACCCGACTCGGCGCCGGTGAGGTCTTCATGGGGATCACGCTGGCTCCGAAAGAACGCGCGTGAGAATTTCGGCACCCGGAAGATGTCCATGCAGCCCGACGACTCGATGTCCGGCGCGTAGCCGCGGTTGTAGTCGTACATCACCCAGAGGCCGTCGGCGAATGCGATGGTCTTGCGGTTGTCGTTGTGGGCCTCCTGGAAGTTGGTCGCCTGCTGGAGGAGCGCCGCCTCGCCGTGCCAACGCAGTTGGCGACTGTTGGCGGCGTCGGGGGCGAGGTCTGCCCACGCATCCTGCTCGAGCCCGGCGTTCTGCGCGTAATACTCCCAGTCGCCGTACTCGCTCACCAGGCAGGGGCGATCGGTGACGTCGCGGCAGCCTCCGTGTTGCCGAGCCTGGATGAACACGTCGTAGCCCTCGGTCCAGCCGCACGTGTAGCACTGGCCGCCCGGGTACTCCTCGTGGGCAATCGCGTGGGTCGTGCGGATGAACTCCGCGGGCATGTCGGTCTCGTTGAGTGAGACCTCCCACAGGATGACGCACGGGTGGTTGCGGTCCCGCCGGAGCAGACGCCGGCAGTTGTCGTACTGGATCTCGGTGAATGCCGGGTCACCCCGGTTGAAGAACTGCCAGCCGGGAAGGCAGTCCATGACGACGAGCCCCAGCTCGTCGCATGCGTCCATGAAGGCAGGGGCGTGCGCATAGTGCGACAGCCGGACGTAGTCGAACCCGGCGTCCTTGATCTTCTTCGCGTCACGGTACTGCGCGGCGTCGGAGAGCGCGTATCCGACGTACGGGTACTCCTGATGGCGGTTCGTTCCCCGGAGGAACATCCGCTCGCCGTTGATCCGGAACTCCGCCGCCGAGATCTCGATGCGCCGGATCCCGATGCGGGTGACCTCCGCGTCCACCACGACGCCGTCCTCGACGATCTCGGTCTGCAGCGAATACAGGTTCGGGCTTCGCGGGCTCCAGAGCGCCGGGCCGAGGACGCGGAGGTCCTGGAGCGCCTCCCGCTCCTCACCGGCATTCAGTTGAACGGGATCCGACCATGTCTCGGCCGCGACCCGTCGTTCACTGTCGAGCAGCCGCGCGCGAACCCCGAACGTGCGCGGCGGCGCACCGTCGTTACGCACGTGGGTCTGCACCCGCACGGTGGCGGCGTCCGACGATACCTCGGGATACGTGACGAAGACCCCGCCGCTCCCGGGCCTGTCCGCGAGGATGGGATCGGTGATGTGCAGCGCATCCTTGATGACGAGCCGGACGCTCCGGTAGATGCCGTGGTACGGATTGAAGTCGAGCTGCGCGAGCGGCTTCGGGCCGGTCACGGGATTGTCACGGTTGTCGAGCCGCACGGCGAGGACGTTCTCGCCCCCCATGGCCACCCGCCGGGAGATGTCGAAGCCGAACGGCAGCCACCCGCCCCAATGCCGGCCGAGGTGCGCACCGTTGAGCCAGACATCGGCCACGTTCATCGCGCCGTCGAAGTGGAGGAAGACCTTCCGGCCCGCGCTCTCCCGAGGCAAGGCGAATCGCTTGCGGTACCAGCAGGTCCCCTGCCACTGCCAGGTGTCGGTGCCCGGCTCCCCCGTCACCAGGCTCTCGACACGCGCGGTGTGGGGCAAGGTCGCCGCGTTCCAGCCCGCGTCGTCGAAGGCGGGTGCCTCCGCACCGTCGGCGTCGCCGAGCAGGAACTGCCAGTCGGGATTGAAGTCGAGACGCTCGGGTCCGGCTGCCCGGCCCGCCGCCACGCAGCGAGTCAGCCCGGGTGATACTGCGAGCGCGGCCCCTGCCACGGCCGTCTGCTTCACGAAGTCGCGTCGCCTCATCATCGCTCGCGCCGGGTGTCGAGCATCACGCGCTCTACTTCGAAACCGTGCGCGCCCCCGGTGCCGGCATCGGGGAACAGATCGGCGCCCACCGAGAACTGCAGGCCGTCGAGTTCGGCGGGGTCCGGTGCCCGATCGGCCGTCGGGGCCTCGAACAGATCGGGCAGGAACTGCGGATAGGGACGCGGCAGGAGGGCCAGCGGCACGCGCCGCAGGTCCGAGAGCGGAATCGCGAACTCGCGCCACTCCTCGCCGACCTCGATCACCGCGCCCCAGGCGGCACCGTCACGCTCCACCAGCGCCACCTGCACGCGGTCAACTGCCCCCCCGGCTGCGCGAGCGCGAAGGCGAAGCACCATCTCGGCCGAGATTCCACCGAGCCGGGTACGCTCGGCCGCCGTCAGGAAAGTGCGGACGGCGAAGTGGTGCGGCGGCGGTGCGAAGTCCTCGACGACCGCGGACAGCGCCAGCCGTTCCGGCTCGCCACCGGCTACGACGTCGGTGCGGAAGGGAACGTACTGCCACGGGTGGGGATACAGCACGTGGTCCAGGTCACGCCGCGCATCGAACAGTACGATCGGCGCGTCCGCACCGACGACGGGAACCTGCCACGTCGTGCGGCCCGTGAAATCCCAACGATACGGATCGCCGTCCACGCCACCGGGAAACGTGCGGGCGTCCCCTCCCTCGTACACCGAGACGGCGTACTCGACGAGACCTTCGCTCGCGAGGTCCGCGGGCACGCGCGCCTCGTACCCGAACACCGCCGCCGGCGCCATCGCAAGACGCAGGAGACGCCCCCGGCTCCCCACCCGGCGCACGAACAGGGCTACCGAGTCCACGGGCTCGCGGGACACGACGTCGACGCGCACCGCGAAGGGTCGGCCCGCGTCGATCTCCTCCGGCGGGGTGTGAAGCACGACTGTCGGAGCGTCCGACGAGGGCGGGGCCGTGAAGTCACCGAGTCGGCGGCCGCCGACGACCGACTCCGGCGTCCAGGGCGGCCGCGCCGTTCCGGCCCGCGTGAGCAGGTACACGCCGGGTCGGACGTCGAAGGCCCCGTCGCGCACGGACGGCCGATGCGCGTTGTCCACGTTCACCGGATCCACCGTGAAGTCGGTGCCGACATCAGGAAGTGCGAGGCGCATCGGACGCGTGCGCCACACCACGCGGGCGGCCACGCGGGACGGGCTCGGACGCGTGAACGGATCGGCCACCCACGCCGCATCGGGATACACCTCGAGCCGCCAGACACCATCGCCGAGGCGGTCCAGGAAGTACGCCCCGCTCCCCCCGTAGCTCACGACGGGTGACGTGCCGACGCCGGCGACGTGGCGCAGCGCCGTCGGAGACGGTGGGACCGTGCCCGTCGTGTTCGAGTAGAGGAACACCGTATCGGCGGCCATCTCGCTCAGATCCTCCGCATAGCTCACGCGGAACGGGCCGAAGCGCTCGCTCTTCGGATAGGTGCCGAACGACGCGCCTCGCGGGATCTGGCGGAACGCCGCTCCGGCGATCATGAAACTGATCGCCTTGCCCGGCGTGTACGCGAGGTTCAGGAAGTGGGTCTGGTACTCGGTGTTCGCGTACGCGATCGCCAACGGATCGTAGGCGAACTGGGTGGCCCACTGGAATCCGGCCTCACGGAAGCTTCGCGCCATCGCGGGATACATGTACGAGCCACCGACGTCCGCCGCGTCGAACTCGTACACCATGCGCGCCTTGTCGCCGCACTCGGCGAAGTCCGCGTAGGGGATCGTGTACCGGTCGACGTTGGGCAACATGTTGCCGCCGACGGCCCCGTTGCGCACGAGACCGGTTGGGTACCACTGGTGGCTGACGCCCTGGATCCCCGCTGCGCACACCGCGTGGCCGTGCTCGTCCGAGTAGCCCTCGCTGATGTTGTAGAAGATCGGCTTCCGGAAGCCCGCGTCACGCAAGGCGCCGGCCATGGTGTCGACGTAGCGGGTGGTTTCGGCGGGGCCGGCCGGATGGTTGGGCTCGTTGAAGATCTCGACGGCGAGGAGGTTCGGATCCTCGGCGTAGGTGACTCCCGTGTACGGGTTGCGGTGCGTGATGAACTGGCGCAGGTAGTTCGCCTGCGCCGGCCACCCATCGGTCCTGGCGGTCATCTCGCCCTTGGTGCGGTATCCGTCCGAGAGACCATCGGTGCGGGGATCCCGCTCGGGATACCCCGTCCCCCACCAGGCGATCGGCGTGAGGATCGCCCTGACGTTGTGCTCGGCGAGGCGGGACAGGAGGTAGTCGAGCAGATCGAGGTGGTCGTTCTCCACCACGTTGCCCTCGCGGTCGCTCACCTCCCGGTCCCAGACGTGGATCCGGTATGCGTCGAGACCGAGCCGCGCAAAGTGCATGACGTCGGCATCGATCGCCTGCTTGCGGTCGACGCCGAGCGCGCCGATGGCACGGTAGGAGTACGCGAACGGCGCGGTGTAGTTGACCCCGAAGAGCGCGACCTCGTCCCCGGTTGCGGTCCAGCGCAGGACGCCGTGGTCGTCGACGGTGACCGGGACGCTTCGGGCATCCGGCTGCTGCGCCGTAAGCGAGGTGACGAGCGTGAGGGACAGCGACAGGCACGCACGGATGCACCACGTGAGGGGACCGCCGCGCACGTCGATCACCACGCGGCTCTCACTCACGAATCCAGACTCTCGCCGCCCTCGGCGGCAGCTCGGCAATGAGAGTGCCTTCGACGGCAGCCGTGGGACCGTCAGCCGGAAACGCCGCCCGGTAGGTACCGTCCGCCGGAACAGAGATCTCGGCGGGCTCGTCCGACGCGTTGAACGCGACGATCGCGCGCTCGTCGCCCAGAACCCGGTCGTACGCGAGGAGGCGCCGCGCGTCATCGGTCACGAGCCATGTGAGGGCGCCGTCGACGAACAGGCGGAGATGCCGCTTCCGCAGGGCGATCAGGTCCCGGTACGTCCGGAAGAGCGCGGTGTCGGGCCGCACCGCGTTCCGGGGTCGGGGCCGGCCGAAGGGGTGGGTGGTCTCGTCGTCGTAGCGCAGATCGGCCCACACCACCGGCTTCCGCTCGTCCGGGTCGTCCGCGCCCCACATCCCCACCTCGTCGCCGTTCCACACGTGCGGCGCCCCGACGTACGTGAACTGCTGCACGAGGATCATTCGCTGCAACTGCCGGGTGCGCTCGTCGGGCCGGTCGATCCGGTACTCCGGGTCTTCGCGGGGGTTGACGTGGTACTTGTAGCGGCCGGGGTTGAAGACGGACGTGCCGAATCGCGGCGTGTCGTGGCTCGCCGTCAGGTTCATCATCGCCTTGAGCGCGGACGATCCGAAACCGATCGCGAGCGAGTCGAGCTGCGCGGCGTACTGCGAGGCGGTGAGGCCCGGAGGCGCGCCGGCAAAGAAGCTGCGCGTCGCCGCGTACCACCGATAGTTCATCACGGCATCGAACACGTCGCCTTGGAGCCACGGCGCCGGGTCGTACATCCGGTCGGGCCACTGCTCCCACCAGATCTCCCCGACGAGGTAAGCCTCCGGATTGATGCTCCGCACGAACCGCCGGTAGTCGCGCCAGAACCCGAGCGGCACCATCTCGGCCACGTCGAGCCGGAAGCCGTCGATGCCGTCGGAGGGATCCCCGTCCCCGTTGGGATCCAGCCAACGGCGAGTGACGGCGAACACGAGGTCCCGGACACCCGGCACCAGGTTTCCTGCAATCGCGCCGTGCGTCTTGCCGTCCGGCCGGCCCACCTTCTTCCACTCCGGCAGCCACCGCACCCCGGCCCACCCCCGGTACGCGAACTCGTTCGTGTCCGCCGTGGCCGGGTCGTCGAACCGCTCGATCTCGTACCAGCCGGCATACGGCGACGCGGCCTGGCGCTCGACGACGTCGCGCCACGCCCAGAACATGATCCCGGTGTGGTTCCACGAGTAGTCCACGATGACGTGCATGCCGCGTCGGTGTACCTCGCGTACGAGGGCGAGAAAGAGGCTGTCGGCGGCGGTCCACTGCCAGGTGGCGGGATCGGTGGGATCCTCCGCCGCCACGCGCGTCTCGTCGCCACGCGGGTCGGGACCGAAGTTGCGGTCGATGTGGCGGTAATTGCGGGCGTCGTACTTGTGGAGCGACGGCGCGTCGTTCACGGGGTTGAGATACAGCGCCGTCACGCCAAGATCCTGGAGATAGTCGAGCCGGTCCATGACGCCCTGCAGGTCCCCCCCGTAGCGGCGGAACTGCACCGTCGCGTAGAAGTCCCTTCCGGTAGCAGCGGCCCACGGCTCCATCCGGTACCAGTCGTGCGTCCAGGGCGTGAGGCGCCAGCCGTCCGGCGTGGGCGCCGACGTCACCCCGGCGATGTCGTGCGGGGTCGGGTCGTTCGACGGATCGCCGTTACGGAACCGCTCGACGAAGACCTGATACCAGATCGCGTCCGGAGCCCATGACGGGACGTCGAGGGCCGCCTCGCCGCCGGATCGCCGTTGCGGCGCTTCAGTCGCGCATGCGGCGACCGTCAGGAGGACGGCCAGGCAACGGAGCTTCATCGGTCACCACCCTTCCCGAACAGGAACGTCAGCGGGTCATCGAGCCGCGCGCGCCACGAGGCCTCGTTGTGCGTTGCGCCGTCGTAGCGCCGGACGACGAAGTCCCGCCCTTCGACGAGCCCCTGCCCCAGCAGCCAGGCGCGCACGGCATCGTGGGTGGGTCCGTAGCTCGCGTCCAGCCCCTCGCTGCCGTAGTCGAACCAGTACCGCGTACCGCGGGGAACGGTGAACCCTGCCTCGATGTCGCGGATGATGTATGGAGCCGTGTCGGGGTACTCCACCGACGTCACGCCCGGAAACGCCTGCTGCACCATCGCCTGGGAGAGGGGGAAGTGCGTCGAGACGCAGCCGCAGGCCCCGAACACCTCGGGGTGGTGCGTCACGAGGTAGAACGACAGCAGTCCCCCCATCGAGGAGCCCATCACGGCGGTGTTCGCGGAGCCCGTCATCGTGCGAAACTCCGCGTTCACCCGTGGCATCAGCTCGTCGATCAGGAACCGCGCGTAGTCGGGCGCGCGCTGCCACGGTGAGTATTCCGGTCCTCGCTCGCCGGTACTCCAGACGCCTACCACGATCACGGGCGGGATCGCCCCCCGCCTCACGAGCCGCCCGACCGCCTCGTCGACGCCCCAGTCGACGCCCGTGTTGGCGATGCGCGGGTCGAACAGGTTCTGGCCGTCGTGCATGTAGAGGACCGGATAGCGCGTGGACGTCTGGGCGTCGTATCCCGGGGGCAGCCAGATCTCGACGTGTCGCCTCGGGCCGAGGTGTGCCGATGCGACGTCCGTCCAGTAGACGAGGCGGCCCTCGACGCCCGAGCCCTTCCAGTCGGCGATGTACTCCAGCGGGTCCTTCTTGAAGTCGGCGATCTCGTGGGTCGCCTCGACGTCGCCGTCGACGAGAAGGCGGTTGTTCGGCGCGACCGTGCCGGCGTGACCGAGCGCCTCACGGTCCCACGATCCCAGCGTGAACTTGTACTCGAAGGTCGTGCCACGCGGCGCGGTCACCTGCGCGGTGCGCTCACGCCCTGCTCCCGCCATGGCGAGACCGTCGGGGCGCCACGGACCGAGCGAAGGGAGACTGCCCGCGAGGTAGAGGGGGCCCGTGCCTTCCGGCACGAGCGCCCGGACGGTCACCGTGCAACAGTCGGGGGCCGAGTCTTGCGGTGGTCGGTTCTCCCCGGTGCAGGATGCCAGCGCGAGGAGGGTGACGAGGGCCGGAGTAGAACGCATGGACGCGAGCCTCGCAGGAGGGACGGCGGTGTACACCCTCCAACCTACTCCGCCGCTCCCGGGCGATAAAGACTCAGCGTCCGGAGTCCGGCGGGGGGGGCGCCACGACCAGGTCGCCGTAGAAGAAGCTGTAGCGCGGTCGGGGGCCGATGATGAGGGTGGCATCGTTGCACGCGACGGGCTCCGTGGCGATCGACGGTGGGGTGCCGATCTCGAGTCCGCCGCCCACGATCCGCAGCCGGATCCGGCTCTCGAGATCGTAGCGGCTCACGCTGTACGTCGTCTGCGAGAAGCCGGGGGCCGCACGGGGCGGTGTGTACTGGCCGAACGCGATCTGCACGTCCATGGAACTGCGGTTGTCCACGTGGACGGTGACGTTGGCCTGTCGCCGGCATCGCTCAGGCTGCTCGTCGACCGCCTGCGCCTCCTCCGTCGCGGCCTCCGCTGCCGGCGCGGGAGTCCGGCCGGCAGCGCAGCCGGCGAGCAGCAACAGACCGAGCAATCGGGGCATCATGGATCCCACGTCCCTTCGCACCTTCATACCCGGGGAACTCGAAGTACGTTGCACCCGGCGGGGTCCCCATTGGCAAGATAGCGGGGGATGGGCGGTGGTAGTGCACCGTGCACGATGCACGGGAGGACGATCGCCGGATCGGGGGATCGCGAGATCGCGGATCCCTGGGTATTCGTTATTCCGCCACTGGCCCCCGGACATTGCACGCGAGCAGACCGAGCGTGACCGAACCCAACTTCCACGGCTTGGCCGTCCGCACCGAGTTGCTCCTCGCCGCCGTCACGGTGGCCGCTCTGCTGTTCGTGGCAGCGCCGTACGGCCGTTACGAGCGCCGGGGTTGGGGCCCGACCTTGCCGGCGCGACTGGGCTGGGTGCTGATGGAGCTGCCGGCCGTCGCCCTCTTCGCCGTGCTGTTCTTCAGCGGGAGACATCGATTCGCGCTGGTCCCCCTCGTGCTCCTCGGACTGTGGCAGACCCATTACCTGAACCGGACATTCGTCTTTCCGCTACGCATGCGTGCTTCGGGCCGCAGGATGCCCCTGCTCGTCCTGGTGCTCGGCATCGCCTTCAACAGCCTGAATGCGTACATCAACGCGCGGTGGATCGGGCACCTGGGGACCTACTCGAACGCGTGGCTATCGGACCCCCGCTTCGTGCTGGGCGCGGCGCTGTTCCTCGCGGGGTGGCTCGGCAACCTGCACTCGGACGCGATCCTGCGGAGCCTCCGGAGGCCCGGTGAGACGCGGTACGGGATTCCGCACGGCGGCCTGTTCCGCTGGGTCTCCACGCCCAACTATCTGTGCGAGATCGTCGAATGGACCGGTTGGGCGATCGCGACCTGGTCGACGGCCGGTCTTGCATTCGCCGTCTACACGGCGGCGAATCTCGTGCCGAGGGCGTTCCGTCACCACGCGTGGTATCGGTCGGAGTTCGCGGACTACCCGCCGGAGCGCAAGGCCCTGATTCCCTACCTGCTGTAGAGCCGCCGGGGTCGGGGCGGCACGCGCATCGGCCCTCGCCGGCCGCACTCCGCGTGGTCCCGAGCACCGGCGAAACGGTGCCTGACGCCGGGGCCGGCCGGGATGATCCGGCCCGACGTTTGACCTTTCAGCCGGTTTTTCCTACCTTGGGACCGCGCCGACGGAAGGGTGACAAGCTCTGAGCAGCGGCTCTGACGTACCCGGCGCACGGCCCCGCAGGCGACTGCGGGGTCGTTTTCAGTTCGGGATCGGACAGCGTCAGTCGGATCCCCGCAGGTACCTCGCGCTCAGCTCGTCGTAGACCTGCATGAGATCGGTGACGTTTCCCTCGCGGTCGAACAGGCCGCTCCGCCAGCCGAGGGGCTCCCAGATCGCCGTTCCCCTGCCCATGTCCCCGGGAAGACCGAACACGATCTCGTGCACCTCGCGCTTGAAGTCCGAGTACTCCACGACGTTGACCGGCTTGTGATAGCGATCGACCAGGTCGTGGAGATTGCCGTAGAGGTCCTCGAGCGTGCCGTGCCATCGCGGGTAGTAGGAGATGCCGATGACGTCGAACTGCACGCCCCTCGCGAGCATGTTGTCGAGCCAGAACCTCGCCTCGTCGTTCTGGCCGCCGAGGGCGATGTGCATCATGATCGGCATCTCGGGTGCGGCGGCACGAGCCCCCTCCACCCCCGCCTGCAGCAGACCGGCGAGACCGTCGAGGTTCGCGATGTGCCCGTCCGGCCACAGCAGTCCGTGATTCACTTCGTTCCCGATCTGCACCATGTCCGGCAAAGTGCCCTGGTTTTCCATCGCCCGCAGGACCGATGACGTGTAGCTCCGCATCGTGTCCTTCAAGGCCTCGTAGTCCAGGTCTGCCCACGCCAGCGGCTTGTTCTGCTGCTGCGGATCGGCCCAGTAATCGCTGTAGTGAAAGTCGACCAGGAGCCCGAGCCCGGCTGCCTTGACGCGTCGCGCCATGCTCAGCGTGGAATCGAGCCCGCAGAACCCCACGCTGGGGGAGTAGCCCTTCGGGTTCTCCGGTTCCACGAATATCCGCAGTCGGATGAAGTTGAAGCCGTGCTCCTTCAGCAGGGCGATGGCGTCGACCTCGATACCGTTCTCGAAGAACGCTCCTCGACCCCGGGAGAATCTCCCACCCCCGTTCTCGATCTGCGGCAGGAAGGAGATGTCCGCGCCGATCATCGGCGCGATGGGCTTCGTCGTGGGCGGAAGTTGCTCCGGCGTCGGGGTCAGCAGCGCGACGTCGGCGGGGACGGTGTGGATCTCGTGGGCTCCCGGGAACAGGGTGCCCGAACGGGCTTCGACCTTGACGCGGTCGGGGGACGTGCCCGCTCGGAACGCGAGGACGGCGACGCCGTCCACCAGTCGTGCCGAGGCATACGAAACGCCGCCCGTGTCCGGCGCCGTGGGCAGGACGTCGCCGTCGAGCGATGTGATCGTCCCGTCGCCCGTCACGTAGACGCGGATGGCATCGGCCGCGGACGTGATCTCTCTGCCCGCGCTGTCCGTGACGGCGATCCGCAGCTTCGTCCAGTCCTCGCCGTTTGCCAGGAGCGTCGTGCTATAGGCCGTGAGCATGACCGCGACGGGCGTCCCGGAGTCGACGCGGCTCACGGAGGAGAAGTCCGGCGTTTGCTGCGGGCCGCTCGTGCACTGGACGAGCACGAGGCCCGCGGCAGCCAGCCCCACGATCGAGAACGTCTTCACGTCAGTCATAGGAGTGCTCCAACGGCAGGCCGTTGCGCCGCGCCCGCGGACGGGGGGTCCGGAGGTCGCCCCCGGCCTTCCGCTTCGCGCGTTCGCTCAACCGGCGGTTGCTTTCCGTTCCACCGCTTCCAGCGCGGCCTGACACGCCTCCACGGTCGCTCCCCTGCCGTCGAGCGGCGCGCCGTGATGGGCCCGCAGCGCGCCGAACGGGACCGGGAATCCATAGCGCCTCGGCCATCGCAGCATGATGACCGGCCGCGCGCGCACAACGAGCGGTACCAGCCACGCATCCGTTTCCTGGGCGATCTCGGGCAGTCCGGGTTTGACCCGGCCGTACGGTCCCCCCGCGTCCGCGAACAGCCCGATGTTGCACCCGCGGGCGCGCACCATGTCGATGATCTGCTGTTTCGGCCGCACCGGCGAGTGGCGTCGATAGATCCAGAGCCGGTAACCGAACCACGCCGTCGCCTGCTGCAGCATCCGCGACAACACGCCGTCGTGCCCGATGCCGGTCGGCCGCATCTCGGGCGGAACGTCCCGAAAGGCGCAGATCGTGATCGGCTCGTAGGCATGCCACGAGTAGAAGACGAGGGGCCGACGGGTATCCGCCGCGAGCCGAGCGAGGGAATCGAGCGCCGGCTCCCAGCTGACGCGCACGGTGCGCCAGCATGGATAGATCCACGCCGCGAGCAGGAAGTTCGACACCAGCACGAGCGGCTTCGAGTACCGGTGGTACCAGATGGTCTCCGCCGGCACGGCCGCAAAGGAGATGCGGCCACGGGGCCGACCACTGCGTTGCGCCGAGCGCTCGATGCCCTCAGGCATCGGCACCCTCCCCGGTGTAGGAATGCCCCCAATATGCTGCGGTGACGGCCCCCGAGGTATCACGACCCCGGGGGCCGCGGCATCACTTCACAATCGCCAGACCTTCCGTGCCCGGCAGCGTCGGGAACGGCGCGTGCGGCTCGGCCTGGTACCAGTACGCCACCGACGCGATGTCGTCCTTCAGGTGGAGATAGCGTCCCTCGCTCTGCCAACCCAGCGCCTGCATCGTCACGCGCAGATCCTGCGCGAACCGCACCGGATCCTTGATGTGCCAGCGGTAGAGACCGAACCGGGGCGGCGTGCCGCGCTCGGGGTTCGCCGGGAGGACCTGCGGCATCCCCGCGTAGGCGGTGCTGAACGCCATGTAGTCGCCGGTCTTCGGGTTCGAGAAGCCATACGAGCCGCAGAAGTAGTCCTCGGTGCCGGTCCCGCAGATGGTGGGGAACTGCGCGTCGCCGTCGATGAAGAACTTGATCTCACCCTCGCCCCACCATCCCGGGCTGTTGGCGCCCCAGGCCATGTAGGTCCCGACGTACTGCCCCTGCCCGCTGACGCCGTCCAGGATGGTGTAGTCCTCCATGTCCGGCAGCGGGTTGGATCGGCGGAACTGGGCGTGGAGGTAGGCCATGTCGGCGGGGACTTCAGTCAGCGTGTAGTCGATCTGGTAGTAGAGGATCATGTCCCGGTCGTCGAGGTTCTCCATCGTGATCCGGGCCGAGCCTCTGAACGGCATCGTCCAGTAGCTGTTGAACCCGCTGCCGGGATTCACCGTCACCGCCAGCGAGTTCACGTGCGCGAACTCGCCCCAGCCGTTGGCGAAGAAGTCTCCCACCGGCACCTCGATCGACGGCTCGGTCTCGCCGTCCCAGTAGAACCGCAGAACCGAGAACCGCCAGTTGCCGGTCGGCGTCATCCAGATGTGCTGGATCGCTCCCGGCCCGGCGATCTCGGCGAGCGTGAACGTCTGGCCCGCGGCGATGCGCACCGACGGCGAGACCTTCCACCCCTGCCCCAGCTCACGGGCGGCGTTGGCGCCCGTGCCCTCGGTGGCCATCCCTCCCTTGCCCTTCTCACCCGTGAAGTTCTCGGGACTGATCGATCGCGTCTCCGCATCGCTGAGACGCGGGAGAGTGGCGAGGTCCGTCTCGAGCCCGTCGAACCCCTCGCGCTCCTCACACCCCGAGAGAACCGCGGCGCCCAGCACGAGCAGAGCGAGCGCGCTTGCCGACTTCATCGTACACACGGTCAACCTCCTCCTGAACGAGGCATTGGTCGAGGTGCGCCTCCTACGGCGTCAACGGCACCAACCCCACCGCGTCGAGCATGAAGGCGTACTTGAACGCCAGCTCGCGGAGCCGGTCGTAGCGCCCCGACGACCCGCCATGGCCGCCCCCCATGTTGGTCTTGAGGTAGAGCGCGTTCCCGTCGGTCTTCGTGGCCCGCAGCTTCGCCACCCACTTCGCCGGCTCGAAGTACATGACCTGCGAGTCGTTGAGCGAGGTCGTGACGAGCATGCGCGGGTAGTCCTGCGCCCGGACGTTGTCGTACGGCGAGTACCGCATCATGTAGGCGTAGTGCTCGGGGACCCGCGGGTTGCCCCACTGCTCCCACTCCTGCGCCGTCAGCGGCAGGGACGCGTCGAGCATCGTGTTCACGACATCGACGAACGGCACGTCGGCCACGACGGCCCGGAACAGGTCCGGCCGCATGTTGACCACCGCCCCCATCAGCAGGCCGCCGGCGCTGCCGCCGTTCGCCACCAGGCGATCGGCGCTCGTGTACCGCAGCCGGACGAGCGCATCCCCGACGTCGATGAAGTCGTGGAACGTGTTGAGCTTGTTCATCATCTTCCCGTCGTCGTACCAGCGGCGCCCCATCTCCTGGCCGCCCCGCACGTGAGCGATCGCGTAGATGAAGCCCCGGTCCACCAGGCTCAGCACGTTGCTGTTGAACGTCGGCTCCATCGTGGCGCCGTAGGAGCCGTAGCCGTACAGCAGCAGCGGACCGGAGCCGTCGAGCCGCGCGCCGCGGCGGAGGAGCATGGACACCGGCACCTGCACGCCGTCGCGCGCCGGCACCATGAAGCGGCGCACCTCGTACCGCGAGGGGTCGTAGCCGCTCGGAATCTCCTGGCGCTTGAGCAGCACGCGCGTCTGCGCCGCCATGTCGTAGTCGTACACCGAGCTCGGCGTGACCAGGCTGGAGTAGCTGAACCGGTACACCGAGGTCCCGAAGTCCGGGTTCCCCGCCGGGAACACGCCGTAGGCGGATTCGGGGAGGGTGATGTAGTGGCTCGCCCCGCCGGCGAGCTCGGTGACGCGCAGGCGCCGCAGTCCTCCGCTGCGCTCGCTGACGACGACGTATCGCCGGAACACGTCCATCCCCTCGACGAACACGTCCTCGCGCGCCGGCAGCCAGTCGCTCCATTCGCCGGGTCCGGTCGCCGTGTCGGGGGCCCGCCGGATCCGGAAGTTCGTCGCGCCGTCGTTCGTGTAGAGGTAGAAGTACCCCTCTCCGTGATCGACGCCGTACTCGATGCCCGCGCGACGCGGCACCAACACGCGGGGCTCGGCCGTGGGCTGCGCCGTGGGGATGTAGCGTGTCTCGCCGGAGGTGAAGCCATCGGCGGAGATGAAGACGTACGCGCCGCTCCGCGAGCGTTGCAGGCCGACGTCGTTGAGGACGTTGTCCTCCTGGAACACCTTGACGTCCTGCTCGCGGGGCGTGCCGATCACGTGCCGCCAGACGGCGTTGCCGCGCTTGGCGGAGTCGGCGGTCATGTAGAAGAAGGTCCGGTTGTCGTCCGCCCAGGCGGTCCCGTTCCACACGTCCGGGATCCGGTCGAGCACCGCGCCGGTGACGAGGTCCTTCACCACCAGGGTGTACTCGCGGAAGGCGGTCGTGTCCTCGAGGAAGAGCAGCTTTCGTCCGTCGGGGCTCACGTCCATGCCGCCGAGCCCGTGGAACCGCGTGCCCGCGGCGAGGAGGTTCTGATCGAGGTAGACCTCCTCCGGCGCGTCCATCGTGCCCGCCCGGCGGCAGTAGATCGGATAGTCCTTGCCCGCCTCGGTTCTGCTGTAGTACCACCAGCCGCGGTCGAGGTAGGGGACGGAGAGGTCGGTCTGCTTGATCCGGCCGAGCATCTCCTCGAACAGCGCCGCCTGCAGCGCCTCGGTGTGGCGCATGCCCGCCTCGGTCCAGGCGTTCTCGGCCTCGAGGTAGCGGATCACCTCGGGGTTGGTCTTCTCACGCAGCCAGAAGTAGTTGTCCACCCGGATGTCACCGTGAAGCGTGTCCACCTTCGGGCGGATGGCCGCGACCGGCGGCGTCTGGGTCACCGCCTCGCGCGCCGGCGCCGCGACGAGGCCGAGGGTCATGAGCAGTGCAAACGTGAGCCGCTGCATGCTGTCTCCGAGGCTGACGTGGGATCTGCAGGACGGACGCTTCGGCATCAAAGCTAGTGCCTGCGCGGGCCTGTCCGCGAGTCATCCACCCCGAGCATCCTCCCCACCCCGGGGCGCTTTGCCACGAGTGGTCGCGCGGCCGCGCGGGGCAGCCCCCCCCTGGTCGGCCTCGAAGCGCGGCCACCCGGGGGAACCGCAATCGGAGATTGCCGCGCCCTAGACCTCGGCCGCCGACTCCACTAGCCTTCGCCGGAGCACCGCCGATCTGTCCCAGTGCCCGAGGTCGTCATGCTCCGCACCATCACCCGCCTGATCGTTCCCGCCTGCCTGGTGGCTCTGCCCCTGCTCCCGCGGGATGCCGCCGCGCAGGACAGTCCCTGGCCGTACGAGATCCCGACCGCGTCGGGGTACGTGATCACGCTCTACCAGCCGCAGCCGGAGGTACTGAACGACAATCTGCTCACCGGCCGAGCCGCCATGTCGATCACGCCTCCGAACGGCGCGCCGATTTTCGGGGCGCTCTGGTTCTCGGCGCGCATCTCGGCCGACGCCGACACCCGCGAGGCGATGCTGAGTGAAATCCGGGTGACACGCGTCCGGTGGCCCGACGCCACCGCGGAGCAGCAGGGGCAGTTTACGGTGATCGTCGAAGGCGCCTTCCCCGAGGGGTTGCCGATCGACATGGACCGGCTGTCTGCGAGCCTCGCGACTGCGGAGCGGGAGCAGCAGAGCCTCACGGATCTGAAGAACGATCCGCCGAGGATCGTCGTGACCGACGAGCTGTCGGTTCTCCTGCTCTACGACGGCGCCCCGCAGTCGCGCCCGATCCCCGACACCGATCTCGAGCAGGTGCTCAACACCTCGCTCGCGGTGGTCAAGGACACGCGCACCGGGACGTACTGGCTGAGCGGAGGGAAGGTGTGGTACAGCGCCGACGATCCGCTGGGGCCGTGGGTCCCGAACGCGCGTCCTCCCGAATCGATCACGACGCTCGTCCCTGCGGACACGTCGACGGACCCCGTGCCCGCCCCCCCGCCCGCCATCGTCACCGCGACCGAGCCCACCGAGCTGATCGTGACTGACGGGACGCCCAAGTGGCAGACGCTGGGCGGAGGTGACCTGCTGTACGTCGAGAACACCGAGAACCCGATCCTGCGGACGGTGGACCCGGCGCAAATCTACCTCCTCCTCTCGGGCCGGTGGTTCCGGGCCGCGGGCTTCGACGGGCCGTGGACGTTCGTCCATCCGGACAGCCTGCCGGCGTCGTTCGCGGAGATCCCGCCCGAATCGCCGATGGCCGGCGTGCGCGTTTCCGTCGCAGGATCGCGGGAGGCCGAGGACGCGATGCTCGACGCGCAGATCCCACAGACGGCGGCGATCGAGCGGAGCAAGGCGAAGCTCGACGTGACCTACGACGGCACGCCGCAGTTCACCGACATCGCCGGCACCAAGATCGCGTACGCGACGAACACGCCGGCGCAGGTGCTGCGGATCGAGGGGCGCTACTACGCGGTGGACCAGGGTGTGTGGTTTACCGCCGGCTCGGCCACCGGGCCGTGGGTGGTGGCCGACAGCGTACCCGAGGACGAGATCCAGCAGATCCCGCCGAGCGCGCCGGTCTACAACACGACGTACGTGCACGTCTACCAGTCGACGCCGCAGGTGGTGTACGTCGGCTACTACCCGGGGTACCTGTGGTCCTTCCCCTACTACGGCGTGCCGGTGTACGGCACGGGGTGGTACTACCCGCCGTACTGGGGCCCCGGCGGCTACTACCCGCGCTATCCGACGTGGGGCTTCCACGTGCACTACAACCCGTGGTACGGCTGGAGCTACGGGGTGAGCTGGGGCGTGGGGTTCATGCGTGTGGGTGTGTCGTTCGGCGGCGGCTGGGGCTACCGGGGCGGCTGGTACGGCGGCGGCTACCGGCGTCCGGTGTACATCAACACCGGCGACATCAACATCAACCGCGGCAACGTCAACATCGGGAACGCGATCGGCGGCAACCGCCCCACCACCGGTGCCATCGATCGCGGCGGGGTCGGCAATAACATCTACAACCGCCCGGAGAACCGCGCGCGCGTGGCGGACCGGTCGGCGACCGGCCGGCCCACGGCGGGCGCACGGCCGGCGCACCAGCCGGCGGTTGGCGCCCGGCCCGGTCAGCAGCCCGCCGCGGGCGCCCGGCCGAGCACGCGGGACAACAACGTGTTCGCGGACCGCGACGGCAACCTCTACCGCCGCGGAGACAGCGGGTGGGAGAGTCGTCAGGGCGGGAGCTGGCAGCCGCAGCGCACGCCGTCGCCGCAGCCGGCTCAGCCATCCGCCCGGCCCGGGGCGCGGCCGAGCACGGGCGCGGCGGCACCGTCAAACCTCAACCGCGACTTCCAGGCGCGGCAGAACGGCGCGAACCGCGCGGCACGGGCACCGAGCCGAGCGCCGGCGCGGCCGGCGCCCGGCCGGCGGAGATGATCGGCCGATACGATAGCCAATAGCCAATCGCCAATCCCGCGAATCTCCAATACCCCAGGGGAGAGTCGGGGCGCTTCCCCGCTCCTTCCTTGGGGCTTGGGGATGTCAAGGACTGGCCATTGGCTATTGCGTCCGGTCAGGGTCTCTTGATCGGATCCGGCGGCCGGTTCGGCAGCTTGCGCGGCTCGCGCTCCATCGCGGCGAGCACCTCGGCGATCGCCCGCTCGAGCTGCGGATCCTCGCCGTCGATCACCGACTGCGGATCGTTCGTCACCTCGATGTCCGGGTCGACGCCGTACCCCTCGATGATCCAGCTTCCGTCGGTGTCGTTCGTGCCCCCGATCGGCACGTAGGCGGTCCCGCCGTCGAGCAGCGGGCCGAGCCCCGAGATCCCGACCACGCCGCCCCACGTGCGCTTGCCGATCAGCGGGCCGAGGCCCGCCTTGCGGAACATCGCCGGGAAGATGTCGCCGTCGGACGCGGACGTCTCGCTGATGAGCGACACCATGTGGCCATGGAAGACGGTCCCGGGATAGGTATCCGCCGAATCGCTGAAGTGGCCGAACCCCGTACCGAGCAGCTTCGAGTCCAACCGCTCGATGATCCACTGCGAGATGTTGCCGCCTCCGTTCGACCGCACGTCGACGATCAACCCCTCCTTGCGGATCTGCGGGTAGTACCACTTGATGAACTCGTACGCGCCGGACGCGCCCATGTCGGGGATGTGCAGGTAGCCGACGCGGCCGTTCGTGGCCTCGTCCACCATCGCGCGGTTGCCCTGCGTCCAGTCGAGATAGAGCAGGTCCGACTCGTCGAAGATCGGCCGGAACGTCACCTTCCGCGCGCCCTCCACGGTCGGCCGCGAGTTCAGGGTGAGCGTGACCGGGTCCTGCCGGTTCCGGAGGAGCCGGTAGGGATTGTCATTCCCCGTCAGGTCCACGCCGTCGATGGCCAGGACGTAGTCGCCGACGCCGGCGTCCACACCCAACTCCGTGAGCGGTGAGCGGTACTTGTCCTCCTCGTTCTGGCCCCGGAAGATCCTGGCGATGCGGTAGCGCCCGGCCCGGGCGTCCAGCTCGAAGCGCGCGCCGGGGAGCGCCACCCGCGGGCGGTCGGGCAGCTGGAAGTCGCCGCCCTCGATGTAGGCGTGCCCCACGCTCAACTCGGCCACCATCTCGCCGAGGACGTAGTTCAGGTCGGAGCGGTGCGCGACGTACGGCAGGAGCTGGCGGTAGCGGTCGCCGATCGCCTTCCAGTCGTAGCCGTGCATGTTCGCGACGTAGAAGAAGTCGCGGTACTTGCGCCACACCTCGTCGAAGATCTCCGCGAACTCCTCGCTCGGCACGCGGTCCACCGCGAGGTCGGCGGTCGAGACGGTCTTCGCGTCCTTCGCGCCCGGCTTGGCGTCGTACAGCTTGTAGGCACCTCCCTGGCGCACCAGGATCTTCGTCCCGTCGCCCGAGAGCGCGGCGCCACCCACGTCCTCGACGAGCGCCGAGGCCTTGCGTTCCTTCAGGTCGAAGATGCGGAGCGTCCGGCTCTCGTAGGAGGAGCGTCCGTAGAACGGCGCACCGGACGTGGCGTAGAGCAGGTAGCCCTTCACCGCGGCGAGCCCGCCGATGTTGTCAGCCTCGACCGGCACCACGGCCACGCGGCCCGCGAGCCCATCGAAGTCGATCGCGACCGGCTTGGGCCCGGACTCCTTGGATTCACCGGCCGCCGGCTTCTCGGCCGGCTTCTCCTCGAGCGTCACCTCGTCCGAGCGCGGCGGGAACGGCGGCTTCACATCCTTCCGGAGTGCCATCGCGAAGATGCCGGTGGTGCGGTTGCCCGCGTAGTTCCACTCGATGGTCGAGATCTGCGGCGCGTACTGGCGGTTGGAGAGATAGTAGAGGTAGTCGCCCGCGGGATCCCACGCCGGGGAGTACACGCTGAACGTCCCGTCGGTCACCCGGTGCAGGCGGCCATCGGCCGCGCCCCAGAGGTACAGGGCGTTGGTGCCCGCCCGCTGGCCGAGCGAGAAGGCGAGCCACTGGCCGTCGGGCGACCAGGCGTAGTCGCCGACGCGGCCGTACAGGTCGTCCGCCACCTCGGTCATCGTCCTGTCCGCCACGGACACGACCCACACCTTGCCGTCGTGATCGCCCACCGCGAGGTGCTTCCCGTCGGGCGCCCACACCAGCCCGCCGAGCTGGCCGACGTTGGTGCTGGTGAGCGCCACCGCCGGTCCGGAGCCGTCCTGCGGCACGGTGTAGACCTGGTCCTCCCCGCCCATGTCGGAGATGAACGCGATCGTGCGCCCGTCGGGGGACCAGACCGCCTCGCGGTCGTGGGCCGTCGAGGAGTTCGTGAGGTTGCGGGTCGGGCCGCGCTCGATCGGCACCGAGAACACGTCGCCGCGCGCGGTGAACACCGCCCGCTCGCCCTTGGGCGACAGCTCGAACCCCTCCACGAAGCGCGACACCGCGTAGCGGCTCGGCCGGCGGTTGAGCCCGTCGTCGGGCACCGTGATGGCGATCGTCGTCTCCGCGCCGGTCTGCGTGTCGTACACCGCCAGCTCGCCGCCCAGCTCGTAGACGATCTTCCCGCGGTTGTCCGAGGATGCCCAGCGCACGTCCCACGTGGTGGAGCGGGTGACCGGCGCGACCGCCTGCGAGGCGACGTCGAACCGGTACAGGTTGAGCGTGTTGTCCCGGTCGGACACGAAGTAGATCGCGCCGCCGATCCACATCGGATCCCGCTCGGTGCGCACCGAGTGCGCGACCGGCTGAACCTGGTTCGACGCGAGGTCGTAGATGTACAGGTCCTGCGCCCAGCCGCCCTGGTAGCGCTTCCAGGTGCGGAAGTCGCGGAACAGCGGCGAGTAGATCATGCGCTGGCCGTCGGGGGAGAAGTCGCCCGCGCCCGCCGTCGGCATCGGCAGTTTCACCGGCAGCCCGCCGCCCACCGCCACGGTGTAGAGGGCGGTCTCGGTGCGGCCGCCGTCGGCGTCGCGCAACGAGCGGAACAGCACCTTCGTCCCGTCGGGCGACCACCCGTACACCTGGTTGTCGTAGCCCCAGCGCGGCGCGAGCGGCCCGTGCGCCGGATACCAGGTGAGCTGTTTGGGCTCGCCGCCCGCGGCGGGCATGACGTACACCTGCTCGTCGCCGTCGTACTGGCCGGTGAACGCGATCCACTGCCCGTCGGGCGAGAACTTGGCGAACAGCTCCTGGCCCGGATGGGCGGTGAGCCGCACCGCGGTCCCGCCGGACGCCGGGGCCTTCCACAGGTCGCCGCCGTAGGAGAACACCACCGTGTCGCCGTGGATGTCCGGAAAGCGCAACAGCTTCGTCTGCGCCGCCGCCGGTGCGGCGGCGGCCACCACCGCCAGCGTGAGCGCGCCGAAGAGAGCACTGCGTGCCTGGTATGTCATTGACCGCTCCTTGGGGATGTCCAATGACCAGTCCCAGAAATGCCCCATGTCCTCGGGCGGCGCAAGGGACTCCCCGTGCCCACCCCCCTGGCTCTTGAACACTTGCGGGATCGGATATCGGACATTGTCCCCCCTCTTGCGACCGACCCGACCGACCGACAATTCTTTCCGGCATGGAATTCCTCAACTTTCTCATCATCCTCTGGGCCGCCTGGCTCGTGTGGCGGCGACCCGAGAAGGAGCGGCTCGCCTTCGGGCTGCTCGTCGTCAGCTGCCTCATCATGGCGCTGCTGTTCTTCATCGGGACCCATACGTCCCTCGTGCCGGGGGTGAACCTGTGACGACGATGTCCGAGGCCCGGCTGCGCTCGGTTCTCGCGTGGGTCGTGCTCGCGCTCGTCGCGGTCCCCGTGGGCGGGGCCGTCTGGCTTGGCGTGGTCCACGGGGAATCGCCCTGCATCCTCTGCTGGGCGCAGCGCACTTCGATGGTGCTCGTCGCGCTCGTCGCGCTCTTCGTGCTCCGGTACGGGCCGCGCCCCCGCTACCTCGGCATGGTGGTGCTGCTCGGTGCGTGGGGCACGTTCATGGCGATCCGGCACTCGGCGCTGCATCTCGCGCGCGACGTGGGCCAGGGCTTCGCCGCTCCCTATTTCGGCGTGCACACCTACATCTGGTCCTGGGTCATCCACTGGGTCGCCCTCGGCGTCATCGGCGTGCTGTTGCTCCTCCTGAAGGAGGAACCGGCGGAACCGGAGCGCCGAGAGCCGGGACGCGTGGGTCGGTTCGCGATGGGGTTCTTCGTCCTGGTCGTCGGCGCAAACGCGCTGCAGGCCTTCGTCACCACGGGACCGCCGCCGTTCATGGGCCAAGCCGATCCGGTCCGCTTCTCGCTCAACCCGAAACGCTGGGTGTGGATGTCCAACGACGAGTTGAGGGGCGGGATCTCGTTGCGCGGCTCGTGGGCCGTTCCGCGGCCCGACCCGGCAGCCGTGGAGGCCGACGCCGACCCGGCGAACGGACCGCTCGCGGATCTCCCGGTGCTCGCCGTGCAGAGCTGGATGCGGATTGCCGCGCCGCTCGACGGGCGGCTCACGGACCTCGCCCACCATCCCGCCATGGGCGGGTACGTCGCCGTCACCGATGGGTTCGGCGTATACGTGCTCGACAGCGCGCTGTCAGCGATCGTACACCAGGTGGAGTTGGATCATCAATTCGCCATCGATCTCACGCCGCTCGCCGGCGCGGCGTTCTTGGGCGACACGCTGGCCGTGCTGTCCACCAACAAGAGCTACGTGCTGCTGCAGCCCGACCCCGGGGCCGACGCGGACCACGAGTGGCGGCACTTCCGCACGACCAGCGGTGACGTCACCGAGCTGCGCCGGTCCCGCTTCGCCACCGTGCGCGCCCGACAGATGTACGTCCTGTCGCTCGCGTACGATCGGCTCGCGGACGAGTTGATCACCGTCTCCGTGCCGTCCCCGCGACACCGGCGGCTCGTCGTATCGCGGTTCGCACGCAGCGACATGATGCTCGCGTCGGAGTTCCTGCCACGACTCGGCCCCGGCGTCACGTGGAGGGGCGAGGAACGCTCACTGGCGGAGTACGTGGTGACGGGCGCCGTCGCCGTCGACGGGATGCTCTACGCCTTCAGCGCGGCGTACTCCACGCTGCTGGTGATCGATCTCCGGACCACGCTGGTCACGGCGGCCTACGCCGTGCCGGAGATCGCGCAGCCGGTGGGGCTCGCGGCGCGGGGGGCCGAGCTGCTTGTCGCCCAAGCGGACGGGAGAGTGGCCGTGATCGGGCGACCCGGAGTCAATGTAGAATAGCCAACCCCGGGAATGCCCAAGGTCCAAGGGGGGCTGGTTCCTTGCGCCGTCCTTGGACACTAGGCATTTGTGGGATTGGCGATTGGACATTCCCGCCTCCCTACGCCGGGATCTCCTCGACACCCCACGCCTCGTTGATCGCCCCCCAGGGAACGACGTTCGGCTTGACGAACGGCCGCCGCACCTCGTCCAGGGTGGCGCCTCGCACCTCGACGTCGCTCACGCCGGCGGGCCCGAGGCCCGCGCGATACGCCCACGTGAACGTGGGAACCTCGCTCGGCCCGATTCCCATGACGTCGGCGGCCACCAGGTCGGTCGCCAGCGGATTCGTTCCCGCGACGATCACGTTCATCGGAACCAGCGTCCCGCCGGAGGGGCCGTCCCCCTCCATCGCGGTCGAACCGTCGACCACCGTGAGCCCCAGCTTGTTGGCGCGGACCATGTCGATCGTCTCGAACGCAATACCCGGCGACTCCGCCATGGCTGCCTGGTCGTGCAGCCACGCCCGCACCGAGTAGTACACCGTCCCGGGATACAGGCCGATGAGGTTCTTCATGCCCAGTGTGACGGTCGCCAATACGTGGGTCTTCATCATCGGGACCGAGCACAACAGGTCGATGTCCGTCAGCGACTGGTGCAGGGTGAGCTTGTCGAACACGAACCCGTTCGGCACGTCGACCTCCGCCAGGTCGCCCGAGTGCAGGTTGACGAGCGGGATCCGCAGCGACTTGGCGAGATCACTGTAGCCAAGCGTGTCGAACACGTACTGCTGCATGCGGTCCAGCATCTCGCGGTTGCGCGTCCGGTAGGTGACGGCTCCCTGCACGTTGAAGCCGTTCGCCGCCGCCGACCCTTCACCGACAATCACCTCCTTGCCCGCGCGCTGCATGAGCTCGGCGAGCGTCTTCACGACCACCGGCTTGGTGGTGAAGGTCGGGTCCTCGGCCACCAGGTTCGGCTTGAGCATGATCCGATCCTTGCCCTTCGCCACCGTTTCCATCCCGCCGAGGAGGTCGATGGCCTCCTCGACGGCGAGATCGACCCTGTCGTGGCGGATGCGCACGACGCTCACGATCGGCCGTTCGGCGGGCGGGCGGGCCGAGGCGCGGACCGGTATCAGGCTCCCCGCGGCCGTGCCGAGCAACGCGCCCGCGCCGCGCTTCACGAAGTCTCTGCGTGTCGGGTGTCCATGTGCGTGTCTCATGGGATTCCCTACCGGGCGGAAGGCGCTCAGGTTTCGCCGGCGCCGACGAAGGGCCTGCTGACCACCGCCGACGGCTCGGGTCTACACCATGGGACGGTGGATCCGGGATTACAAGGACGAGAATGGTCGCCTTTCGGTGAGCGCCGAGGTGGGCACGGCAGCCGCCTGCTCGAAGGAGAGATTGCCCGGCTTGGCAACGAGGTGCCGCTCCTT
>Ga0209536_100002450_pt1 | contig 30283 bp, 23 predicted proteins | sample DeeMarSeWOR28_12_FD_187461 | JGI IMG/M metagenome (GOLD analysis project Ga0209536, IMG submission 187461) | Marine sediment microbial communities from White Oak River estuary, North Carolina - WOR-2-8_12 (SPAdes) (version 2) | ecosystem: Environmental > Aquatic > Marine > Intertidal zone >...
ACAGCGGCAGCGGCGGCTGGGAGCAGCTGTGCTTCGACTTCACGGGTTCGACCGACGGGCCGGCATCCAACGGGATCACCTTCATCTTCGACCTGGGTGTCACCGGCGACGCAGCCAACGACCCGGACAACTGGACTTTCTACTACGACGACATCGAGCAGGTCGGGAACTGCGATGACGGCGGAGGCGGAGCCCTCGGCCCGGTGGACTTCGAGCCGGACGGCCAGGGGCAGGACTTCACCTGGAACGTGTTCGAGAACGTCGACAATCCGCCGGTGCTCGTCCTGGCCAACCCGGATGCAAGCGGTGTGAACACGTCGGCTAATGTCGCGCAGTTCACGGCCCGGCAGGCGGGTCAGACCTTTGCAGGCACCGTCACCAGCGACCTGCCGACGTTCACGCTGGACTCGACCAACAGCTGCGTGAAGATCAAGGTCTGGAAGCCGGTGATCAGCGACGTCGGCATCAAGTTCGAGACGGCGACGGCGGCTTCCAGCGGCGAGATCAAGGTCGCGAACACGGTGACGGGCGAGTGGGAGGAGCTGACCTTCGACTTCTCCGGCAAGATCGGCGAGCCGAGCTCGACGGACATCACCGGCTTCGTGCTGTTCCCGGACTTCGCCGCGCGGACCCAGGACAACGTCATCTACTTCGACGACATCCGGTTCCTGGACGGCGCCGAGTGTGGTGGCGGTGGCGGTACGCCAGTCGCCGTGGATTTTGAGGGCGATCCGGCGCAGTTTGACTTCGGTCCCGACGGTGGCTTCGGCGGCGGCGTGTCGACGGTGATCGCCAACCCGGACCCGAGCGGGATCAACACCAGCGGCCAGGTGGTGCGGATGCAGAAGTTCGCCGGCGAGGTCTTCGGCGGCAGCACGCTCGCCCTGCCGGCCGGCGTGGACTGGAGCCAGGGCGAGACCTTCACCATGAAGGTCTGGTCGCAACGAATCGTGCCGGTGCTGTTCAAGCTGGAGGGCCTGAACCAGGAGCGGAGCGACGACCACGATGGCGGCAGCCAGTGGCAGGAACTGTGCTTCGACTTCGCCGGAGCGACGGCCGGGGCGGCCGTCACGGGCTTCACCATCATCTTCGACCTGGGCGTGGCGGGCGATGCCGCCAACGACCCGGACAACTGGACGTTCTTCTACGACGACATCCAGCAGAACGCGGACGGCTGTGCCGTGGCCCCGCCGCCGGCATTCGAGACGATCACCTTCGACGACCCGGGGACGACCTACACGCTGACCGACTTCGGCGGCAACCTGTCGACGGTGACGAACGATCCGGCCGGTGGCCCCAACCAGGTCGTTCAGGTGGTCAAGCCGGTGGGCGCTGAGCTGTGGGCGGGGACGACGGTGTCGACGCTGGCCGGCGACGCGGTGCCGCGGATCCCGCTGGCGGCGGGCAGCACGCGGATGTCGGTGCGGGTGTACTCGCCGGACGCCGGGATCCCGGTGCGGCTGAAGGTCGAGGACGCGTCGAATGCCGCGGTCTCGGTCGAGACAGAGGCGACGACGACGGCGGTCAATACCTGGGAAACGCTGGTTTTCGACTTTGCGAACCAGGTGCCCGGGACGGCGGCGTTCGACGAGGCGAACACCTACGACAAGGTGTCGATCTTCTTCAACTTCGGCACCACCGGTGCGGATGCCGGGGAGAAGACCTACTACTACGACGACATCGCAATGGCGGCCGTGCCGCCGTCGTTCGAGACCATCACCTTCGACGATCCCGGGACGACCTACACGCTGACCGACTTCGGCGGCAACCTGTCGACGGTGACGAACGACCCGGCGGGCGGCACCAACCAGGTGGTCCAGGCGATCAAGCAGGGCTTCGCGGAGTTGTGGGCCGGCACGACGGTGTCGACGCTGGCCGGTGACGCGGTGCCGCGGATCCCGCTGGCGGCGGGCAGCACGCAGATGTCGGTGCGGGTGTACTCGCCGGACGCCGGGATCCCGGTGCGGCTGAAGGTCGAGGACGCGTCGAATGCCGCGATCTCGGTCGAGACGGAGGCGACGACGGCGGCGGTCAATACCTGGGAGATACTGGTGTTCGACTTCGCGAACCAGGCAGCGGGCACCGCTCCGTTCGACGAGGCGAACACCTACGACAAAGTGTCGATCTTCTTCAACTTCGGCACGACCGGTGCGGATGCCGGGGAGAAGACCTACTACTTCGACGACGTCGCTGTCGTGCCGTAGGGCGCCGCAATGCGGGCAGACGGCACGGCGCCTCGAGGGGTCCGAGCAACGGTCAATCTGACAAGTAGAGTAGTCAACATGGCGGTTTCAAGCTTCCTCCGAAACATGCGACAGGCCGGCGGCCTGCTGGTCATTGCGCTCGCCCTGGCCGCGCCGCTGCAAGCGCAAGCCCAGGCCGACCGGGTCACCACCTTCAAGGACGACAAGGGTTGGAAGCTCCAGGTCAACGGTGAGGACTTCTACGTCAAAGGGGTCGTCTGGGGCTACTCGCCGCGCGGGCAGAACTACACGTACAACCTCTGGGGAGAGTCCGACGACTTCATCAGGAAGGTCCTCGACTACGACTTCGGGCTGATGAAAGCTGCCGGCGTCAACGCGATACGCAGCTTCAGCGAAATCCCGCCGGAGTGGGTCACCTACATCTACCGGGAACACGGCATCATGACGGTGATCAATCCGCTCATGGGCCGCTACGGCTACACGATCGGTGGCAAGTGGGTCCCGTTCGTCGACTACTCCGACCCGCTCACCCGGGAGACGCTCAAGCGCGACATGGTGGAGATCGTCCGCAAGTACAAGGACGTTCCCGGCGTGCTGATGTTCGCCTTCGGCAACGAGAGCAACTACGGGCTCTCCTGGTCGAGCTTCGAGATCGAGAACCTGCCCGAGGGTGAGCAGAACACGGCCAAGGCCCGCTATCTCTACAGCCTGTTCAACGAGGTGATCGCAGCGGGCAAGGCGGTGGCTCCCAACCACCCGTTCACGATCGTCAACGGCGACATCCAGTACATCGACCTGATCGCCGAGTACTGCAAGGACATGGACGTTCTCGGCGTGAACGCCTATCGCGGCCCGAGCTTCACCAACCTGTGGGCGGAGGTCGACCGGAAGCTCGACCTGCCGGTAGTGTTCTTCGAGTTCGGCAGTGACGCATTCAACGCTCGCAGGTTCGAGGAGGACCAGCGTTCGCAGGCGCTGATGCTCAAGGACCAGTGGCAGGAGATGTACAACAAGGCCTACGGCAACGGCGAGGAGGGCAACTCCATCGGCGGCTTCGTGTTCGAGTGGCGCGACGAGTGGTGGAAGTACCTGCAGATCGAGAACCTGGACAAGCAGGACAACAACGCCTCGTGGTCGAACCAGGGCTATCTGTTCGACTGGGCCGAAGGCAAGAACAACATGAACGAGGAGTGGTTCGGCATCGCCGCACTGGGGCTGCCGAACTCCGATGGCGTCTACGAGGCCCGGCCGCGGATGGCCTACGACGTACTGTCCGAAGTGTGGGCATTGGATCCCTACGACGCCAGCAAGGCCCAGATCAACGCGATGTTCGCGAGCATGGACATGGCGCTCTACGAGCTCAAGGGCGACGTACGACAGCTCAAGGCCGACAACAGGGAAAGCAAGCGCTGGCTGCGACTCACGGGCGGTGACATCCGCGGGGAATTCGCGTTGCGGGGCACCGAGGAGGAGATTCGCATCGACGGCGAGGATGCCGTCGAGTTCTCCGACGGACAGATGCTGTTCGTCGATTTCGGGTTCCAGCCGACCGAGGAACTCGAGGGGCAGTTCTCGCTCAACATCCTCGGCAACGTGGCGGACAAGAGGCCGCTGGAATTCACCTACGGCGATCGCGGTCTGCCGATCGTGATCGACAATGCGACGACGGAGATCCAGGATGTCGACGTCGAGCCCGTGATCATCGCCGATCGCGAGAGGGTCGAGATCTATGACTTCAGCGCGAACTTCCGCGGCAAGCACGCCGATATAGAGGCCTTCTACCACACGCCGCGTTTCCACTGGGGCTATGAGGGCGACTTCTTCGGTCTCGTCCGGGAAGCGACCGACATCTCGGGGATGGATGTCTGGAATGCCAAGGCGCCCGAGGGAATCGAGATCCAGGGCAAGGGCGCGTTCGAAGGCCTGACCCTGCTGGGCGGCCCCGAGGTCTACTGGGGGGCCAACCCGAAGTTCGTGGTCAAGTACGATCTCGACCTCGGGCGGGTCGGCCTGAGCCTGATCCATTCGGAGGACGTCGCGCGGCTGGGGCAGGGCGCCGCGGCGACCCAGGCGACCGAGCGACAGTCGCGCCAGACGACGATCTACGCGGAGGCGGAGCTCTTCAAGGACGTCAAGCTCGAGCTGGGCGGGATCATGTCGGCGACCGAGAAGGTCGACGAAATCTATACGCGGCTCGGTCCGGACGGGAACATCTACAAGGACGAGATCAAGTTCGAGGACACGCTCGGCTTCAAGGCCAAGCTGACCTTCCCAGTGTTCGGGGCGGAGACCTACGTCTCAGGGCACTACGCCGGCCTGGTGGCGGACGGCGGCGACCCGCTCAAGACCTTCGGCGTCACCGATCCGAGCCGGTTGCCGTACTCGGGGCTCGGCAACAAGCAGGAGTACGAGGCCGGAATGATGATGCATTTCGGCAACCTGATGATCTACCCGCGCCTGATGTACCGGGACAACTTCATCCACGCCAACCCGTTTATCCCGCCGTCCATCGATCCCGACGGCACGCTCAATCCCGGCCTCAGCCCCCGCGACCGGGACAACGACCCGTTCGCCGTACTGGGCAACCGCGAGGCCCGGTCGGCGGAAATGTTCTTCACGTGGGATCCGACGGGCGCGACGCCTTTCTACGACTGGGACAACGAGTGGCGGGAGGACGCGAAGTTCGCGTTCAATTTCGGAGGCACCTACACGGAGTTCCCGACGCCCACGGACGCCTACCTGTTCTTCTACGAACCGTCTGGGGCGAACGCGTCGTTCGGGCGCGGCCTGCCGGCCGAGGACGTGTGGGCCCTGAGCAGCCGGTTGGTCTTCAATCCGACCCAGAGGTCGCGGTACATCTTCAGGCTGGTCCGGGGGTTCGACCAGTCGACGGGCAACCCGGACGGCGGCACCCGCGACTACTTCGAGTTGCACGGCAAGGCATTGCTGAATCGCAGGCACCTGATCAGCGGATACTTCCTGAAGGACGCGTGGGGTCCCTACGACTTCTACCGGCAGTTCAACCTCACCTACCCCGAGCAGTACAAGCTCGACTACGCCTACCTGCTCGGGTCGCCGGGAATGCTCGGCTCGAAGATGGACGAGGAACGGGCTACGCGGATCGGTATCCGGGGCATCCTGCGAACGACGGACGAGAATTCGCCGGACGAGGAGTACCTGGATGGCCTGAACGACTACCTCTTCCTCGTCGTTGTCTATTTCACCTACCGCTTCTAGCGGGCGTCAGGCGCTGGCCGGGGAACCATTTACATGAGCCACACATACGGAACGATCATCGGCCCGAACCGCGGCCGACTGTTGGGAACGGCGCTGCTGGTGGCGCTGGGCGTCCTCGTCGCAGGCTGCCAGGGAGAACCGGGACCGAACGACGGCGAGGTCATCAATACGATCGTCCTGCCGACAGATACGCTGGTCAACCTGGCCTGCGCAGACGTCGGCATTTTCACCGAGCAGTGCGTGCTCGAGGATCCCGAAAACCCGTTCGTGACCGTCCCGATCATCGAGTTCGACGTCAACGATCCCGATGCGACCAACAAGTTCGAGCTGTTCAGTTCCATCCCGGCGGGCAGGACGGGCGCCAAGGCGCGGTACTACTTCTGGGCGACCGCCCTTGCGCGACGCGCGTCTGGCGAGAACCAGTTCTACACCGCTCTCGCCCTGCACGAGCTCTGGAACTACAACGGCGATCCCATCATCCAGGCACAGGCCCTGAAGGCCTACCGTTCGGTGCTGGACAACTTCTTCGGCTCGGTGACCGTTTTCACGTGTTGCGAGAGCGTCAGGCCGCCGGACGATCCCCGGGGTCCGATTCCTTTCCCGATCGGCCTGAACGAACTGACGGCGGACAACCTTTATAGGACCGATGCGACGGGCTACCGGCGTCTGGTAGAGGGCGACCCGCTTCTGGTCCTGGAGGTACTGCTCGAGTGGGGCTACCGCTATCGGCCTGCAAATCCACCAGACTACACGGACGGACTCGTGTTCGTGAACACGGGCTGAGCCCGGTTCCTCGAGTCCTGGTAACGAAGCCCGCCCTCGTCGGTGCCGTGCTGCTCGCAGCGGGGCTGCCGTATCCGTACGTGGCGCATGCCGAGGCCATACCTGTCGAGGCGAGGCAGACCGACGAGGGCTGGCAGCTCTTGCGGGGCGGTGAGCCCTATTTCATACGGGGTGCGGGCGGCGACGCGTCGCTGCACGCTCTCACCACGGCCGGAGCCAATTCCGTCCGCACCTGGGGTGGCGACGTTGGCACGTTGCTCGACGATGCGCACGAGCTGGGCCTGACCGTGACGGTCGGGATCTGGCTCGGCCACGAGCGGCACGGCTTCGACTATTCCGACGAAACCCAGGTCGCGGAGCAGCTCGAGCGGGCGCGGCAGATGGTGCTGCGCTACCGCGATCACCCGGCGCTGCTGATCTGGGGCATCGGCAACGAGATGGAAGGTTTCCAGGAAGGCGAAGATCCTGCGATCTGGGCTGCAGTGAACCAGGTCGCGGCGATGGTGAAGGAGCTCGATCCCAATCATCCGACGATGACGGTGACCGCCTTCGTCCACGGCCAGCGCATCGAGTTCGTCCACCGGCGCTGCCCTGCGATCGACATTCACGGCGTCAACGCCTACGGTGGAGCGGCACAGGTTCCGCGGTTGCTGCGGGAAGGCGGGGCGACCAAACCTTTCGTGCTCACCGAGTTCGGGCCTCCCGGCCCCTGGGAGGTGCCGAGATCCGGGTGGGGCGCGCCGTACGAGCCGACGAGCCAGGAGAAGGCCCGCTTCATGCGGGAGACCTATGAGGCTGCGGTGCTCGGCGCTGGCGGCATGACGCTCGGCTCCTACGCCTTCCTCTGGGGCCACAAGATGGAAGGCACCGAGACCTGGCTGGGAATGCTCCTGGAGGACGGGTCGCGTACGGCCTCGGTCGACGTGATGACCGAGCTCTGGTCGGGCAGGGCACCCGCAGATCTCGCGCCGCAGGCAAGCCCGCTGCGGGTCGACGGATCCCCGGCGGTCGATCCGGGACAGGTCGTGAGCATTGCTGCCACAGTCGAGGATCCTGAAGGCGGCGAGATCCGTGTCGCATGGGTATTGCGTCCCGAGTCCGGTGAGTACGCGACGGGCGGGGACTACCGGCCGGGACCGCCCGCCATCGAGGGGGCGATCCTCGAGTCAAGGCGCGACGGTGCCCGCGTGCGAATGCCCCGGGAGCCGGGCCCGTATCGGCTCTTCCTCTACGCCTATGACGACGCCGGCCACGCCGCCACGGCCAATGTTCCATTACTGGTCCGGGGACCGGTACGCCCGCGGATGCCGTTTCCGGTCTACGAGGACGGCTTTGAGGGCATGCCCTGGATTCCCTCGGGGTGGATGGGCGGTATCGAGCACCTGACGCTCGACGGGAACCAGAAGGAGGTCGTCTTCGAAGGCGACGCGGCGATCCGCCTCCGGTTCGAGGGTCGGTTCGGCTGGGCTGGCATCGCCTGGCAGGATCCTCCGAACAATTGGGGTGATCTCGAAGGCGGCCATGACCTGCGGGGCGCGACCGCACTGGAGGTGTGGGCGCGCGGCGAGTACGGTGGCGAGCGCGTGACCTTCGGCGTCGGCCTGCTCGAGCCGGACCGGGTCTTTTCGGACTCCGGGATTGCCAAGGTCGAGGGAATCGTGCTGACCAGGGAATGGAAGCGTTACCGCGTTCCGCTGGAGGAAGCCGACCTCTCGAGCATCAAGACCGGCTTCGTCGTCACCCTGACCGGTAGGGCAACCCCCGTGACCATCTACCTGGACAGCATCCGCTTCGTTCGCTGACGCCTCTCCGTGATGCGCGCGGGCGGGCAGAGTGCTGGCCAATCACTCGGGGGCAAGGTCGGGATACAGATCCCGCATCACGAGCTTGGGCGTCCGGTCGACGTTGAAGAGGCCCCAGTGCTTCTCGGGTTCCAGCGGGTCGGGCGACCCCTTCCACGGCTCGTCGAAGGCCTCGAACACGAAGGTCAGGATCTCCTCGGCGGACGTCCACTCCATGAGCTGCCTGTAGTAGCTGGCCTGCAGTTCCTCAGACGCGTTGTGCGGATCGATGCCCCGGCCGTTGGCCGCGGTCGTCCAGCCGGCCTCGGTGATGATGACCGGCTTGCCGGGGTAGTGATCGACCACCGAGCGGTAGTTCTGCTTCGTGTACTCGAGCGCATCGTCGAGGGAGCGGTACTCCCACGCCGGATAGGTGTGCACCGCGATGAAGTCGAGTACCTCGGCCAGCGGCTCGAGCTTGTAGGTCCACGGCACGTAGTTCTCGCAGAAGGTGATCGGCTGGCTGATCCCTTGCCGCACCTCGGCGACGTAGGTGACCAGGCTGTCGACCGGAACCATGTGGTCCGTCCACTCCACGCTTGCTTCGTTGCCCACGGAGACCGCGAAAACGGTGTCCCCGTGGCGGTTCGCCAGGTCGATCAGCCGGCGGACTTCCGCGGCGTTCGCGTGCCGGTTCGCCGCCAGCGTTTCCTCGCTGAACTCGGCGCCCCAGGGGCAGTGCGGATTGCTCATTTCCGCAGCCATGTCGAGCCCGAGCATGACCTTGAAGTCCAGTGACTCTGCGCTGACCACGTCCAGGACCAGCTCCGCGTGCGGGCTGCAGTCGTAGAGCCGGAGGTATTTCCAGTTGCGCGCGAGGATCAGCAGATCCTCGCGGATCTGATCGCGGGAGGGATACACCCGGCTGGCCGGACTCTGCCCTTCGCGGTAACCCGAGTAGCAGATGGCGTTGCCGCGTGGTATCCGGCCGGTCGCCGCGATACCGGTCTTGACCATCGCTTGATCACCCATACTTCGGCCTGCCGTCCTTGTCCCAGAGACCCCAGTACGCGCCCACGTCGCCTTCGGCAGCTACCTTCCAGGCCTCGTCGAAGGCAGAGAAATAGAAGACCTCGATACCGTCCTCGTCGGCCCAGCGGCAGGTGTCGAGGAAATACTTGATGGCGTTCTCGAACGACGGTATTGCACCGCCTGTCGCGGTGCCGGTATCCGGCCAGCCGGTCTCGCTGATGATGACCTTCTTGCCTTGCCCTGCGCGCACGGCGCGGCGGTACATCTCCTTCATGTACAGCAGAGCGTGCTCGGCGGGGCAGCCTTCCCAGAAGGGGTAGCAGTTCGCCAGGATTACGTCGCAAGCCGCGCTGATGCGCGGATGGTCGTTGAACTCGAAGTAGGCGTCGACGTAGCCGACCGGGACACCGGGCGCAGCTGCCTTGGCCCGTGCGATATAGTCGAGCAGCTCCTTCTCGCCGAGATCGCCTCGCAGGAGCACCTCGTTGCCGACGCCGAGGATATCGGCCTGTCCGTCCCGGGCGAGCCGGATCGCGTTGTCCAGCTCGACTTCGTTCTTGGCGTGATCCTCTCCCAGCCAGACGCCGACGAGCGTCTTCAGCCCGTAATCCCTGGCGACGCCCGGGATGAGCTCGTTGCCGTCGGTGCAGGAGAACGTGCGGATCCAGCGGACGCACGACCGGACGATGGCCAGCCGCTCGCGGATCTGCGCCTCGCCGACGGCGTCGCCGGGTCCTTGTCCTTCCATCAAAGGGCTGAAGCAGAGGCCGTGGATACCGGTGTCCAGCCTCTTCCGGACGAGTGCACGAAGATCCGAGAGCGACAGTCCGGCGAGATCGAGACCGGCAAGCGACATGCGTCGCTGATAGAGGTTGGACATGAGCTATCCCTCAGAGGGCCGCTGCGCAAGCTGCCGTGGGGCGGGCGCGCTGCGGCCATTTCGTCGCTGAAACTGGGGAGATATCCTATCCCAGGCTGACAGCGCTGTCATCTCGGGGCCCGGCGGGGCGCATTCTGCTCGGCAGCTGCCGCATTCGGGAAGGCCCTGCGGACGGCGCCTAGAACTGGCGCTCGAGTATGCGCTGCTTGATTCGCTGGAATTCCTCGTCCGTGACGTATCCGGCGTCCTTCAATTCACCGAGGTCCCGCAACTGCTTCAGCGCGCGCTCGGTCAGCTCGTCGTCGGTGGCCGGCGGGCGAGGCGGCGCGACCGAGCCGGCTGCCATGGAAGACGGACCGGAGCGTGGCGGGCTGTAGGATCCCGTCGGGTCCACGACGCCGCTCGAGGTCGGCGTACCAGGCTGTCGGGACGTCTCTCCGGTCGATTCGCCGAGAACGTCTGGTGCGGCCCTCTGCACTTCACGCTCTTCGCGCATCCGGCGCTCCGCCTCCGCCTGGGTGCGCTGGTTTCCCAGACGTGCTCGCTCGGAGGCGGCATCGGGCGTCTGCCCGGCGGCGAGGCCCGGCCCGAGGCCGAGGAGGCAGAGGAGCGCTGCGGGGCGGGTTTTGCTCATCGGCGCATCCTAACGTGTCCTGTCGAGCCGTGTGCAACCCGTCCCGAGCGCTTCAACGCGGATACCGGCTGACCCCGGGTCGCGGCGGTCTGCTGCACGGTAGGGGGGCGACTTGGAGCCGGACAGAGACAAGGCGCCCGATTGGGCGCCCTGGAGGAGTCGTTGGCGACCTGACGACTCGGTGATGGTGGAGGCGGCGGGAATTGAACCCGCGTCCGCAAGCCCTACGCTACAGGATCTACGTGCGTATCCGCGCCTATTGATCTCGCCTCATGCTACCCGGCGGGCGGGGAAGACAGGAGGCCAGCTCAGGAACGTTTTAGCGGCATCGGCCCTCAGCACACCGGCACCGCGATCCTGTGAGCGCGTCCCCCGATTTGACCGCACAGGCACGAGCCAGTCGGAGGTTAGGCGGGATTAAGCCGCCAGAGCGTAGTTGTCGTCGTTCGCAACTATAGGTTTGCAAGCTGATTAACGAGGAGGCCTGCACCTCGGCACGCACCTGGAGTTTCGCGACCCACGTCGAAACCGGTCGCCCCCAAAGAACTTTTGCAGTCTATCGCAATATGGGGCTCGCGGGACGGGATTCAATAACAGAGCGAGGTGTCCAAGAGATTTCTTTCTAAAACAGATAAGTCCGTATGATTCTTCGCGCGAAACCTTAGGGAAACGGTCGCTCACTCGAGCCACCGATGGTGCCAGCGCTGCAGGATGAACAGTGGCCAGAGACGCCGTCCATGATCCGCGCGACCGGACCGGTGCTCCTCGAGCAGCCGGGTGACGGGTTCAGGCCGGATTAGGCCCTGCCGGCGCAGTCGTGCCGGTTCCAGCATTGCATCCACTTCCGAGCGTAACGCTTTGTTTATCATTGAGGAAACAGGAACCGACAGGCCGCGCTTGCGACGGTGGACGATGTCCTTCGGGAGTCGCAGCTCGGCGGCTCTCTTCAGTGCGATCTTCATCGAAACATTGCCGACCCCGGCCATCGCGGGCTGGCGGAGGGCCAGCTCCATCAGCGAGCGATCGAGAAATGGCGCACGGGCCTCGATCGAGGCCAGCATCGTCGCCCGGTCCACCTTGCTCAGCAGGTTCTCGGCCAGGTAGGTCAACAGGTCGAACACCATGGCCTTTTTTACGGGCTCGGTGACCGGCTCGAGCCGTCGCCAGGTCTCGAGCGCTGCCGGTGGCTGGTGTTCGACGGCCAGCTTCGCTGCCTCGGGGCCGAGGGCCCCGAACCAGGCCATGTGCCGCTCCTCGAGCTTGCGTCCGGCGTCCTCGACGAAGCGGCGCGCCAGGAATTGCAGCGACACCTTGGCCGGGGTGGCGGGCAGAGCCTGGACGATGCGGCGGATGACGTCCCGAAGCGGGCCCGGTAACGCCGCGAACCGCCCGGCCCACCGGTGGCCGAGGTACGTCGGGTACCCGCCGAAGAGTTCGTCGGCTCCCTCTCCCGAGAGGACCACCTTGACGTCCTCCGCCGCAGCCTCGGCCAGGAGATAGGTCGGGAGCACGGCCGGGTCGCCTATCGGCTCCGCCATCCGCTGGCCCGTGTAGTCGAGGGCGCGAAGCAGCTCGGCGTCGCCCGCGCGCACGCGGTGGTGGAGGGTTCCGAGTCGTTCAGCGACCCTGGATGCCCAGTCGGACTCGTCGTAGCCCGCGGCCTCGAAGCTCACCGCGTAGGTGTTGACGGATCCCGGGGGTGCGCGCCGGACGACCTCGGTCGCGAGCAGGGACGAGTCGAGCCCACCGGAGAGGAACACGCCGAGTGGAACGTCCGCGTTCAGCTGCCGCTCGACCGCGCCCGTCAGCGCGTCGAGCAGGGCGGCCGGCGGGGCCTCCTGCGCCGCCGGCGCTGCCGCGAAACCGACGGCGTCCCAGTACCGCCGGGCGAGCGGGGGGCCGCCGGAGAACACCAGCTGCTGCGCCGCCTCGACCTTCCGGATGCCCTCGAAGAGGGTGTCGGGCGCCGTGGAGTAACCGAGCGCGAGGTAGTCAGACAGGCCCGTACGGGACACAGCCGGTGACGCGGTGCTCGCGCCGAGCAGAGCCTGGATCTCCGAGGCAAAGCGGATCTCGCCCGCGGCCTCCTGCCAGAAGAGCGGCTTCTCGCCGGCGCGGTCGCGGGCCAGCAGCAACGCCCTGCTTCGGCGGTCCCAGATGGCCAGTGCGAACATGCCGTCGAGGTACTCGACGGCGCGCTCACCGTACTCCAGGTAGAGCGGCACGATGGGCTCGACGTCGTTGTGACTCGATCGGAAGGGATAGCCCTGCGCGACGTAGCGTGCACGCAGCTCGGGCGCGTTGTAGATCTCGCCGTTGCAGACGACCCAGACGTCGTTGTCCGGGCTCGTGAAGGGCTGCTTGGCGAGCGGGCTCAGGTCGATGATGGCGAGGCGGCGCGAGCCCAATATGGCGTCCGGTTCCTCGAGATGGCCGCCCGCGTCCGGCCCGCGGTGGACGATGGTCTCGGCCATCGCACGGACCCGAACCGGGTCGCGCAGCGATCCTCCGGCCAGGTTTACCGCCCCGAAGACACCGCACATGCGGTCAGGGCACCGTCGGCTGGCAGGGGCCGTAGGCGGTGTATCGCCCGGGCTCGCCGATCACGGGAAGACGCTCGCCGAGGTGTTCCGCAGCCTCTCGACTGCGCCTTTCGACCACGAACACGGTCGGCTCCGGGCATTGCTCGAGACGCGACTGCCACCAGTCCGCCGGGCGCAGCGGCGAGCCGGACCGGGCCGCCAGGTCGCGAACGTATTCCTCGATGTAGTTGCTGCGAATGGCCTTGCCGTCGTCGGTGGCGACCAGCACCGTGCGCTCGAGGTAGTACGACAGCGACGGCGGATAGTTGCCGATCGTCACGATCTCCGCCGCTGCGAGGCCGGCGTCCCGGATGGCGGTCGCCACCTGTCGCGCCGAGCGCGACTCGCCTGTCGCAGCGAGTACGGGCTGCAGCCCCAGCACCAGCGCGATGGGGGCGAGCGCGACGCCCGCGATCGCGAGCGGCCGGATCCGCAGGCCGGCGACGGCGACCGCCGCGGCCACGAGCAGCATCGCTCCTGCAAACGGCGCGACTTCGGCAGTGACCCGCGCGAGCTCGTCTCCGCGGACTTGCTCCGCCAGCCAGCCGGCACCGAGCAGTAGCGTCGCTCCCAGGGACGCGGCGGCGACGGCCGACGTCCACAGCGCCACGCGCAGCAGTTGCGGAGCCTCGTGCAGGATCCGCGTACACAGCAGCGCCACGGCGGGAACCGAGACCAGGATGTAGCCCGGTCTTTTCGATTGCGACAGCATGAAGAACACCGTCGGCACGAGGATCCAGAGCATCAGGAAGACCTCGGTGCGTGCGCGGTCGCGGCGGTTGCGCCAGAACTGCCTGAGGCTCTTCCATCCGGCGAACAGCAGCACCGCCCAGGGCAGGCTGCCGCCGATCAGGAAGGCCGGGATGTAGTGGATGCCGGCGGTCCGGTTCATCCGGTCGGTCGCCACGCGTTCGAAGGTCTCGCGGACGAAGGCGTAGTGCGGGAACTCCGGTTGCCGGGCGGTCACGGCGAAAAACCAGGGTGCGACCACCAGCACGAAGAGGGCGACGCCCGCCAGCGGGAACATCCGGCGCAGGCGGTACCCGCAGGCCAGCGCCTCCGCAATGCCGACGAGGAGTGGCAGCACGAGCCCGACGGGGCCCTTGGTGAGGACCGCGAAACCCGCGGCGGTCCACCCGAGCAGAGGCCAGCCGCGACCCTGCCTCTGGAAGCCGAGATGGAAGGCGACGCAGGACAGGCTCACCCAGAACATCATGACGGCATCGAAGATGACGATGCGTGCGAAGGCGAGGGCCAGGGGCGCGGTGGCCAGCATCAATCCCGCGAGCAGTGCCTCCTGGCCGCTGAAGTGGGCCCTGGCGACCGTCACGACTAGGAGCACCGTCGCCAGGGTGAACAGCAGGGACGGCAGGCGTGCCGCCAGCTCGGTCGGCCCGAGGGCGCCGACGGCGACCGCGGCGGAGGCGAAGAAGAAGACCGGCTTGTCCAGATACGGCATGCCGTCCAGGTGGGGGACGACGAAATCCCCGCGCTCGATCATCTCGCGCGCGACCTCGGCGTTGCGACCTTCGTCAGGCTCCTTCAGGGCCACGGAACCGCTGCCCGCGAACAGTGCCGCGAGTGCCAGCGCCCACAGCAGGATCCAGACGATCGCTCCGGCCGCGTCGGCTCGACGCGCGTGGCTGGCGGGTTGGGCTGGGGACATCTGAAGCTTCTGGACTGCCGAGGCGTCGGATTATAGGCCGGCGACGCGGCACGGGCTTGCCGCTCAGGGTTGGCCCGGTGGGGGACGGAGCTCTTCTGCGGGGAGCTCGTCGACCGATTCGAGCTCGCGCCGGTACTTGCGGAACAGGTACAGGCCGATCAGCCCGGAGATCAGGAACAGCACGACGGCGAGCACGCTCTGCAGGTGGTCGCCCGTCGCGACGCCGGCCGCGACCATCGCGAAAATCAGCGTCTGCGGAGCGTGGCCGACCGCCGAGCCGAGCAGGTAGGGTCGAAGCGGCACGCTCGAGACTCCGGCGAGGACGTTGAGCACGACGTTGCTGCCGAGCGGGAACAACTTCACCGCGACCGTCATGAGAAAGGGATTGCCGTGCAAGAACCGGTCGAAGCGTCGGATGTTGCCGCCGTAGCGCCGGACCACCCGGTCCCGCGCCACGTAGCGGGCGAACGAGAACGCGAGGGCGACGCCGGCCATCTCCGCGAGAAGGGAGACTGCGGCACCGCCGATGGCGCCGAACGCGTAACCGGCTACGAAGGCCAGTGCCTGCCGGGAGAGCCCGACGCCGGTGAACAGTGCACCCGCCGCCGTGAACAGGAGGATTCCCGCGGTCCCGCGCTGCCGGACCTGCGCGTCGACCCAGGCCTTGAGCTGCTCCGGGCCGTACTCGAAGCCTGCGTGGCGCAGCAGCGCGAACGCAGCGACGATCGCGCCGAGCACGAGCAGTCCGCGGACCAGGATGCCCGCGTCGATCGTCTTGTCTTCTCGATTCTGCTGGGACATCGCGCAGGGCGGACGGGACAAGAAATGCGGCGCGAGTCTCCCCCCGACCCCCGGACAAGTCAATCGGCTGCGGGGGAGCGATCAGCCGTCCCCGGCGTCCTCGAGCTCGAGCTGAACGGCCAGCCACCGTTCCTCGGCCGTGGCGATCGCCGCGGCCAGTCGCGCCTGCCGTCGTGCCAGTTCCCCGATCCCGACCGTCTCGCCCGGCTGGTAGAGCGCAGGATCCGCCAGGGCACGCTCCACCTCATCCCGCTCCGCCGTCAGGCGGGCCAGCCGTGTCTCTAGCTCCGCGGACTCCTTGATGAGGGGACGCCGGTGGGCGAGGCGCGCCTGGCGCTCGGCCGACGCGGCCTCGCGCGCGGCCACCCTGGCCGCCTTCGAGACCGCTGCGTCGCCGGGTGCTGCGCATGCCTGCGCCCCGGCGCGACGGTTCGTCAGCCACTCGAGGTAGTCCTCCAGGTCACCGTCGAACGGAGACACCCGGCCATCGGCGACGAGCAGGAAGCGGTCGCAGATGCTGCGCAGCAGCGACCTGTCGTGTGAAACCAGCACCATGCTGCCTGGGAAGCCGGCCAGCGCTCGCGTTAGTGCGTGACGCATCTCCAGGTCGAGGTGGTTGGTCGGTTCGTCCAGGAGCAGCAGGTTCGGCCGCTGGCGCACCAGCAGCGCGAGCACGAGCCGGGCCCGCTCACCGCCGGAAAACCTGGCAACGGGCGCCTCGGCCGTCTCGGCGCCGAAGTCGAAGCCGCCGAGGTAGTCGCGCAGCTCCTGCTCGCGGCTGCGAGGGTCGATCCGGGTCAGGTGCGACAGGGGCGAGCCCTCGGGATCGAGCTGTTCCAGCTGATGCTGGGCGAAATAGCCGATCTGCAGGCCGTGGCCTGCGACGCGGTGGCCCGACTGGGGTGCCAGCTCGCCGGCCAGCAGCCGGATCAGCGTGGACTTGCCCGCGCCGTTCGGACCGAGCAGGCCGATGTTCGATCCGGTGCGCAACTGCAGTCTGACCTCGCGCAGCACGGTGCCCGCGCCGTAGCCGGCGGCGACTGCCTCGAGCGTGAGCATCGGGTCCGGAGCACGCTCAGGCTCGGGGAACTCGAAGTCGAAAGGAGCCTCGACGTGCGCCGCGGCGACCCGCTCCATCCGTGCGAGCGCCTTGACCCGGCTCTGGGCCTGGCGGGCCTTACTGGCCTTCGCCTTGAAACGCTCGACGAACCGTGTCAGGCGCGCGATCTCGCGCTGCTGACGCACGAACGTGGCCTGTTGCGCAGCGAGCTGGGCGGCGCGCTGGATCTCGAAGCTCGAGTAATTGCCGTGGTAGAGCGTGAGCCGCCGGCCGCTCAGGTGAACGGTGTGGGTCGTGCAGCCGTCGAGGAAGTCGCGGTCGTGGGACACGACCAGGAGCGTCCCTGGATACGCGGCCAGCCAGCGCTCGAGCCACACCACCGCATCGAGGTCGAGGTGGTTGGTCGGCTCGTCGAGGAGCGTCAGGTCCGCGCGGGAAACCAGCGCCCGTGCCAGGTTGAGCCGCATGCGCCAGCCTCCGGAGAACTCGGCGACAGGCCGATCCAGGTCGCCCGTGTCGAACCCGAGGCCCGCCATCAATGTCGCGGCCCGTGACCTGGCCGCGTAGCCGTCGAGCGCCTCAAGTTCCGCGTGCAGACTGCCGATCTGTGCGCCGTCGTGCGCCGCGTGTGCAGAAGCGAGCGCGCGCTCGACCTCGCGAAGGCGGACATCGCCATCGAGTACGTACTCGACGGCCGGCCTGGACAATGCGGGGGTGTCCTGCTCGACGGACGCAACGCGCCAGTGGGACGGCAACTCGCAGCTGCCCCGCTCGGGCGGGAGCTCGCCGCGCAGCAGTTCGAACAGCGAGGACTTGCCGCTGCCGTTGGCGCCCGCCACGCCCACGCGCCAGCCCGCGTGAACCTGGAGGTCCACGTGTTCGAGGAGGCTGCGAGCGCCGCGCGCGAGTGTCAGGTCACGTAGCTGGATCATCGTCGCCTGGACCGGGTCCGGTGCCCGATCGTCGCGCGCGGATCATGCCAAATTCAGCGTCCCGGCGAGTGGTCGTCCAGCCATTCGCGCAGGTGATCGAGCAGCAAGCGTAGCCGCAGAGGCATCCTGCGCGACAGGAAGACGGCATACACGGGAGCCTCGGGGCCGTTCCAGCCCGGCAGCACGCGCACGACGCGGCCGGCCTCCTGGCTTCCGGCCACGAGTGGCACCGGAAGCAGGGCGACGCCGGCGCCGCTGGCGACGAGGCTGATCAGGGTCCCGAGGTCGTCGGCCTCGAGGTTGCCCCTGGGCGCAATCTCGGTCTTCTCGCGCGCGCGGGACAACGACCACGAGCGATCCGCCGAACGGCCGGTCAGCACGATCGCATTCGCCGCCTCCAGGTCCCGAGGGTGCTCGAGCGGAAGCAGGCCGGCCAGACAGGACGGACTCGCATACAGCCCGGTGGGCAACACCGCCAGGCGGCGCGCGATTAGCGTCGCCGACTGCGGACGCCCGACCCGGATCGCCAGATCGAAGCCTTCCTCGACGAGGTCCACCAGTCGCCCCGTGAGCGACAGCTCCAGACGGACGTCCGGGTGGCGGGCGGCGAACGCTGCCAACGGGGAGGCGAGCCAGAGGCGGGCAAGATCGGCCGGCAGGGTGATCCGGACTCGGCCCCGAGGCGAATCGGAGTCTTCCGCGAGGCACTCGAGCGCCTCGCGCAGGTCGCGCCGCGGCCCCTCCGCGCTCTCCAGCAGCAGGGCCCCGGCATCTGTGAGACGCACGCGCCGGGTACTCCGCCGCAGCAGCTGGGCGTCGAGTCGTTCCTCCAGCCGCTGGATCCTGCGCGTCAGGGTCGGGGGAGGCACGCCCAGCTCGCGCGCGGCCCGGGCAAAGCTCAATTCCTTGGCGACGGCGAGGAACAGCTCGAGGTCGTCGAGGCTCGGAACGCCACTCATGGGGTTTAATTATACCGATTATGAAATAGTAAATTCAGTTTAGGCCAATTTATTTTTAATTCGGGCATTCCTAAGCTTCCGGCCCACGTTCATCGACAATGAGGCCGGATCATGATCAGCCTAAGACGGAGCGACGAGAGAGGGCACGCCAACCACGGTTGGCTCGACTCCCGCCACAGCTTTTCCTTCGCCGACTACTACGACCCGGCCCACATGGGGTTCGGGCCGCTGCGCGTGATCAACGATGATCGCGTCGCCCCGGGTCAGGGATTCGGCACCCACGGGCATCGAGACATGGAGATCATCAGCTACGTGCTCGAGGGCGCCCTCGAGCACAAGGACAGCATGGGCAACGGCTCGGTGATCACGTACGGGGACGTCCAGCGCATGAGCGCCGGGACGGGCGTGCTGCACTCGGAGTTCAATCCATCCGGCGACGTGCCGGTGCACTTCCTGCAGATCTGGATCGAGCCGGCCCGAAGAGGCATGGCGCCGAGCTACCAGCAGGCCCGCTTCGAGCCGGCTGACAAGCGGGGGCGTCTCCGCCTCGTTGCGTCGCCGGACGGGGCCGAGGGCTCGGTAACCCTCCAGCAGGATGCGCGTGTTTACGCCGGCCTGTTCGACGGCGCCGAGGAGGGCACGCTCGCGATCGGCGAAGGCCGGCGAGTCTACGTCCACCTTGCCCTTGGAGAGTTGACCGTGAACGGCGCGTCGCTCGCAGCCGGAGACGCCCTGCGCCTCACCGGCGAGACGGACCTTCGGCTGAGCGCCGGCCGGGGCGCCGAGGTTCTTGTATTCGACCTGCCGTGAGCCGTCCGCGGGCGATGCCTCGACGGCGGCGTCGCCCGCGCCGGCCGACGCGGGCGGGCGGCGTGGCGGCCGCTCAGCGACGGTGCTTCATGAGGCGCGCCTTCTCGCGCTGCCAGTCCCGCTCGCGCGAGTCGGCGCGCTTGTCGTGCTGCTTCTTGCCCCTGGCCAGGCCGATCTCGAGCTTGGCGCGTCCGTCCTTCCAGTACACGGCGAGCGGCACGAGCGTGTAGCCGCGGCGCTCCACGGCGCCGACCAGGCTGTCGATCTGACGTCGGTGCAGCAGCAGTTTGCGCGAGCGCGTGGGGTCCGCGATCTCGTGGGTCGAAGCCGTGGGAAGCGGTGCGACGTGCGCCCCGAAGAGCCACGCCTCGCCGTCCTTGAGCAGAACGTAGCCTTCCTTCAGCTGCATGCGTCCCGCGCGCAGCGCCTTGACCTCCCAGCCCTTCAAGGCAAGGCCCGCCTCGAGGCGATCCTCGATGAAATAGTCGTGCCGCGCCTTCTTGTTGAGCGCGATGGTGCCGGGCTTGCCTTCCTGCTTCGCCATGGTTTCCCGTCCTCGGGGCGGCCATTGTATCGGCGCGACGCTTGTCGCACCCGACCCGTTGAACGACAATCACGCGCCCGCGAACGGGCCGCCAGGAGGAACCGATGCGCGAAGTCAGGCGCAGCGCGCTGGTCTCCTACACGGCGCTTCAGATGTTCGACCTGGTGGCCGACGTGGAGCGCTACCCCGAGTTCCTGCCCTGGTGCTCCGGTGCCTCGGTGATCGAGCGCGAGGGCGAGCACGTGATCGCCCGCCTGGCCCTGGCGCGCGGACGGACCCGCGCCGAGTTCACGACGCGGAACCGGCTCGTTACGGGCGAGTTTCTGGAAATGCACCTCGTCGAAGGCCCGTTCACGATGCTCGACGGCCGCTGGGATTTCAGGCAGATCGGCGGCTCGGGCAGCCGCGTCGAGCTGCTCATGCGCTTCGAGACGCGCAGCTCCCTCGCCGGGCTGCTGCTCGGGCCCACCTTCGAGTCGATATGCAACCAGCTCGTGGACGCCTTCGTGCGGCGCGCGAGATCCGTCTATGTGTGACAGGCCCGCCATCCGGGCGAGCGTCGTGCTGGCCGAGCCGACATCCCAGCGGGTCGTGTCCGTGAAGTTGCCGCAGGGAGCGACCGTCGCGGAGGCGGTCGTCGCGTCCGGCCTGCTCGCCGGGCGAGCCGCGACGGAGCGGGCAGGCCTGGCTTACGGCATCTACGGCAAGGTCGTGGACGGGGACAGCCAGCTCGAGGAAGGCGATCGCGTGGAGATCCTGCGCCCGCTGCCGCAGGATCCCAGGTCCAGGCGTCGCAGGCTGGCGCGCGAGGGGCGCACGATGGGCGGCGGCACCCGGCCGAAGAGGAGCTGAGCCCGGTCGGTGCCTCGTTCAGCCGCGCTTCGTCGGCGCCACCGGCTCCGGCATGTCGATCCGGGCGACGGTGTCGCCGTCGAACCAGACGATGACGTGCGACTTGCTCCGCCGCCCCGTCTTGCCGCTGCGGAAGTAGTAGACGTAGTCCCAACGCGACTGGTCGAAGGGATCCGCCACCATCGGCGTTCCCAGAAGGAAGCGGACCTGGCTGCGCGTCATGCCGACTTCCACCTGGTCGATCTGCTCGGCCTCGAGCAGGTTGCCCTGCTGAGTGTCGACCCGATAGACGCAGGCCGCGAGCAGGCAGGCGAGCGTCGCGGCCGCGAGCATCTTCGGCGGGAAGGTCCGGGCTGGTCGCATGAGGCGTCGTCCTGGGCAATAATGGTCCTCCATCATAGCCGATGCCCACGGCGCAGCCGAACGGAGCGACGCCATTGGAAAGCGACGAACTTCGCAAGGCCGGACTCAAGGTCACGCTCCCGCGCGTCAAGATCCTGGAGATCCTGGCCGGCGGCGGTGGCAGGCACATGTCGGCCGAGGAGATCTACCGGACGCTCATCGACCAAGGGGAGGAAGTGGGCCTGGCCACGGTCTACCGGGTGCTGACCCAGTTCGAGCAGGCCGAGCTCGTCAAGCGGCACCACTTCGAGGGCGGCACGTCGGTGTTCGAGCTCAACCAGGGCGAGCACCACGACCACATCGTCTGCATGGATTGCGGCAAGGTCGAGGAGTTCATGGACTGCGGGATCGAGCAGCGGCAACTGGACGTGGCCGGCCGGCTCGGATTCGACATCGCCGAGCACAACCTGATTCTGTACGGCCGCTGCCGGCGCAAGGACTGCCCTAACAGGAAACAGCGAGCGACGTAGGCGGTCGAGCCTCGAGAGCCTGACCCTCAGCTCCGGCTCGAGCGCGCCCTGCCCAGCATCTCCCGCGCGTGATCGCGCGCCTTGCGCGTGATGTCCACACCTCCGAGCATCCTGGCCAGCTCCTCGACGCGTTCGTCGGGGCCGAGTTCTGCCAGGGTCATTCGGCTCGTCCTGCCGTCGGTCAGCTTGGTGACGCGGATCTGGTGGTGGGCCTGGCTTGCGACCTGGGCGAGGTGCGTCACGCACAGCACCTGCCCGCGAGCGCCCAGCTGCCCGAGCTGACGGCCCACCATCTCGGCGACTGCGCCGCCGACGCCCGCGTCGACCTCGTCGAAGATCATGCAGGTAGTCGCCGAGGCGCGCGCGGCGGCGACCTGCACGGCCAGGCTGATGCGCGACAGCTCGCCGCCGGAGGCGACCTTGCCGATGGGCTTGACCGGCTGTCCCGGATTGGCGCTGACCAGGAACTCGGCGACATCGTCGCCGTCGGGCGAGGGCTCGCCGCGCGCCGCTTCCGAGACCGTGATGTCGAAGCGTCCGCCGGGCATGCCGAGCACGGACATCAGTTCGGTCACCGCCGAAGCGAGTCGCCGGGCTGCCTTGCGGCGCGCAGCCGTGAGCCTGGCGGCGGCCTTGTCGTAACGTGCCCGCGACTCTGCCAGTCGCCGCTCGATCCCCGCCAGGACGACCTCCGAGTTCTCGAGCGTGGCCAGTTCCGCGGACAGCGCCTCGAGCTGGCCCGGGAGTTCCTCGGCGCCGACGCGGTGCTTCCGCGCCAGCTCCTCGATCGCAGCGACCCGTCGCTCGACCCATTCCTGCCGTTCGGGATCCACGTCGAGCGACTCGAGGTAGGCGGCGAGTTCGCCGCCCGCCTCCTTGAGCGATATCGCCGCTTCCTCCAGCAACGCTAGCGGGGCCGCCAGCGAGCCGTCCAGCTCCGCTGCCGCTCGCAGCTGCACCAGCGCGCGGCTGACCAGCCCGTGGGCGTTGAGCTCCTCGCCCTCGTAGGCGAGTTCCAGGGCCTCGCGGGTCGCCTCGGCCAGACGGCCGCGGTTCATCAGGCGTGACTGCTCCTCGGCCAATGACTCGACCTCGCCCGGCTCGAGGGCCAGGGCCTCCAGCTCGCCGACCTGGTAGCGCAGCAACTCGAGCCGTGAGCCGCGCTCCTGGGCCGCCGCAGCGAGCGCCTCGTGCTCGCGGGAGAGGTTCCGCCACTCCTCGGACGCCTCCCGCACGGGAGCGAGCAGTGTCTCGTGGTCGCCGTGCTCGTCCACGAGGGCGCGTTGTGCTTCCCGGCGGACGAGCGAGAGGAATTCCTGCTGGCCGTGGATGTCGATGAGCAGCGCGCCGAGCTCGCGGGCAACCTGCGCCGGAAGGGTCTGGCCATTGACGTACAGGCGGGAGCGGCCCTCGGCGCCGATCACCCGGCGCAGCACGACCTCGCCGTCGTGGTCGAGGGACTGCTCGTCGAGCCAGGCGCAGGCGGCGGGGTTGCCCGCCAGGTCGAAGGTCGCGGTGATCTCCGCCCGCTCGGCACCGTGTCGGACCGCGTCCGCTGCCGCCCGGCCACCGATCGCCAGCATGACCGCATCGACGAGGATGGACTTGCCCGCCCCGGTCTCGCCGGTGAGTGCGGTGAGCCCTGCCGAGAACTCGACCTCGATCGAGTCGATGATCGCGAAATCGCGCACCTGCAGGTGAACCAGCATTCGTCAGTCCTGGGAAGCGGCGTTGCGCGCGCTGCGGCCCCAGTGGAGCTTCGAGCGCAGGATTCTGAAGTAGTCGTGCCCGTGCGGATGAATGAGCGTGATCACGTTGGCTGCCTTGCCGACCACGAGGCGGGATTCGCGGTCCAGTTCGCCGAGCACGGCGCCGTCGAAGGTGACCTGCGCGCGCGCCGCGGAGTGCGAGGCCACCCTGACCTCCACCTGGCTGTCCCGGTTGATGACGATCGGGCGGTCGCTGAGCGTGTGGGGCGAGATCGGTGCGAGCACGAGTGCGTCGAGGCTGGGGTGGATGATCGGGCCCCCGCAGGACAGCGCGTACGCGGTCGATCCGGTGGAGGTGGCGATGACCAGCCCATCGCCGCCGTGCGTATTGACGAAGGCGCCGCCGATCCAGGTCTCGAGCTCAATCATCCGCCCGCCGTCGAGCTTCTGGATGACCACGTCGTTCAGGGCCTCGCAGCTGATCGGCTCGCCGTCGGGCCGCTCGAGGCGCGCGGCCAGCAGCGTCCGACGATCCTCCTCGTAGTCCCCGGCCAGCACTGCGTCGAGGCTCGACGTCATCTCGGCCGGCGACACGTCGACGAGGAAGCCCAGGCGCCCGCGGTTGATTCCGAGCAGCGGCACGGATCGGCCGATAGCGAGTTGCGCCGCGTAGAGCATGGTTCCGTCCCCGCCGACGGCCACGATGAGGTCGGACTCGTCCGCCAGCCGCGCGAGCGGCACCCGCTGGACGCCCGGAGGCATGCACGGGGACTCTCCTGCCTCGTCCATGGCGATGCCGAGACCACGGTCGAGAAGGTGCCGGGCGAGCGATGCCATCGAGTCGGCCACCCTGGCGTCCTCGAAGCGTCCGATCAGACCGATGCGGGTGAAGCGGCTCGTCATGGCGTGCGGGCCCTTTTAGCACGCGGCCGGATCCAGCGGCCAGCGGGGCAGGCATGACCTCACCGCGACGGCGGCCGCGGGCTCCGACGTGGGCCCGGGAGCGCGGGCGGGCTTCCGGATGCGTGCCCTTGACACTCTCCAAGGCCGATTGCTAACTTGCCGGGTGCGTCGTGCGAAAGGCGCAAAGTCTTTTTCAGACAAAGGGTTATGTCTCCCTACGGATACGCGACCGACGAACAGTTGAGCGAGCGGGCCCAGCTTCTGCTGAAGACGCTCATAGAGAATTACATCCGCGAGGGCCAGCCCGTGGGGTCCCGGACGCTTTCTCGCGAATCCGGGCTCAATCTCAGCTCTGCGACCGTCCGCAACGTGGTGGCCGACCTCGAGGAGCACGGTTTCGTGGCGTCGCCGCACACCTCGGCGGGACGGGTGCCGACCGACAAGGGCTATCGCTTCTTCGTCAACACGCTGCTCAGGGTCCAGCCTCCCGGGGAGGCGGACGTGCAGGCCCTGCAGCGCGCGTTCGAGTCGCAGTCCGAAAGCCCCAAGGCTCTCGTCGCCACGGCCTCCCAGATCCTCTCGAGCTTTACGCGACTGGCGGGCGTGGTCATGCTGCCGCGCCACCAGGCGCGGGCGGCGCTCTCGCAGATCGAGTTCCTCGGGCTGTCGGAGAACAGGATTCTCGCGATCCTCGTGATCGACGGGCGCGAGGTGCAGAACCGCATCATCCAGCTCGACCGGTACTACTCTCCCGACCAGCTGCGGCGCGCCGCCAATTACCTGAATGAGAATTTCCGCGGACGCTCCCTGCCGGAGGTAAAGGAACTGCTGGTCGCCCAGATGGCCGAGACGCGCGAGCTGATGAACCAGCTCATGCTGGACGCGGTCACCCTGGCGGGCCGGGTTTTCGGCGAAGGCGAGGACGACGCCGACGTGGTGATCGCGGGCGAGACCAACCTCATGGGCTTCGCCGAGCTGTCCAACGTCGAGCGACTTCGCAAGCTGTTCGAGGCGTTCAACGAGAAACGCGACATCCTGCATCTGCTCGACCAGAGCCTGCACGCCGAGGGCGTGCAGATATTCATCGGACACGAGTCCGGCTACACGATCCTCGACGACTGCACCGTGGTGACGGCGCCGTATGCGCGGGACAGCGAGAGCGTCGGCGTCCTGGGCGTCATCGGCCCGACCCGCATGGCCTACGAGCGGGTGATCCCGATCGTGGACCTGACGGCCCGCCTCCTCGGGTCGGCCTTGAAATCGAGGAGTTAGCCTCCAAGAGGCAGGCAGGCACCGACGCCCCCGCAGGGCCGGGCGCACGGCCCGCTGCGGGGCAGCCTCGTACCCTCAGAACCGACAACCGCGGGACCCGTTCGCGGGAGCAGACTGGCACACGGAGCGAAGATCGATGAATGCGACGGACGATGATCCCGGCCCGAAGGACGCGCAGGACCCCGTGCAGGGGGAACCGTCTCAGCCCGCGCCGGGTGACGGGAATGCCGCCGAGGCCGGTCAGGACCTGCTCAGCCGGGTGCGCCGGGCGGAGGAGGCCGCCGAGGAGCAGCGCAACGCCTACCTGAGAGCCGCCGCCGAACTCGAGAATGTTCGCAAGCGGGCCGCCCGGGAGGTGGAGAGCGCCCGGCAGTACGGGGCCGAGGGCCTGGCCAGCGGCCTCCTGCCGGTCCTCGACAGCCTGGAACTGGGCCTGGCGTCTGCGGAAAAGGCCGATGCGGCGACGCTCCTCGAAGGCCAGCGCGCCACCCTGCGGCTGTTGCTCAAGGCCCTCGAGGCGGCGGGGATCACGGAGATCGACCCCGCGGGCCTGCCTTTCGACCCGGAACGACACGAGGCCATGGCGATGCAACCCTCGGCCGAACACGCGCCCGACACGGTCGTGGCCGTGGTCCAGAAGGGCTACCTGCTGAACGGGCGACTGCTGCGCCCCGCGAGGGTCCTGGTGGCGCGGGCGCCGGACGCTTGAAAGGCGTCGGCGGCGTCCCCACAACCGGCTTAGCGAGTCTTCTAACGCATTGAACGGAGCCATCCGCATGGGCAAGATCATCGGCATCGACCTCGGCACGACAAACTCGTGCGTCGCCGTCATGGAAGGCGGCAAGTGGAAGGTCATCGAGAACAGCGAGGGCGATCGGACGACCCCCTCGATAGTGGCCTTCACCAAGGACAACGAGGTGCTCGTCGGGCAGTCGGCCAAGCGCCAGGCGGTCACGAACCCCGAGAACACCTTTTTCGCAGTGAAGCGGCTGGTCGGTCGCCGCTTCGACGACGCTGTGGTCCAGAAGGACATCCCCATCACGCCCTACAAGATCGTCAAGGCCGACAACGGCGACGCCTGGGTCGAGGTGAAGGGCAAGCGCACTGCACCCCCGGAAATCTCGGCGCGGGTGCTGATGAAGATGAGGAAGACCGCGGAGGACTACCTCGGAGAGACGGTCACCGACGCCGTCATCACCGTCCCGGCCTACTTCAACGACGCGCAACGCCAGGCGACCAAGGACGCCGGCCGCATCGCCGGGCTGGAGGTCAAGCGCATCATCAACGAGCCGACGGCGGCCGCGCTCGCCTACGGCCTGGACAAGAAGGGCGGCGACCGCAAGATTGCGGTGTATGACCTCGGTGGCGGCACCTTCGACGTGTCGATCATCGAGATCGCAGACGTCGACGGCGAGCGCCAGTTCGAGGTGCTGTCCACGAACGGCGATACGTTCCTCGGCGGCGAGGACTTCGACCGCAAGATCATCGAGTACATCGCGACCGAGTTCCAGAAGGAGAGCGGCGTCGACGTCCGCAAGGACCCGCTCGCCGTGCAGCGCCTGAAGGAAGCGGCCGAGAAGGCCAAGATCGAGCTGTCCTCCAGCCAGCAGACCGAGGTCAACCTTCCCTACATCACGGCCGATGCGTCGGGGCCGAAGCACCTCAACATCAAGCTGACGCGTGCCAAGCTCGAGTCTCTCGTGGACGACCTCGTGCAACGGACGGTGGAACCCTGCCGGATCGCGCTCAAGGACGCCGGGCTGTCCATCAACGACATCAGCGAGGTCATCCTGGTTGGCGGCCAGACGCGCATGCCGCTCGTGCAGAAGACGGTCAAGGACTTCTTCGGCAAGGAGCCGCGCAAGGACGTCAACCCCGACGAGGCGGTCGCCATCGGCGCCGCGATCCAGGGCGGCGTGCTGGCCGGCGAGGTCAAGGACGTGCTGCTGCTCGACGTCACGCCGCTGTCCCTCGGCATCGAGACGCTAGGCGGCGTGATGACGAAACTGATCGAGAAGAACACCACCATCCCGACCAAGGCGACGCAGGTCTTCTCGACGGCCGACGACAACCAGACGGCCGTGACGATCCACGTCCTGCAGGGCGAGCGCGACCGTGCGGCGGACAACAAGTCGCTCGGCAAGTTCGACCTGTCCGACATCCCGTCGGCACCTCGCGGGATGCCGCAGATCGAGGTGACCTTCGACATCGACGCGAACGGCATCCTGCACGTGTCGGCCAAGGACAAGGCGACCGGCAAGGAGCAGAAGATCGTCATCAAGGCCTCGAGCGGTCTGTCCGAGGACGAGATCGAGCGCATGGTCCGCGATGCGGAGGCGCACGCCGACGAGGACAAGCGCTTCCGCGAGCTCGTCGAGTCGCGCAACAAGGCGGATGCCCTGCTGCACTCGACCGAGAAGACCCTCAAGGACCTCGGCGAGAAGGTCGAGTCCTCGGAGCGGGCCAACATCGAGTCCGCCCTCGGCGACCTGCGGACTGCGCTGAAGGGTGACGACAAGGATGCCATCGACCGCAAGGCCGAGGCGCTCGCCCAGGCGGCGGCACCCGTGGTGCAGCGCGCCTACCAGTCGGAGGCGGGGGCCGGCGGCGCGGGGGCGGATGCCGGGGCTGGCCCACAGGCGAGCGGCCAGGCAGGCCCGTCGGGCGGCAAGGACGACGTGCTCGACGCCGAGTTCGAGGAAGTGAAGGACAAGGATCGCAAGGCCTGATCGGTCCGGGTCCTTGAGAGTTCGGCCACTGAGAGCCGCCGGGTGGCAGTGCGCCTCCCGGCGGCGCCGCGTGTGAAGCCATGTCGAAGCGCGACTACTACCAGGTGCTGTCGGTACCGCGGAACGCGACCGAGGAGGAGGTCAAGAAGGCCTACCGGCGCCTCGCCATGAAGTACCACCCGGACCGCAATCCGAACGACCGGGAAGCCGAGGAGAAATTCAAGGAGGCCAAGGAGGCCTACGAGGTCCTCACCGACCCGCAGAAGCGCGCCGCCTACGACCAGTTCGGCCATGCGGGGCTCGATGCTGCGCGCGGCGGCGGGCCGGGCTTCAATCCCGCGGATGCCTTCGGCGACATCTTCGGGGACGTGTTCGGCGACATCTTCGGCGGCGGGCGTCGCGGCCGCGGCGGCGCCTTCCGCGGGGCGGACCTGCGCTACGAACTCGCGCTCGACCTCGAGCAGGCGGTGTTCGGCACGTCGGCCGAAATCGAGTTTCCCACGGTTGTCGAGTGCGAGGAGTGCGGCGGCAGCGGCGGCGAGCCGGGGCACGCGCCGACGACCTGCGCGACCTGCGGCGGCGCCGGCCAGGTGAGGATCAGCCAGGGCTTCTTCACGGTGCAGCAGACATGTCCCCGGTGCAAGGGCCGCGGCACGCTCATCACCAAGCCCTGCAAGACCTGCTCGGGCCAGGGAAGGCGGCGCGAGGCCCGCAAGCTGTCGGTCAAGGTGCCGGCGGGCGTGGACACCGGCGACCGCATCCGGCTGCCGGGCGAGGGCGAGGCGGGCCGGCAGGGCGGCCCGCGGGGCGACCTCTACGTGGAGGTCGTGGTGCGCGAGCACCCGATCTTCGAGCGCGACGGGGCGCATCTCTCATGCGAAGTCCCCGTCAGCTTCGCCACGGCGGCCCTGGGCGGCAGCATCGAGGTCCCGACGCTCGACGGCCACGCCCTCATCAAGGTTCCGCCGGAGACCCAGTCCGGTCGCGTGTTCCGCCTGCGCGACAAGGGCGTCAAGCCTGTGCGCGGCGGCCCCACGGGCGACCTTTTCTGCCGGGTCGTCGTCGAGACGCCGGTCGACCTGACCGAGGACCAGAAGACACTCCTGCGCGAGTTCGAGGCCTCCCTGACGGGCGACCCGCAGCGGCATCATCCGCGGGAGCGCTCCTGGCTCGACGGCGTGAAGCGCTTCTTCGAGAGGATAGGCGGCTGATCCCGGTCGCCCCGCAGTCCCGGGAACGAACCATGGGAGAATCCTGACATGCCGAACGTCGCCGTACTGGGGGTCACCGGTCGGATGGGCCACTGCCTGGTCCGGGCGCTGCGCGAGGCCGACGGCATGGCGCTCTCGGGGGCTCTGGCGTCGACGTCCAGTCCATCGCTGGGGCGCGATGCCGGCGATGTCGCCGGCACCGGACCGGCGGGCATCCAGGTGACCGCGGACCGGCGCGAGGCGCTCGCGGGCGCGGACGTGGCGATCGACTTCACGCTTCCCGACGCGACCGTCGGCAACGTCGAGGCGGCCGTCGCCGCGGGCATTCCGATCGTGGTCGGCACCACCGGGCTCGATGACGGCAAGCATGCGGCAATCCGCCGTCTTTCCCACGAGATGCCGGTGCTGGTTGCGCCCAACATGAGCCTCGGCGTGAACCTGATGTTCAGCCTGGTGGCCCGCGCCGCAGGGGCGCTCGGCGAAGACTACGACATCGAGATCCTGGAGGCCCACCACCGGAACAAGGTCGACGCCCCCTCGGGGACTGCGCTGCACGTGGCCGAGATCGCGGCGGGCGCCCGGGGCCAGACCCTGGCCGACGTGGGCATCCACACGCGCGCCGGCAAGACCGGGCCCCGTCCCCGCGGCGGGATCGGTTTCGCGGTCGTGCGGGGTGGCGACATCGTCGGCGAGCACCGGATCCTGTTCGCCGGTGTCGGCGAGAGCCTCGAGATCGCGCACCGCGCGACGGACCGCATGACCTTCGCCTACGGGGCGGTGGCCGCGGCTCGCTGGATCATCGGGCGTCCCGCGGGGCTTTACGGCATGCG
>Ga0209536_100002451_pt1 | contig 30269 bp, 25 predicted proteins | sample DeeMarSeWOR28_12_FD_187461 | JGI IMG/M metagenome (GOLD analysis project Ga0209536, IMG submission 187461) | Marine sediment microbial communities from White Oak River estuary, North Carolina - WOR-2-8_12 (SPAdes) (version 2) | ecosystem: Environmental > Aquatic > Marine > Intertidal zone >...
GAAGTCGCGGTCGGCATGGCCGATGGCCAGGCAGGCCCTGACGAGAATCAGGAGATCGTCCCGACTGCCCCGGAAGGCGGCGATTTTCTCGAGGACCTCCCGTCGGCCGGCCTCGGGTTGGTCATCCAGGCGGCGGGCATACCGCTCGTAAAGAGCGATCGCGTCCCGCGTATTCAACGGCAGCATCTCCGCCAGCCTCGAGAGTATCCGATCGCGGGCGACCAGCTCCGACAATCGTTCGTCACGGTCGGCACAGGCAACCAGCGCGGTGCCCGCCATCACGACTTCGAGGAAGGCCTTCTGGCGCGAGCGCTCCCGAAACCCTTCCATCCCGCCGCGAAACTTTTCCAGAAGCGTTTTCATGGCTGGCCGCAAGGCTAGCACAGCGGGGCTTGATTGAGATCACCCGGGAATCCGTCGGCGCACCGGTTGCGAACTGCCCGGCATTCTTTCGGAGAACAGCAATGCAGGATGTCCTTCCGCTCTCTTCGTTCGCCGAGGGCGGCATCGCGGTCGTGGTCGGTGCGGGCGGTATCGGCTCCGCGCTGGCAAACCGTATCGCCGCCAGCGGCCGTTTCGACGGGGTGGTGCTGACCAGTCGCTCCGGTGACCCGCGGGGCGTTGACGGGGCTTCCGTTCGTATCCGGTCGGTGGACCTGCTGGAGGAGCCTTCCATCGAGGGCCTGGCAGGCTACATATGCGAACTCGACAAGCCGCTGCGGCTGGTCATCTGCGCCACGGGAATCCTCCATAGCGGCGAGGATATCCGGCCGGAGCGCAGGCTCGAGGATATTTCGCCCGCGCATCTTGCCCGGGTTTTTGCCGTCAACGCCTTCGGTCCCCTGCTGATCGCCAAGCATCTTGCGCCGCTGCTGCCGCGTCGGGAGCGGTCAGTATTTGCCGCCATTTCGGCCCGGGTGGGCAGCATCGGCGACAACCGTCTGGGCGGCTGGTATGCATACCGGGCATCGAAGGCGGCGCTCAACCAGTTTCTGCGATGTGTCTCCATCGAGCTCGGGCGGCGAGTCCCGGCGGCGATAGTGACCGCGCTGCACCCGGGGACGGTAGACACCGCCCTGTCATCTCCCTTTCAGGCCGGCGTGCCGGATAAGCAGCTTTTCACGGCCGATCACTCTGCCGCCCGGCTGCTGGAGGTCGTCGACGGTCTGGGCCCCGAGGACAGCGGAGGTTTCTTTGCGTGGGACGGCAGCCCGATTCCCTGGTGAATCGCGGTCGGTCAGCTCACCGGTCCCGGCCGAATAACCCTCGCCGGGCGGGTCGGTCTATACTTTGAACAGGCACAAATTCGCATCGGAAAAACAATACGAAAGAGGGTCGCCATGGGCATCGCCGATACCGTTGATTTCGCACTGACGCTGAGCAAGGTGGATTTCGAGATACTGCGACATCAGCACAGTTCCACCAGCGCGGAAACCGCACACAAGGCGCAGGTCGCCGAGGGCGAGCTGGCCAAGGCTGTCGCGCTCAAGGACGGCCTCGGACCGCTGCTGGCCGTCATGCCTGCCAACCGTGTTCTCGATCTGGAGAGGCTGCGCTCACTGCTCCACCGCCCGGGTCTGGAGCTCATGACTGAGGAGGAACTGGGCAAAGTGTTCTTCGATTGCGAGCAGGGAGCGGTGCCGCCGCTGGGGCCTGATTACCGGGTGCCAACCGTCGTCGACCGGGCTCTCATGGACAAGGACGACGTCTACTTCGAGGCTGGCGATCACGAGGAGCTTGTCCACGTGGATCGTACCGGTTTTCGCAAACTTCTCCGGGGAGTCGAATTCCTCGACATCAGCCAGGGCCACGGCAGCTGAGTCGCGCCGGCCCCGACACGGTTAATGCGGGCATTGTAATTCCCGGGTGAAGGGTTAAAGTAGGCCTCCGACGATCGAGCACAACGGTCGCACAGGAGGAGAGCGCGGCGATGCGGCGACGCGCGCCCGGACGCCGATGAAGCCTACCGATACCTCCAACCCGGAGTATTTCCACCGGGTTGTGGATTGCCAGTGGGCGTGCCCCGCCCACACGGACGTCCCCGAGTACATCCGGCTGATTGCCCAGGGCCGGTTCACTGATGCCTACATGGTCAACCGGGAATCCAATGTGTTTCCCGGCATCCTGGGCCGTGTCTGCGATCGTCCCTGTGAGCCCGCTTGTCGGCGGGGGCGGGTGGAGGAAAAGCCGGTGGCGATCTGCCGGCTGAAACGGGTCGCCGCGGATCTGAAGGGCGAATTTACCGACCGTCTTCCGGTGATCCCCGAAATCGGCAACGGCAAACGGGTGGCGTGCATCGGAGCCGGGCCGGCCTCCCTGACGGTCGCCAATGACCTGCTGCCGCTCGGCTACCAGGTGACGATATTCGAGGCGCTGGAAGCTCCGGGCGGGCTGATGCGTTCCAATATCCCGGCTTTCAGGCTCCCCGCAGAAACGCTGGACGGCGAGATCGGCGTCATTCTCGACATGGGCGCGGACCTGAGGCTCGGGCATCGGGTGGACAGTCTGCGCCAGATGCTGGACGAGGGCTGGGACGCCATATTCGTGGGCAGCGGCGCCCCTCGCGGCAAGGATCTTCAGCTGCCCGGTCGCGATGAAGCGGCCGACAACATCCACATCGGCATCGACTGGCTGGAATCGGTGGCCTTCGATCACGTCGAAAAAATCGGCAGCCGGGTGCTCATTATCGGTGTCGGGAACACCGCCATGGACTGTTGCCGAACGTCTCTCCGGCTGGGCGCCACGGACGTCAAGGTCATGGCCCGCAAGCCACGTGATTTTTTCAAGGCATCGGAGTGGGAACTCGAGGACGCCGAGGAGGAAAACGTGGAGATCGTCGTCAACCATTCTCCCAGGGAGTTCGTCCTGGAGGATGGTCGCCTGACCGGCATGAATTTCGAAGTCATGGAATACGACGTGGGCGAAGACGGGCGCATCCTGGAGCAGCGGGTGACCGGAGAGAAATTCATACCCTGTGACGACGTGGTGCTGGCCATCGGGCAGGATAATGCTTTCCCGTGGATAGAGCGGGATCTCGGAATCGAATTCGATCGATGGGACGTTCCGCTGGTGGATGAGACGACATTTCAGTCTTCCCGTCCGGAAGTGTTTTTCGGTGGTGACGCTGCCTTCGGTCCCAAGAACATTATCTGGGCAGTGGAGCATGGCCACCAGGCGGCCGTCTCCATCCACAGGCACTGCCAGGGACGGCCCGTGGACGAGCGATTGCCGGTGTCGATGAATCTTTCCAGCCGCAAGATGGGCATACACGAGTGGTCGTACAAGAACGACTACAACCCGACCGAGCGGAGGCTGGTGCCCCACGTGAGTCTCCAGGAAAGGTTCCAGAGGCTTAACATCGAGGTAGAGCTGGGATTTTCCCCGGAGCAGACCTTCGAGGAGGTTCAGCGCTGCCTCAACTGCGACATCCAGACGGTTTTCACCGACCACCTGTGTATCGAGTGCGACGCCTGCATCGATATCTGTCCGACCGACTGCCTGACCATCACCCGTAACGGGCCCGAGGAAGATCTCAGAAAAAGGCTCAAGGCGCCGGCCGAGAACCCGGATCAGCAGCTGTTCGTGTCCGGTCCCCTGAAGCACACGGCCCGGGTCATGGTCAAGGACGAGAATCTCTGCGTTCACTGCGGATTGTGTGCAGAGCGCTGCCCCACCGCCGCCTGGGACATGCAGAAGTCGAAGTTCGCATTTCCTTACGCCAAAAACGAGGAAGAGGAATGCCGGAGCCGCAAGTTACGCAGCGCGTAAACGACTTCGTCATCAAGCTGGCGAACGTCAACGGTACCGGCTCTGCCAGCGCCAACAGCCTGCTGATGAAATCCATCTTCAGGATGGGTGTGCCGGTCGTCGGCAAGAATTTCTTTCCGTCGAATATCCAGGGACTTCCGACCTGGTACGAAATCCGGCTCAGCAGGGAAGGTCACATCGCGCGATCCGGTCGGGTCGACATCATGGTTGCGATGAATGCGGAAACCTACCGGCAGGATCTGGCCGAGGTCTCTCCCGGCGGCGTGCTGATCTACGATTCGACCTGGCCGAGAAGCCACGAGTTGCAGCGCGAGGATGTGACGATTTTCGGTATCCCGCTGGCCAGAATGTGCAACGAGCAATTCAACGGGGTCAGGGCGCGGATCCTGATGAAAAACATCGCCTACGCGGGAGCCCTGGCCGCGCTTCTGGATATCGATCTGGAGATCATCAAGGAACTTCTTTCCGAGACCTTCGCCGGCAAACCGAAGCTGGCCGCCGCGAACATGGAGGCGATCCATCTCGGTTATGACTATGCGCAGGAACATTTCGACTGCCCGCTGCCGATGCGGGTGGAACGGATGGACAAGACCCGCGGGCATATCATGATCGACGGAAATACCGCATCGGCCCTGGGTTGTCTTTATGCAGGAGCTACGATCGGCGCCTGGTATCCCATAACGCCGTCCACATCCCTCATGGATGCATTCCGCAGCCTGTGCGAGGAACACAGGACGGACGAGGAAACGGGCCGGAATCGATACTGCGTGATCCAGGCGGAAGACGAGCTTGCCGCCATCGGCATGGTGCTGGGCGCGAGCTGGATGGGGGCCCGGGCATTTACGCCCACCAGCGGGCCGGGTATTTCGCTGATGAGCGAGTTCATCGGTTACGGCTATTACGCCGAGATTCCCGCAGTCATTTTCGACGTACAGCGGGTAGGTCCCTCGACCGGTATGCCGACGAGGACCCAGCAGTGCGACATTGTTTCCGCCGCCTACTGCTCTCACGGCGACACCCGGCATCCGATCCTGTTTCCGGCGGACCCCGCGGAGTGTTTCGAGCTGTCCGTGGCGGCTTTCGATCTGGCCGAACGCCTCCAGACGCCGGTTTTTGTGCTGTCCGACCTGGATATCGGAATGAATGACTGGATGTGCCCGGCCTTTCAGTGGGACGACGATTACCGGTGGGATCGAGGAAAGGTGCTCGGTCGAGAGGAGCTGGAGCAGGTGGACCACTTCTGGCGCTACTTCGATCAGGACGGGGACGGAATTCCGTACCGGACTCTGCCGGGCGTGGATCCCAAGGGAGCGTATTTCACCCGGGGATCCGGTCACAACGCCCAGGGCAAATATACCGAGGACTCGGATGAATACCGGGAGGTGATGGATCGTCTCACGAGGAAATTCGAGACCGCCGCGGAGCTGGTTCCCGGACCGGTCATCATCGAGAAGAACCGCGGCGATATGGCGATACTGTCTGTGGGAAGCTGCGACGGAGCGGTGCGGGAGGCGCTGGAGATCCTGTCGCGGGAGGGGATAAGCCTGGATTATCTGCGAGTGCGCGCGTTTCCGTTTTCCTCCCGGGTGCAGGAGTTCCTCGATCGCCATGACCGGATCTTCGTAATCGAGCAGAACCGCGACGCCCAGCTGCGCACGCTGCTCATCAGCGAGACGAGGACGAATCCGGAGAAGCTGCTATCGGTGCTGCATTACGACGGGCTTCCCATCGGTTCAGACTGCATCGTCCAGGCTATTCGGGAAGCCCTTGCCGAGGGGGCCGCCGCATGAGCTTTATGCGCAAACCCAAGATTGCCCATCCTGGCCTGAAGAAGAACGCCCTCGGGCTGACGCGGCGTGACTACGAGGGCGTCATGTCGACCCTCTGTGCCGGCTGCGGACACGATTCGATCACGGCCGCCATTATCCAGTGCTGTTTCGAGCTCTCGGTGGAGCCCCACCGCGTCGCCAAGGTCAGCGGCATCGGCTGTTCCTCGAAGACGCCCGCCTATTTCCTGGGCCAGTCCCACGGCTTCAATTCCGTTCACGGGAGGATGCCGGCCGTGGCCACGGGGGCCAATGCCGCCAACGGGGAGCTGGATTTCATCGGGGTTTCGGGGGACGGCGATTCTCTCTCCATCGGGCTCGGACAGTTCTGTCACGCCATGCGCCGCAATCTGAACATGCTCTACATTATCGAGAACAACGGCGTGTACGGGCTGACCAAGGGGCAGTTTTCGGCGTCCGCAGACGTCGGCACCAAGGCCAAGAAGGGCGAAGTCAACGAGCAGCCCCCCATTGATCCGGTGCTCACCGCCCTGGCTATGGGCAGCACCTTCGTGGCCAGGAGTTTCTCCGGCGACAAGGCCCAGCTGGTCCCGCTGATCAAGGCGGGCCTGAAGCACAAGGGTTTCGCGCTTATCGATGTGCTTTCCCCCTGCGTCACTTTCAACGATCACGAGGACTCCACCAAGAGTTATGCCTACACGCGGCAGCATTATCATCCGGCGCTGGAAACCGATTTCATCCAGCCAGCCGGCGAGATCATGGCGGATTACGATGCCGGCGCGGCTCTCGAGATCGATCTCCACGACGGGAGCCGTGTGGTGCTGCGGAAGACGGCGCCGGATTACGACCCCCAGAACCGGGGGCTGGCTTTCGCCTATATCAAGGACAAGCTGCGGGAAGGGGAATTTCTCACCGGACTGCTCTATGTGGACGAGGACGGTCGCGATATGCACCAGCTCAGCAACACGGTGAACCAGCCGTTGAGCAGCCTCGGCTGGGAGGCGGTGTGCCCCGGTTCACAAGCCCTGCCGGGAATTCTCGACCGCTATCGATAACGGCACCGGCCGCGCGCCCTCCGGGCCCGCGCTCGGCGGTACAGCCTTAAGGGTTTCAGCCCTGGCCGGGCCGTGGCGCCATGACCTTCATCGATCGGGATTCGATAATCCGGCCGCTCTGGTCCACGACCGTGGCCATCCAGTCCCCGGCATCCTCCGCCGTGATGATCCGCTTGGAGAAGACCCGTCCGCGCTCGCTGTCGCCGATCCGGAAGGGCACCTCCGTGACGGTGATGCCGTTATGCTGCCAGCGGTGCAACACCATTTCGCCGGCATCACCACCGCGAAGCTCGGTAAAGAAATAGACGGTCAGCGTGTCTTTGTCGCTGGACTGCATAGATCCCGACAGACGATCCACGGGTTCCCTGTCCCGGATTTCGCTCGTCAGCATGGCGCGGGCCACGGTGACCCTCATATCGCCCGTCGGAGACGATGCCGCCGGATCCCCGTAAGCCTGGGTGCCGGACAGGGTATGTGCCTGCCGCGATTGATCCGGTCGGGAAAAGAGGTAAATGGTTTCGGCGGTCAGCAGAGTGGCCAGAAGACCCACGAAGATATAGCGGCTGCGGTGCACGGCCACCGGACGGCGGCGGCGGGTCTGCTGCGTATCGACGTCCGCGATTCGCCGACTCTCCTCCAGGGCGGCCAGCGCTGCCCCGTAATCCATCTCCGGGAACAGACCCATGGTGCGGCGCCGGACAAAGTCGTCACAGGGATAGACGTGGACCCATGCCTTGACGCCGTTGGGGAAAACCCTGAACACGAGCTGATCCGCCACGGGAGTGTCGTATCGCCTGTCCCGGGGGGGGAGGTCGCGAAAGTAGTCGTTGGTGAATTGAGTCATCTGGCTCCCACAGGCCCGGCAATTGCAGATCCCGCTTCTGCCACGCCCTGCCGCCCCCGATTGTCAGGATGAGGGGTGGTTGTTACCCCGCTCATGCCGCGCGGCCCGGAGTTCGTCCGCGTCAAACAGATCCTCCAGTTCCCGCCAGCCGGCTTCTGCCGACTGGATCACAGTTTTCTCGTCCTGCAAGATCGCGGCTTCCCGGACCAGAAGCCGCTCGTCGGCGGTCCGGAACCGCTGGACGGTCATTTCCGCGATCTCTTCGGTATCTCCCAGAGCCCGGAGCATTTCTTCCGCCATTTCCAGACTGGAAACAAGCGCCTCGCGAATCAGGTAGTCGACCTTCAGGTTAATGAGCAACTGAGCGTGGTGGCGGTTTCGGGCCCGGGCGTAGATCTTTACATCCGGGAAATGCTCCCTGACCAGCGTGACGACCCGAATCGATTCGGTCACGTCCGGAAGGGCGACCACGAAAATCCGTGCATGCTCCACGCGCGCCGCCCGCAGGAGATCCAGATTGTTCACGTCGCCGTAATAGACGGACGCGTTGAAATGCCGGATAAAGTCCACCTGGGCCGCGTTCGATTCGATCGCCGTGAAAGGAATGCGGCGTATGTGCAGTATCCTGGCCAGAATCTGCCCGAATCGTCCCATGCCGGCGATCACCACGTCGTGATCCTTTTCCTCGATGGCGTCGAATTCCCTCTCCTGTTCCCCGGGCGCGCCTGTGGCGCTTATCCGCTCGCCGACGGTGAAAAGAAACGGAGTCAGCAGCATGGTCATGGTGACGACCATGATCAGCAGGTCAGCAAGATCTCTGGCCATCACGCCGGCAGTGACCGCGGCCCCGAAAATGACGAATGCAAACTCTCCGCCTTGTGGAAGCGTCAGCGCGATCCGTGCAGGTGAGTCGCCTCCCAGCCCGAACAGGCGGCCCAGCGCGAAAAGGACAGCCGTTTTGAGGAGCAGGAGCCCGGCCGTACTGGCCAGCAGCACCAGCGGCTCTTCGATCAGAAGGCTGAGGTTTGCTGACATGCCCACGGCGACGAAGAACAGGCCGAGGAGCAGCCCCTTGAAAGGGTCGATTTCCGCCTCGAGCTGGTGACGGAATTCCGAGTCGGCCAGCAGTACCCCGGCGAGGAAGGCGCCGAGGGCCATGGAGATACCGGCCACGTACATCAGATAAGCGGCGCCGACCACCAGGAGAAGGGTCGCGGCCGTGAAGATCTCTTGACCGCCGACGGCCGCCACGTACCGAAAGGCGGGTCTCAGCAGATATCGCCCGCCGATCACGAGAAAGGCGATGGCAGCTACTGAAATGAAGGCCTGGAGTAAGACGCTGTCGGTGGGTCCGGCGGGACTGCCCAGCAACGGAATCAATGCCAGGATCGGAATCACCGCAAGGTCCTGGAACAGGAGAATGGCGAAGGAGGCCCGGCCGTGAGCGGCGTTAAGTTCCTTCTTCTCGGCGAGAATCTGCAGCACAAACGCGGTCGATGAAAGGGCCAGGCCGAGACCGATCACCAGCGCAGTGGAGATGCCGACGCCCAGCCAGTAGGCAAAGGCGCCGATGGCGAGGGACGTCACCAGGACCTGGGCTGTTCCCAGACCGAACACGGACTTGCGCATGACCCACAGGCGGGCGGGCTTGAGTTCCAGCCCGATGATGAACAGCAGCAGTACGACGCCGAATTCCGCCATGTGCAGGATTTCTTCGATGTCGTCCACCAGGCCGAGACCATATGGACCCAGGGCGATCCCCGCAGCCAGGTAGCCCAGCACTGAGCCGAATCCGAATCGGCGGAACACCGGTACCGCGATACAGGCGGCTAGTAAGACGGCGACCAGCTCTGCGAGAGTCATGGCGAGCTCCTGGGGCGGAAAGTGACCGATAGCAAGCGAGCGAAAGGATACCAGCCCAGGTTTTTAAACGAATTCGTTGCCGGCAGCGTCTCAATTGGGGCAATGGAAATTTTTGGAGCCAACATGCGTGTAAGACTGCTGAGCCTCACCATTCTGTTCGCGTGGATCGGCGTGACCAGCGCGGCGGATATTTCCAGGAGCTTCGATGTCGAGCCGGGAGGCACCCTTGATATCGACTCGGACGTGGGATCCATCGAAGTCACCCCCGGTGCCGACGACAAGGTGACGCTGGAGGTGGATCTGAGTGGTCCGGATGCCGACAAGCTGGAAATCGATTTCGAGCAGACATCCGGCGGCGTGAGGGTCAAGGGCCGCCTCCGGGACAATGGGAACAGGCACAGGAACTATACGCTTGAAGCCCGATTCCGTGCCCAGGTGCCGGCCCGGTACGACGTCCGACTGGACACGACGGGCGGAGGCATCGAAGTGGGCGACCTGCAGGGCGAGGTTCGCGCAGATACGGCCGGCGGGAGCATTTCCGTAGGCCGGGTGAAGGGTCCCGTGCGCGCCGACACGGCCGGCGGCAGTATCGAAGTGGAATCGAGCCAGGAGGATGTAGACGCCGATACCGCCGGCGGCAGCATCCGGCTCGGCGAGATGGGCGGCAGGGTTCGGGCCGATACGGCCGGCGGCTCCATACGCATCGATCGATCCCTGGGTCACGTCAAGGCCAGCACCGCGGGCGGCAGCATCAAGATCCGGGGCGCGTCGGAATCGGTCGATGCTTCCACGTCCGGAGGCGGCGTGAGCGTCACATTTGTCGGTCAGCCCAGCAAGGACAGCACGCTGAGCACGTCCGGCGGCAACGTTACCGCAATCCTGGCCGGGGATCTTCGCTTCGACATCCGGGCTCGCTCAGGTTCCCGGGTCCGTTCGGAATTTGACCTCGAGGACGAGAGAATCGACGAAGACCGCCTGGACGGCCGACTGAACGGAGGCGGGCCGCGCCTGAGGCTCGACAGCTCCGGCCCCGTCCGGATCGAGCGACGCTGAGATTCCGGCGGATCAGTGGAGAAGAGCGGCCATGCGCTTGCGATAGCTGGCCGCCAGTTCCGAGTCCGGTTCGAGCAGGTTGAAGCAGGAGATCAGCCCGGCACGACCCGCGTCGTCCCTGAAGCTCCGGTCCCGGGACATTATTTCGTAGAACTGCTCCATGGCGGATGAAAGGTCTCCCGCCATGACGAGGCGGGCGCCGAGCAGATAGCGGGACTCCACGTCGTCGGGGTCCTGCTGGATCCGCTGAGCCAGCTGGTCCATGGTCGGTGCGCCCTCCAGGTCTTCCGCATACCTGATCTTGTCTCTCAGCGCGTGCGCCACGTCCGTTTCCTTCTCCGCCGCATTCAGCGGATCCATGATTTCCCGGGCGCCCTGCGGGTCGTCCGCAGCCAGCAGAAGTTCTGCCAGGGCGAAGCGCGGCCCCGGGCGATCCGGATCCATGGCCACCGCCTCCTCCAGAAGACGCCTGCCTTCCTCCAGATCCCCGCCTGAGACGGCGTCGGCAGCCTTTCTGGCCAGGTCGTCGGCCGGCGTACTCACGAAAGGCTCCACGAAACCCCTGATCGCCGCTTCCGGCTGTGCGCCCATGGTCTGCGCCTGCGGGCGCCCTTCGCTGAAAAGCATCAGGGTGGGCAGGCTCCGGACGCCATACCTGGCGGCCAGTTCCGGCTCGGCGTCGGTGTCCACCTTGGCGATCAGCAGCCGGCCCCGGAACGCGGCCGCCACCTGATCCAGCACCGGGGCCATCGTGCGACATGGGCCGCACCAGGCCGCCCAGAAATCCACCAGCACAGGCGTCTGGGACGAGGCGTCCAGAACCTTTTCGTCGAAGTCGGCGGTTCGGGCATCGAAAATATAGGGATTGTCGGACATCTGGCGGAGAGCCTCCGGACAGCGCTTAAAGGTCTGGAATGGGGTCCCGGAAAGGAATTTCAACCCGGAGCCCCGGGGACAGACGTTTGGCAACACGCCCCGCTCAGCCCCGCAGCCAATCGACGGCGAGCGCCGCCAGTTCCGGACCGGCATCTTCCTGAACGAAATGACCGGCGTTTGCCAGGTCGCGATGGGGCTGGCCCCGGGCGCCGGGCACGTGTCTCTGAAGCGCCCGGTCCGCCCACCCCAGAATAGGATCCTTCTTGCCGAATGCCGTAAGAAACGGTTTCTGCCACTGTCCTAGGGCCTGCCATGCCGCCCGGTTCGCCGGAACGGCCGGGTCCTTGATATGGGTGGGAACCAGTCGCGGAAATGCCCGGGCTCCTGCCTTGTGGCGTTCCGACGGGAACGGCGCGTCATAGGCGGCCAGGACGGCCGGCTCAAGATGGCTGACGGTGCCGGCCTGCACGATCCGCCCTGCCGGAAATACCGGGGTGTATCGGGCGAATGCCCGCCACAGCCGGAAGGCCAGAGGAGCCGGTCGATCCGCCACGGGCAGGAAGCCGTTGGCGACCACGATGCGGCTGAAACGATCAGGGTGCTCGGCGGCCAGGCGTAATCCGATCAGCGAGCCCCAGTCCTGACAGACCAGGGTGATCTCGCGGAGATCAAGGGCCTCGATCCAGGTCCTGGTCCAGCTGACGTGGGCGGCGTAGCTGTAGTCGCCAACGGCCGCCGGCTTGTCCGATCGGCCAAAGCCGACCAGATCCGGGGCCAGCGAGCGGAAACCGGCGGCGGCGAAAACCGGGATCATCTTGCGGTAGAGGAATGACCAGGTAGGTTCGCCGTGGAGCATCAGGACCGGCGCGCCTTCGCCGGTCTCCACGTGGGCCATTCGAAGACCCCCGACATCCGTGTACACCGGCGCATAGGGAAAGTCCGGTACGGTGGAGAAGTGTTCCTCCGGTGTCCTCAGAATCTCCATCAGCCTTCGCTGGCGCGTTCCGGCAGCCGGTGATTTCCGTAAAGCCGGCGAAGCTCGGTTTTTGCGATTTTCCCCGTGGCCGTGTGAGGGATTTCCTTCACGAAAATCACGTCGTCGGGCAGCCACCAGCTGACCACCTTTTCCCTCATCCATTCGAGCAATCCGGCCTGATCCGGCGGCTGGTTATCCGACGGAACCACGATCAGCAGCGGTCTTTCTCCCCACCTGGGATGGGGTAAGCCGATGACCGCCGCTTCGGCCACGCCTTCGTGGCTCATGGCCACGTTCTCGAGTTCGATGGAGCTGATCCATTCCCCGCCGGACTTGATCACGTCCTTCGCCCGGTCCGTGATCTGCATGAAACCCATTTCATCGATGGTCGCCACATCCCCGGTGTCGAACCAGCCGTCGCTGCGGTGGGCAGGATCAGGTTCCTCCGGCCGGTAATAGGCGCCGCAAACCCAGGGCCCCCTGACCTGCAGGGAACCGGAATGACTGCCATCCCAGGGCAGTTCCTCTCCCGATTCGTCCACGATGCGCATCTCCACCCCAAAGACTCCGCGTCCCTGCTTGAGGCGCTGCGCGTCCTTGTCACCCGGGGGGAGATCCCCGGATTTTTTCGTGGGGCTGTTGAGTACTCCCAGCGGGCTCATTTCCGTCATGCCCCAGCTATGGTGGACTTCCACCCCGTATTCCTCGCGGAAGGCTTTCATGAGGGATTCCGGACAGGCCGCCCCGCCCACCACCATTCGTTCCAGGGATTCGATCCGGCGACCGCTTTTCCTGAGGTAGGCCAGCAGCCCGAGCCAGACGGTGGGAACTCCGAGCGTTACCGTCACGCCAAATTCATCGATCAGGTCGGCGAGCACCTCCGGGTCTCCCATCCTCGGCCCGGGAAGGACCAGGTCGGCGCCTACCATCGGGCAGGCATAGGGCAGGGACCAGGCGTTGGCATGGAACATGGGGACCACGGCCAGAACGCTGTCACGGTTCCGGAGGCTCATGACGTCCGGCATGCAGGCCGCGTAAGCATGGATCAGCGTGGAACGGTGATCGTAGAGGACGCCCTTGGGGAGCCCGGTCGTGCCGGACGTATAGCACAGGGCGCTGGCCGTGCGCTCATCCAGCTCCGGCCACTCGAACCGATCGGGCCTGCCGGCGAGCAATGCCTCGTAGTCCGATGCCGACGGGACCGGCGTGTCCGGCATCCCCTGGCTGTCGGTAAGAAAGGTCACGCCCCTGGGGCTGCGGAGCCTGGGCCAGATGGCTGCGAGCAGAGGCGCGAACATGGGGTCCGCGAAGATCCACGCGTCCTCGGCATGATCAATGATGTAGGCGATCTGATCGGGGAACAGCCGGGGATTGACGGTATGGCAGACGGCGCCGTAACAGCTCACGGCATAGTAGATCTCGAAGTGTCGAAAATCATTCCAGGCAAGAGTCGCCACCCGATCTCCCGGCCTGATGCCCAGGTCCCTGAGGCCATGGGCCAGTTGCCGCGTGCGTCGAAAGGTCTCGGCATATGAGCAGGTCTGAGTCCCTCCATCGCTGACCGACACGATCCCCGATCCGGGGAAGTTGCGCTCGGCAAAGCGCATGATGCTGGTGATTACCAGCGGTGTGTTCATCATCAGTCCCTGCAGCATCGCGGGTCTACCTTGTCTCTTCCGCAGGCGTGTCGCCGCCGAACTTGTCGCCGAAAAAGTTTCCCTCGTTCCACGTGGGCCGCTCGTCGGCATCGGCAATGGAGCGGATCAGATAGTAATTGGCCAGGGTGAACGCTTCGACCGAAGGGCCGTCGACGGGAAGGCTGAGATCATCCGATGGCTTGTGATAGTGCGTCTGCAGGAAACTCGTAAAGATCCGGCCGGCATCGACTGTCGGATCCGAGGACTGGAAGCCGGGAACAAAAAACACCGCCGGCACCCCTTTCCTGACGAAGGGGTACTGATCGCTGCGCACGAAGAGAACTTCCTCGGGCATCGGATCCGGGCTCAGCTTCAGCCCCGCCCGGTGAGCGGCCTGTTCCACGTGGCTCTCCAGGCTGGAGTGCTCGGCGCCGAACGCCACGACGTCGGCGAGGGGGTAAAGAAAGAGCGGCATATCCAGGTTCACGTTGGCGACGATATCTTTCATGGGAACCGTCGGGTAATCGGCAAAATAGTCCGATCCCAGCAGCCCCTTCTCTTCTGCACCGACGGCCAGGAAAAGCACCGATCGGGCAGGCCGGGCGTCCGCGCGGGCCAGCGCGCGGGCCACTTCCAGCATGATGGCCACGCCGGTGGCGTTATCGTAGGCACCGTTGTAAATGCCGTCGCCGTCGGTCTCGGGTCCCACGCCGATATGGTCCAGGTGGGCGGTAATGACCACGAACTGGTGACGGAGATCCGGATCCGTTCCCGGGAGGATCGCGGCCACGTTGCTGGTGCTTCCCAGGGTCTGGGTCGAGCGTCTTTCAACCTGGACCTCCACGCCCAGCGCCCGGCTCCCGGTCGAGCCACTCTCGGCCACGTCGTAAAGGGTATCTGCCGACACTTTTTCGTCGGCCAGCAGGGCCTCCAGCCCGGCGGGACTCATGGCGACGGCAAACTCGAAACCGGGGTAGACCCCCTGGACTTCACCCTGCGGGCTCACCCAGCGCATGCCGGAAAACGCGTAGTTTCTCACGATGTCTTCCCAGCTGTATTTCTCTGCCATCTCGCGGGTGCGGACCACGATAGCGCCCACCACCCCGAGATCCGCCAGCGTCCGGTATTTCACTTCACCCGAGGAGTAATAAGCCCTTATGTCATGAGGAAAGTGCGCCGGCGCGCCGGCGAACATGAGCACTACGTGGCCATCCAGATCCAGCCCCGCCAGATCGTCGTAGCCCATCTCGGGCGCCCGCACCCCGAACCCGACGAAGGTCAGCGGAGCCGTCACGTCGTTGTCGGCATCCACATAGCTGCCGCCGATCATGTAGTGCCCGGGCGACTCCAGTCGCCGGGTCCGTCCTTCCTTGCGCACCGAGACGGATGCGCTGCCGGGAACGAGAACTTCTTCCACCGTCGTGAAGGCTTGAAAGTACGAATCGCCATCACCGGCGGGCTCCAGGCCCAGGTTCGCGAACCATGACGCCACGTAGCGCGCAGCGATGTCGTAGCCCCGCGTGCCCGAGCCCCTGCCTTCCAGCAGATCGTCGGCGAGGAAGGTGACATGGGCGCGGATTGCGCCGGCGTCGAAATCCACATCGTGCTCGCCGGCGGGAGCCGTGCCGGCAGATAACAGAAGGCCCATGGAAAGTCCGGCGATGAGGATCTTTGTCATGAATCGGAGTCTCGCGGTCCGTCTTCCGGTGGACGGACAAGCCTATGCCACCCCGGGCATGACCGCCAGCCGGCCTCATCTGGGACAAAAGGGCGATGGGCCCGCTATAGTCGTACCCAGGCTGGGCTCCGACAGGAAACTTGTCCCAAATGTCTTACGCAAACCTGAAGCGCTTCGAGTTCTGGATTCTCCTGATCTGCGGCCTGGCGTGGCTGGACGCAGGGGCGGGGGAGGGGCTGCTGGCGCTGCTTCTGGCCGCCATCCCGGGCGGCGCGATGCTCTCGGCAGCGGTCGGATTTCTTTTCTACCCCGGCGATCACGGTATCGCCAGGACGGGCGCGCTGGGAGCTTTGCTCGGGGCGGTATTCTCCGTGCCGGTTCTACTGGCGGATCCTGCCACGGCGCTCGGTCTGGCGGTGGCCTCGGTGGCGGGATTCGCGGCCTGCGGCCTCATTGGCCGGGAGGTTGTCCCCGTGCCGGAGGACCTGGACGCGCCGGCGGCCACGCCGCGACTGGGCGCCGAAGTCGCGGCGGACGAGGCTGTTCTCGGCCTGGCGAGCATCACGATGGGAGTGTTCTCGGACGGCGGGCAAACAGCGGTCGCCCGGGAAATCCACGAGGCGCTGGATTGGTACGAGGAAAACGGCTGGGCGAAGAAGCCCGCTGATTTCCATGAGGCACCACCGCCGCTGGAAGACAGCGATATGGACTTCGAGTATCGCGACGTATCCGGGCTGCCGATGGAGATCATGAGTTTCGACAGCGGTTTTACGGCCCGGCCGGAAGCACCGGGAGGGCGCCGTTACATGGGCTATGGCCCCTGCCGTCGCGCCTATGCCTGGGTACTCAGGGGCGACGAAGATGCTCCGTGGCTGGTGAACGTGCACGGACTGACCATGGGCCAGCCCCGCCTGGACCTGAAGCTGCTGCAGGCCGAGCTGCTGCACCGCTCCCTCGGGCTCAATCTCGTGTTCCCGGTTTTGCCGCTGCACGGTCCCCGCGCGCTTTCCAAACTCAGCGGTCGCGGTTACCTGAGCGGAAATGCCATGGACACGGTTCATGCCCAGTCCCAGGCCCTCTGGGACATTCGCAGAATCATCGGCTGGCTGTGGAGCCGGGGATCCGATCGGATCGGGCTTCACGGGGTGTCCCTCGGGGGGTTTACGATTGCCCTCGTCGCGGGCCTCGAGCCTGGGCTGCGCTGCGCCATCGCCGGCATCCCGGCGTCCGATGCGGCCTGGCTGATCTGGTGGCACTCATCCCAGGCCGTACGCCGGGAGTGTCTGTCGGCAGGGATCGACAGGGATTTGCTGGGCAAGGCTTTCCAGGTCATTGCGCCTCTGGCGGTGGATCCCCAGGTGCCTGGTTCGCGTCGCTACATCTACGCCGGACTGGCCGACCGGTTCGTTCCCCCGGTTCTCGTGGACCGCTTGTGGCGACACTGGGGCCAGCCCAGCATCCACTGGTACCCCGGCGCCCATTTGTCGGTGCTCGTCCACGACGGACCGCGGGACTATTTGCGCCGAGCGGTGGAGGCGACCCTCCTGGATACGGCCGTTTCCCCGTCTGCTTCCGACTGAGGCGGCGGCTCCCGCCTCACCACCGGTAACGTCGGAAATTCTGCGGGTTGGCCCAGTTCTCCGAACTGTTCCATTCCCTTTTCGGGTTGTAGGTATCGACATCGTAGGTGTAAACGGAATGCCAGACCCCGTCCTCCCTGACCCGCCGGTGGAGCGTCAGGGCAAGCGCAAGGAGTTCCGGTTCCGACCACTCCCCTTCCCGGTGGTGGGCGTCCGTATGACGGCATGCCAGGGCGAAACGATGGCAGTGCATATCCCGGATCCGTGCGATCAGGGCGGCTCCTTCAGACGGCTCCAGGGGCTCCAGGGCATGGCTGAGAACGGCGTAATCGAATCGCCCCAGGTCGGCCAGCGCAATCCTCGCGGCGTCCGGCTCCACCACCGTGACCCGTGACTCCTCGTGATGAGCCAGGTACTGATTTACCGCAGACGGGGCTGCGCCGGTCGTTACGCACAGCAGGGAAGCGGGCGATAAATCGACCAGCAATTCGTAAAGAATTTCCTGTACCAGGTTCATCCGGAACTCCTGCTAGGGAGCGACGGCCGCCATGGCGAGTCCGCAAAGCCATGCGGCGTAGGTGCCCAGAGCGTAACCCAGCACGGCGAGCAGGACGCCCACCGGCGCCAGCGTCGGATGGAAAGCCGACGCAACCACCGGCGCGGAGGCGGCTCCGCCTACGTTGGCCTGGCTGCCGACGGCCAGATAGAACACCGGCGCCCGTATGATCCGCGCCATCACGATCAACAGCCCGGCATGGATACCGATCCAGATGAAGCCGACGACAAACAGCCCTGGGTTTTCAAAGACGGCGCCCACGTCCATCCGCATGCCTATGGAGGCGACCAGTATGTACAGCATGGCGGAGCCCACCTTCGAGGCGCCCGCCCCCTCCAGCCGCCTGGCACGGGTGAACGACAGCAGCAGGCCGGCGGTGGTGGCGACGACGACGATCCAGAAAAAGGGGCTGGTCAGGCTCAGCTTTGCGAGGCCGGGCGCCCGACTCTCGATCAGGGGCGCGATGAAGCCGGCAACCGCATGGGCGAGACCGGTGAACCCGAAACCGAGGGCGACGATGAAGATCAGGTCCGGAAGCGTCGTCTGGCGGCCATGCTCGGCATGAAAGCGCTCCACCCTGCGCTTTAGCTCCTCGATGGCCGACGTGTCGGCGCCCATGCGCCTGTCGATCTGCCCGGCTCGCCCCGCCATGAAAAGGAGAACCGCCATCCACAGGCTGGCGCAAAGCACGTCCACCGCGACCATCTGCGAAAACAGCGCATCGTCAACCTGAAAGATTTCCTTCATGGCGGTCTGATTGGCGCCGCCTCCGATCCAGCTTCCCGCCACCGTCGTCATTCCCCTCCAGACCGCCGTCGGCCCTGCGCCGCCCACCACGTCAGGCGCCACGGAACCGACGACTAGGATTGCCAGGGGTCCGCCGACCACGATGCCCGCGGTGCCCGTCAGAAACATGGTGATGGCTTTGTGGCCGAGTCTGGCAATGGCGGCAAAGTCGACGGACAGGGTCAGGAGAACCAGACAGGCCGGCAGAAGGTATCTGGACGAGACGAAGTAGAGCTTCGAGGCGTGGCCGTCCACGATCCCGAAACTGTTCAGCAGGGACGGCAGGAAATAGCACAGCAGCAGGCCCGGGACATAACGGTAGAACCGCCGCCAGAACGGATGCGGACTGCTTTCGGTATAGAAAACCAGTCCCAGGATAACGGCCAGCAGGCCCAGGGCGACCGCGTCGTTGGTCACCAGGGGCGTCGTCGTCTCCATGCGCGCTCCTCGATACCGTGCCCGGTGATTGTACTTGGCCGTGCGGGGCGCCGGGGCTGCCGGGCGGTGTAATCTAGGAGCAGGAAGGGGAGATGTCACATGAACAGCGTGCTGGGGAGAGAGCTGCGGCTGCCCTGCGGCGTGGTGCTGCCAAACCGGATCGCCAAGGCAGCCATGACCGAAGGCCTGGCGGATGCAGAGGATCGGGCGACGAACGCTCTCGTGACGCTTTACCGTCGCTGGTCGCTAGGCGGAGCCGGCCTCCTGATCACAGGCAACGTGATGGTGGATCGCCGATTTCTGGAGCGGCCCGGTAATGTCGTCATCGATGGCAACGGCGGGCTGGACGAACTCAGGGCCTGGGCCCGGGCGGGCACCGAAGCAGGCAATCACTTGTGGATGCAGATCAATCACCCTGGACGGCAGAGTTCGCGGACTTCCACCAGCAAACCGCTCTCGCCGTCCGACGTACAGCTCGATCTTGCAGGGATGTTTGCGCGGCCGCGGGCCATGACCGAGGCCGATATCGAGGACGCGGTCCATCGATATGCCCGGGTTGCCGAGACGGCGCGGGATGCGGGGTTTACGGGAGTGCAGATACACGGCGCTCACGGGTATCTCATTAGCCAGTTTCTCTCTCCGGTCACAAATCGGCGCGAAGACCGATGGGGAGGGTCCCTGGAGAACCGTGCGCGATTCCTGCTGGAGGTCGTGGGGGCGGTACGCCGGGTTCTCGGAAGAGATTATCCGGTGGGGGTGAAACTGAACTCGGCGGATTTCCAGAAAGGCGGGTTTTCGCTAGAGGAGTGCGTCCGGGTCGCCGGCTGGCTTGGGGAAGCGGAAATCGACCTTCTGGAGATATCCGGGGGCACATACGAGCAGCCGCGCCTTCTCGATCACACCGGTGAGGCAGAAGGCTTTGAGGAACCGCGGCGGGAGAGCACCCGGCAGCGAGAGGCCTATTTCCTGGAATACGCATCGGCCATACAGGCGTCGGCCCAAATACCCCTCATGGTGACCGGCGGTTTCCGGAGCCGTCAGGCCATGGAAGACGCCGTATCGTCGGGAGAGACCGACGTGGTGGGACTGGCGCGGCCATTCTGCGTGGATCCGGATCTCCCGAAGCGACTGATCGAGGGAACCGTGGACAGGGCGGAATCGCCGGAACGCGATCTGCGGCTCGGGCCCGGCAGACTGCTGGGACCGGCGAGCCCCGTGTTTCTTCTGAAATTTCTCAATGTGCAGGGAGAAGTGGCCTGGTTTTACCGGCAGATTATCCGGCTCGCCAGGGGTGAAGCCCCGGATACAGGCCTGGGGCTGAGAAGCGCGCTTTTCCGGCACTTTCGAGACGAGATCCGGTTGAGCCGGCGGCGCGCGTTCCGGCCCGATCACTCAGCTCTTTAAACCTCCGGAGTCCTTTGGGCGTCAAAGGGAAAACCACATCGACCCGGTCCGGCCACTTAAAAGGAACAGACATGCGCAAGGCAACGCTAATCGCGTCCATCCTCGTTCTGGGATTGGCGACCGCTACCGCATCAGCGGCACGCTGCAAACACCGGGTGGACCGGTCCGCGGAAATCGAGCCAGACGGAATCACGACAGTGGAGATCTACGCTCTTGCCGGGGATCTGCGCGTGCGGGGCGTCGAGGGAGAGACTGCAGTCCGGGCCACGGGCGACGCCTGTGTTTCCAAGGAGGGGATGCTGGAGGAAATCGGCATCACGGCCCGCCGGACGGACGATCGGATACAGATCCTGGCTGAAATGCCCGACACGTCGGGAGAGACGGGAGACCGATGGGCCCGACAGTACGCTGTCATGGACCTGGTGGTCGAGCTGCCCGCCGGCATGGCCGTGGTCGTCCACGACAGCAGTGGCGACCTGGAGGTCACTAATCTGGCGTCCGCAGAGGTCAGCGACAGTTCCGGCGGAATCGAGCTTCGTGACATTGCCGGGCCCGTCGTGATTCCCCGGGACAGTTCCGGCGACATTTACATGGAGCGGGTTGGTGATGTGACCATCCAGGTGGACAGTTCCGGGGAAATCGAGATCCGGGAGGCCGATTCCGTCACCATCGCCAACGATACCTCGGGCGACATCATCATTCGCCAGATCCGGGGCAGCGTGCTGATCGGCAACGATTCCTCGGGCGCGATTTCGGCCCGGGACGTGGACGGCGACCTGATTGTCGAGAACGATACGTCGGGAGGTATCCGTTACGAACGGGTCGCCGGGCAGGTGAGCGTGCCCGAGGAAAGGCTGGGTCGCTGATACCGGGGAACGCGGGTCCGACATGGTCGAATCTGTTCCGGATCCCCGCTCTGAACCGCGGCGGGTATGGCTTTCGCAATACTGTGAATTTATACAGGTGACTGCTATATTCGGCCGATGGCCAGCGGGGCAGTCAACGGAGATTATCTGGAGAAGCTGAATCCCGCACAGCGGGAGGCGGCCCTCCATGGGCGGCGGACTTCCGACGGATTCCAGTCGGGACCGCTCCTCGTGATCGCCGGGGCGGGAACGGGCAAGACCATGACCCTGGCCCACCGGGTGGCTCACCTCGTTTTGCAGGGCGTGGATCCCAATCGGATCCTGCTGCTGACTTTTACCCGGCGCGCCGCCCGCGAGATGACGGAGCGTGCCCGGCGGATCGTCAGCGAGGCAAAGGCCGAAGCGGGTCACGGGCGGCAGGATGCAAGAATTTCCTGGTCGGGCACCTTCCACGCCGTGGCCAACCGCCTGCTCCGGGAATATGCGGCGAACCTCCGACTGGATCCCTCTTTCACGGTTCTGGACAGAGCCGATTCCGCCGATCTCATGGACGTGGTCCGGCACCGTCTGGATCTGTCCGGCAAATCACGCCGCTTCCCGAAGAAGGATACCTGTCTGGCCATTTATTCCCGATGCGTGAACAGCGGCGACTCGCTCGACGACTGTCTGCAGGAGATCTGGCCATGGTGCATGGACTGGCAGGAGGATCTGCGGCGCCTTTTCCGTGCCTACGTGGAGGCCAAGCAGGACAGCGCCTCCCTCGATTACGACGATCTGCTCCTCTACTGGAGCCAGCTGATGGGCGTGCCGGAACTGTCCGCCTCCGTCAGTTCCCGTTTCGACCACATCCTGGTGGACGAATACCAGGACACCAACATGCTGCAGGCCGCGATCCTCAGGGCGCTGCGTCCCGACGGCGCGGGCGTGACCGTGGTGGGCGACGATGCCCAGTCGATCTACTCCTTCCGGGCGGCCGAAATCGAAAACATCCTGGGCTTCCCGGAGGCTTTCACGCCCCGCGCCCGTGTCGTCACCCTGGAGAGAAATTATCGCTCGGTTCAGCCGGTGCTGGATGCCGCCAATGACGTAATAGCCCGTGGATCCCGTCAATACCGCAAGACGCTGTTCTCGCAGAAACCCTCGGACCAGAAACCGAGATTCGTCACGGTGGAGGACGATGAGGCCCAGGCTGATTACGTGGTCTCGCGGGTGCTGATGGCCCGTGAAGAGGGGCAGCGGCTGATGGATCAGGCGGTGCTTTTCCGCAATTCTCATCACAGCGATCGACTCGAGCTGGAGCTGACCCGGCGGAACATTCCCTACGTCAAGTACGGCGGCCTGAAATTTCTGGAGGCCGCTCATGTCAAGGACCTGCTGGCGGTGCTGCGCTGGGCAGAGAATCCCCGGGACCAGGTGGCCGCCTTCAGGGTCGTCCAGTTGCTACCGGGAGCGGGCCCCGTCGCGGCCCAGCGCTGCTTCGATCACCTGGCGGCCCGGGATTACGCGCTCGATTCGCTGGGCGACTATCGGCCCCCGCCGGCGGCCAGGTCCGACTGGCCGGGGCTGGCCGACCTCGTCTCCGGCCTGGGGCCCGGAATCGGCGACTGGCAGTCCCAGGTGGCGGAGGTGAGGGGCTGGTATCGGCAGCACCTGGTCAGGCGGTTCGACGACTGGCAGGTGCGGGAAGGCGACCTGGACGCACTGGAACAGATTGCCGCCGGATTTCCCACCCGCGAGCGATTCCTGAGCGAATTGTCCCTGGATCCTCCCCAGGCGACGGGAGACTACGCCGGGCCGCCTTTGATGGACGAGGATTTCCTCGTCTTGTCCACGGTGCACTCCGCCAAGGGTCAGGAGTGGGATTCCGTCTACATACTGAACGTGGCCGACGGGAACTTTCCCTCCGAGTTCGCCACCGGCCGTCCCGAGTTGATCGAGGAAGAGCGTCGGCTTTTGTATGTTGCCATGACCCGGGCCAAGTCCGAGCTTCACTTGCTCGCCCCGCTACGTTATTTCGTGCCCCAGCAGCGGCGTCTCGGCGACCGCCACGTGTATGGCGCCCGCAGCCGGTTTCTTCCAGATTCGGTCATGGCCCGTTTCCAGAAGGTTTTTCACGGGCCGGGCCGTTCTGACGGGGCGGGACCGCCGGCAGCCAGCGACACTATCGTGGACGCGGGCGCCCGACTTCGCGAAATGTGGTAGCAAAAAGAAAGGGCCGCCCCGGGGCGGCCCTCGCGTCGCGAATCGGGAAACCTGAGTTATTTCCCGAAGGAATATCCAAAACCGGCGAAGCCCATAAACATTTTGTCGTCGCTGGTGATGGGGCTGTCGTCCACCTCGTCGCCCATGAAGTCGTAACGGGTGCCGACCAGAAACATCCACTTGGATTCCGGTCGCTGATACCCGAGCACCAGTCCCAGGCGAACCCAGGTCTCGTCGTCGCCTTCATAGGCGGTTCGGCCGAGATTCAGGTCTACTTCATCGTTCTCGACGCCGTAGTAGTAGTCGATGTAATCCTCGCTGTTCCAGACCACGCCGCCCGAGGCCCGGTAGAACCAGCTGCCGACCCGGTTATCGTAGAAGGCCGTGCCCTTGACCTGGGTGCCGTCACTGTTGCCGGTCACGTCCGAGGCCGCGCTGAAGGACAGACCGAATTTCTGGGGTTTCCAGATGACGTGCCCGCCGAGAGCGAAAGACGGATCGCGGTTGTCCATGCCCTCCAGGATGTTGGCATCGTCGTTGTCGTACCCGTCTCCCCAGAACTCACCCTTTATGGCCACTTCCCAGGGGTTGGTGTTCACGAATTTCCAGCCCACGTTGCTGCCGCGAACGAAGAAGCGCTCACCTTCGAACAGGACCAGGGGAAGGAAACTTGTTTTCTCGTCGTCGTCGTAGCCACGGTAGGGCTTGTCCTTGTAAACCGCGCCTATGCCGAGGGTGATCGGACGCTTGCCGGCCGCCGGGACGGCCAGTTCGTCATCGGCCAGAGCGATTGATCCGAACAGCGTTACCGCCAGCGCCAATGCGATGGCCGCGCATGTCTTTCTCATCAGGGTATCTCCAGTATGGATTTTGCCAGGAATGCGAAGAGTTTCGCTCAGGGCTTAATTTTAGCCCATTTGAAGCACGATTAGGCCGTCAGCGGGGTTCCGGCCACGGAAGCCGAGCCGGCAGGAGAGGCCGGCCAGCGCCGGCACCATCGGCGAAACGGCAGGGTGAGGAGAAAACCACGCACTATTGTCCCCGACCGGCAGACGACCGAAAGGACGCCGAAAGGGATCTGCTTCGGCCCCTGTCCGGAGCGGAAACGGATCAGTCGCCAGACTGACGCTCGGGGTGATCGTCCTGTCTCGGCGGCAGCAGGCGGGCAATCTCGTGGAGCTGACCCAGCCAGTCCTCCGGACAGGGGCCCGGCGTTCGGCGCCGGCGACCGGTATTCCCAGGGGCGGAGCGCCAGCCGGGGCGCGGCACAAGATGGCGCAATCGGTGCAGGCAGAGCATGGAGACGTTCTCGAATGGACGTTTCCGGACGATGATATGGCTTCAGTATTACGCCGTTTTTACATTGTCGACCGCGGGTTCACGGGGCCTCCGGATCATCCGGCGGGCCCGGTCCGCAGTTCTCTTCCAGGCGATGTTTCCGAAAAAAACGGACGATCAGCTCATTGCCGTTTGAGGGCCATACGTGGCCGGCCCCGTACAGCCCGTACACTGTAGGCTGACCGCCAGGGCCCGGCAGAAACTCCGTGAGCCCCGGAGCCCATTCACGCTTTTCACCGGTCGCGCGATTGATGCGCGCAAGCGCGACCACCGTTTTCTGCCACTCGTCCGAATACTCTCTGGGCTCCTCTCGTCCGAACAGATAGATGACCGGGCGCGGGGTCTCCGCACCCGAGACGTATTCTCCCAGCGCTCCCACCGGCGCGAAGGCGGCGAATGTACAGGGTCGGTCCAGCAGCAGGTTGAAGGTCATGTGTCCGCCGTTGGAGAATCCGGCCACGTACACCCTTGACGGATCGACCAGGAAGCGGCTCGCGAGGTTCTCCAGCAGCAGGTCCGTGAATGCCATGTCCCGGTTGATGTCGTTGTCGCGGAAGCCGTGCCAGCCACGCCTTCCGGCCCGGTCTTCCCGCGGCAGGCCCTCCGGGTAGACGACGGTAGCTTCCGGCCATTCTTCGTGAAACGCGACGATGTCGGCGAAGTTCCAGGCGCTGTCCGCCAGGCCGTGGAAGACGAGCACCAGCGGCGAAGGCAGAGTGTCAGATTCCGTGCCAGGGTAGACCCGGGCGACTCGCTGCATGTCGCCCAACTGGAGTTCGACCACCTCCGGCACGGCGGCGCCGGTCAGCCGTAAAGGGCACAATCCGGAGAGGATCATCGCCACGAGCCACGGGGCCGCGCGAAGGCGGCGCCGTAGATTTGCTCTTCCTCTCCCGCCGGATCTCATCTGTCCCTGGCGGCCTCCACGGCCCTTTCATCGGGCTCGAAACGCACATCCAGGATGCGCCAGTGTCGCACCGCAGGATTGTCCGGTATGTAGCGGAAATCGATGATTTCACTGTAGGCACCGCGGATCGGAAATTCCATCACGCTGGAGGCCAGATTGCCTCTCCAGTTGCCCTGGAAAAGGATCCGTACCCAGCCGGGACCCGGCGTTCCGGACACTCTCCCGGAGAGCTCCATGATCCGCGAGTCCGGGCGGTAAATCAGCGTGCCGCGGATACACATAGTCCGGTCGGAATTACAGATATCCTCGTTACGGGCGAGAAACTCCGAGGGGGTCGCCAAGGCCGTAGCGGATAAAACCAGTCCGACGAGCATGATTCTGCTCAGCCCGGATGCTCGTCGATGCTTGGGCAACGAAGTCATAAACACAGACCTTAACGGCTCGGAAGCTGGCGGCAAACCTCTTCACACCCGGGCTGAAGCCCGATATATTGCCTGTCTGCTTCTGTGATCCCTTGCCTTGACCGCCCCCGCAATTTCGCGATAACACTTTTTCCGTGGTTCGTTGACCGTGCCGTCAGCGGACCCGGGGAACGTGGTCAGTGAGATAGCGGAGGTGCGGCTGCATGAGCGGATCAACGCAATTCGGGCGGGTTCTGACGACCCCGAATGTTCGCGAGTTTTTCCGGGAATCTGTGGACGAGGCGCTGTCGCGGCATTCTGTGGCCGCCGACGACCATACCGTTCATTACGTGGTCAACCTTCTGACTCTCTTCACCCGGGCCGAGGAATTCTACGGTGACTCCGACTGCACGAGGGGTATGCCGCCCCTGGCAAGAATTTTTGCCGACGCCAGTGAGGCGGACAGCGACCTGGACCGGGATCGGCACTTGCAGCGACTGGGTGACGTGGCGCTCTTCATGGCCGGTTTCTTCCCCGATTATTTCGAGCGCAGACCGGTGGGAGTGGAGTACTGCATCCGAATGGGCGGCGCCGCCTACGGAACACTGGCGGAGCGTTCCAAGCAGATTTCCCGGAAACGGGCCCTGGCCGACATCTTCGAGGAACTGGCGGTGAAGTTCGGCATGTTCGTGGACGTGCTGGGCGAAATCGCGGACCTGGGACGGCGGTACACGTCGAAGGACGTTCTGCGGCTTTATGACCTGTGGCTGACCACGGGCAGTCGGCGGGCGCGGGCCCGTCTCGATGCCCTGGGGGTGCCGTCAGAAACCTTTTCGACACAGCCTTCCCGCCACTGAGCAGGCCTCCGTCGGCATGCAGATCATCGAGAGACTGCAGGGCGTGATCGAGCGCACCTACGATCTGCAGAGTCCCCACCGGGTGACGGATTTCCTGGTGACAAATCCGCAGTTTGCCCGGGACTTCGGTTTCCGCCCCGACGGCGTCGGCGGAACGGAGCGGGTGATCGTGTCCGAGGAAGACGGAAGTCTGGACCTCGCCGTTTATCTGGACGAGCAGATTGTCAGCCGCCTCAGGGACGATAACCCGTTAAACAATCTCAATGACGGCAATCTGGCAGCTTTCTGGACCGCTCTGGAAGGGGTCAGTCATTTCGTGTATCTGGTCTGGAATGCCCTGCACCGTCGGCAGGTGACCCGGCTGGAAATGGAACTCCAGGCCGAGGTGGACAAGTTCGTCACCACGGCCCTGCTCGTCGCCGCGCAGCAGGGCGGGCGGGTTCCGCCTGAACTGCACGGCTGGCTTTTCGAGCTATGGCGGCTCGACGAGACACTCGGTGAGGAGGAAGCGGATCGCTATGTACGGGCAAACCGTTATGCGGGGCGATACTGCCGCCGGCTCTCTCGCCAGTATCTGCAGAATGGCGCGAATTCCATGTTTCCCGAGATTCGGCGCTTTTACAGATTTACCCAGCGCCGGAAGCTCCGTCATATCGAAAGGGACCCGGCCTAGGCTCCGCCCGACGGGGTCAGGCGCCGCCGGAGATCAGGTGCCCTGTCTTGAGATAGAACACCGCGTCGGAGGAAACACGCAGCCGCTGCCGGCTCCCGGACGGTAGCCGCAGCCAGGCGCCGGCCGGGTACCGGCCGTTGTCGTCGGCCAGCTCCCCGGACAGGACCAGATATTCGGCGCCCCCGGGCCAGCGCAGATCCTCTAGGGTTGCCGGTGCCTCGGCCCGCAGGATGCGGACATGCTCCGAGGAAAACCGGTGTAGCTCCAGAGCCACCAGCCCGGGGTGCCGGGTGGGGGAGAAGTCCTCGGTGCTGGTGTCTACCACGACCCTTTCCAGATCCTCGGGATCGAACTGTCGCAGCTTTACAAAAATCAGGCAGCCCTCCCGGCTGGAGGGACTGTGGGCGCTGCCCGGCGGATTTCTGACATATGTGCCTGCGGGATAGTCCCCGAACTCATCCGAGAACACGCCCTCCAGCACGAGGAACTCCTCTCCGGCGCCATGTTGGTGGGCCGGGAAGCTGCTTCCAGCCGGATATTTCACCAGGCTCGTGGCCCGGGCGACCTCCTCCCCGTCACGGTCCAGCATCCGACGCTGGACGCTGCGATCCGGCGACCATTGCCAGGGAAGTTCGTCGGTCAGCGCGACGGCCCGCCGCCCCAGATCGGCGTTGAGTTTCATGGTCCCCTCGTCTGGCTGTTTCCACTGGTTTCGACGGGCCCGATCCATTAACCTCGCAGCCCGCCTTCATAATAGACATGATCCCTTGTTCCCAGGAAAGGCCCCTTGCATGCTCGATGTCAGCGAAATTCTGAAAGAGTTCGTCCACGGCGAACTGGATTTCGCCGGGCTGGAGCGGGCGCTGGGCGGAAGGATCGCTGCGGGAGATACTCGCGAGGGGGCCCTGAATGCACTCGAGCAGATCACCCTGGCCGAGGACCTTTCGCCCGCCGTGGCAGGTCTTTTGCGGCGGGCCATAGACCGACACTTCGCCATGGACGATACCGACCCCTTCCCGAAGATCCAGCCCACCCGGCCACGGCAGCCGCTTCCGGACATGGACACCAACGAGGAAACAGACCCGGACCTGCCATTGATTTACCCGAAGGAGGCCAGAGAGCCGGAGCCGGAGCCGGAGCCGAAGTCCGCAGAGGGGGGGACCGGGGAGGTGCCTTCGGTGCCGGAGCCGGGGGACGTCATAGCCGGACGCTATGAAATCGAGGGGCTGATCGGTCGCGGCGGCGCCGGTTTCGTCTACCGCGCAGTCGACCACTGCAGGCTGGAAGCGGGCTCCGAGGACCCGCGCATCGCTCTTAAGGTCCTGAAACCCGAACTGGCTCAGCTGGAGGAAGCCCAGCGCAGACTGCTGTCCGAGGGCGTCCGCGGCGCCGAATTGCACCACGAAAACCTCGTCAGGGTCATCGATGTGGGGCACGACGACGGCCTGTGTTTCCTCACCATGGAGTTGCTGGAAGGCGACACGCTTCGGAGCGCCATCCTGCGCCACAGCCCGGAAGGTTTCGAGAGCCAGCAGGCGCTTGGAATACTGGCCGGTATTGCCCGTGGACTGGCATTCCTCCACGGTCGGGGCCTGGTCCACGGCGATCTGAAGCCCGGCAATATCTTCCTGACCAGCGAAGGTCAGCCCAAACTCCTGGATTTCGGTACCGCCGCACCAGGCCGGCACGGCCGCGAGCCGACGCTTTTCGCCGCGGCGCCGCCGGGCCGCACTCCGGCCTACGCAAGCCCGGAGGCATTAGCCGGAGACCAGCTCAAATTCAGCGATGACATCTTTTCCCTGGGCTGCGTGGCCTGTGAGCTTTTTTCGTCCAAGCACCCTTTCGATCGCGTACAGGCAGACGAGGCTCGCGATCGGCGCATGCGGGCCTCGCTGCCGCGCTCCATCTCCGGCACTCATCGTCAGGCCCTGGCGGCGGCGCTGCAGTTTGACGGAACCCGCCGGCCGCCCGATGCCGCGGCCTTCATCAAGGCCATGGGGCTCGAGAATAAAGGCCCGAACCGTGCCGGTCTGGCCCTTGCGGCCCTGGGCGGACTGGCCGCCGGAATCCTGCTCGTGCTTGCCATCATCAGCCCGGCAGGACCGCTGGCCCGCTTCGTTCACCCGGAAGCCGGCGACGCCGTCGAGGTGCCTCGATCCGAGAAGCAGACGCCGGAAACTGCCCGCACGACCGGCGACCCGGGCCCTACGGCGACCGGCGTCGATGAAGGAGGGAGTTTCGTGCCCCCCGCCCCCTCGTCGTCAGAGCCGGATCCCGTGCGGGAATCCCGGGTGGAATCGTCACCTGATGCCGGGACTGAACCGGAGACCGCCCGGGAAGCCGCCGCACCGGAGGCCGATGCGGTCCCCGCAGACGAGCCGGTTCCGACGGCTGCCGATGCGACGCCGACGACGCCCGAGCCGGAGCCTGCTCCCGTGCTGCCGCCGGGGCCTGGCAGCATCGCTTTCGCACAGGATGAATACCGTGTCACCGAGGGCACCGCCGTGGTGATCGCCACTATCGGTCGCCGCAACGGTCTGTCCGGCGACGTCACTGTTCGCTGGCGCACGGTGCCCGGTTCCGCAGAGACAGACGCCGACTTTGCCGGCTCCGACTGGGAGGAAGTGACAATCGGTGAAGGTCAGGAGGGCATACGCATCTACATACCGCTGGTAGATGACGGTCTGCTCGAGGACGAGGAAAGCTTTTTTCTGGAACTCTCGG
>Ga0209536_100002452_pt1 | contig 30269 bp, 26 predicted proteins | sample DeeMarSeWOR28_12_FD_187461 | JGI IMG/M metagenome (GOLD analysis project Ga0209536, IMG submission 187461) | Marine sediment microbial communities from White Oak River estuary, North Carolina - WOR-2-8_12 (SPAdes) (version 2) | ecosystem: Environmental > Aquatic > Marine > Intertidal zone >...
AACATCCAACGTCCAACATCGAACATCGAAGGAATGAATTCTGTCTATTGTAGAAAACGATTGAGCAAAGCGATTCCACCCTTCGACATTCGTTATTCGTCATTCGATATTCTGCGGTTCGCTTTTTAGTCTAGTTTCACACGAGCCTTCTTTTGGTTGATTGAAAAATCCAAACACAAAATACAAAACACCAAACATCAGATGATTTCATCAACCTTTGTTCTTTAATGTGTTATAGAGATCAAACGCTTTTTCGGGTGTTTCATTGTTGTGAACGACCGCCTTTATGGCTTGGATCATAGCTACCGGATCCTCGGATTGGAAGATATTACGTCCCATATCGACTCCGCTGGCACCCTCCTGGATCGCATTGTGGGCCATCTTGAGAGCGTCCGGCTCCGGTATTTTCTTACCTCCAGCCATAACAATCGGAACCGGGCAGGAGGACGTGACGGTTTCAAATCCGTCATCAATGTAATAGGTTTTGATGTAATGCGCACCGAGTTCGGCGCATATTCGTGTAGCCAGCCGGAAGTAACGTGCATCTCGCGCCATGTCTTTACCCACAGCAGTAACCGCCAGGGTAGGAATGCCGTATCGGGTACCAAGATCGACCATTTTAGTCATGTTGATTATGGATTCCTTTTCATATTCGCCGCCGATGAAGACTTGAACCGCCATGGCGCAAACATTCAGTCGGATGGATTCTTCGATATCCACCGCAATCTGCTCATTGGAAAGTTCCTTAAGGATGCTGGTACCCCCGGAAACTCTGAGTACAATGGATTTTGAGGAGGACGGCGGGACAATACTCCTTAGAATACCGCGTGTCAGCATTAGCGTATCTGCATAAGGCACCAGAGGAAGGATATTGATATCAACGCGTTCCAGACCAGTAGTTGGGCCTTGAAAGTAGCCATGATCTATAGCCAGCATCACTGTGCGCCCGCTCTCGGGATTGAAGATTCGCGCCAGCCGATTCTTCATACCCCAATCCAGAGAATTTGATCCCTTTAGAAAAAAGCCTTCTGTCTTCTGAGGGATATCGGTAAAATATTGTTTCCCGTCTTTCATGTCGTCCACGCCTGGCATTTGTCATTCTCCTTTCTTAGGATATATTTTTTGCTCCGGCAGCAAGAAGCATGAGATATGTACAGAAATGCTCTGTGCTGTGTTCAATGCGCCTAAATTTATTATGTACCTATTTGCCAAGATGCTAAATACGTTCTCTGCTCGGCCGTAAGCCGGTCGATACCAACCTTCATGGCAGCCAGTTTCTCTTTGGCAATCATATTGTCAATTAGTTGAGGGACAGGGTATACGTCTCGTTTAAGCGGATTTTTCAATTTCACCATATATTCGACGCTGAGCGCCTGATTGGCAAAACTCATATCCATCACGCTCGACGGATGCCCTTCTGCGGCCGCCAAATTGATCAGTCTGCCTTCACCGAGGACGTTGATCCGCCGCCCATCGTTGAGCACAAATTCCTCGACAAATGGTCTGATGATCCGTTTGGATTTAGCGATGGTATTCAGCCCGTCGAGGTCCAGTTCCACGTTGAAGTGCCCTGAATTGGCCACAATGGCCCCGTCTTTCATGATCATGAAATGCTCTTTTCGAATCACCCTGATATTACCGGTAAGGGTACAGAAAAAATCACCGATTCTGGCTGCTTTGCGAATCGGCATGACGGTGAATCCATCCATAACTGCTTCAAGGGCGGGCAACGGATCAACTTCGGTGACAATTACGTTGGCACCCATTCCGCGCGCCCTCATGGCAACACCCCTTCCGCACCAGCCGTAGCCGCATACGACAAAATTAGATCCCGCAAGTAAGCGGTTTGTTGCCCGAATCATACCGTCTACAGTGCTTTGACCGGTGCCGTAACGATTATCGAAAAAATGCTTCGTACGGGCATCATTGACGGCGATGATTGGGTATTGCAAGACGCCGTCAGCGGCCATACTTCTCAGTCGGATAATCCCCGTGGTGGTTTCTTCCGTTCCGCCCCGTACTTCCGAAATGAGCTCCGAGCGCTCGGTATGAAGGGTCGAAACTAAATCGGCTCCATCGTCCATCGTGAACTGCGGTCGGGTGTCCAGAACTGCATAGATATGTGAATAATAGGTTTTATGATTTTCGCCTTTGATCGCAAAGACCGCGATTTTGTCGTTTTTGACCAATGATGCGGCAACATCATCTTGGGTGCTTAAGGGGTTGGACGCACACAAAGAAACGCTGGCGCCGCCGGCTTTGAGGGTTTGCATCAAAGAGGCCGTCTCGGTAGTGACATGCAGGCAGGCAGCGGCTCGAATCCCTTTCAATGGTTTTTCTTTTTGAAATCGTTTTCGTATACGGTTCAATACCGGCATGCTCTGATTAGCCCATTCAATACGAAGCGCACCTTCCTTGGCAAGTGTTAAGTCCTTAACGTCATAGTCCATGTTCGCAATTTCTCCTTTGAATAAAAAATCGAAAGCGGCAATTATCGGTTCATCGCCACGCATAACAGACGAGTTAACAAAACGCTTAACTCAGGCTTACAACCCTGCTTTTTCTTTGATGACATCTACCATATTCGTCTGCTCCCATGAAAAGCCCGGTTCATTTCGCCCAAAGTGGCCGTAGGCTGACGTCTTACGATAGATGGGACGAAGAAGGTTTAGATAGTCTATGATGGCGGCGGGCCTTAAATCGAATACCTCGCGCACAATTTCTTCAATCCGCCGTTTGGGGATGACACCGGTACCCATCGGATCGACCATGATGGACACAGGTTCGGCAACTCCGATGGCGTAGGCGATTTGGATTTCACATTTTTTAGCCAGACCGGCTGCGACGATATTTTTGGAAATATGACGCGCCATGTACGAAGCGCTGCGGTCCACTTTGGATGGATCTTTTCCGGAGAAACACCCGCCACCGTGGCTTCCTTGGCCACCGTATGTGTCAACGATGATTTTGCGGCCGGTGAGTCCGCAGTCTCCCATGGGCCCGCCGATGACAAATCTGCCGGTCGGATTTATAAAAAATCGGGTATCACCATCCGTCATGTCCCGGGGTATCACTTTTTTGATAACTTCTTCAATAATGGCCTCTTTGAGATCCTCATATTTCACGTCCGGTTTGTGCTGGGCTGATATCACCACCGCGTCAACACGTTTAGGCGTTCCGTTTTCATATTCAATAGTCACCTGCGATTTTCCGTCCGGGCGCAAAAAATCCAAAGCGCCGTTTTTGCGAACCGTGGCCAGTCGACGACAGAGTTTATGGGCATACGTAATCGGCATCGGCATCAATTCCGTAGTCTCGTTTGAGGCGAATCCAAACATCAACCCCTGATCGCCGGCGCCCTGATCTTTGTAAAGACCTTCACCTACATTAACTCCCTGGGCAATATCCGGGGACTGCCGATCAATACTGGTGATGACCGAACATGTTTGATAATCAAATCCCATGCTCGAGGACGTATACCCTATTTCGCGAATTGTATTCCGTACGACCTCAGGCATATCCACATAACATTCGGTGGTTATTTCGCCGGAAATAAACGCCAGACCGGTAGTTACCAATGTTTCACAGGCAACCCGGCAATTTTTGTCCTGCTCCATAATGTGGTCCAAAATTGAATCTGAAATGGCATCGGCCACTTTGTCCGGATGACCCTCGGTCACTGATTCGGAAGTGAATAGGTATTTTTCGGTTTCCATGAATCATCTCCTTAGATTATGTCATCGAATTGCACGTTCAAGATGTTCCCGGTCGCATCCCGCTTTTTGGTTTTTGCGCACAACGGATATCTTTTTTGGTGTAATGTATATTTAAAAACAAAACTGTAATTAATATGCCAACATGCAGAAAAAGTCAATAAATGAAATTTTCGCGTTTGCAGATCGATGTTTCACCCATCGTAAAGTATGGTGTACCCGTCAGGAAGAGCAATCATCAGGTTTCCATCATTGACATACCAGCCGTAATCATATATCGTTGGGCTGTCATTTTTTGTTTTTCTTGACATTACTTTTAAATACCGACTATAACTTCTATGTTCGACGACTCGTCGTTCGAACACCACATGCCACTCGACCGATCGTTATAATAATTTAGACCCATAATGAAATCTCAACCCGCCGGCGGCGGATAAACACTTATACGCATCAAATCACGCTGTGGCGATTTATCGAGAATTTCCCAGTTACCTCACCACGTTACAAATTGGATGCCATCTGAATTTCTCCCTGTTAAAAGGGTTTTTGTCTTTTAGAGTCGTGTGACTCAATTACGTTAACTGATAACCCAGAGAAAGGAGGCACGCACCATGAAGGTAAACCGACGTGAGTTTATCCAGATCACGGGTGCCACGGCTGCCGGTCTTGCTGTCAGTGGTTTGGGTTTTGACCTGACACCGGTTAAATCCCACGCCCAGATGATCAAGACCAAGTACGCCAGAGAAACCACCACCATCTGCCCATACTGCGCAGTGGGGTGTGGGGCGATTGTGCATACCAGCAAAAAAGGCGACGGCCGAGTGATCAACATTGAAGGAGACCCGGACCACGTGATCAACCGCGGCTCGCTGTGTTCAAAAGGCGCTGCCCTATCTCAGCTGGTGGAAAATGACGATCGGATCACTGAGCCGATGTACCGCGCGCCAAATTCCAAAGAGTGGCAAAAGGTATCCTGGGAGTGGGCCCTGACCGAAATTGCTAAGCGAGTCAAAGCTACACGGGACGCCACCTTTGAGGCCGCCAACGACAAAGGCCAGGTCGTCAATCGCACCGCCGGCATCGCTTCGGTAGGAAGCGCGGCCATGGACAACGAGGAGTGCTGGATTTACCAGGCGTTGATGAGGGCCATCGGCATTACGTACATCGAACATCAGGCCCGTATCTGACATAGCGCCACAGTTGCGGCTCTGGCAGAGTCGTTCGGTCGCGGCGCGATGACCAATCACTGGATTGATATCAAAAACAGTGATTGCATACTTATCATGGGCAGCAATGCTGCCGAAAACCATCCCATCTCATTCAAATATGTCATCGAGGCCCAGCAAAAAGGCACCCAGCTCATCAGTGTTGATCCTCGATTCACCCGAACGTCCTCCAAGGCGGATATCTATGCACCGCTACGATCGGGTACGGATATCGCGTTTTTAGGAGGAATGATCAAATACATCCTGGACAACAATCTTTACCATGAAGAATACATAGCCTGGTACACCAATGCGCCTTTTATCGTGGGCTCAGCCTACGATTTCAAAGACGGTCTGTTTTCCGGTTACAACGCCGACACTCGAAAATACGATAATAGCAAATGGGCATTTGAAATGGATGCCGACGGTGTTCCTAAAATGGATCGGACGCTAAAGGACAAACGCAGCGTGTTTCAGCTGCTGAAGAAACACTATGCTCGCTACACGCCTGAGCTGGTTTCCGAGATCACCGGGACACCCAAAGCAAGTCTTTTAGAGATCTACAAGACCTATGCCGCCACCGGAGCCAGAGGCAAAGCCGGAACGATCATGTATGCTATGGGTTGGACTCAACACACCACCGGTGTGCAAAATATCCGCACCATGGCGATAATTCAGCTGCTTTTGGGCAACATGGGCGTAGCCGGAGGCGGAGTGAATGCGCTGCGCGGTGAATCCAATGTGCAAGGTTCTACCGATCACTGTCTCCTGTGGCACATTTGGCCCGGCTATTTGAGAACACCAAGGGCGTCGAACGTCTCCCTAGCGGAATACAACAAGAAATGGACCCCCAAGAGCAACGATCCACTGAGCGCCAATTGGTGGCAAAATTACCCCAAGTATTCGGTCAGTTTGCTGAAATCGTTCTTCGGCGATAAAGCAACTCAATCAAACAATTTTGGCTACGACTGGCTGCCCAAAGTGGATGAGGGAAAAGATTACTCCTGGTTATCCCTGTTTGATGAAATGTACAAAGGGACTTTCAAGGGATTTTTCGCCTGGGGTCAAAATCCGGCCTGCAGCGGTGCCAATGCCGGTAAAAATCGTCAAGCATTTGCCAAATTGGACTGGATGGTCAATACCAATTTATTTGATAATGAAACCGGCTCCTTCTGGAGAGGACCGGGGATGGATCCCACCAAGATCAAAACTGAGGTCTTTTTTCTGCCGGCTGCCGCATCGGTTGAAAAGGAAGGCAGCATTACCAATAGCGGCCGCTGGAGCCAATGGCGCTATCAGGGACCTAAACCACTGGGAAACAGCCTGCCCGACGGACAGATTATCATGGAGCTTGGCAATCGAATCAGGACCGAATATCAAAGCGGCGGCAAATTGCCGGAACCGATTGTCAATCTCAAATGGGACTATCTGACCAATGCCGAGTACGACCCGCACAAGGTTGCCAAGGAAATCAACGGCTACTTTTTAAAAGACGTCACCGTTAAAGACAAAACATACAAAAAAGGCACGCTGGTGCCGAGTTTTGCATTTCTTCAAGCAGACGGTTCGACGTCGTCCGGCAACTGGCTCTACTGCAACAGTTATACCGAAAAGGGTAACATGGCGGCCCGACGCGGCCAAAAGGATGCACCCAACAACATTGGGCTGTACCCTGAATTTGCCTGGTGCTGGCCGGTGAACCGCCGAATCATCTACAACCGTGCATCGGTGGATCTCAAAGGACAGCCCTGGGACAAGGAACACCCAGTCATTCAATTCGCCGGCGAGACCGCTAACGGCAAATATGTATCGAGTAAGTGGATCGGTGATGTTCCCGACGGCGGCTGGTATCCTATGCAAAACCCTGACGGGTCCATGCGCAAAGATTCCAAGTACGCGTTTATTATGCGCAAACACGGACACGGCCAGATCTTCGGTCCCGGCCGGGCCGACGGCCCATTTCCAGAGCATTACGAGCCGCTGGAGTGCCCGATCGAAAAGAACCTCATGAACGCACAACGTATAAATCCCACCGCACCGATTTACGGAACCAAAGCCGACGAGTGGGCCACATGTGATCCACGATTTCCGTATGTGGCTACCACCTACCGCGTGGTTGAGCACTGGCAGACGGGGGTGATGACCCGCTGGCAGCCATGGCTGCTGGAGATGCAGCCCCAGGTGTTTGTGGAAATGAGCGAAGAACTGGCGACATTGAAAGAAATTAAAAACGGTGAACGAGTCAAGGTTTCATCGCCGCGCGGCGCCCTTGAAGCCACGGCGATCGTGACCAAACGGCTGCAACCGTTTAAGATCGGTGGCGCGGTGGTTCACCAGGTGGGCCTGCCCTGGCACTACGGGTGGCGGATGCCTACCAGTGGTTTGGAGGAAAGTGCCAATCTGCTCACACCGGCAACTGGTGATCCCAACACCCGAATTCCTGAAACCAAGGCCTTTATGGTCAATGTAGCCAAAGCCTAGAAGGAGGTGATCGATATGAGTAAATCCTTTTTAGTTGATACGACGCTGTGCACCGCCTGCCGGGGGTGCCAGGTTGCCTGCAAGCAATGGCATGATCTGCCGGCTGAAAATACCGTCAACCGGGGTTCTTACCAAAATCCCGCCGATCTCTCCTTCGACACCTATAAACTGGTGCGCATGCGTGAGCAGGTCATCGACGGCAAGCTCAACTGGCTCTTTTTCCCGGATCAATGTCGGCATTGCATCGAACCCCCCTGCCAGGACACAGCCGGAGAACCAACGGCGGTTTTCACCGAAACGGCGACCGGTGCCGTGATCTACACGGCCAACACCCGGGGATTGAATGCCGATGAAATCCGCGAATCCTGTCCCTATGACATCCCGCGCAAAGCTGAAGACGGAACCCTTGCCAAGTGCGACATGTGCAGCGACAGGGTCGAAAACGGACTGCTGCCGGCGTGTGTCAAAGTGTGCCCGACGGGTGCGATGAATTTCGGGGACCGGGAAGAAATTCTGGAGCTGGCGCAAAAGCACCTGGCGACGGCCAAAAAGAAATATCCAAACGCTCAGCTATTAGACCCGGATGATATCAGAACTATTTATCTGGTAGGCTACGCTCCCGACCTTTATCACGAAAAGGCGGTAGCGTCGACAAAAAGAAATGGCATTACCCGCCAGGCGGCATTACGTAAAATGGTTCGTCCGCTGACCGGCATTGTCTCACAGTTGGGTTAACCCCACGGTTGCAGCATCGGGATTAAGCCTGCTGAAGAAAATTAGAAAACCTTATTGGGGAGAAGGGGTAACCCTTTCTCCCCTTTTTTATACGTCCAAGTTATGATAGAAGTGGTTCGAAAAAGGAGATGTTATGACGTCAGGTTTTGCCCTCACACCAGACCAAATCAAAAGGACCGTTGACATTCTTACCGAGAAAACACCGGCTTACACCGAACTGCTTGATTTTTACGGTCAAATTTTTATTGACCAGGAAGATAGCAAAAGCCGAATCCGGATCGAACCGATTCTAATCTCCGATGACATGCTTTCCGTAAAAGCCCGTGAAAAATTGCCGCTGATCGCCGTCAACGAGTTTGCCGTTGATGAAAAGGAATCCCGTGCGCTTTTCTTAACTATTTGCAATCTTGCCAAAAAAGCAAATCCGCAAATGGAAAACGCAGCCAGGGCCGCATTAAATGCGGTTGACGCGAGCGTTGATCTGAATGTCATGTTTTCCGGGATACTCAATGGAAATGAAGCGCTATTTGAAAATTTATCAGAGGAGCTTGGGGTTGAAAAAACCGCACTCGGATTTATCACCTACCACAGCTTAATACCCTCAGTTTGCGCATGTGCTCAACAGCTTTCCGGGTATTTAAAGAAAGCGGAGCCGTGGCTGAAAGGGTACTGCCCCATCTGCGGTAGTTTACCGATACTGGCGATATTCCACCATGAGGGCGCACGGAGCTTAATCTGCAGCTTCTGCCGGTATGAATGGTCCGTCAAGCGAGTTTACTGCCCGTTTTGCGAAACCTCTGACAATAAGCACCTTCACTATTTCTATAATGAGGGAGAAGACGAGTTGCGCATCGATGTCTGCGACAATTGTAAGAAATACATCAAAACTATTGACACCCGCAAGGCGCAGCGGATGATATATCCACCGCTGGAACAGGTTTCATCTTTGCACCTGGACTATAAGGCATCTGAGATGGGCTATGTAAGCGGCGTGCGTCTTTATATGCAGACTTAGTCTAAATTTTGTTGCGATGGTAAAAATTTGTAGACTCACATTGTTTTCGGTCGTGCTGGTTTTCTTTACCTCGGTTGTCGTATTTCCGAAATATGACGCGTGCGCTAGTCTCATATCGCCCGATGAGGTTGTTAACGTTAAAACCGCTTGGTCTTCAGACCGCGCCCGTCCCGGCGATTCGATCGTTTTGGCTGTTGTCGTCAATATCAAAAAAGGTTTTCACATCAATGCCGACAAGCGTCAACTTAAGCCACTTGATGATTTTAAACCCTACCCCACCAGCGTATCGGTTATCGATGCCACAGAAGGCATAACGTTTGAGACACCCCTCTACCCGAAAGCCATTCCGATCAACGTGCTATACGTTAGCGGGGAACTCATGTCCTTTGAAGGCCAAACGATCATTTTCCTTCCCATCAAGTTGGAAGACACCATAAAACTCGGATTTCTGGGTCTGAACCTGCAATTTGAATACCAGGCATGCGCTGAAAATTACTGTTTATTCCCCCAAAAAACTAAACTTGAAATTTCCCTGCCGGTGGCTGAATCCGGAACCAAGGTGTCCAACATCAATACCGAATTGTTTGCCGGATATGCCGACCAGCGCACGGTGGATATCCCCCGTGGTGTTCAGTTTGACTTGTTTGGATGGACCTTCTCCATTGATGGTTCATCGGGGGTGGGCGTTATTCTTTTACTCATTATTGCGGCATTTGGCGGCCTGCTCCTCAATTTCACCCCATGTGTATTACCCCTGATTCCCATCAAAATCATCAGCCTGTCGTATGCAGCCGAAAATCGCAGACAATGCTTTTTGCTGGGATTGGCAATGTCTGTCGGCGTGCTGGTTTTTTGGCTGGGACTGGGAGCCATGATTGCCTTGGTCGCCGATTTTACAGCGACCAATCAATTATTTCACTATCCGGCATTTACCATTTTAGTTGGACTCGTGATTGGAATTATGGCCACCGGCATGTTCGGTTCTTTTTCTGTGCGCTTGCCTAACTTTATTTACATGGTCAATCCCGAACAAGACAGCCTTAGTGGTTCGTTTGGATTGGGTATTCTTGCAGCCATTCTGTCTACTCCCTGCACGGCCCCGTTTATGGGGGCAGCCGCGGCCTGGGCCTCCGCTCAGCAACCCTCAACCACACTGTCGACATTTGCTGCCATCGGCCTTGGAATGGCGCTCCCATACTTAATACTTTCCGCTTCACCGACCTTGGTGGAAAAAATGCCAAAAACAGGGCCGGCCAGTGAGTTGATTAAACAGGTCATGGGATTGTTCATGCTGGCGGCGGCAGCTTATTTTATTGGCGTCGGTTTGAGTGCCCTCTTTTCTTCCCCGCCAAATCCTCCCAGCAAGGTCTACTGGTGGCCGGTGATGCTTTTCTGCGCGGCAGCCGGCGGTTGGCTGGCGTATAGAACCCTGAAAATTACCGAAAAAGCAAAATTGAGAGCAATTTTTTCAGGGACCGGAGCAATTTTAGTGGCTCTTTCCGTTTACGGAGCAGTTTTGCTAACCGATCACGGACCCATTGATTGGGAGTACTACACACCGGAAAGACTCGAAAAAGCGCAAAACGGGCACAAGGTGGTTGTAATGGTCTTTACTGCCGAATGGTGTCTGAACTGCAAGGCGCTTGAGCAGGGGATCTTTAAGGACCCGAAGATAGTCGCACTTTTTGCCAAAGAAAACATCGTACCGATGAAGGTGGATATTACCGGTAACAATCCCGCCGGTAAAGCAAAGCTCAGAGAAGTTGGAAACTTAACAATCCCCCTTTTAGTCATATACTCGCCAAATGGGAATCAGGTTTTTAAGAGTGACTTTTACACCGTCGATCAGGTGCATAACGCCGTAAAGGCAGCTTTGGAAGGCACTGCTTCTTGAATGTGGTACCTTGATCCTTTAAGGTGGTATTTGGTGTGAAAGTCGATGCGTGTAAACCACCCGCGCATCAGTTGGCAGTTTTCTGTCGTCTCAACTCTGGCCACTGCTTGTTCAGCACAGGGTCGATGCCGACGCGCCGCGCCAGATCGGATGTGAACAGACCGTCCGGATCGAGTCGTCGCTTGATCGCCAGGAGATCCCGGTAGCGAGGATAGACACGGTAGAACTGCTCGGGCGTCAGGACCTGGTCCTTGGCGAGGTGAATCTTGCCCCCGCGCCGGACGGTTGCATCGATGAGGCGGTCGACGGCCTCGCGGCTCGCAATCTCGTAACGTTTTTTCGGGTGGAACTCGAAATTAAGACTGTAGCCGTCGTCGGAGAACGAAATCAAGCAGTCATCCGGCTTGTGCGCACGCAGGATGGTCGTGACCGGCGGGCAGGGTGACGACTGGCAGATCCCCAGCAACTCGACGATTGCTTCACGTGCACTGGATCGTGGAAAGGTGAGCTGAACGGTATACCCGTGCGGGCCGCAGACGAGGTGCGCCGGCGGCACGGTGAAGCTGGCCTCGAAACCGAACCTGAGGAAGAGCTCGGAGTTCGAGGAGCGGCCGATTCGATAGAGCAACCGGCACATGGCGTAGTAAAGCCGGTTGAATAGATTCATCATCGGTCGCTGGGCGTGCAGCATAACCGATAGGATAGGACCGAATTTTTCGTGAAGCGCAAGACCCAATCGGCGATGCTCTTCGAGGCGCTTGTAGCCTGCCTCGAGGATTTCCCGGCGTCGTGCTTCGGTGTCGTGACGCTCGATCCACTTTGCGGCATGAATCACGGAGCGTCCGGTTTTGTGGCCACGGGCGTAGGCGTCCACCCACACGACGGCCGCGTCGTGCGATTTCTCCACCTTGGCCATCGTCTCGAGCAGGGCGTCGACGTTGGACGCCGGAATGCGGTTGATTTCGACATAGGGTGATGGAATCGGGCGGAGCTGGAGCGTTGCGTCCACGATGACACCGAGCAGCCCGATGCCCCCCACGACGGCGTTGAAAAGCTCGTGCGAGCGGTCGATGGTGAGCATTTCGCCGTTGGCGAGCAGAAGGCTGAGGCGGACGATCTGGTGAGCGAAGCTGCCGTGGTGCCACGCGTCCTTGCCGTTGACGTTGGCGCATATCGCGCCGGCGACACTGGAGTGCGATTCGGTCGGGCTGGCGTGAAGCGTGAGCAGGCGGTGGTGAACCGCCTGGTAAATATCGATGATTCGGATGCCGGCCTCCACAGTGATCTGGCCGGCTTCCTCGTCGAACTCCAGGATCCGGTTCATGGCACTCATGTCCAGCAGGGCATGGCCGTCGTTGAGCGCTAGGTCACCGTAACCTCGCCCGGCCCCACGCGCGCAAATGGTCATGCCGCGCTGACGGCAGTAGATCAGGGCTTCGCGGCACTGTTCGATCGTCGTCGGGCGGGCGACAAGGGAGCGTGTCCGAATAGAGCCGACCAATGAGGTCAGCTCCTTCCACTCCATGAAGTTTGGGGGTGTCTGGGTTTCAGGTTGCATCGTGAATCTCCGGGTGCCACACAGCTTCGGCGCATGATACATCCAACGCTAAGGTCGCTCGCATCCGGGATTCAGATATCGGATACCGATCGTATTGTCAAGCTGGCACTTTTCTCCGACCCGGCTGAAATGCAGGAATTTTGGGCAAATGAAATCGGTGTTTCACCGAACCATGGGATCAAATATGGAGCGAATGAACTCCAGATTCATGTACTGCTTCAGCTTAGTCCAGGTATCAGGATTTTTCATTCCCGTAAATCCTGTCTGATAGGCCACCCAGCCCATCGCCGACCAGGATATCCCCCGAAGATATACAAAAGGATCGCGTAGTCTCACCCGTTCGTGAAGTGTATCCCGCAAATGTCGATCCTGGATGTGCTGACAATAGGTTTTAAGAAAATCGCGTTTCATCTCGGGTGTCATTTGCCAGTCGGTTTTCCATAAAGTGGTCAATGGTGAGCAAAAGTGCGAAATGTCCTGGGATGGATCACCCCAGCGCGGCATCTCCCAGTCCACTAGATGAATGGTTTGCTGTTCGCGGTTTACGATAAAATTACCGGAATTCACCTCCGTGTTCACAATGCACGGCCAAGGATCCTGCTGGTAGAATATTTCTTGCGTCCGGGCGGCGTCGGCCCAGGTTCTCAAATCCATCAAATAGTCCCGAATATCCGCATCCGCCAGGTCAGAGTCAACGTATTGCTGCAGCAACCCGTCGCATTCCCTAAAAATCAACGAAAGAGGGGCGTCTTCGCGGATTAGATGATTGTTCTCTTCGGGCACCTCAATTTGATGAATTGTTGCCAAAAGTCTGGCGGCGTCCGGCAAATCTTTTTCATAATCCAAGGTCTCGCCGCAAAGATAGCCCATAATCAGGATCCCACGGTCAAAAAATTGCCTCGAATCATCGACAAAATAGGGGTGGGGCGTCATGCCGCTCTTCTTCAGCAGCTCTAATGCCTTGTATTCATAAATGATCTGATCGTCGCGCTTGATTTGGGTTCCGATATTTAACCGGAATACAAGTTTGATTGAATCGCAAGACAAGAGATAGTTGAGGTTATATTCCCCCTGAGCAAGAGGACTCACCGAAAATTTCCGGCCCCTCATGACAGGAACGCTTTTCCAATCCCTGCTGTCTAAGTATTCGGCTACTCTGGCCAAATTGTCGTGCATTAAGTTAAAAAACATGGTTACTTTATTCGGAGGGAAATATCCGGATTTTTTCCGACGGGAGATGGATGCGGACGGATTGGCCGCAGAAGAATTTTGATTCAGACGTCAGAATTACAAATCGGGTGTTTTGGCACTTTACCCAGATGCGGGTTGTGCTGCCTTCAAAGTTGGTCTTTTCTATCTCTGCCTCAACCTCAAATGTGGAGTCTGATGAAATCAGAATGTCTTCCGGCCGTATCGTAGCGGTCAACAGATGTCCGTTACCGTTTATTTCCGGTGCCGGAACATGACCAAAATCCGATTGAAACACACCGTCTTTTACTTTGCCTTGAATAAAATTACAGCCGCCGAAAAAGCGGGCCACCTCCGGATCCGATGGCCGGTAAAAAAGATCCTGCGGCGTACCGACCTGACGCAACCGGCCGTTTAACAGCAGGCTCACGCGGTGGGAGATCATCAGTGCTTCCGTCTGATCATGGGTGACAAACAAGGTCGTGATGTGGGTTTCGGCCTGAATATCTTGGATCAATTCCCTCATCCGCTGCCTCAGGTTGGCATCCAGGTTGCTCAATGGTTCATCCAGCAGAAGCACAGATGGTTTTAGCACCAAGGCTCGTGCAAGGCTAACCCTTTGCTGCTGACCGCCCGATAATTCGTGAACTTTGCGTTTTCCCAGACCCGTGAGTTGGGTCAATTCCATGATCTCTTCAATTTGTTTGCGGATTTTCAGTCCATACCACCCCTTCATTCGCAACCCGAAACCGATGTTCTGTTCCACGTCCATGAACGGGAACAGCAAGGGCTTCTGGAATACCATAACCGCATTTCGTTTTTCCGGCGGCAGGTCTTGGACAGGTTGTCCGTCAATTATAATGTCGCCCTTTTGCGGGTGAATCAAGCCGGCCACCGCTTTGAGTACCGTCGTTTTACCGGCACCGCTGGGTCCCAGCAGTGAAACCATTTCTCCATCCCGGACTTCCAGATTGAAATCTTGAACAATAGGTTCCCTCCCGTAGCGGATATCAAGGTTTATTAATATCAGATCTCCCACTATCTGACCCCTGTAATGCTTCTGCCACCAAGGTATCTGGCACTAAACAAAAGCGCAAAGAATGCCGGCACCACAAACACAAGACTGACAGCGGCGGCCACCGGGCGGTCACCGCTTCCCATTAGCGCAAACAGGATGATCGGCAGCGTCGTGATCCGTCCTCCGCCGATAATCAATGTGCTCAAATACTGACTCCACGACAGTAAGAATGAAAATAAACCGGCCACGACAATACCGGGGAAGGTCATCGGCAGCATAATGCGCAGAATAATTTTCGAGGAAGATGCCCCCAGTGAACGTGCCTGGTCTTCGTAGTCGGGATTGTAATTCGAAAATACCCCCCACATGACAAACACGGAATAGGGCAGACAAAATGTGAGATGAACCAATACAACTCCCAAAAACGTTCCCGCCAATCCCATCTTGATAAACCATAAATGCAGCCCCATGGCGACACATAATGGTGGAACAATCACCGGAAGAATCAAGACCACCGAAATCAGATTCTTCCCTCTAAATTCATACAAACCGAGAACTCGTCCGGCAGGCACTCCGATAATCACCGAGATCACAGCTGTTACCGAGGCTACCAGCAAACTTTGGATCAGCGCCGTTAAAATTTGGCTCCCGGCAGTTCCGAACACATAATCCCAGGCTCTTAATCCCCACTGTTGTGGCCACAGATCCGGGTAAAACCAGCGATTGCTGAAGGACCACAGCATTAAACCCACAAACGGCAGGACAACAGCAGTAATAACGGCAGCGGAGGCAATGGTGCCATGCGATGATCTCACAGCACTACCCCCCTTCTCCGCGCAGCTTGCGTCAATGCCTGTGATATTGCAATGGCCGCAATAACCACTCCCGCAATTACCAAACCGGCGGCAATTCCTTCGGGGCGGGCCAGCAAGTCGACATCACTGTAATTTTTATACGCCCACACCGGCAGCATCATCGGATAGGTTTGCCCTAACAAAAACGGTACTTCAAAGGCACCGAACGTATACGCAAAGACGATCAGACAGGCGGCTCCCAGACTGGGAAAGATCGTCGGCAGGGTGATATAGCGAAACCGCTGCCAGGAGTTCGCTTTAAGTGTTCGACCCACATCCAACAGTTGCATGCCGCTGCGGCGCAGCACCGCGAGAATCATCAGTGTTATAAACGGGATTTCTTTCCACACATACGTCAGCAGGATACCGATCCCGCAGCGGTCGTTGATCAGCAACGGAAACGACGCCGAAGAATCTATGATACCCAGTTTGATTGCCATCCGGGAGACTAACCCGGTAGGCGCCAGCATAAATACCACCGCCACCGCGATGACCAGATGCGGAACCGTCAGGGGTATCTGAAACACAAAATGAACCAGGCGGTTTTTCTGCGCAACGAAAACCAGGATCAGCGCCATGGCAGTGCTGATCACGGCGGCGACCGCGGTGGATGTTCCGGAAATATACAATGTCAGCAGCAGGCTATCGATAAAGTCCGGATCGCCTAACACGTTGGTAAAATGGGTCACGGTCAGAGAATCCATTCCCACTGCCGGCACAAACCCCAGGCTTTGAGCTAAACCCAGCACCAACCCGCCGCCAAACAATGCCGTCACCACCGCGAGCGCAGGTGTAACCATTCTGGCGGTGGTCAGATATCCCGGGGACTTTCGGGTCCGCGCATTGGTATGTATGGGTCTGCTTCTTGAAATCACCGCTTTTTGAGAACGTGACGATCCCAGCCCTGCTCCAGCCGGATCAGTATTTCCGATGGTGGTTCCGGGAGTTGATGGTGTTGCAATTCCTCGTTTGACAGTGTTGCGATTCCTCGAGGCAATTGGTCAAATTTTTTCTGCCAGGTCGCATCCAGGCGCTGAATATCGATGGCCGGAAGATCCCCCCAAACTTCCGGATCCGCCTTTTTCAGCTGCGCCTCCGGTGAAATCAGAAAGTCGGCCACCGCCATAGCACCTTCTTTGTGGGCAGCGTTAAAGGGTATCGCAACAAAATGGGTATTGCTGATGGTTCCTTCTTCAAAGACGAATGTACGCACCGTATCCGGATAAAGACCATCGTGTATCCCCTTGGAGGCCTCGGCCGGATGATAGCTGATGGCAAAATCCACTTCGCCGTCCGCCAGCAAATGCGACAGTCGGATGGGATTTTCGGGATACGTCTTGCCCTGACGCCACAGGTACGGAGAAATTTCTTTCAAAACATCATAGGTTTTGGTGGCCGCCGCTTCAAAGCGCTTTTCATCAAACGTCCCCTGCCAGGACTCAACATCACCGGTCACATGATAAAACACATGGCGCACAAAAACCGATCCTGTAAAATCCGGAGGAGCCGGGTAAGCAAATCGACCGGGATTATGGCGAATCCAGTTCAGTAAATCTCCCATTGTTCGCGGAGGTGAGGGTGTCCGTTTTGAATCATAGATCATCACCACCTGGGCACTTCCCCAGGGAGACTCCAGACCTTCCACCGGTTCACCGAAATCATTACGTACCGATGGGCGTGACCAATCCACCAGCTTCTGATTGGGCAGCAAATCCGCAAACGGGCCGTACAGAAGACCGTTTCGTTTACAGGTGCGAAAATTTTCGCCGTTGATCCACATTAAATCCACCTCGCCGCCCTCATGTTTGCCGGCCTGCTTTTCAACCAGTATTTTACTGACCACCTCGGAGATGTCTTTGACCGGCACCTGCCGCAGCTTTACACCGTACTGCTCCTTTACCCGCCGCGCCACATATCCATTCACATATGCGTTCGTAGACGGAAATCCTCCCCACATAAACCAATTGACGGTCTGGCCGCGAGCCTTTTGCTTGATTTCATCCCAGGTGAGAGCAACGCTCTGCAGGGGTAAACAAAAAGCAAACACCACAAGTATCAGACCCAAACACCGCATAGGAAACGAATGCGCAGTTACGGTATTTTGCATCGTCATGTACTCCTCTGAAATGCATTTTACATTGACGAACCGAATTCATTAGCGAGACCAACGGAGAATCACCCAAAATCAGCGACAAACAGTCAGGGACCAGGAATCTGCCATTATTCCATATTATCTACAATAGCTTGAGCGAACTCAGAGCACCTCACTTCCGTGGCTTTGTCTATCTGCCGCGCCAGATCATATGTCACTGTTCCGGACTTTATTGTTTTTTGAAGCGCTAGCCGAATCAATCCGGAGGCTTCCTTCCAGCCCATGTGGTCGAGCATCATGGCGCCCGACAAAATCAAGGAACTGGGATTGACTTTATCCAAACCGGCATATTTGGGAGCTGTTCCATGGGTGGCTTCAAAAACCGCGCAGCTATCGCCGATATTTGCCCCCGGTGCCATTCCCAAACCGCCAACCTGGGCTGCCAGAGCATCCGAAAGGTAATCTCCGTTTAGGTTGGGGGTAGCAATCACATCATACTCGTCGGGTCTCAGCAGGACTTGTTGGAAGAGCATATCAGCGATTCGGTCTTTGATCAGTACCTTTCCTTCTGGAAATTTACCCTGGTAGTTGTCATACAGTTCTTTTTCGGTAATGGTATCATTGCGAAATTTTTCCCGCGCAACTTCGTATCCCCATTTAGCAAAGGCACCCTCGGTGAATTTCATAATATTGCCTTTGTGCATCAGGGTCACGCTCGCATAGCGATGGTCAATTGCGTAAGCAATCGCGCTGGCCACCAGCCGTTTGGTATTCTTTTCGCTGATCGGTTTAATGCCGATACCGGAATCCTCCGGCAGAGCCGTGCCCATTTGATCGTTTAAAAAATGTCTGACTTTATCAGCCGCTGCGGAACCGGCTTGAAATTCAATTCCGGCATACAGATCTTCGGTATTTTCCCGGAACACGACCATGTCAATTTTTTCAGGGTGCTTCATCGGGCTTGGAACCGTATCAATATATTGAACCGGCCGAACACACGCATACAGATCCAGTTTTTGTCGAATGGCCACATTGAGGCTTCTAATCCCTTTTCCAACTGGTGTCGTCATGGGGCCTTTTATCGCCACGACATGCTCTTTAATAAGCTCCAATGTTTTGTCTGGCAGCCAGGCGTCTGTTTTTTGAAAACTTTTCTCGCCGGCAAATACTTCAAGCCATTTGATTTTACGCGAATCTGCATATGCCCTTTTGACGGCACCGTCCATTACCAGTTTGGCCGCCCGCCATATATCTGGACCAATCCCGTCCCCTTCAATGAAGGGGATGACCGGATGATCGGGTACCTTCAGTGATCCGTCTTCGTTTTTAACAATTTTGTTTTCATCTGCCATGACATACGTCCTTTTTCTGGAGTCAATCTCAGGGGGGCATATTGGTATCTTGGGTTGAAACGCTGCCGACGCTATTCCCTCATCGAGATTTGTTTTTATTCGGACATTATCTTCCGCAAGACATAGGGCAAAATACCCCCGTTTTTAAAATACTCGACATCGACGTCTGTGTCCAGACGGACAACGACGTCAAACTCAATTTCTCGGCCGTCATCTTTGACGGCCTTGACCTGAAGCACCTTGCGTGGTTTCATATCTTCGATGCCGCTGATGGAAAATGTTTCCGTACCGTCCAGACCCAGGCTCTCCCAGCTGTCTCCGTCTTTGAACACCAGGGGCAAAGCGCCCATACCGACCAGATTACTGCGATGAATGCGTTCATACGACTCGGCGATGATTGCCTTAATACCAAGCAAGCTGGTGCCTTTGGCAGCCCAATCTCTCGACGAGCCGGTGCCGTATTCTTTGCCTCCCAGCACCACCAAGGGCCTGGATTCCGACTTGTATTGCATGGACGCGTCATAAATAAACATTTCCTTACCATCTGGAAACTTGATCGTATAGCTGCCCTCTTTTTGTCCCACCAATTTATTTTTTATGCGGATGTTGCCAAAGGTTCCCCGCATCATGACTTCATGGTTTCCTCTCCGGGATCCGTATGAATTGAAATCTTGAGGCGCAACACCCTTACTGATCAAATATTGTCCGGCTGGATATTTCTCCGGAATCGCTCCGGCCGGTGAAATGTGGTCGGTAGTCACCGAATCGCCCAACAGAAGCAAATTTCGGGCACCTGCAAAACTGCTCGGCTTGGAGAGATCCAAGGTGAATCCGTCAAAGTAGGGCGGCTTTTTTATGTAGGTGGACGCCTCTATCCATTCAAAGGTGGTACTGTCAGCAACGTGTAACTTTTTCCAGAATTCGTCGCCGTCAAAAATTTTGTTATATTCCGTTTTAAAAAAATCCTGTTTCACGTGTTTGTTAATGAGATCTTCGATTTCTCGGTTACTCGGCCAGATATCGTTTAGATACACCGGCTGGCCGTTGGAATCCAAGCCCACGGATTCATGGGTCAAGTCGATGTCAATGCTTCCAGCAAGCGCAAATGCCACCACCAACATAGGTGACGCCAGGAAATTTGCCTTCACACTTTGGTGGATACGGGCCTCAAAATTGCGGTTTCCGGAAAGGACCGCTGCAACCGTCAGATCATGTTTGGCAATAGCGGCATCAATTTCCGGCGGTAGAGGGCCGCTGTTGCCGATACACGTCGTACAGCCAAATCCGGCCAGATAAAACCCGAGCGTTTCCAGATATGGCAGGAGGCCGGCATCCTGAAGATAATCAATAACCACTTTCGAGCCGGGTGCGAGGGATGTCTTCACAAACGATGGGACCTTCAATCCTTTTTGGACAGCTTTTTTGGCCACTAGTCCAGCCCCCAGCATCACAAACGGATTGGAGGTATTCGTGCAGGAGGTGATGGCGGCGATAACGATATTCCCGTCGCACAGTTGGATCTCCCGGCCGTTTATAACGATCTCACAGACCTTCTTTTTAGGCAGGCAGGCGTCCGGCCGTGAAGTCCGGCTGCCGGATTCGTCATGGTATTGGGAAATATGCTCAACGTCAGTATCTCGTTCATACTCGCATCCGAGTATCGTGGCAAAGTTACGTTTCAAGTCGCTTAGAATAATTTTATCCTGGGGTCGGGCAGGCCCGGCGACGGACGGCATCACCTGGCCGAGATCCAGTTCGAGCACGTCGGTGTATTCGGGTTCCTCGTCACCCGTATAAAAGAGACCAAGTTCCTTGGTACAGGTCTCAACTATTTCAGCCTGCTGTTCCCGATTGGTCATGACTAAATAGTCGATGGTTTTCCCATCTACGGGAAAGAATCCGAGGGTGGCTCCATATTCAGGTGTCATATTGGAAATGGTTGCCCTGTCGGTAACGGACAAATGCTTCATGCCCGGTCCGAAGTATTCGACAAATTTTTCCACAACCCCGTGTTTTCGGAGAATCTCGGTAACCGTAAGTACCAAATCCGTCGCCGTCACACCTTCCTTCAGTTTGCCAGTCATCTTGACACCGATGACTTCCGGAATCGACATATAATAGGGTTGGCCGAGCATAACCGCTTCAGCCTCAATGCCGCCGACACCCCAGCCCATAACCCCGATGCCGTTTATCATCGGTGTGTGAGAATCAGTGCCCACCAGGGTGTCCGGATAGGCCAACAGGCCGTTGCCACTGCCATCGACGGTAATCACCCGTCCCAAATGCTCCAGGTTGACCTGGTGGCAAATGCCGGAGTTCGGCGGTACCACACGAAAATTATCGAAACTTTTTTGAGCCCATTTAAGTAGTTCATAGCGTTCGGAGTTGCGTTCGTATTCTTTGGCCACATTTTTAGTCAGAGCATCCCCTGTGCCAAAATAATCCACCTGCACGGAATGATCGACGATCAGATCGACAGGCACCAATGGATTGATTTTGGCAGGATCCCCGCCCAGATCGTTGACCGCATCACGCATTGCTGCAAGGTCTACAACTGCCGGCACCCCGGTAAAATCCTGCATCAGGACGCGTGCCGGGTGATAGGGAATTTCCTGGGGCGTGTCATAGTGTCTTTTCCATTTGGCAATGTTCAGCAGGTCCTCGTCTTTGACAACCCGTCCATCTAATTTCCGCAACAGATTTTCAACCAGAATTTTTATTGAAAACGGCAGAGATTGAACGTCGGCGATTCCTTGCGCTTCGAGAGCGTTAATATGGTAGATATGAAACTCGTTGCCCCGAATCTTGATCGTTTTTTTATAGTCTGCGTTTTCCATAGTAACTCCTTAAGCAATGAAGATTGAATGACAATCTAGCCTTGAATCTGATGTGCGTTGACTTTATAGACGAATTTCACCCATTCGGAGCCGTAATGGTCCTCCGCGACCAGGCGCAATGGAAATCCGTGCTTTTGGGGAAGAACCTCACCATTCACCTGGTAAGCTAAAAATACCTTATTGGAAACAATCTCTTCAATCGGAAACTGTTCCTTTTTTTCATAGGGCCCTGGTGGTCCATAAAACGAAACATGAGTGATCCCGGTTTGCTCTTGAGCCACTTTGAGCAGTTCCATTACTGAAACACCTCTCCACTGTCCGTGATTAGCAAAAACACCCGGACAAATTAAAAGGACGTTTCGATCGATGGAAGGTAGCTCAAGCAGTTGTTGATAGCTCAATTTGACCGGGTTGTTAACCTTTCCCGTTACCTCAAGCCGCCATGTATCAAGATCCACCTCATGATCCGTTAATCCCATTGTTTCGAATTCGTTCAAAGGAATTACGTCCAGGTTGCGAGCATCAAGCGTGGTGGGATTTTTATTTACCAGCGTATTCATCCGTGTGCCCTTCGGGAGGATGATACGTCTGGTTTCGGCATAGATGCCGCGGGTAAGAGAAACGATCGGATTCAGCAAAAGTAAAACAGCCCCTATGCCGCGTAAGACAGCTTTAAAAAACCTTCTTCGTGTGTTCATTGCAGGTTGTACCTCTGGGCAAAATTAATCACCCCGTGCCGTACGTTTTAAATGACGGATGCCCTCAGCGGACGCAACGATGACATCGTTTGCCAGATCTAGAAAAAGCCCGTGTTCTGCAATACCCGCACGTTCATTCAACCGTAATGCGAGTCTTTGTGGATCGTTCATGGGGCCAAAGTTCGTGTCTAAAATCATATTGTTCTGATCTGTTCTAAAGGGCGTACTGTCGTAGTTTGTGCGCAAAATAACATCGCCTCCCAACGCAGCGAGAAACAGTGTTTCTGTGTGAAGGGCAAAAGGAATCACTTCTATCGGCAGTGCCCAATTGGTGCCCAATGTGGAGACGAGTTTGCTTTCGTCCACGATGATAATGTTGCGCCGACTGGCCTGGGCCACGACCTTCTCCCTCAACAGGGCCCCTCCACCACCCTTAATCAGATTCAGGTTGGGATCGACCTCATCCGCCCCGTCTATGGTGACATGGATTTTTGGATGGGTCTCAAAATCGACCAGGGGAATCCCCAACTCCCGTGCCAATGTTGCAGTACGCTGTGACGTGGGAATGCCCGCGATGTTCGTTAATTCTCCTGTTTTCAGCCGCTCCGCAATCCGTTTTACGGCATGTTCGGTTGTACTTCCGGTACCCAGGCCAATCACCATGCCAGACTCGACAAACTCTGCGGCGCGATAAGCGGCCTTATGCTTTAGTTCATCCTGCGTTACCATAAATAGAATCTTTCTTCGATGAATTTCTTCCCGATCTTTGACGCTAAACGCCGTGCTGTGTTACGCAGCTAAAAGACGCTCACGCTTTATGGATAAGCTCTGCATTAAGGCATCGAACGGCTCCGAAAACGCGATAACACCGTCATCCTGCAGCTGCTGCGTTATCGCCTTCAGATCGATTCCCAGCTCAGCCAGTTCTCCAATTTGCCGCCGGGCATCATCAACTCCCTGTGTGAGGGTTTGCGCCACGACGCCCTGTTCCATGAAACTGTCCAATGTCGCCGGTGGTAGTGTATTTACCGTATCCGGTCCGATGAGTTCATCGACATAAAGTGTTGCCGGATAATTCGGATTCTTGGAACTGGTACTGGCCCACAATACCCGTTGTACCCGGGCACCTTTATCTTTCAGCTTCTCCCAGCGGGAGCCACTAAAGATGGATTTAAACTCAGCGTAAGCAATTTTTGAATTTGCAATCGCTATTTTACCCTGCAGTTCGTGGGCGTTTTTTTTATGCAGTGCTTTGTCCACTGCCGTGTCGACGCGGCTGACGAAAAAAGATGCAACCGATGCGACCTGATTCACTGCGTGACCGTTCCTCGCAGACGGCCCTGTCTCGGCCAATTTTTCCAACCCGAGCAGATAAGCTTCCGCCACCGCTTTGTAATTCTCGAGGCCGAAAATCAGTGTTACATTGACGTTGACACCTGCGCCAATCAGATGGGTTATCGCCGGTATACCGGCAGGGGTGGCCGGTACCTTGATCATCACGTTGGGACGACTTAAGGTTTCGAAAAGTCGAGTGGCTTCCGTGATTGTTTTCTCTGTTTCGTCGGCCAGATGAGGATTGACTTCAAGGCTCACGTAACCATCCTTACCGTCGGTGGTTGCATATACATTTTTCAGTACATCGGCCGCCATGCTGATATCTTCGACGGCCAGGGCCTCATAAATTTCATCAATGCTTTTATCGGTTTTAATCAACTCTTTGATCGCCATATCATAGTCATCGCTGCCGGCGATGGCTTTTTCAAAAATAGCCGGGTTAGATGTGACCCCCCTGACGCCTGTATCAATCAACTTTTGAAGCTCGCCGGATAATATCAGGGAGCGCCGAATAAAATCAAACCATACAGATTGACCCAATTTTTCGAGTTCAAGTAATTTTGACATGAATGTCTCCTTAGCCTATAATTCCAGGAATGTTAGTGTCGGCAATCTTTAAATTTCGTATCAACCGGTCACCGTTGCTATATCACCATTAAAGACGGTCGTCCACCGCTAATGATTTGAGTCTTCTTCTCCTCTGAATTTTTTTATGATCTTAGGGATAAAGAACGAGAAGATGAAAAGAGCGATCGAAAAAAACACGTTGAATGAAATCAACTCGCCCCAATTACCTGACGCCCAGACATCTTTTAGGGTTCCGATGAAAAAAGTAAAGATAAACGTGCCGACAATAATTCCCAGGCCGGTTCCGAAAAAATAGTCCCTAAAATGAACCTTGGTTAAACCCATTCCAAAATTCATCGGAGTAAAGGGGAAATAAACCAAACGCAGGTAAAGAACGGTGGCAAATCCGTTGCGCTCGATAGCATCATCATATTTCTGCAGTTTATTCCCTACCAAGGAGGCCGCAAATTCCCTTCCCAGAGTTCGCCCGATCAAGAATGCAGCACTGGCTCCAGCCATGGCTCCGACCCAAACGTACACGAAACCCCAGTAGGCTCCGAAAATCGCTGCCCCCAGACCGGTCAATAGTGTTCCCGGTAAAAACAAACACACCCCAATCGCATAGATTGCCATGAACACCAGCGGTGCCCAAAACCCGGCGGTGTTTAAAAAGTGCCCTAACTTGTCTACGGTCAGGTAATCTTTTATGGGCGTAAATCGGACCAGCAAGATCGCCGCTACAATAAACACCACCAGAATCAATGCTTTGATCAAGGCTTTACTGCGATCTTTGGACATCTCATTACCGGCTGCTTCCATTATTTTCCCCTCGATGTGATGGCATGTTAAAGATGCTATGAAATGTCTTTGTCAATGCCCTTGAATGTTCTTTTGCAACAACGCCTGAGCCGCCTGAGGGCCGGTAGTCCCGGCTTCATAAAAATGAAGCGTTTTTTGGGGTTCATCAGCATTTTCACACCCGGTCAATATCGGTGTCAGAAATGACCAGCTTCGTTCAACACCATCCTGACGCCAGAAAAGCATTTGGTCCCCCAGCATGCAGTCTATCAATACCTTCTCATAGGCATCCAGAATCGGGCCGGAGTACTGTTGGTGGTAAAGAAAATCCATGGTGACCGTGCGCAGGCAAACCACGGCTCCTGGATTTTTGGTTTGAAACGTCAATGTTATCTTTTCATCCGGATGAATTCCCAGAGTCAGTCGATTGGCAAGAATAGTTTCTCCGAGAACATGGCGAAACATTGAGTGCGGGACCGTTTTAAACTGGATGGCAATTTTGGTTATTTTATCCGCCAGCCGCTTGCCGGACGTCATGTAAAACGGCACCCCCTGCCAGCGCCAGTTATCCAAAAAGACCTTCATCATGGCATACGTGGGTGTTGCGGAGTTCGGATCAACACCGGGTTCCTCGCGGTAGGCAGGTACGGATTTACCTTCGATCGTGCCGGCGGAATACTGTCCTAAAACCAGGTATTCGCTGAGTTCGTCAACCGGAAACGGTCTGAGAGCTCGAAACACTTTGCTCGTTTCATCACGCACCAAATCAGCCTCAAAGCGGGATGGAGGCTCCATAGCGGTCATTGCCAGCAATTGCATCATATGGTTTTGGAACATATCCCTTAAGACACCGGACTGTTCGTAATAGCCAGCTCGATGCTCCACTCCGAGAGTTTCGTTTGCTGTGACACGAACGTAATCCACATATCTCCGGTTCCAGATAGGCTCAAAAAGTGAATTGGCAAATCGAAACATCAATATGTTCTGCACGGTTTCCTTCGCCAGATAATGATCTATTCTAAAAATCTGGCGCTCGTCGAAATACTCATGAAGACTATGATCCAAAGCCATTGACGACTGCAAATCGGTACCGAAAGGTTTTTCCACAACAATGCGTGACCAACCATTACCTTTGGTCATTTCGGCACTCAAACCGGTCTTTCCGACCATCTGCGCTACGGGCTGGTAAAGTGTCGGCGGTAGGGCAATGTAAAAGATTCGATTTCCGTGGGTTGAGTGCTTGCGGTCGAGTTCTCCCAAATATTTTGCCAGCTCGCGAAAGGACGCAAGATTCTCATATCCAACCGGGCGATAATGCAGCGCCGCGGCAAAGGCCGGCCATCGGTTTGAATCCAGCACGGCGGCGTTTTGCAAAGCAGACTGCATCCGGTTTCGGAATTCGTCGTCATCCAGCTCGGTTCGACCGCAACCCACGATTTGAAATGATTCCGGCAGTCCCTCATTCAGGTAAAGATGAAAAAGCGCCGGGATCAGTTTTCTGGCAGTTAAATCACCGGTGGCACCCAGTATTACTATGATGCACGGGTCAATACGTTCCGGAGTCACACAATATTGCGGATCAATACCTATGTCCGCAACACTGACCGACGCCATCGCGTCTGATTGCCGGGATTGATTCTGAGGATCATTGCTCATAGAACGCTCCTTGCAGCAGGTAGTGAGTATACATCAACTCTCTCTATCATAAGGCATAAATTGGATATGAAAAGACTTTGCGCAATCGGACCCTAAACCAAACGTACATTTCGGTTTCGTTTCGATTTAACGCCCCATTTTTTCAAGGTAGCTTAAACCCCAATTGAGGGGTTACTTCAACCAGACGAATTTGCTTCTTCGTCGCATGACGCTGATGAAGCTTACATCGATTCGGCGGCAACTGAGGTGGCGTCGACCGGAAGCTGTTGACTTGAAATAAAAAGGTCTTAAGTTGAAAACTAAAATTCACATACCCATTCAACCCCATACCATACAGTAGAAAAAGGAGGTTATCATGAAAGAACGCAACGGAGCTGTTACCATGCACGGAAATTCATTGACCCTGCTCGGCAAGGATCTAAAGGTGGGAGAATCCGCACCAGACTTGCAATTGTTGGATAACGATCTTAACCCGGTCAAACTGTCATCCTACCGAGGCAAGGTATGCGTCATTTCAGCCGTTCCATCTCTGGATACACCTGTGTGCGACATGGAAACCCGCCGGTTCAATCATGAGGCTGCAGATCTCGGATCGGACGTAGCCATTGTGACAGTCAGCATGGATCTGCCCTTTGCGCAAAAACGCTGGTGTGGCGCCGCCGGAGTCGATAAGGTTGTCACATTATCGGACCATCGCGCCGCCGCCTTCGGCGAAGCATATGGGGTCTTAATCAAAGAGTTGCGGCTGCTGGCCCGGGCAATCTTTGTAATAGATAAAGAAGGCATCATTCGCTATATTCAGCTGGTGAAAGAGATCTCCGAGGAACCGGATTACGATGCGGTGTTGGAAGCCGTCAAATCACTGGTATAAAATCTGTGCCGAACTGAAATACCGATCGTAAGATGAATGCGGATGGATAAGGCTGTATTTAAACAAAATTAAGGGCGACTCTAATTGAGCCGCCCATAATCTAAGGTAGTTTGTAACATTGTGTGCACCTGTTGCACACGCCTGTGAACTATATCGATATGTTCAAAAAAAACTTTAGCGTTTTTTTCAGATTCAAGCCTTTTCTTATCAAGGGAAACCGGAGATCGCACAAACAATCTCTGAAACGTTATCCAGACAAAGAGTGACGGTTCGTGGATAAATGAGGTTACATGGTTGATCAACAAAAAGAGAAGCAAGGTATGAATCCCAATGAAGATACCACCCGTACAAAAGACCGGGGGGGTCGACGCCGTTTAGCGGACCGACGTAAATTTTCTTCCTCTGAACATTTCCCCGAGCGACGCTTTTTGCGATATCGCCGCAGCGGTAATGACCGCAGATCATTGCAGAATCAAAAAATTAGAAAGAAGTCCGAACGACGGCGAATGTTCAAAGAAAAGTATGTGGATACAGAAAATTCTGGTATGTATGGAAGCAGATAAAAGAGTTAATCAATAGCAGGTACCATCGCTATTTATTGAGTAACCGCCGTACGTTTCCGTTGCCTCCAATTATTTTATGAATTTCCTCGGTGATTTTGTATCGCTCAATGATCCGCTTCAAGGCCGCAACGCTTTTTCTCAACCGTTCATGGGTGGATACCATCTCGAGAAACTGCTGCTTTTCCTCATAGCTAAATCCTTCGCATCCCGATAGTAAAAAAGAAACAGACTCAAAATCCATCTGTTCTGCAAAGACATATTCTTGCTGTTCCATGGCAGTGGCCGCAAATTGCTTCAAAAGATCAACTCCTTGATGGGCTAGCTCCTCGCAGACATTCTTCGCTTCTTCCAGTTCATCGTCAAAGAAACGAACCATCGCTTCCAGATACGGTTTGTCGTCAAACATTTCTATGATCACAAACCGCCTTACACCGCGTGTCAAAATGTCGAGCCGCCCGTCTTCGTAGCGTTTCAATACGTTCAAAATCACGGCCGTACATCCGACGCGTTGAACCTCGGATCCGTTGAAATAAACGACGCCGAATACTTTATTTTCATCCCGGCACTCGCCGATCATCAGTTTGTAACGTTCCTCAAAGATGTGCAGGGGAAGAGGCAAATGCGGCAACAGGACCAATCCCAATGGAAACAGAGGAATTTTGGCTTTATTAGTCATGACTATACCTCCTTTTGACACTCATAAAACTTAAGGCGCTATTCGTCAAGGGAAGCCGATCAACGTATATCGAATTTTGCGATGAGGTCAAAACGATGGACTAGTCCATTTAATTAAATTCCAATCAGGAGGGAAGAGGTTATTGGCCTCATGAAATGGAAGCGCCATCCGGATGGCATCTTTGAATGGACGGCCCTGCCCTTTGCTCGGTTGAGCAGCCATCCGGATAGCGTCTGGAGGGGCTTTTTAAATGGTGCTGTGCCGTGAATATCAGGTGCTTCCCAGAGAATTATCTTTGCCCGCACCACCTTCGATTACCTTGAAGCTGTCAATTAACTTAAGAGGTTTGAATGGCAAATCACACTGAACACCGACACCGTAATTGTACATCACCACTGCACCAGGTACTTCGTTGCACCATATTACGTTCGCTAAACAGCTTTCCGGCCGGAAAGAACTCTTTTCTCTTTCAGCGCTGATTCGTAATTTTGACCCGGGCTGAATAGGAAAATCTAGTTCAACATACATACCGCCCCGGCTGTAATTGAACATGCTGCCTTCATAAAGATCGCCACTTTTAAAATCTTCAATGATAACGCGGGCATCACAATTTATACGATCACTTTCGCGTTGATTGTCACCTAACATTTGCCAGCAAAATGGTCCTGTTGTTCCATTTAGATTTGTAATGCGACGATCAAAAACAGAAAAGATGGGATACCGCATCCCCGGTTGGCTTTGCAAAATGCAAAATTTATTCCATTTTTTGCAAATAATAATTATATGTATAATAGCAATTAGTTATAAGGGAAACACATTGTGGCGAGGTATGCATGATTGCGATATTGTGAAAAAGATTCCAGAATTTTATTACATTTTTTACATACTTGTTTAGGTAGTTTGGTTAACATCTTGAAAAAATGATCCCGCCCTGTTGGGAGCATTTGACGCAGACGCAAAGCGTCTGGGTTATTTATGAGATAAGTAAATAAACGCGAATCACATTTAAGCTTTGAATGGTTTAACGGCCTCCTTTTCTTGCTTGATCACCGGAAATTAAGTTTTCTGGTTATCTAAAAAGCCCAAGTTGCCATAAAACCAACTTATCGGTAGGGGCGGCTTTCCAGCCGCGGCATTTGATTTCGCGGCTGGAAAGCCGCTCC
>Ga0209536_100002454_pt1 | contig 30253 bp, 31 predicted proteins | sample DeeMarSeWOR28_12_FD_187461 | JGI IMG/M metagenome (GOLD analysis project Ga0209536, IMG submission 187461) | Marine sediment microbial communities from White Oak River estuary, North Carolina - WOR-2-8_12 (SPAdes) (version 2) | ecosystem: Environmental > Aquatic > Marine > Intertidal zone >...
ATATGTAAGAAGCCATCTATGACATAGAAGAACTCGTCCTCATGGTCGTGTTTGTGCCAGTGAAACTCTCCATGGATAACACCTAGGCGAACAACACAGTCATTCACTTCGCAGAGAGAGAAGTTCTGCCAGTCTTTGATAGATTTCTCTATCAGTTTTTGAATGTCGATAATCTGTTGAGGACCAAACTTCACTTCTGTGTCTATTGAATAACGATCTTCATGATTCCGGCTCTTCATCCATTTCGCCCCTGGATATCCTGTACACGACTTGATGTCGATAGTCAGGACAACCGGATGTCATAAAATCGCTTCCGTCCCCCTCGTCAGTGAAGCTACCACCGGACTGCATAACCATTATCCACGGATAGAGGACGTAGAACGAACTAGGGCACATCCTACCCCTGTCCTCGGGGTAGTTGTAGGTATCCCCCACCTGCTGTTTCATTGAACATTTACCTTCACCCAAGATATCAATCACTTCGATAGTCACTTTATACTGCACCACGTCTGTCACCAACTATTTCGAAATTGCAGCTGAAGTATTAGAAGGAACGCACCTGCGCAAAAGCATAGACAAGTAATACTGAAAACGGACGACTACGAATCCCTGAACATGCCCCCTATGAGCAACGACCATGTACCAATGACTGTTTGGTGCACATTGATACCACCTGGAGAGATGGGGAAAATAGTCGAGTTCGAAGAAGAATTGCACATGGTCAATCAAACATATGAGGACTGGTTGGTTTCCATGAGGGGGAAGTCACTTGTTGGTAGTGACACAGGGGTCATTCTTGATCGAATTAGAATTCTAATGATCAACATAGGTATCGCATGTGCAATGAACCGGGCTCTAGCAGAAGAGATACAGTCGATTCTGTCTCTAAATCTCAGAAAGAGAGCTTTGGACATAGTATCTCAGCTGCCTGAGGAGCCTCCGGAGAAACTTGCGGTTAAAGAAACGCTCTCTACATTCTTTTCAGAACTCAGATTCACACGGGACATTTTTCCTGAGGAGGAGATTGGAAAGGCAACTCCTGAAAAGCTCGAAACAGAGGGTAGGAGTGGTGCAAAACGAGGCGTGTTCGGAAAAATCATGGGATCAGTCAAGGGGTCATCAAAGACCGTTGATAGAAAGAAGACTGCTGAGGCTGCGGTACTTGAGAGTGCCAATGTTCTCAAGTGTATATACATGCGGCTCTTGAGCCCTGATCCATGGGGAGAATACTAGATTTGAATAACACGACCTTCGGTTTTCTGAAAGCGGGCTGTTGACTCTTTAATGACTTTCCAGTCTGTCTGGAATAGTCTGACTTGAAGCTCGTTCTTCCTCACTTCAAGCTCGATGAAACTGGCATCGGTCCTGCCCGCCCATCCGCCTGTGGCTCCGGAAATAGTTCCAGGGTTCAGAAACAGTCGGTCTCTGTGAAGCTCAATAGAAGCCTCATGGGTATGTCCATGTATTGCAATGTCTGCCTCAATCTCGTGTAATATCTCCCAGAGTTGTTTAATATTACCACGAGGACGAAGTTGTGTTCCATGAAGAAGCAACACGTTGAAGTCATCTAGTTGGACCTGTTCATGGAAGTTGTATCGGCTACCATAGTCCATATTCCCAACGACTGTGAAACTTCTAGGGAGAGGAGGAAACGCGGATAGCATCTCTGCCTCTCGTGTCAAGTCACCTGTTATCAGGGCTAGATCATATGTTACTTGCTGGATACGATTGTAGAATGTCTTAGGAATGGAGTCCCTCCGTGAGGGTATGTGTGCATCTCCAAATACAAGGACTCGTTGACTCATTTGGTTCGAACTCTGGTGAGATTTTCCAAGATCTTAGTGTAGACTTCCTTCTTGGGGCTTTTGGCTAGCTTTGATAGTCGCTCGACAATGAGTTCAGGAGTGCTACGGGCAAGTATACCAAATTTGGGTGTTCTGTCCACAACAAGCTCAAGGTTTTCATCAAGACCCTTTGCTTCGATTCCATCAACTCTGATAGGAGCGTCTGTGACAGCATCAATCTCTCTGGCAAGATGACTGCAGATGACTGTAGAAGTCTTTGGGTCACTCTGAAGGATCTCAATGAGGCCTGCTATGACATTGGCAGCACTTCCAGGCTCAGTTATTGCTTCCACCTCATCGAACAGTGCCAGCTTGGCCTTGTCGGACACCACAATGTCAGCAAATTGCTTCAGGGTTGTTTCAAAAGCCCCCGCACTCACCATGCCTCTACTCTTGTAGAAGAAGTATAACTCCTCAAACACTGGGAGGTATGCTTTCTTTGCTGGTACTGGAAATCCTGATTGGGCCATTGTGACTATCTGAGCAAGTGTCTGTATGGTTGTGGTCTTTCCACCACTGTTTGCACCTGAAAGGACTGCACAGTTCTCCCCATTTGTTCCAGAAGGTTGGAAGGGTGTTTTGCCGATTGCATAATCAATTGGCTCGACAACTCCATGTTTCCCTCTCAGATGGCTCTCTGTCAGGAATAGGTTGGTGGCCCCCTGTACTCCAACTCCAGTGTATTCATGAGATATCTCTGGAGTTTGTAATGAATAGTCTGCAGAGAACAGACCAACAGCCAGGAATAGGTCAAACTCGAGGAGTGTCTGGACTGCCTGTGTCACTACCCCCTTTAGTTCATCAAGCTCATTTGCATACTTCTTGATTAGTCGGAACTGCTTGTCCGCGAAAATACGTCTGATTTTGTCTTCGAGGTCATTGATCTGGGTAGTCACCATCTTGACAGGTAGAGAGATTTCCTCACTGATGATTCCAGTCACCCAATCAGCCTCTCTTACTGTGAGACCAAGCATTTGAACCAGTTTATCTTCAGCTTCCTGAAGTGTTGTTGTAAAGGTCTCAACAATCTCAGCAGGCAGCATGTTCCGTAGAGCACTCCCATCAGCTCCTTCCATGTCTGCAGACTGCAGGATACTGATGATTTGTTGTCCACCCAACGTGACTTGGCTCTTTGAGATGCGTGCGGTGATCTCTTCATTCAACCAGGCTTCAGTTTCAGCAATAGCAGTCGGGAACACCTTTACCGCATTCCGATACCTGTCTAACTCTGCATCGATCCCCTGGGCCAGGTCCCCTTCCTCATCCAGGTTCTTGAGAATTTCACCCACCTTAGAGAGGAGATCAAAGTCTAGAGCAGTTGTGAAGGTAGTCACTGAATCATTTGTGGGAATCTTATTGAACGCATCTACAATCTGACAAGATGCATCGATCACTCGATAGTTGCGGGCGTAGAAACTTACAGTCTTCTCTGGTAGAACATCCTCCATCGACCAGTCCTTCCCCAGAATCTCTACATTGTCAAGCATGTCTATTGACTCGTCATAGATTCCTAGTGGGGAAATATAGAGGACCAAATCATAACCCTGAGCATATTCAGCACCACTTTCGCCCTCTGACAATACATAGACAGGACACCATCTGTCCACTCCTTCTTTGACAAGTGTGTCAAACACTTTGTCATCGTTTGTGATGATCACTCGACCTTCTAGTCTGCGTGGTTTGATTCTGCGATAGAGACCTCTAACTTGGCTTAAGAGAGATCGTAGATTCTCGCGCTGGTCACTGGTCAATCCTCTTGCCATATCTGATGCATCAGCGAAATACTTCTGACGCTCAAGAATTACATCTGTTTTCTCTGGAGGCAATGGGAAGTAGAGGAACAGCTTGTCTTTCGCATATGTGGTATTTGCATAACCTCGAATGATATCAAGACTCGATTCGTATATCTTCCGAATGTCCTGACTTCGCAGTAGCATATTGGAGCTGGCACCAAACTCTTTCTCAAAGGCACCCTTGACAAGGTTGACTGCCTGTCTTGATCCGATGCCTGGTACAGCAGCAACGAGATCTACTCGCGAGTCATGGATCACCTTGAGAGCTAAAGCCTCACTACCAAAGTGATCAATCAGGGCTTGCTTGACTTTCTCACCAACACCAGGTATTTCTGAAAGACTTTCTAGGGTCAATGCATCGTCCCTCGAATAGTGACTGTTTCCTCTGCGATGATTGACGCTCTCCTTAAAGTCTTGACTCTCTGACTCACTGAGGTATAATGTGCGCGCCATGAGACTGTACTCCCTATTACAATCTGATATGGTAAGGGGATTGAAGTACTCCTACATTTTCTGTTTCTTGAGAGTTAATAGCCTCGTTCAAGGTCAATTATGTTCAGGGGAGTTTCACCACGGATGAATCGAAGAATGTTTTTTGCTGCAAACAGGAACAGTTCACGTTGAACGGGTTCAGAATAAGCAGCCCTGTGCGGTGAAACTACGATATTATCGAGCTCGTGAAAAGGCACATCAGCAGGCGGAATTGCATTTCCGCGCCATTCTTTAGGATATCTCCACCATACATCAAGTCCTGCACCATGAATCCGTTTCTCCTTTAGAGCTTCATAGAGCGCTTGTTCGTCAATGATTTGAGCACGAGATATGTTCACCAAAATAGAGGTTGGCTTCATCCAGGAGAGAAACTTTCTATTGACAAGACCCTCAGACTCGTCTGTCAGGGGTAGGGATAGGATTACAAAGTCTGCGTCTTTGACATGGGGTTCCACTTCATCAATCTTAACAATGTGGTCCACAAGATTGTCATCACTTGATGCCCCACTGCGGGTTGCAGCAGTGATTGTGACATCGAAGGATTTCAATCTCTCAGCTATGTCAGCACCAATGTGACCTAATCCAATGATGAGGACATTCTTTCCTCTAATCTCGATATTTGGAACTGGACCACCCCATCTGTGGACCCAATTTCCAGTCCTTAGTTCTCTATCACTTGGAATCAGGTTCTTGGCAACAGCGAGAAGCAATGATATCGCAAACTCAGCCACTTCAGCAGAGTTGACATGATTGTTGCAGAGAATGATATCACCACGATCTCTAACAGCATCAAGATCTACTCTATCGATTCCAGCTCCAAACGTTTGAATCATTTGAAGATTCGATGCTTTCCGGATATACTCACCAGGAACGATAACAGAAGCAATGATTTCTGCGTCACCGCCAGATTCAAGCATTGACTCGACTGAATGTTCTGACTGAACAACTTCAGCTTGGTCACCGATTATGGTCTTGAATATCTTGACAAGCTCATCAGGATAGGGGACCAGTACCTTCAATCACTCAACTCCAAGAAAGTTTCTATGATTTTCTAGAGATGTGTCTGGAAAACCACGGATTTCTATTCTAATAGGACCGTGCTATATAGACGACCTCTTTGGCAACCTTCCCACATGCGACACAAAGACCTTCGGGTTCTTCCTCAATGTCAATTCTTGTGCCACGAATCTCGCCACGAGTGTTCTTTTCGACTTGTTCAGCACAAGAGTAGGCATCCATTTCAATCGAGCAGAAGGGGACTCGTGCGATTTTTCCGTGGTCTAGAGCATCGTCAATCTCACCGAAACGTTCTGCGTCCACAACAAGACCTTCAAACTTGGCCTCGGCCATCTTGAGAAGGTTCTCATCGATCTCCTTCCCAAGAGATGCAACTCGTTTCTTCAACTCCTTGAGATCAATAGTTTCACGCTTCATTGTGTCACGACGAAAGAGTACAACCTTACCCTGTTTGATATCGCGAGGACCAGCCTCCACCCTTATGGGAACACCCTTCATCTCCCAGTAGTTGTATTTCCATCCAGGAGTTTCATCACAGTCATCAAGGTGTACACGAAGTCCTGCTTTCTTCAATGTCTTCTTGATGTCTTCGCAGTATTTCAACACTGAATCAACATCCTTGCCCTTGAAGATAGGTACAATCACTACTTGGTAGGGAGCGACCTTGAAAGGTAGCCTGAGTCCTTTGTTGTCACCATGAATTGAAATCATTGCACCATAGATCCGGGAGATGGCAGGCCCATAGCAGGTCTGCCATGCGTGGACAGTTTCATTGTCCTTGTTCAGGTATGTGATGTCAAACGCCTTAGCAAAGTTGTCGCCAAGGTCGTGAGTTGAGGGAAGCTGGATTACCTTACCATCAGGCATCAACGTGTCTGCAGCATAGGTATTTAGACCACCAGGGAACTTGTCCCACTGCGTTCTACGGAACACCATAACAGGCAGTCTGAAATTATCAGTACAGACCTCCTTTGTGGTTTCCAGATCTTCCGTGATTTGTGCTTTGACCTCATCATGTGTGGTATAGACATTGTGGCTCTCAATCCAGAGGAATTCTCTTCCCCTTAGAAAAGGACGAGTACTCTTGACCTCTGACCTGAAGACTGAGCATCGTTGGTATCTCTTCATTGGGAGATCACGCCAACTACGCACCCAAAGTGAGTACATAGGGTAAATTGCGGTTTCACTAGTAGGTCTGAGTGCCAATCTCTCTTCCAATTTCTCACCCGAACCAATCTCGTCTATCCAGAAGACCTGAGGAGTGAACCCCTCTACATGTTGAGCCTCCTTTGTAAGGTTGGCTTCAGGAATCACAGTAGGGAAATACATGGGCAGGTGATCCTTGCGTTGGAGGACCTCTTCAAGAATCTCAAACATCAGGTTCATGCTCATGAAACTCCATGGAGGAAATGGCGTGAACCCTTTTACACCGTATCTGACGTCGGCGAGTTCAGCCACTCGGCAGATTTCAGTATACCAATCAGGGAAGTTGTTCTCTTTGTCAATGTCGAAGATAGCTTGTTTTGTATCGTTCTTCTTACTGCTCATGATGTCATCCCGTGCCTGAATTGTGATGCATGAAACTGGCTAGGACTGAGAATGAGTCGGTTAATGAAGTTTCGGAACGCATTCACCTAGCATTGACGTTCACCTAATCTCAGTCTTTAGGGTTGTTATTTAAAGAGTTGGACAAGAAAAGTTACCTTTTTGTCCTGCTCTCTCCAACTTCACGGACACGTTCGTCTAGCTTGTGTTTCTTGATTAGTTTTGCAACACCCTCAGGGACAAGAGTTTCCCATTCATCATTTCCCCATCGCATCAGATCACGAATATGGCTCGCACTATACGTCGACCTCTCAAGTAGTTTTGTGGAGTCAGTCTTGATGCCACCCTCCTCAAGGAGTCTCTTGACAAGGGGATTGTGGCTGTAGGCCTTATCAAAATAAGGCACAAAGGAGCGCATGTGACTCACCCATAGAGGGTGGATATTGATGTCTGAGAGGGGGACTACGGCGATACGCTCTAATGGAATCTTTTCATCAATCAGTGCCCGTCTGATGAGCATCACTCTCTCGCCGCCAGTGAATGGATTGTTAGGAGTGTGAGAGTATTGGGAGCTTCCAACGACTATGATAATGTCTTCTTCCTTAGCCAGAATTTGTTTGATGGTGTGAATGTGTCCTTTGTGGATTGGCTGAAAACGCCCAATGAACAGTGATTTCATCGTTATCGCTTTAGGGAGGTCTTATGGCACAAATAAGGGTTAGTACTGGTACTAAATGATTGTCTTAAGGAAGAAGTTCATAACGGGGTGGACAGATTTCTCACAGGGTCCTGAAAATGATTGAGATTGATGGTTCATACGGCGAGGGCGGAGGTCAAATCTTACGAACAGTGGTTTCACTTTCAGCACTAACTATGAAACCAATACGAGTTACCAACATACGTGCAGGTCGACCAAAGCCAGGTCTCAAAAGACAACACATCGCTGGAATTGAGGTTGCTGGGAAAATCGTTAATGCTGAGATTAAGGGTCTAGATGTTGGAAGCACAATGGTAGATTTTGTACCACGTGAACGCTGTGGCGGGAAATTTACCTATGATGTTGGTACAGCAGGATCAATCTCATTGGTCCTTCAAGCAGCCCTGCCGCCTGCAGTTTTATCGCAAGAACCCATCAGCTTTAGGCTTCGTGGTGGAACCGACGTGAAGTGGAGCCCCCCGATTGATTACTTGAATAATGTCTTCGTGCACGCTCTGGAAAAATTAGGACCCAAGGTTGAGATTCAACAGAAAAAACGTGGTCATTACCCCCGAGGTGGTGGTGAGGTCACATGCGACGTTGTCCCAGTCAGTGATATCAAGCCCTTCGAAGAGATTCAACTGGGAGAGCTCAGAAGTGCAGGAGGCATATCTCATTGCGTGCGGTTACCAGGCCACATTGCTGAGCGACAGGCAACGGCTGCAGGTGAAATGATTCTCAATCAGCTAAAGATCAAATCTGACATAATCCGTGAATCCTACCGTAAGGATGACGACCGACATCTCGGACCTGGTAGTGGTATTGTGGCCTGGGTGGAGTCAGAACATGGAATCAGGATAGGTGCGGATGCACTTGGTGAACGAGGTAAGAGTGCAGAACGTGTTGGTCATGAGGCAGCTTCTCAATTGGTCTGTGAGGTTTCAACAGGGATGGCAATAGACTCCCATCTCTGTGACATGCTCATCCCCTATCTTGCAATTGCATCCGGAAACAGCAAGATTGGTGTGACCCAAATCACATCCCATTTGACGACGAACATATGGGCGGTTGAACAAATTCTGGGCGTTAGAATTGAGTTACATGGTAGAGTTGGAGAACCAGGCACTGTTGTTGTTGAGGGCGCGGGATTGTCACTCTGAGAGGGATGCCAAGTAATCATCAACAGACTCTTGAAGAGATGTCAAATCAACTTCTTCAACCGCTTCTCGCATCAATTTCTCAACTCCAGTCCCCTCGATTGCAATGATCTCGTGGCTCCTGGGAAGTTTCTTCCTTGCAGCTTCAAGCTTCTCGGGGGGAGTGATATCTACCTTGTTTAAAACAATCAAGAGGGGGTTTAGGGGGAACATCTTTTGGACCTCACTCAGTAGATTCAGCTGTTGGTCAAAGGTCCATCCGCATGCTTCTGATGGGTCAATCATGAAGATGATGACATGTGCCAGATACTTCAACGCGGCAATAGCCTCACGTTCAATCTCGTTTCGCTTGGCCATTGGCCTGTCAAGGATTCCTGGAGTGTCCACAATCTGTACGCTATGATTGTCCACTCTCAGGTGTCCTATGATTACACTACGTGTAGTGAATGGATAGTATGCGATCTCTGGTTCAGCTGTAGAGACCGCCTTAACAAGCGTAGATTTTCCAACATTCGGGAATCCTGCACAGACTATTGTTGGAGAGTTAGGTGCAATCCCTGGTAGTTTGGAGAGTGTCTTCTTCGCCTCTATGATGAAATCAATGTTCTTGGCAGTATCTCTGAGTATTGAGGAGATTCTCCCTTTAGCTGCACTCCTTGATTTCTTCATCTGCTTGAATTCGTCGGCTAGCTTGATAGCCTGAATGTGTTTGTCAGCGATGTCATCAATTGGAGGAATACAGTTGTACACAGCCCCTAGAGACTGTTTCAGTTTATCATTCCCCACTAGAATCTCGGACAATTCTACGTAGAAAGGATGTAGTCGCTCTATTGAGGGGAACTGCTCCACAGCTTCAGAGACCTTTGACTTGACTTGTTTTGTGAACTCTTGTAGTCTAGTGATCTCTCTTATACGAGTCCGCTCAATCTTCTTCATTCTGAGCGAGCTCTTCATGCTGATTCTAACAGACCGATTATGAGCAAACTCGATAATCTCCTCTGCAGTCATAATAGTTGGAATGTTTGCAAAGGGATTGAGTCTACGCAATTTAGTGGACCTCCATTAGGACAAGATAGGACAGTTAGTAAACGTTATTAAACGACCGGACGTGGCCAACATAGAATAACTCCCCTTTTGGAGGCTTATTGATAATGTCATTTCCAACTGGTGCAACTGTTGTTGGCATAAAATGCAGTGATGGTGTGGTTGTAGCAACTGATTCATTGATAACTTGGGGCACACATGTCCTGACGGACAAAGGTGTCAAGGCATTCAAGCTTACAGACACCATAGTTCTTGCTTCTGCGGGACTTACATCAGACTATCAGATGCTAGTAAACAGGCTGAAAGCTCAAATCAAGCTCTACGAACTGAATCAGAAGAAAGATATCACTGTAAAAGCACTCTCTAAGATGCTAGCCAACACGCTATATGCAAGACGCATGACACCATTATATGTACAGACAGTTGTGATTGGATTAGATGCTGACGGACCTCAGCTCTTCACCTTGGATATGGGAGGATCACTAATTCCAGACGAGTTCACAGCAACTGGGACTGGAACAGCACCTGCGTATGGTGTTCTTGAGGATAGATTCAAGCCAAACCTGACTGTGAAGGAGGCTGAAGAAATCGCAGCTAATGCAGTCAAGGCTGGTATCGCTAGAGACGCTCAATCTGGTGGCGAAATCCATGTCATGAGTGTGACTAAGAGTGGAGTCACTGAGCGGGTAGTCAACTAAAGCGCGTGCATGAAGTGGATTCGCATACCCTCATCTTCAGGGCTCATTCCTCATCAAGGTATAGCCTAGCAGCTCTTGTGGGTGTAGTTGAAACTGACCACAGACTCACCGAGCTGAAAATTGAGGCTCCTATCGAGGCGCCCAGTGGTCTAGTTCAGAGAAGTGTGGCAAAGGGACCCACAATACTCGCACATTCTGTTATGAGTACACAGACTGACCGAATCTACAAGGAGGTCAGAGACGTCCGCGAGAAGTTTGGAGATTCTATCACTATTGTTGGTGGAGGGCCCCATGCAAGTGCACGGCCTAAAGAGTTGCTCGAGAACGGGTTTGACTTTGTTGTTATAGGGGAAGGGGAGAGGACGTTCCCAGAGCTGCTTTGGTATTTGATGAATGATAAAGACCCTGATGATATCGAAGGAGTAGTTGGAGAAGCAACTCAGAATTGTCCAATACCAAGGGACCTAGCCCCAGTTGACCTTGATGCCCACCCTCCTTTTGCTCTAGGAATGAACATAGTGGGGCCAATTGAGGTCACGAGGGGGTGTCCATACTCCTGTAAATTCTGTTGTACTCCGTTTCTTACGGGGGGTAGAGTTCGAAACAGATCAATCGATTCTGTAGTCCGTTGGTTGAGCCAAGCTGTGGAGAGCAGTGGATTTGATCGAACGTGGTTTCTCTCACCAAACGCCCTGTCTTATGGAGGACGTGGGCGTACAGTGGAAAACAGTAAGATTGAGAAGCTATTGAGATCAGTACACAAAATTGAGGGTCTGAAAGAGGTCTTCTTTGGTTCGTTTCCTTCAGAGATCAGACCAGAGTTTGTAACTAGACCGATTCTTGAGATGATGAGAAACTATGTTGCTAATAAGACACTCCAGATAGGTCTTCAGTCTAGTAGCAATAGAGTGCTCAAGCTCGCCAACCGTCACCATTCGGTTGAAGAGGGAATGGAGGCGATCAACGCAGCTTTAGATTGTGGTTTCATTCCACATGTGGATATGATATTTGGGCTTCCAGGTGAAACCAAGAAAGAGTTGCATGATAGTATTGACCTGTGTTACTCTTTGGCTGAGATGGGGGCAAAGACGCATGGACATGTCTTCATGCCATTACCAGGTAGTTCGTATGAGAATGAACCGCCAGGAAGACTTGATTCTGATAGCAGAAGACTACTGGGCGAGTTGTCAAGAAAGAAGCTTCTAACAGGTTCCTGGAGCACGCAGGAAAGTATGGCAGAGAGTCTGTCTTCAAGTGAGTCATAGAAGACTATAGAGCTTGCCAAACCCTGATAAGACACACAGTAGACATGCCCTCGACTCAGTTTGAACTCTGACATGCCAATTGAATTGAGCGAAAAGCTCGAGAAACAGGGGTATCATCTACTCGGTAAAAGAGGAGCCTACAAAGCATGTCAGTGGCAGAAGAAAGCGCTTCTTCATGACACATCCTGTTACAAACAGAGATTCTATGGTATCGAGTCACATAGATGCCTACAGATGACGCCAGTGGTCGACAAGTGTACTCAGAGCTGCGACTTCTGTTGGCGAGTGACTCCAAAGGACATCGGAGTACGCTGGAATCAGGTAGAGGTGTCTGAGGAAGATGTCATTCCTGTCGATGAACTGATGGACGCGGTACTGATGGCAAACCTGAGGTCTCTTGGTGGTTATAATCCAAAGGCTGGAGCGTCTGTTTCTGAGAGGAAGTACAAAGAGGCGAGGGATCCAAAACATGTGGCCGTTTCTCTAGCTGGGGAACCAACGCTTCATCCTCTGATCAGTGACCTCATAGATGAGATCCATAACAGAGAGATGACCTCATTTCTCGTGACAAACGGTACACGACCAGATGTTCTATCGACCATGTCTTTGCCAACGCAGCTCTATGTGACGTTGGCTGCACCCGATGAAGACACCTACAAGACGCTGTGTAAGCCGGGTGTTAGAGATGGTTGGGATTGCATTCTGAGGTCTCAAGAACTGCTACAGTCCCTAAACACTAGAACTGTCAACAGGTTGACCATGGTGGCCAACCGTAACATGAGTAATGAACGAGCTTATGCGAGACTCATCGATTTAGGAGAACCTGATTTCATAGAGGTGAAAGGATACATGTTCTTGGGATCATCAAGGGGTCGTTTGGACCAGTCCAACGCACCCTCCCATCGCGAGATTCGGACATTTTCAGAGAAACTTGCTGTATTAACTGGGTACCACCTTCAGGATGAACAAGTTGAGAGTCGGGTTGTCCTGCTGTCACGCAACAAACAAATTAAGAAGCTATGACTGATTCGAGGCCGAACAAGATGAAGCTATCAGATATCCTCACACCGTTGCGAAACGAGATCGATGAAGATGATTCGGTTCGTGAGAAGGTTTTGCCACTTGGACGAAAGGCGGTTCGTCGATGCAGTGAGTCAATCAAGATGACTCACCGTGGGAAATTCGACGAGGCAAAGGTCTTAGTTTCAGAGGCTCGTCAAATCATTATTGAGGCTTCACAAGGAATGTCTGATAGTGAATTTATGCTGAGAACAAAGAGTCTTGATGTGGCCTATCAGGAACTTGCAGAGGCAGTGAACTTTCTCTCTCTCTTGCAGCATGGTGAATTCACTCCTCCAGACAACTATGAAATACCGACCAGGCCATACTTGAATGGTCTTGCGGACACGGTAGGTGAGTTGAGAAGAGCCGCACTTGACCTCTTACGTCACGATGATGTTGAGAAAGCAGAAACCATCCTAGGTTTCATGGAGGAGATTCTAGAGGAACTGCAGGCATTTGACTATCCTAATGCGTTGGTTCCCGATTTGAGAAGAAAATGCGATGTGGGGCGGTCTCTTGTTGAGCGGACTCGAGGTGATCTCACAAGAGCATTTGGACAGAGCAAACTGATGAAGAAACTTGATAGTGTTGAGGAACGTTTGAAGGACTGATAATGATGATTCTTCCAGATATTTGGTTTACACTGTATTCCTTGGCCAACAAGGGCGCAATCCATGGAAAGACAACAATCACTACAAGAGAGCTGGGAGAAACCCTAAACGTCAGTCAACAGACAGCATCAAGAAGAGTAGCACAGTGTGTTGAGCAGGGATACTTGAACAGGATACATACTGCAGAGGGCATGCTTCTTCAGTTAACTGATAGAGGTCGAGAAGAACTGTTGCGTGTCATGTCAAACTTGGAGATTGCATTCACGCCTCCAGAAGACGAGATTTTGATAGAAGGTTCTATTGTCACAGGTTTAGGTGAGGGTGCATATTATGTCGATGTCTACTCGTCAAAACTGAGAGCAGCTCTTGGTTTCAAACCACATCTAGGAACCCTTAATGTGAAGATAGTGGATGATGAGTCACGTAAGGCTATTGGGAGGATGAAGAATACGCCACCCTTGGTATTGAGTGGGTTCAGCCACAAGGGGCGCACATTTGGTGATGTGATTTGTTACCGCGTCAAGATAAACCGAAAATTAGAAGGTGCAGTCGTCATAGCTCAGCGCACACATCACAGCGAGGAGATTCTTGAGGTTGTTGCTCCAGTCGATATCAGGAATGCTCTTGGTCTTGTAGATGATGATAAGATCACTTTGACCGTAGTCCCGCTACACATGGCCACCTGATTTAGTGCCCATATTCACCGGTAAGAGGAACAAAGGCAACACCACCCCAACGTTTCTGGATTACCTTTCCTTCTTCGTCCTTCTCTACCATCATGAGTTCTTGGAAGAACCCTTTTCCACCCACAGGAATCAACATGATGCCCCCAGGACTGAGTTGGTCAATCAATGGCTCGGGGATGGATGGTGCAGCTGCTGCAACCAATATTCTGTCAAATGGAGCGTGTTCTGGCAGTCCTATCCCGCCATCCGCATGGATGAGCGTGACGCGATCGGCATAACCACTACGTTCGAGGTTCTCTTGTGCAAAGTCAATGAGTCCCGTAACAATTTCGACAGTGTATACATGACCAGGAGTCTTTGTTGTTCTTGGTGCGACCATCTCTGCACATAGTGCAGCGTGATAGCCAGAACCAGCGCCCACTTCTAGAATCTTAAGACCAGGTTTCAGCCTGAGAGCCTCACACATTATCACGCACATGTGAGGTGCAGAAATAGTCTGACCTAGTCCAATTGGGAGTGGAGAGTCACGATAAGCATGATTCCGGGTGTCAGAACGTACAAACTCCTCCCTTGGTACAGTTCTAAAAGCACGTTCCATCTCATCGCTTTGGATGTATCCATTGTTCCGTAAACGGCGAACTAAGTTATCAATTGCCTTCTTAAAACGGTCCTCAGGCATATGAATCACTGATAGAGAAGCTATGCATTCATAAAAGGCTTGGGCGCAGTACAATAATCATGCCGAGCGTCCGATTCAGAGCCTATGGACACGAGAATGTCATTGGAGAGCACAAGACGACAGTCGAGCTGACTTCAGAAGATCATCTCACACGGCGGGGATCTTGCATCGTTGGCATCTCATCGGACCTCACTCTGGAGAAATTGGATTCTAAGATTAAGGAAATGGCTACAAAGTCCTCTACAAAGATTGTTCTGAGAATGAGTGTAGATGAGCTTACAGAGGAGGTCACTGGAACGGGAAGTCCTGGATTGACCTACACAGACCCGATAAGTATGGTTGCTCGGACTAGTACCTTTGAGTGTGGTCGCACACTCATGGTAAATGCAGACAAAGCAGCATCAAATCTCAATCGTGATTTTGTTGACAGAGTGAAAGCAAGTAACGCAGTAATTGAATGCGAGTTGGTCTACCTCACTTAATAATCGTATCAATGACCATCTGGAACTCATACGGTGCACTGTCCCTCACTCTTCTCACAAGACTCACGACCTTTACAGACCTACCGGCATCTTCTACAAGCTGGGAAAGTCTGTTCGTGATTGTGTCCTCAGGATTGTTTCCACCCACGAAATCATAGTAATGTAAGACCCCCCTTGGTTTCAGAATGCGACAAGCATCGGAGATGAAATCGCTGGCGCCTGAGGGGTGGTTCATTATGACTCGGTCAACATTCTGGCTTCTTGAATAATCCTTGGCATCTCCAACAATTGGCTCAATTGTTCCTACAAGTTTGTTCAATTTCATACTCTTCTTCAGAAGAGCGATTGCATCAGGATTGATGTCTATAGCGACGACATGTGCGTTCCTTTGTTTTGTTATATGAATAGGGAAGGGACCAACCCCACAGAACATATCCACAACAAACTCGTTGTCCTTCACAAGTTGAGCGATTCTGTTATGTTCTTCAAGCAGTCTTGGACTAAAGTAAGCTTTCGACAGGTCTACCGAGAGGCGACATCCATATTCGACGTGGATGGTTTCAGTCTTGTTCTCACCTGCCAGAAACTGATACTCCCTGATTCGAGTGGTTCCTGAGATAGCACCTTTCTTGGCGAGAACTGTAGAGAAGTTCTTGTGAATCTCAAGGAAAACATGCCCAATCATTTCTCTGTGACTCGATAGCTCATCGGGTATCTCTAGGACTGCAATGTCACCAATCAAGTCGTAAGCCCGAGGAACAAGTTCGAGTTCCTCTGGACTGAGATGATTCTCAAGAGCCTCTGTAAGGTTTTTAGGACCGTGTGATAAGGGTTCGAACTCCCTTTCTCCGGTTGTATACTGAATGGATCCAAGGAGTGAATCTATTAACTCACTCTGAAAATCTTGACGAAGGGGTATGAAAAGGGCTCTATCTTGTGAGATAATCTTGTAGTCCAAGTCTAGGAGATTATGTTCTAGTAATACCTTCCTAGATCGTTCTCCATCTTTTGCGGCCACCTTTAGGAAGATCTTCTTTGATGACATCATTTTGGAGGATTACCTGCAAACCTAAGACACTTGTGATTGCATGCTAAACGAGTAACCGGATGTACTCATTTCCAGCTCCTGATTTGGTCCCCACCATTATCTGATAAAATGGCGAAGCTCCATTTGATGGTACTACTCTTTGGAGAGTCCCAGTGACTTCAACTTGATCACCAGTTCTAACAAGACCCCCAAAAGCTCCATCATACACCATGATTCTACTCACAGAATCACCTTCCAATACATCCAGAGAGGGGGACTGACCCTCATAGATTGATGGGTGGAATATGCCGAAATCTGCATTCTCTATCTCCATGGAGATTGTGCAGGGTTTGGGCGTCACTGCTGTGTAAACTTCACTGCCGTGTTGAATGGGACTTTCACCAGGCAGGAGAATGGGTGTGATTCCAATGCAGATATCACCAAGACATAGCGCCTTTCTTCTGGCAAATAGATTCTCCAAGTCCTCAGACTTCATGAGAGGGACTCTTGCGTGGACTCTTGACATGGCGTGTTTCCAATCAGGGAGTTCGCGTAATCGTGTTCCTTCTCTCCCCTCAGTGAGTGATTCATAGTTACTGTGAAGTTTCCAGGATGTGTCAAACCCATAGATGTTCATGTTGATGTCAGACTTACCAAGACTGTGTCCCTTCCAAAGGATACTGCCTGCAACACCGATGTGATCGAGTCTGATATTCAATGCATCATGAAGGGTTTCGGCACCACGCTTTGCGAGTTCCTCCAAGGGATCATTTGGTCCTCCATCAATAATCTCCTTCAATCGCATCTCCGGACTGAAGTATTTTGTAACATTCTCTCTTGGGGGTTCAAGTAAATCTGTACCGAAATGTGAGTCCTGCACTATGTAGTTTGATGGGAGTATGTTCATTCCATCAACTGTGGAGCTCACACTGCCCCAGAATAATCTCTTGTATTTGATGTCGCCTGACTGCCACTCCCCATTTGGGTCAGGTAAGTATTTGAGAAAGGAGAGTATTCGATTGGATGGTTGAATGAATCCCAGAACTACAAAGACTCGACCTTCTACGTCATGAAAGATGTCACGATCTCGTACGTGGATGGGTAGGTCGATACATGCAGGGTTTCTCAATTTCACAACCCCTTGGAGAACAGCTAGATAGATTAGATGGTCCACACAAAGATTGTGCGACCTATTCGGAGTAGTGTTGATGAAGATTCTGCATCTGTGTGATAGCCTTAATCCTGCCGGTCTGGGGGGCTATGAGTCCATTATTCACTATCTATCAAAAGCGATGGTTTCAGAAGGTGCTGAGTCATTTGTGGCGACACAGGCCCCCTCCCGAAACGCTCCAGATACAGTGCAGCGAGAGCACTATCAAATACATCATCTGAGGGGCAATCTGCTTGAAGCTAGAAAGTGGGAGTTCTTCGCTCTACCAGAGGAAGAAAGAGCAAATGCCCTTGATAAGTTGTTCAAGCCTTCTGACCTAAGCGACAATGTGGACATTCTCACAGATCAGTTAGCGAAACTCATCCATGAGCTGCAACCAGACATAATCCATGCACATAGCATCTATGTTGTGTTCAACCGGGTGATTGCCCAACTGTTTGCATCGTCCAGGTTTAGAATACCCGTTGTAGTGACCGTTCATGGTCTACCTAAGCCACTCGTCCTGCCAGATGGAACCGAAACAACAGACTACAACGAGTTCGTTTCGTTCTTCAACTTTGATTTGGTCATCGCTGTTAGTGAAAATGTAGCTGAAGCACTTAGGGAGCATTTAGATTCAGAATATCATGGTAGGGTTCGCACACTATACAGTGGAATTGACCTTACAGTATTCAAACCATTACCTGAGTTGGAAAAGCAATGGGACTTGGCATTCATGGGTCGTCTAGAAGTCATGAAGTCTGTAGACCTGTTTCCTGAGATGTTATCAATTCTCAAGCACAAGTTTCCCAATCTTAAGATGATGATGACAGGTGAGGGGTCACTCAAGGACAGGTTGTTCGATGAGTTTCAGGAGCAAAAGGTTGCATCCATGATTGATTACCGGGGGGTTGTCGAACCTGAAGAGGTCCCCATACTTATCAACAAGAGCAGAGTTTTTCTCTATCCCTCCAGACAGGAGCCGTTTGGACTCTCAATAGTCGAGGCAATGGCATGTGGGGTTCCTGTAGTAACCACTGATGTCTTTGGACCACGTGAGATTGTTAGGGACAACCACGATGGAGTTGCCGTGCCTCCAGATGATGTGAAAGCACTTGTTGATGCTATTGAGATGCTGTTGAAAGATAGCAGTATCAGAGATCGGATTGGAAAGAATGCTGTAAAGACTGTTAGGGAGCGATTTGACATCAGACGACACGCAAAAGAGCTATTGACAATATATGGTGAGTTGATTGCTAGGAAGAAAAAGTAAGTTTGTGGGACTCGTAAGAGCCCCACAGATTTGAACTATTTCAAAATGACTCGAGTGCATTGACAGTCTTCATTCTTGAGAAACGCCTTCAGTGACCCATATTCCATCATGGAGAGGAATCCAACTTCCAGACCTTGCTCTATGAGTGGCTTGGCTGGAACTATGGACTTTAGCTTTCCCTTCATTGCTCCACTCGCATCCTCTACCCCAGAAGCCCCCATTCTCTTCAGAGTGGCTTCTAGGTCGTTCAGGTTGATAATATCAATGAGAGAAGCATCCTCTTTCAGCTTAGGGTCAGCATCGTAGATTCCAGGCACATCAGAGGCGAAGACAAGCCGTTTAGCGCCCATCTCCTTACAGAGAATCACCGCCAACTGATCTCCACTACCAATACTCCATCCCATAACTGCGTCAACGAGAATGTCACCTCCAAGGAGAGGAACCATTCCTACTTTAGCAAATCCCTTGAGAGGTTCTAAGAAGTAGTCAGTCATCTTCATCTTCTCAGAGATAATCATGGATGAAGGGTACATTAGACAGATTGGAACGTTCGCATTCTGAAACGCCTTCACAATGATATGACGAAGTGTTGCCACACTCTCCTGTGTATGTGAAAGAGGCAACAGTTGGTTCGGACCTAGGAATCCCTTGTGGAGTTTGTGCTCAAGAACTGGTGGATGCCCATACGAGCCTACACCATGCAACAGGACTAGGGACTCAATAAGGCCTTCATCGAGACACTCTCCAATCTCTCGAGCCACTGATTGTAGTACTTTCTCTCTGTAGGTGTACGGTTTTGTCTTATCAGTCAGCAGAGACCCGCCAAGCTTGATGACAGTCAGTTCTTTTGTCACTGGACAACACCATAGATGCTAGAAGAGGCTGAACATTGGGAATGGCCAGGCTATTCCAATGTAGGGTAGGAGTAGCACCATAATGATGGCTGCGATTGTGATAGTTAGATTGTCAAGACCCTTGGGAGTTATCGCTTCAATAATTGTCGCTACAAGGCTCACGACCACGATTGGTACAATCAGTGCAACCGGAGAGAAGGCAGCCACTTCAAATGAGAAGAAGAACAATAGAATGAAGCTGAATAGAAATGAACCAATGAACATTCCAATTACTCCAGCAAGTGTCTTCTCAGCACCACCAATTCCGAACTTTCTCTCACCACCATATTTACGTCCAATCACATCAGCGAATCCGTCTCCTCCAGCTAAGCATCCAAAGACGATTATTGCCAATGGAGTTGCATTGGCCAGATTCCCGTCCATGGGAACGTAGAACCAGAGGATTCCGATGACGACCATCATGAAAGCATAGTACAATGTACCACCGAGGAGTTCCCGGGGATTTCCGCTTCTTGACATCGAGCGGACAAAGTCCTCATTCTCCATCTTTCCTGTCCCGATTGCCGTGAATTGGAGGACAAATATGAGAGGTACAATGATGGCCAGAAACCGGCTGAACATGCTACCGGAAAACAGTAACCATGTGAGCACCCAAAGGGGGGCTGCAAATGTGTGAATGACTTTCCGTGTTACAACTGTTGAGAGAGCTCCGCTCTTCTCGATTTTCGCATTGATCTGGACAAGCATCAGTATCAAGATGAACGAGATAATGAATGCAACAATGTCCCAGACAATCTCGAAACCAGTTAGGGGATTGAAAACCAAAACTTCTCCTCCTATTGTGTACTAACCACATGCAATCCCTGACCCTCGATATAAATTAGTGGAATTTTGGTTTTCACAGAATATCTTTTGGAACACGTGTTCTAAGATATTATCTATTTGAATTTGAAGATAGAATGAAAATAGATGAGAGGGGTGTCCCCCTCTCGAACTGGTATTTCCTAACTAGAGGTCTTTCTTGCAGAACCACCAGTCAGTGCAGTCATAACCTTCCTTGAGGCGTTTCTCTGCACCTTCCTTGGTCTTGGGTGGAGGAACAATCACCTTGTCGCCAGGTTTCCAATTGGCAGGAGTGGCAACTTTGTGCTTGTCAGAAGTCTGGAATGCATCAATGACACGCAAAATCTCAGACATGTTGCGCCCGTTGCTCAGTGGGTAATAAATCAGAGCTCTAAGCTTAAACTCTGGATCAATAAAGAATACTGCCCGTACTGCAGCAGTACCACTCTGAGCTGGATGAATCATGCCATACTTCTTAGCAACATTCATGCTAAGATCCTCGATTATCGGGAAGGGAATCTCTACTCCAAACTTCTCCTTGATTGTGCTTATCCAAGAAATGTGGGAATAGATGCTGTCAATACTAAGGCCTAGCAGCTTGACGCCACGCTTCTGTAATTCTGGGTAGATTTCTGTGAACCCAATGAACTCAGTGGTGCAGACTGGTGTGAAGTCGGCAGGATGACTGAATAGAATGACCCAATTGTCTTTGGCCCATTCACTGAACTTAATTACACCATCTGTTGTTGCAGCCTCAAAATCAGGTGCTTCCTCTCCTATGAGGAGCATTCGTTTCTCAACTTGAGTTTCTTCCATAGTGACATTCTCCATGAAACTATTTTATTTTATAACAGTTATCAATAATAATTATTATTTAAGTATTATTATCAATAGATAGATTTTTGTAACTAGAAATACCTTTATTTACTAACAAATGAAAGTGAGAACATCATGATGTCCTCTAGAGAGAAGATTGCTGATACAATCAGGATGAGTGGTCATAGGGCAACACCACAGAGAGTAGCAATCTATGAAGCCCTGTGGAAAGCAGGTTCACATCCAAGTGTTTCAGATATTCACGAGTACGCAATCAAAACAGACCCCTCCATTAGTCTGGCGACCGTATACAAGACATTGCAGCTCTTCTCCAAGATTGGACTAGTCAGGGAAATGGGGTTCCGTGATGGATCGACTCGCTATGATCCCGACACCAAATTCCACATAAATCTCGTGTGCAATAGATGTGGGAAGATTGAGGATTTCGACTGTGTTTCTATAGAGAAGATAGTACCAAATCTTGATGAACAAGCAGGATTTCAGGCTCAAAGTTATAGCTTTGAAGTGCGTGGACTCTGTTCTAGTTGTAGGGGATATTAGTAGAGCAGCAAGGAGGACTACCGACATATGTCGGTAGAGTTCATAAATATCCAAGCCCATAGGTCATAGTATGCCATTATTCGAAGTTGTGTTTAGAGCTAGGTATGAAAACCCACTCGGTGATATCACAAAAAATCATCCTTCAGTCAAGATCTTTCAGTGGTGCAACGACCAGCATGACATCATGGAACTAATAATGCAGAAACAAGAAGATTATGACCAGATTCGAGTCGATATGACAAAGGCTGTCGAGATAGTTGATGAGATACATAATGGTGCAAACACTCATGTCATCACTAGGATGTGCGCTTGTGGAGGACCGGGTACTGTACAGAACTATCTTCGAGACCCTAGTCTTCTATTGATACCACCAATTGCGTATGAAAATGGTTGGGAACATCTCCGACTCATTGCGTTCAGACATGAGAATGTAAAGAAACTCCTTGCCAAACTAGGAGAGGATGGTTTCGAGATTGAGATTATCAGAAAGAAACCATTCGACGGCTACATTGCTAGTTCTCTGACTCTCACCACTGATGCGTTGTTTTCTGGTCTGACAGACAAACAGGTTCATGCCCTCTTGACTGCATTTGCACAGGGGTACTTCAGATATCCAAGAGGAGCAGACCTTCAGACTATTGCATCTAAGGAGAAGATATCCAGAACTACCTTTTTGGAACATCTGAAGAAGGCTGAGAATAAGATAATCACTGCGCTTATTCCCCATATCCAGTTGTTCAGAAGAGTTCCACAAGAACGAAAAGACTCTATGGCTCTTGTCTGTGAAGCCAGTTAAGCCCATTGAAGAAAAAAGGCTTGGGGGCGTTACCAGTGGAGATTTCAGCATAGTTACGCCTCCTTAATTTATCGGATGAATGAAACCATATGAGCTGCTGCAAGAGCGTGCGCCTTTCTCTGTTCGAGCTGTCGCAAAGCTTCTTGTTGTGCCAAGTACTTTCGATATCTCCTTGATTCTTCATCAACGAGGTCAATTTGCACTTGCTTTCTCATTTCCACGCATTCTTCCGAATTGGATGCCTCAATGAGTGAGATTGATTGTTGTTTTGTTGTGCAAGCCATTTCTATCACAGATAGTTATGACTCGAAAAAGGCATAATCTTTGTACCGACATTTGACGGGATAGATCCCTCGGTGGGGCGGAGTGATTCTCCATCTCTCTTAACCCCGACCATAGTCAAGTGATGACTTCAGCACAAAATGTATCTTAGGCCGGATGAGATCTCCCAGCACGTTTCCGAGATACCATTTTGTTCGGAAGCAGTAGAAACTTAGATGAATTTTTAAATGAAGTCCATTGATATTCTAACTAACGGGAGTTGTGACAATTGGCGTCACGGAAAAGCAATCTGACCGAACTTCTTGGAATCATGTTCATTTTTTCTTCTCCAATCCCACTAGTATTTTCTTTTGTGCGCATCTTTGTATACGGGCCTTCGACTCTTCACTATGTTGTATTCTATGTAGAATTTCCTCAGAATTATTATCAAATCTTCCTTCTATATTCCTTTTTTATTATGATTCCTCTTGGTTGGTGTCTTATTGACAAAGAGAAATGGTCAAAAGAAATAGCTATTTTGTTCATGATAGTAAGTATAGTCCTTGGCTTTTCTTCGTTAGTGGTTTTCGGAATTAATCCTACTTCGACTTGGATACAAAGCCTGTTTTGGACAATAGTGAATTTCATATACCTCGGAATTTTGCTTTTCGTTTATCCCTGGAATCCTCCATCTCCTGATGATGTGAATTTATCTGAAAATTCAGTCTAGAATCAGACAAGCATGTTTTTCTAGATGAAAGAATTCAGAGATTATAGTAGTAGGATTAGATGATAGTCCAGAGGAATTTGAACAGCCCAGTGTAGTAATGCTTCGTATCGATTGTTCTATTGATAACGACATTTATCTGTGAGGGTTAAGTTGATGGTCAGAAAACGCAGGTGTGAGTCAAATGATAAAGACAAAAGTAACTGAAATGTTGGGTTGCAAGTATCCGATTATAGCAGGGACCATGGCAAGGATTTCTAATCCTGAATTCACTGCAGCAGCTAGTAATGCTGGTGCTTGTGCTGTATTAGCCAGTGCAAATTACAAATCTCCTGACGACCTGCGTGATGCGATTAAGAAGACACAATCACTTACAGATCAACCATTTGCAGTAAACATCAATCTGTTCCCCGCATTAATGCCTCAAGACAAACTAGAGGACTATGTGGACGCTACGTTGGCTGAGGGTGTCAAAATCATTGAAACGAGTGGTCATAAAGCCCCGGAGGATTTAGTTCCCAAATTCAGGGATGGAGGCACCATCTGGATCCACAAATGTGCCGGAGTAAGATATGCAAAGAAGGGAGCGTCACTGGGTGCGGATATTGTAACGGTTGTCGGATATGAGAATGGTGGAGCGACTGGGATTTTGGATATAGGAACAATGGTACTGGCTCCATCCGTTGTCGATGCTCTAGATGTTCCTGTAATCGCTGGAGGCGGAATAACAGATGGCAGAGGTGTTGCCGCGGCCTTGGCGCTGGGTGTTGAAGGAGTGATTATGGGTACAAGGCTGATGGCCACAAAGGAATGCCCAATTCATGATAATCTTAAACAGGCCTTCGTTGATGCGGCGGAAACTGATACAACTCTGGCTTTGCGTTCTGTTGGAAATACCCATAGATTTTGGAACAACAAAGCGATACAACAAGTACTTGAGCTGGAGGCTGAAAAAGCACCCCTATTCAAGATAATTCAAGCAGCCTCTGGAGATAAAGCAGAAAAGATGTACAGAGAAGGAGACATTGATCTGGGGGTTGTTGCCTGTGGTCAAGGGGTAGGCTTGGTCAAAGACGTTCCCACTGTGAAGGAATTATTAGATAGAATTATGGCTGAGGCCGAAGAAATAATCTCAAGACTTGGCAAGATATCAAAGTAGGATGACGGATTGAGGGAGATTGGACATTATTGAGATGAATAGTCATCATAAGTACGGTGATAGAGTTCAATTATATCATCTTTTGTGGGAGCCCCAGCGATATCTACCTCTCCTATACTTATTCGGGGAACAGGTTTTCCATTCAATCGTTCATTCATTCTTTGAACTAGGTTCAACCGAGTGATATCAATCAGTTCGATGTTGATTCCAAGCTCTCTTGCTGCAAGTTCAGCTGAGAATGCAAGAGTCATTGCCTCAGGGGGTACAACTTCTCTTAATTCGTTAGTCTTTCCAAGTTTCTTGTCACACGAATGACAAACAGGCTCCATACCTCTCCGTCCCTTGAAACCACCTACTATTTTGGATGAGAAGAAGACACGAATACCGAACCCATCAGACATGAAACAGACCTCAACTGTTGCTTCTTCTTGAATTTCAAAAATAAGGTCTGATTTCACAGCAACATGTAGGAAAAGTATGCACAATAGTGGGTAAGAAGGGATTTGAATCATCTACATTGATTTAATCTCGTGTCCACTATTTTGATAGATGTTCTAGAAGCAGTGTTTTTCAAGCTACTACTTCTTCATCTCATACAGACCCTTCAGTGAGAGAACTTCTTCCCAAACTTCCTGAAAGCGGCTTTCGTCAACAATCGGTTTCTTAATACATCTCAGGAGTATTTCCTGTTGCTTTTCTGTGCTACTGGGCTTGGAGTGGAGTTTTAAGGCATACGATGAGAAATCACGTACCATATAGTCGAATATCTGGTCAAGTAGTGCATCACCAATGTCGAATTTCTTTGCGTTTTCAATGATGAGCTGTCCATATACAACTAAGGTGAAGAGTTCTCCGGCATTAAGGATGAAGTCGAGATCCTCTCCCTGTTTTTCATCAGGGGTTGCCTCTATCATAAACTCGTTGAAAACCCGAATCTGTTCTTTGAATAGGTCCAAATTTGGTAAACTGATAGTTTCATACGTCTTACGGTAGTCATGAAAACGTATCAGGCTCATCCCCTTTGTAGGACCTTGCTTGAACATAAACTCATCATGTTTTGGAATGTCCATAGTTGGAACCTCAGGGCACTCATCACTCATGAAGAAATAGGCTGGCATGAACTTGATTATCTGAGCCATATTGACATGGACTGTTCCCTCTAGCTTTGGCAGTGCCCGAATATCCCTTGTAGCTGCGGAGAAATACGTTTCAGCCTCAAACCCTCGCGCGGCAATCACATCCCATAGCAGGTCAATGACTCTCTCTCCTTCACTTGTTACTTTCATCTTAACCATGCTATTATAGAGGATATAGCGTCGATCTTCAAGAGAGGCCGTTCGCATATAGTCCCCTGCTCGTGTGGCGAACAGTTTCATCGCGACAAGGCGCACGTAGGCGTCAACCAATAGATGGCGAATATGGGAGAAATCAGTGACCCATTTCCCATACAGATTCCGATTAGCAGCGTGATTGATAGCCTCATAGAGCGCATGGGTGCAAATCCCGATTGATGCCCAGCCTAGGTTATACTTGCATAGATTGACGGTATTCAACGTACAATCCCATGCATCACGCGCTGTGGAAAGAATATCTGCATCAGTTATTGGATAGTCGTTGAGTTTGTATTCAGCCACATATGACTGGACTGCAACTAGATTTCTGACACACTCATATTTCTCGTGTTGTGAGTCAGCAACAAAGAACACGTAGCTACCGTACTTTTCATCATCTGGATCTGTAGGTTTGTCGGTCTTTGCGAAGATAGAAACCAGGCTTGCAATATTGCCATTCCCTATGTAGTACTTACTACCCCTTGCCTCGTACTTGTTATCACCCAACTTTCTAAGAAGCATTTCAGTTGAGTAGATATCGGCTCCATGCTCTTTCTCACTCAACCCGAACGCGAAAACTCCACCATCTTTCAACAATTGAGCTGTCTTTTTCTTCACTTCCTCATTCTTGCTCATCCATATTGGACCCAATCCAAGAGCTGTCACTTGCCAAGTGTACCAGTAATGAAGTCCATAGAAAGCCAGAATCTCATTGAACTCCATGTTCCGCCATGTATCCCAACGGCAACCTTTCTCTCCATATTCTGGCGGTGTCAACATCTTGTAGAAAATCTCTTCATTCTCGATATAATCGAGGAAATCTTGATACCAGACTAGCGCATGATCATCATTCTTGAGCTTGATTTTTCCCTTGTTCTCAAAGAACTGGATTGTCCGTTCCATAATCTGTTTTGATTCCTTGTCCGGGTATTCTCGAGTGAGCTTGTTAGGATTTAGCAGTATCATATTGGTCAGCTCTTTCAAAAGCAGATGCCCAGTAGCTTGTAAAATGTGTTCTGGAGAGATTCGATTCATATCGAAGAAATAGGATGACGGGTCAGGTGGGATTTGAAACGAAACATCCAAGTCCAACCTCAGAAATGTGATGAAATATGGAAGAGCTGTTTGTCAGACTAAAAGATGGTAGAGAGGTTGTACTCAGATCACTCAGATTTGATGACAAGGAACTATTACTGAGTATGTTTGCTAATATGTCAAAAAATGCACTCTTGTGGAGCAGTCCGCCCTACGATGAGCAGAAAATAGACCGATGGATGAGTGGCAGCAAAACTGGACTCTCTCTTGTCGCACTTTCTGAGGATAGACTTGTGGGTATTACTGCTGTCTATCAGTTCCCTCGTCCAAGATTAAAGGGAGTTGGTGGGATGATGATATACATCCATCAAGATTTCCATGGAGTTGGACTAGGAACAGAAATGACTGACTGCCTCCTTACTTTGGCTAGAGATAAGGGGCTTCACAGAATAGGTCTCGAAGTTGTAGAAGATAACGAAGCAGCGGTAAGATTGTACAAGAAACTTGGTTTTGAGATTGAGGGCGTAATGAAGGATGCGTATTTTGGGACAGACCACAAGTATCACAATATCCTTGTGATGGGATATTTGTTTCTTGAAGACTAGAGTTACTAACAAGATGGTGGTCCAGGAGAGATTTGGACCCTCGAATATTTATTTCCAAGAGTATCTTCGAGTAAACAGGTATGGAGTTGATGTAAATGGACAAATGGAAGTATTATGACATTACACACAAGCATCATGTACTCTGTAATCCAATGAATGAAGGGAAATTCGAACAGTTCTGTCAACTTCTCAACCTATCAAAAGATACTCGAATTCTTGATATCGCATGTGGAAAGGGAGAGGTCTTAGTCAGACTAGCAGAAAAATATGGAATTTCGGGGGTGGGAATTGATCTATCTCCATTTTGTATCAATGATTGTAAGAAGAAACATCTCGAGCGAGTTCCTGAATCCGATTTAACCTTCATTGAATTGGATGGTGCTAAGTATCGACCTGAATCTGGAGAACTATTTGATGTTGTAATGTGTTTGGGAGCAAGCTGGGTCTTTGAGGATCATGCTGGAACATTGAAAGCACTCAAGCAGATGACAAAATCTGGAGGTCTTGTGATTGTTGGTGAACCTTTTTGGTTGAAGGAGCCTGATACTGAATATCTTGAAGCGACTAGAATGACTCGTAATTCTTTTCGACTACATCAAGATAATGTGTATCAAGGTGAAGAAATGGGACTTACATGCCTCTATACACTCGTGTCTAACAAAGATGATTGGGATCACTATGAAACTCTTCAGTGGTGGGCTGTTGACAATTATATTCAGTCGCATACGGATGATCCCGATAATCAGGAGCTTCTCGAGAAAACAAAGACTGCAAAGGATATCTACCTAAAATGGGGTAGAGATACTCTCAGCTGGGGAGTATACATCTTCAGAAATCCGTAAAATCAAGATGGCGGGCCAGGAGGGATTTCTAGGCGACGTGCCGGAATTCGACATGTCAGAACCCTCGACCATTCCTCGACCATGGGGAAATCCCATAACCTACAAGTTAAGAGCTTCAACACGTCAGAGAAGTTCTGAGCGTACTGTCGCTATACCTGGCTTAGCCACTGGCCCGTGATTTCGCTTCTGCTCTGTTTCATGTTATAGAGCTTTCGGAATGCTCTGTTGATTGCTTTCAAAATCCATCTGTGTATCTTTTTTTCTTTCTTCATTTTGTGTTTTCATGATACGTAAATTTCAGTACACGACGAATTGAGAAGTTAATTTAATATAAACAGGTCAGCCTCTTTCACTGCGACTCATATTGGAGTTTCTATGGAGACGATATAGTGAAAATTCTTGTAGCATTCGACACAAAATACGGAAACACAGAAACTGTAGCAAAAACGATTGTAGAAGGCATAAAGTCGGTTGAGGGTATTGAAGTTACGCTCAGCAATATGAAGAAAGTAGATTTCAAGAAACTAGATGGATATGATGCAATTTTAGTGGGGTGCCCTACCCATTTTGGTGGGCCAACTAGAGGAGCTAAGAAATTCATAGACAAACTAGGGAAACTCGATTTGAAAGGAAAACGAATTGCTACTTTTGATACATATATCAAAGAGGACTTCGAAAAATCGGTAAAGAATATGGAGGAAAGAATTAACGAAAAAACCCCGGGATTACAACTATTGCTTCCAGGATTATCTATACAAGTTGGGGATATGAAGGGGCCAATCTTAGAGGAAGAATTCCCTAAATGTAGAGAGTTCGGAAAGAGAGTTGCAACTCAACTCAAATCCTGACCGCGAAAAGATATCTTGAGCTACTGGCCCACGAAACGCCATCTGCTCGTCTTCAGTTTATAGAGATTGCGGTGGAACGGGTATGATAGAATTGGCGTGCGATGGTTTCTCCAAGGGAGTGTTTATATCAAACATTTGCGTTATTCCGTTGCTTAGTAGTAATGCTTCAGCGCGAGGTGGGTAATTTGGAGGAGCGAAAATACTACACACCCTTCATAATGCGTTTTGGTCTTCTTGCCAGCTGGCCAAGGACAATAATGGTTTTTGTTGCGTACTGGGTAGTACTCTTGGCGACATCATTCATGTCGGGAGTCATCCAGATTGCCATTCTTGATACGTGGGTATATGTCCTTCTACTGTTTACCATATTGGGCATATGGACTGTAAATGAAACTGTCAAGGGGTTTGACCGGATTTTCGATATTTTTGATCCTGAGTTTGAAGCTAAGGTGAAGCTCTTCAAGAGCATGGACATCCCGAAAACTGAAGAACAGGATCGAGTCCGTAGCCTATTTTCAGATTCAGAATCCTACTATAAGTTCCAAGATGAGGTCCGGAGTCTAGTGTTCAGTAGGTGGGAACATGTCCTTGTTGGTCTAGTCCTTCTCGCAGGCATAGTAGGAGGTGTGTATGTTTTCACAGTCTACGACATACGTGTTTTTGGCATCTATGGAGTTGTTCTAGAACCATATACAACAATCTTCTACGTTGCATCAGTTGCAATTTTCATTGTCACCGGTCTTTCTGCAATCTCACTTTTATGGCTTCTAATCTCTATGGTCCTTTCTGTTTCGAAGATTAAGAAACACAAAGAAGACCTGAAAATAAACAACTACATTGACATGATCAATAGGCAGAAAATGTACAACGAGAACGAGGTTTCCGGTTACGAAACCTTCTATTCCCTTACCTCTCCTATTGGGCAGTTCCTCTATGGAATCACCTTCCGAATTATGATGATCTTAATTGGAATTGTCACATGCTGGATGATACTCATGACTCTGCTGGGACTTGAAATCGAAATGATTGGAATAACTCTCAGTGTAGCCTTAG